>Ga0160467_100021_pt1 | contig 314177 bp, 283 predicted proteins | sample HID1972I_E11MG_FD_108221 | JGI IMG/M metagenome (GOLD analysis project Ga0160467, IMG submission 108221) | Enriched pill bug-associated microbial communities from UW Madison campus, WI, USA - HID1972I_E11 MG | ecosystem: Host-associated > Arthropoda: Insects > Digestive system > Unclassified ...
AAATCCTCCGCGAAGCCCTTTCCAAAGCGGACTCAAAAAAACGGATATCGCGGCCGATCTTGTTGCCGAAGGACGGTTCGCGATGAAGGCCGTCGCAGACACGCTGGGCGTCTCCCGTTCCAACCTCGTCGAGCGGCTGAAAGGCAGATCAAAGCCGCGCGGAGCCTACCACAAGGCCGAGGATGCAGAACTTCTCCCCGCCATTCGCAGGCTGGTGGATCAAAGGCCAACCTATGGCTATCGGCGGATCGCCGCGCTCCTCAATCGCGAGAGGCGAGCCGCCGATAAGCCTGTCGTCAACGCCAAACGGGTTCATCGCATCATGGGCAACCACGCCATGCTGCTGGAGAAGCATACGGCTGTTCGCAAGGGCCGCCTCCACGACGGCAAGGTCATGGTCATGCGCTCCAACCTGCGCTGGTGCTCGGACGGTCTGGAGTTTACCTGTTGGAATGGTGAGGTCATTCGTCTCGCCTTTATCATCGACGCCTTCGACCGTGAGATCATCGCCTGGACGGCGGTAGCCAATGCAGGCATCTCTGGTTCAGACGTGCGTGACATGATGCTGGACGCGGTCGAGAAGCGGTTCGCAGCGACCCGAGCACCGCACGCAATCGAGCATCTCTCAGACAATGGCTCTGCTTACACCGCGAGGGACACGAGACTATTTGCCCAGGCGCTCAATCTTACGCCTTGCTTCACGCCGGTGGCCAGTCCGCAGTCGAACGGCATGTCCGAGGCATTCGTCAAAACCCTGAAGCGGGACTATATCCGCATCGCAGCACTACCGGACGCCGAAACGGCGCTCCGGCTCATCGACGGATGGATCGACGACTACAATGAAATCCATCCCCATTCCGCGCTCAAAATGGCTTCCCCTCGGCAGTTCATCAGGGCTAAATCAACCTAGCCGACATGTCCGGCGAAACGGGGGGCACTCCACCAACCCCCAAGCCTACAAGTGCCATCGCATAAGCAGCGCGCCTGGCCCATCCAGCGGACCGTTCTGCACGAGCGCTCGGCCCTTCCAACCTGTTCTTCAACTCAAGAGTGACGCTATGCATAAATTCCAGAGAGCGGACAGTCCTAGCCTCGTCATTTGTCCGCTGCCTCAACGCGGTATCCAATGCAGATATAATTCCGTCGTCTAGCTTGCTATCTAGCATTTTCTTTAGGAGGGGATTTGCATCGATACCGTCGAAAGCAAGTTCGTGGATTTTGACTTCGACAATCTGACGGAGGCGCTCCTCGGCGGCCTGCACCGAACTCTCAACTGTGCGCTCCGTTCGATCCACGTACAAGTCGACAGACTTTAATTTAGAAAGTTGAGTCCAAGCGACAGCTGACGCAACTGCGATAGCGACTGAAGCCGCAGCCATAATCAAGGTGAATTGCTTTTCGCCCACATCGCGAGCAATGACGAACGCGATGCCTGCGCAGAAACCTGTCGTGGCCACCAAGGCCGCCGGTTTGAATACACTCATATAATTACTTCTCATCTAATAGTTGCAGAGAAGAGGTAGCACTGCTCAACCCCGATTCCAAGGCCGCCTCCAGGCGGCTTTTTCTTTGGAGAACATCATGACGCCAGACGCTACCCCTTGGGCCAAGGCCAACCTTGAAATCTATCGCAACGTCGCAAAGAGCCCGCGCGAAATCGGCACCCGTTTTCAAGAAACAGCTCAATGGGAAACAGAGATCAGTCAGGCGGCGCGTGCAACGACCGACGTTCTGACTTCTCTGAAAGAAACCCCACGCTGCACCACGGAACGCTCAACGCCATTTTCATGCCGGCGGTAATCGAGTTCAACCGTTCCGCACCGACATCGGCCGGCGAGAACAAGTACCGACACATTGCGCAGGCGATGGGATTGAACTCAGGTGACGAGATTGAAAGCGCAGTCAAGGCGATGACAAAAGCCATCGGCCTGCCGACCAGCCTTTCAGAGATCGGCGTGACCAGAGACCTGTTCGAGCGGATCGTCACCGGAGCGCTGGCCGATCACAGTCACAAAACCAATCCGCGCGACGCCACGTCCGCAGACTACATAACCATGCTGGAAGCCTCCTTCTGAGGAGCGAGGCTGACTGAACACGATCAATGGGAGGAACGAATGACGATTACAACGGCAGGTGACACGGTACATACGAGCACGAGAAAAGAAGATCAGGTAACGGATACGGATCGCCGCCGTGCCCTCATGGGTTCAGCGGTCGGATCGACTATCGAATGGTACGACTACTTCCTCTACGGAACGATGTCCGCTTTCGTGTTCGGCAAGCTGTTTTTCCCATCTACCGATCCGGTGGTCAGCCAGTTGCTGGCGCTCACCACATTTGCACTCGCCTTTCTTGTCCGACCGCTCGGCGGCATCGTCTTTTCGCATATCGGCGACAGGATCGGGCGCAAGAAAACCCTTGCCGTCACGTTGAGCCTGATGGGATTTTCGACCGTTGCGATGGGGCTGCTTCCGACATACGAAACAATAGGAATCGCCGCTCCCATATTGCTGACGTTTCTGCGCCTGTTGCAAGGGATAGCGCTTGGCGGAGAATGGGGAGGGGCAGTCCTTTTGGCCGTCGAGTGTTGGTTTCCATGCGGAACTGAGCCGGTTTTTCCACCGAGAAGTGAGCCATGATTGGGTTTTGGTCAAGGGATTGGCTTTTTCTCCTCTCTTGTTTGCTGCGGCTGCCGAACTGGCCTTGAAGCGGAAGCTGTCATTACCTGTTTCAAGGATATGGCAGCGATGGGTCAAACGATCGAGCAATGCCGTCGTCATCTTGGCGTCGCCGAAGACGGTTGCCCATTCGCTAAAGCTGAGGTTGGTGGTTATCACCACGCTGGTCCGCTCATAGAGCTTGCTCAACAGATGGAAGAGCAGCGCTCCGCCTGAAGCGCTGAATGGAAGGTATCCGAGCTCATCAAGGATCAGCAGATCAAGGCGGACCAAGGTCTCAGCGATCTGGCCTGCCTTGCCTTTGGCCTTCTCCTGCTCAAGTGCGTTGACTAATTCGATGGTTGAGAAGAAGCGGACCTTTCGACGGTGATATTCGATAGCCTGGATGCCAAGGGCCGTCGCCACGTGGGTTTTGCCTGTGCCCGGTCCGCCGATGAGCACGATATTCTGCGCTCCGTCAATGAACTCGCATCTGTGCAACTGGCGCACCGTCGCTTCGTTGATCTCGCTGGCGGCAAAGTCGTATCCAGAGATGTCCTTGTAGGCAGGGAAGCGTGCAGCCTTCATATGATAGGCGATGGAGCGGACCTCGCGCTCGGCCATCTCGGCTTTCAGCAACTGGGAGAGGATCGGCACGGCTGCATCAAAAGCTGGAGCACCTTGCTCGATCAGGTCTGTGACGGCTTGCGCCATGCCATACATCTTCAGGCTACGGAGCATGATGACGACGGCCGCGCTGGCAGGATCATGACGCATGGCGACCTCCCACGATCCGGATGCGCAAGCCATCGTAGCGTTCTACATTGGCCTTGGGTTCACGTAGCAAGGTCAGTGCCTGTGGCGTATCGACGTCGGGACCCTCGTTCGTCTTGCCGTCGATGAGACGGTGCAGAAGATTCAGCACATGCGTTTTGGTTGCCACGCCTTGATCCAAAGCCAGTTCTACAGCCCTGACGACAACCTGTTCGTCGTGATGAAGGACGAGGGCAAGGATATCGACCAAGCGTGGTCGGGCATCCTGGACGTTCTTCACGACCTGACCCTTTTCCCAACCGGCCGCTGGATTGCAGAACTCAGGTGCAAAGACGTAATGGTTCGTCATCGCGAGGAAGCGCATGTTGACCTCTCGCTCCTTGCCGCGACCCACACGATCGACCGCTGTCTTCATGTTATGGGATGGACGCCTCCCTCCGAACTGTCAGAATAAATGGCCAACCAAAGGAGGAAGTCATGACATATGAATTGCTCGCAATCGATCTCGGAAAGTTGTCATTTCATCTGCATAGCATCGCTGCAGATGGCGCCATTCTTTCGCGCAAGGTCAGCCGGTCGAAGTTGGCCGAGGCTGTAAAATCGATTTCTCCGAAGTCGATAGCAATGGAAGCCTGCGCCAGCGCTCATCACTGGGGAAGGCAGTTCAGGGAAGCAGGACGAGAAGTCCTCCTCATCAATCCACGCTTCGTGAAGCCATTTGTACGCGGCTCCAAGAACGATGCGGTCGACGCAGCGGCGATTTATGAAGCTGCGACACGTCCAACCATGCGTTTCGTACCGGTCAAGTCGACCGCACAGCAAGACCTCCAGTCGCTGCATAGAATTAGAGAGCGTCTGATCGTTCAGCGCACATCGCTGATCAATCATGCACGCGGCCTTCTGGCAGAATATGGAATCGTTTTGCCGCAAGGACCATGGCGCTTTGCATCCCAGGCGCCCTCGGCTGTCGAGGATGCGGCTCTTTCTGATCTCGGGCGCGAGCTGTTCCTCGAACTCCTCGACCAACTCACCGATGTGAATGACCGAGTTGCCAGGCTCGACAGGAAGATTAGCGAGATTTGCCGCGATCGAGAAGATTGCCGCCGTCTGTCCGAACTGCCTGGCGTCGGTCCGATCATCGCAACGGCACTCGTTGCTAGCGTTGAGGACGGACGTCACTTCAAATCCGGGCGAGAGCTGGCGGCTTGGATCGGGCTGGTCCCGCGACAATACTCGACTGGCGGCAAACCACGGCTTGGCGGAATTGGTCGCCGAGCGAACCACTATCTACGTCGCCAGATGATCCATGGTGCCCGGGCAGTTATCAGCCGACTTGCTAGTCACGACGATCGCCGATCTCAATGGCTGAAAGAACTCGTCGCTCGCCGGGGATTTAATAAAGCGATCGTGGCACTCGCAAACAAGACCGCGCGGGTAGCATGGGCCTTGCTCACGCGACAGGAGCGCTATGCCGCACAATAGTCATTTGCCAATCGTTGCCTATAAGGCAATGATGAATGCGAGTAAGAACTGATGGCAGAACGGCACGGACCGCAGCTTCCGATCCTGATCTACGACAAGGCCACAAAGGTCGATCATGTTATGAGGACAGAGGTAGCGGACTCCCATCAAGGCCAGGAGCGTGATCGCTCCAGCGATAGGCCGGATAGATTCACGCATCCAATGCCGAGTGCCGCCAAATGTTCATCTCGCCCGGGAGGCGTCCATAGATTATCGTAAATGCCACGACCAGGCACGCCGCCGAAGACACGGAAGCCGTGCCAGTGCGCGTCAAAGAGCATCTCGTGTGTTTGCAACAAGTAGGCCCTGACCAGAAAAGCCCGACTGTGAGATAGTTTGATATGTGCGACCTGGAGCTTCGTGCGCTCGCCGCCGATCACGGCGTAGTCCTCACTCCAATCGAACTGGAATGGCTCACCAGGTCGGAAAGACAGCGGAACAAATACGCCACGGCCCGTCGTCTGCTGCTCACGTAGCCGATCAGCTCGCCACTCGCGGGCGAAGGCGGCCACCCGATTATACGAGCCCGTAAAACCGAGAGCCATCAGGTCGGCATGAAGCTGCTTCAAGGTCCGGCGCTGCTTGCGCGACTTTCCGGTCTCTGACTTCAGCCATGCCGCCAGTTTGTCGGAAAAGGGATCAAGCTTGCTTGGTCGTTCTGGTACCGTGAACGTCGGCTCGATTGTACCTGCGTTCAGATACTTCGCGATCGTGTTGCGCGACAGCCCGGTGCGTCGGCTGATCTCACGGATCGACTGCTTCTCTCGCAGCGCCATCCGACGGATGATGTTTAAAAGTCCCATGTGGATCACTCCGTTGCCCCCGTCGCTCACCGCGTTGGGGGAAGGTTCACATGGCTCAGTTCTCAATGGAAATTATCTGCCTAACCGGCTCAGTTCTGCGTGGAAACCAACATGTACACGGAAGGCCTGTTCCGCCACTTCGACAACCGGCGCCAAATCGCATCGTATGCAGGCCTTGCCCCCTCCCCCTGGCAAAGCGGTAACGTCAATCGCGAGCAGGGCGTGTCAAAAGCCGGAAATCCACGTCTAAGAGCAACCATGGTCGAGCTCGCATGGCTGTGGTTACGGCACCAACCGACCTCAACGCTATCTTGCTGGTTTAAGAAGCGTATCGCACAAAACGGCGGCCGTTTGAAAAAGCCGATGATTGTGGCACTGGCTCGCAAGCTGCTCGTTGCGCTGTGGAAATACGTGAGCTCCGGCGTCGTGATCGAAGGTGCAATCATGAAAACTCCCTGAGGCGGGAAGTGCCTGTGATACGAGAATTCAAATCCTCAGGGTGTGATCAGCCCTGACGGATCCAGGTGAACGGACCGGGATTCCGTTTGGCTAAGAGCCGGTCTTGAGATTGGTCCCGTTCTCCTGAGCCCGCGCCCGCGAAAGCGGGAAATTGGTGCTGCCGTTTGGAGCGGCGACCGTATGTGAGGTTGTACAGGCTCGATAGCGAGCCGGTAAAGCGATGGGCTCGGACCATGGATCCGCTAAAGAAGGACGCTTTGTGATGACAACAAAATGAACCGTTGACAAAAAACCTGATGTGAAGGGATACGAACCGTCGACCCCCTGGATCAGAATACTAAGCGCCTGAAAAACAACGGTGTCGGCCGTAGGTAATTTGCGGAGGTTGTGCCCTCAAAATCCTGCAGTTTCGGCGACGAAAGCGTTTGATTGAAGCCTCTGTCAGCTTCCCGTTTGGCTGGAGGACAAAGCGACCCTCGGCTTGATTGCAAAGATCGTTCGCCGTCTCTTTAACGAAACCGTTCTTGGGTTGATAAATTTGTCCAACTCAAATCACTGGATAAATCGGTTCGATGACGCCAGTTTTACCCCACCCGGCCCACAGCTCCTTTCGTCCGACGATTAAGAAAATCACTTTGCGATTCTCCCGCATCGTGATGTCCCGCCATGTCCCGCAATCGAGGCTCGACGGTCTGGGGTAGTCCTCAGGATGGCTATGCCATTCTCCAACAAAAGTCTCTGTTCCACCGCTGCTGTTCCACGCAATCGTTGCAGCCTTTTGGTGTCCACCATCCTTCCGATCGAAGAGAAACCGCTTCCTGACATCGGATTTCAGCGGCACGGTGCAGTCCCTGATCTCGATGTGATCTCCGCGGTGGCTCCCAATCAATATTCCACCGGCTTCCCTTTGCCCCTCGTCCCCGACGACGAAGCTCTGCATGATAGCGAGGACACGTGCGGGCAACAGGACATACGCCTTAGATCCCATCGCAAAAATCAAGTCGGGCTGCATGCCGGGCAATCTCGGGAAACAGTGGGATTGCCATCCTTCACGATCAGAGCTTGCGAAGGATCGAACAGATGAGAGCGAAAGCGGTGGCCGATCGAACCCCTCGCCCAACCTAGTGCCATTTCACAGATCAATGACGCCGCGACGACCGACCTGGTCACCGGATATGGTATGTACCGCGGGTCGGCGCATTCCATGTTTTCCGCAGTAGTGACCTCGACACCAGCGCGCATAGTGGGAAAACGGGACGGACCAGACAATCGTGGTTTGAGACATTTAAGGCAAGCGTGTCCGCTCTCTCCCGTGAACAGAGCTTGTGCCATCGCGCCGTTTCCGACCAAGTAGCCGAACAGCACCGGCGGCCAGGTCTCTCTGTGCCGAACGGATCTCTCATTTACGGCCAACGAGAACGCCTCCTCCCCCGTTGCGTCGATTATTAGATCATATGGAATACTTGATGCCGTGAGGAGATCCAATGCATCTTCGGAATAGGAGTCCACCGTCAACATGGGGAGTTGCTGCTTGATGAACTCGCAGCACCCATGTGCTTTGTTCCGGTTGATATACGGTATCCCGAGAAGGTGGCGTCCAAGGTTGGCGGTTCTAAGTTCATCCTTGTCGACGATCGTTAGTCGACCGTCGATTGCTCCAGCGCCCGACTGAGCGAGCTGGTGAGCGAGAAATCCTCCGATCGTCCCCGCTCCGATAAGCAGGATGCGTTTTCCGCTTAGGTTCGCCATGTTTCCCATGTTTCGGCTGAAGATGTAGTCTACGTCTGCAGGCAGGCCGAGGGTGCGTTGGATTGGAATTTTCTCGGGAATTCGTGCAATTACGGAAGGTAGTTTTGCACGCCGCGATTTCTGAAATTCGTCCGTGCGAAGCATCGGAGGCAGCGTAGCGCTGAGGATGAACGTGCCATTGGCGGCCCGGATGGCGACCCACCGTGTCGGATGACCACCTGTGGAAAAGCTCTTCTCGAGAATACCTCTAAGGCTTGGATCGATCCAGCCAAGCCACGCGTTTAGGTCACGGAGGTTTTCGGGAGGCCAGTCCGCATTCGGATTTACAGACAGCGCTGCACCTGTTGATATAACTGTGCAATCCTCACCAGGCGGTAACGAAGAACGATTGGCGAGATGGGCTTCGACGAGCCAGGACCCTATTGCGCATATGACACCAGTGGGCTCGTCGTCGGCGCGTAAATTCAAGTATCTCACCTTGACCACCTCGGTGGAGTTCGCGGGCAGATCCACTAAAACAAACAAGGACGACCAGTAAGCCTGGAATTCATTTGCGAAATCGATATCCGAAGAGCCGCGCACCGCTTTGCGCAAGACGATGTCGGCCTGTTCGAGGCATTGGAGGACCGTCCCGCCGGGGTCGTATCGGTCGAGGACGACAGACCCCTTTGCGTAGTAACAAAGCGATCGGGTTTCACCGAGGAGATGCGGTAGACGTCTGCCTGTGACCCGATACTCTTCTCCAAGATAGATGGGCGGAGCGGAGATGAAGTCTAAATCCGTCACGTCGATACGGACAGGAACCGCCAAGACGGTCGGGTCGAGTGTGCCTACATACACGGCCCGATCGGCTGACCAGTCGCGCGTGAAACCGCGTTGCGTCAGTGCGTCGTGGACCCTCCGCCTTGATTCAGTATCGCGCTCATCCACTCTGCGATCGTCCAACCACTGGAGCCGGCACTTCACTGCGCGGTTGGGTAAGTATCGTGACCTTCGCAATCTCGGCGACGCTGACCAAATCGGGTCTGTCTGGCAAACGCATTCCAAGAAGCGCCTGCATCTCGTCGACTGCTTCCTGGCGATCCGAAACCGTCGCGGTCGTGTTGCGCAGTTTGTCTGCGAACGCCTTGGCGTGACGAGCTGCTATCTTGCGGTCGTCCTCGGTGAGGCGGTTGACGTTTTCGCCAGGGTCTGTCGGGTTCGCAACTCTTCCCTCTAGATAACCGGGTAGTCGGTCGAGTACCATGAGCAGAGTAAGGTCCTCGCGATCGGGAATTAGGGGCCGCGTCTTTTCTTCGAATGCCTTCCAAGCGCAAACCATTAGGAGAATAGACGACACGCCGTCCAGTGCAGGTTTGTGGTGGTCCCGCCAGGCCTTCAGATATCGGCATATGCGGCGCAGTTTTTCGCCGTAGATTTCGATCGCTCCAAGAAACCATGTCTTTATCTTGCGGGGATCGGACACTTTCCAGTCCTCGACCCGGTGAGCGAGCAAAACGCTGTCCGATGGGAGCGCTTCCCAGGTATCGCGGCGCGCGTCTTCTGCGAAGGCTGCATTCGCCGAAACGGATTTCTCAAGAACCAGAAATTCAACGTCTGGAATGGCATACAACGGGATGTCAATATGCGCGATGTCACTGATCACGAGCCGGCAGCAGGTATCTTTCTCCTTAAAGGTCCACCCCTCCTCTTCCCCGAGTTGCCTCAGCACGGAATCGACGAACTCGAAGAACATTTCCGACGCCTGCGATGGTTTTGCGCCTTTGACGAACGACAGCGGAAGATAGCAACCGTCATCAAGATCCATCTGTTGCTCAGGCGGCCAGGCCGGATCGTTGAGCGTCTTGTAGGAGTGACTACCCTGCGTGAAGAACCGAGGCTCGATGACTCTTCCAAAGACTTCGCTGCTGCGTTGGGCGAAGGCTTCCTTCAATCTCTGCCTAATTTTCGCACGCGCTTTGAGGAGCGCTGCTTTCGCCTCGTCCTCCGGTTCGATCTCGATCAGAAACGATACATCGGTTACCGTCGAATGAAGTAGCTTGGATACGTTTGCCATAAGTCCCGCGTCCCCGGTTGGCAAGAATTGTGTCGATTATCTATATGTAGTAGCCTAAAGGCCATACATATGCAATATCTCCAACATCTGGTGTCTGCAGGGAGCGAATTCAAGCATGGAATTCAGAATTTTGTCACTTAGCGGTGGAGGCTATCGCGGTCTTTATACTGTCGCCATGCTTCGCCATTTGGAGCAGCAAGCCGGGCGCCGAATCGGTGAATGTTTCGACATGATAGCAGGCACATCGATCGGCGGCATCATCGCGATAGGACTCGCGCTCGGAAAAAGCGCTGAAGAGATCGAGCGGGTATTTCTTGAACGTGGAATGGACATCTTTCCGCGGAGCGACTGGAAGCTGGGCAGACTCCTCGCCCGCCTGAGAAAACCCTATGGCGCAAGATATCGAAACATAGAACTACGGAAAGCTGTCGAGGCCGTGATCGGGGACGACGCGCTGATCGGACACGCTAGGACGAGGCTACTTGTCCCGACGGTGAACATGAGCAAGGGACAAATGCAGATGTTCAAGACGCCGCACAATCCGAATCTGGTGAGGGATCGCCATCTCCTTGCGGCAGATGTCGCCATGGCGACGTCAGCGGCTCCACTGTTCTTTCCGATGGCTAAAGTTCAGAATTCAAACTATGTTGACGGCGGCATCGTGGCAAATTCACCTGACCTCTGCGCCGTCCATGAAGCAGTTTATTTCTGCGGGCAAAAAATTGATAATGTCCACGTCCTCAGCATTGGGACGACGTCTTCTGAATTCTCGCTTCCAAACTCCATCGGACAGGACATCGGAGCGATCGGCTGGTTAAAGAATGATCGCATTCTCTCGACGGTGATGACAACCCAACAACAGCTGGTTCACTTCATGATGACCCACCAGTTGAAGGAGAGATACCTCCGGATCGACCATAAGCCGTCAGCCGAGCAAACATCCGACCTTGGCCTGGACATCGCAACCGAAAACCGACGTGAAACACTTCTTGCACTAGCGGATGCTTCTTACCAGAACATCGCCGCATCACCTCAGTTGCGAGACTTCCTGAACCATCATCCTGCACCGACCAGCTTCTCGCGCGATTAGATACACAGATATATTCAAGCGTTGTTTTTAAAATGCGATAGCCGCGTCGTTCCTGTCCGTTGCGTTGACGTTGCAGAGGTGACGAGAAGCGGGCTGTTTAATTGCCTGCGCTTCCGGAAATAACAACAAGCCATTAATCTGTAGAACGCCGTGCCTTGCATTGGCCTAATCCGACGTGCAATCAATATATCATGACCGTAGCTGATGCTTCAGAAATTATTGAGCAACTAGTAACTCTTCTAGAGGAAGTCGATGCCGATGCGGGTAGCGAGTTTTCCGGAGTCGGCGTGATCGTGTCGACGAACCCTGAGTCGTTGCCAATCGTTGCGTTACGACCGACCAGCAACCCATTTTATGATGCTGCAACTGCGACCGTGTTGGCGCATATCTCTCATCATCGGCATGAGCACCACGACGGCTTTCATGTTTTAACACCCGACCTCAAGATAAAGAAAATCGCTCAATACTTCTCGCCACCTATCGTTCCTTTGCTTATCATAGATCGTAAGAAACGTTTCGGAGGACGTTACCTCGCGGCACTTTTTGGCTCGATGCTCCCAACCGTAGTCGCTACTGGGATTGTGAGCCGAGATTTCGGTTTGGCGGTTTTCCATCATGGGGACGAAAAGTTTTATCGTCCGGCAATCGAAAAAAATACAAAACCCCAGGATGATCCTGCATGATCTTTGCCTTGAGTCGGAGCCTTGTCCTAAGCGCATTAGTGATGCTCGTTGTCGCGATTTGCGTTGGGCTTCTCGGTTACGGATACGTCGCCAACCCGCACGGTCTCCTCGAATGGGCGTCTAAAATTACATTGCTGATCAGCGCTACATTGGTGCTACTAGGGATCAGACCGGTGTTCCGCGCGCTGCACTGGGTTTCCTTCGCGAAATATTGGTGGTTCCCATGGCTTGATGGGGAATGGCGCGCTGAAATTCGGTCCAACTGGCCCAAGGTCGAGCGTATGTACTCGGCGGCAAAGCGTGAAATTCCCAAGTTCGATTCACTTGCCGGGCCGCTGACGAGCGACGACGAACTGGTGACGACGGCGTCGGTAAACATCGAGACAGGCCTTTTCGACATATCGATCGAAATGACGCCTCACGGGACAGACAAATCCAGTCGCACTCGTTTCGTCCGTCCGCGCTGGTCAAAGCCCGACCGGCCTGAACTCAGCTACGTATACGAGCAAACGGATCCAACTCACCTTGCTCCAACAGACACACGCCAACATTTTGGCGCTGGCATCGTCGAGTATATAGCGAAGACAGATGAGTTGAAGGGACACTACTGGACGAACAGGAATGCTGAAGCTGCATTGAACACGGCCGGAACCATCATTATGCGGCGAGTTGTCACCGCCGGCTTTATCGCTCGGATATTGAAGCGATATAAATGAGAAAATGCTGCTGGTTCAAAAGCAGCAGCTTAAGGCACAGTCAGGCCGGGTTGTCCGATGGGCGGTGTCGAACGACTTATCGGAGGATTGCGCAGTTCATGGGTTAGATCAAGTTCGCCTACTTCGTCTCTTTGTAAAGCTCTTCCATCTTGATCTGGTTGGCTATCGGAACCGGTACCACGTTAACGACCGGGGCACCGGTCGTTCCAAATCCGATAGTGACGTCACCGCACGCCTTAAACTGCGCTACCTTCGAAAAAGTATCGGAAATGAGCTTGGGAGACGGCTTATCGACAACAGTGACATTCTTACCATTCTCCTCGTAGACCGTTCCAATTGCGACGGAATTACTGCTCTCGATTTTTGGAATTTGAGCCAGCAGTATGGTGTTCGCATAGGCACAGCTCACGTTGAGCGGATGCGGATTAGGCGCCGCTCCATCCTCGCATTTGAGCGTTGTCCGCTTCAATTTGTTCGTCTCGATCTCGAACGTCGGGCCGTGGCATGGTTTGAACGTCACGGTGGAAGTTTTCCGAGCTATCACAAAGCCAAATATACCATTATTTCCGGAGACTTCGAATGGTCCATCGCCGACGACCAACTTAGCAAATTCTTCTTGCGCAAGAGCCGCCCCGGCGCCTATCAGACCTATCGCCACCGCGGCAATGCTATTTCGGGCAATTCTCATTGTCATTTTCTGGCTTCCTAACCCTATTGGCGGTGTAGATGATGGTTCCATCTTTCCCGACAACGATCATCGTTCCGTAGACACAAGGTGATTCCGGGCTTCGACAGAGCAAAAACAATTGTTCAGGCAATCCGATGATTTGACGGACTTGCCGCCGGTCGATGCACGCCTTGAACTGCGGATAGGGCGGCTTGCTCTGGTCGGCCGCGCTCAAGACAGGGACTGTCTGCGATTTCTCGCCCTTCCAAACGTATGTCGCCATCTCATAAGCATCCTCCTTGGCAGCCCAGCTAACCAAAAAAAGCAGCCCTAATGCGAAGAAGCCAGCGACAAGGTTCAAGAGATTCTTCCGCCAAGCAGGCACCTCCGGAACTAACGTCAAAGCATAAACTAACGCCGCCAACAGTGTGAAGTATGCTAACACCTTCCAATTCTGCAAAGGAATGAAGGCGTAAACGAGTACTGTTGAAAACGCGACCTCAACTTGTGTAGCATCAATTCCGAACTCGCCGAGATAGCTGGATAGGTAAGCCCATCCACTAAAGTACACGACAGCGACGGGCAGAGCTGCAACGACAGCATCCACCAATGCAGCTCTCACTGTTGAATTAGCTTCCCCCATAAGATGTAATTATCATGGCTAGCGTCCTCGAGGTAGACATTGCTTCGCTTTTTCCACCGGACGCGATAGGCACCACGGTGCCGTATCGCCACGCCCGTCCGTCGTCCTGTAACCTCTTACGAGAACACCGAGCCATGTCTGAGTTTAAGCCTTTACACGGTTCAGTACTTCTGCGCTTGCTATGCCGCTGCCGCCGGCAGCTCATTCCGAGTCAGAGTGTGTTATCCTACACTTTGCGCGCACGACTGCGACCTCAATCGCTGAAGCGGCTGACACCGAAAACCATATAGTTGAAGTCGATCGGATTGCCTGTTGCGGTCTCGACGACCGAACGGGCGTCCGAGTTCCATGTATGCGCCGACCACTCGAATACGACGTCGTCAGCCTGCACAACGATGTAGGAGCCTTCGCGGAGCCGGGCAGACGTGGCGCCCCCGGCAAAATCGAGGCCGAGTTTGAACGCGTAAATTTGCCGGTTCTTGGTTCGTCCGGCAATTGCCTTGACCACGCTTCCGGCGAGGCCGACGAAGGGTTTCAGGGCCGGTTGTGCACTTGTCAACAAAGCGAGACCGTTGCGAAAGGCGTCAGAGCCGAGTGCGTCCATCAAAAGGGCGTCGTCGGAACTTGCGACATTCACAGTTCTTCCTTCGAACGCAATGCCGTCCTGCCCGACGGATACTCCCAGGAAAATGGGCGCCCCGCTGATTGCCGCGCTGCTTCTGTCGTTGGCAGTGGTGCTAAGGGCGAACCGCATCTCTTCGGCGGCTTGGGAAAGCTGGTTTTTCCCGGTGAATTCGCACAGGATTGAATGGGTACCGGTTCCTGGAAAATTCGCGACATAAAACTTGTCGAGGGTGATTTTTATGCGTGCGCCCTTAAGGTCCATATCCGGATCAAGCTCAAAGGCGCTTTGAATCTGAAGCGCCTTTCCTTTGCTCCCCGATGGAATGAAACCCATCAGGATACCGCTGTAGGCATACTGATCCTGGCCGCCCAGAAGCCGATTCAGCCCCTGTCCGGCGACACCCGCGTCCGAAAAACGCATAGCAGCATCATCGTCACCGATCAGCCGAAGATACTCAGCGATTGTCCTGTTACTCTTGGCAGCGAGAGAATCGTTTGCATTGAACGAGTTCATAATCAACTCCTAACGCGTGGTCGGATTGGAAGCGGCGCGCTAACTTGAACCTTGGGCCGGATACGAGTAGCGACGTCGACATTCAGATCTTGACGAACAGGCTGGCCAAGCTCCAAGGTCACGGCAAGAGCGTAGGGAACTGGCACAGGCTCAAAGGCCTTGATGGTCGCTCTCGCTTGAATGCAGAGGGCAAAATCGCCTGTCGTGGTCGAACTGACTAACTTCGTCCCTTCCAGAACTAGATGTTGCAACGTTCCGCGACGCGTCGCGTCTGGATGGGGCTGAGGAATTGATTTGACGCCAGCCCAGAAATTTCGGCGGCCGTTTTGATCAACAATTTCGAGAGCGAGCGCCCGATAGCGGTTCGATTGTGGATCGACAGGGGAGCTGTATGCAAGTGTCGTGACAATCCGTCTCAATTCGCGGTTTCCGATCATCGCGCGAGGGATGGGGATCTTGTATTCATGCCTTTGATCGTGCCGAATAATGTCATCGGCGAGTAGGGTAATCCGGCTGCCTTCTGGAGCAACAATACGGTCTATGTTGATCGATCCGTACCCCAAGAACCTCGAGATGGACTCCCTTCGCCGTGCCCAGCGACTTGCATCTTGTGGCGGATAGATCTTGTCGAGGAGAGGGAAAACGTCGCTCCAGGCACAACCGTGAGCAAGAAGTGCTTTCAGCGTCACGGCACGGGTCGGCTGCAAGGACCAATCCTGTCCTTCTTCTGCGAAAAGCGACTCGAGGACATCAGCTATTTTTACCCCGGTCCTTGTCACCAAGGCTGCCGCGTTGCTGGTCCCTGTCGACCGCATGATTTTGGTTGCTGTCAAACCGAATGGATCGGCGGTGGCGACTAGTTGCCCGAACTGCGGAATTTCTTCTCCCCAAGCAGACAAGACACCCCCATTGTGTTCACTTCGCAGGACTTGCCTGCCTCCGGCTTCTACGAGGTCAGGTTTGATCCCTCGATTGACGCCGAGACCTGTTGCGGAGCTTAGATTTGTCACTCCAATCCGAGAGAACGGATCAATTACCCCAACAGGCCCTTCCCCAGCGCCGTCTGCGTGCAGGGCACCGACAGTCAGTGCATTGACCGATTCAGCCGGCGAGAGAATAGAGCGGCCACCTTTGGATCGCTCCAAGCTACGCAAAAGCACGACCTGACGCTGAATGTGGTTGGCGGCATGCAACTCCTCGTCAGAAACATAAGTATCGAGTTGGAACGGCTCCCGGATGTTGCCGGCACTGACGATGAACAACAGGCCATATCGATGGGATAGGAAGTCAAGCAGCCTTGCCCAAGGCGACGGACGCTTGGCAAAGGGAGCTTCTAGATCACAGACCGAGTGGTTGATCAAAACCACCCGGCTCCCCAATGGCTCGGACCCATTGAGGCCAGTCGCCAACGCTGTTACCGCTCGGAACACCAGACCGATCGGCAGCCGCTCCAATGGCGTCGTCTCGGCCCGAACTCCTTGCGGAGCAGCCAAGATAGGGATGATCTTCAAGGCGCGGGTGAGTGGTTCATCCCCAACTGACAGATCCCCATGTAGGATAAGCGACGCCATCGCGGTACCGTGAAACCGGCGGTTCACCGGCACCTGCGCGCCGGTAACATCAATCTCTTCAACATCCACCCGGTTTGCGAGTAGGGCGTGATTTTGAACTGGATAGCCATCCAGCAACGCCACGACCGCAGGCCTATCATCGAGCGTCGCTGGCGCATTAGTCGCCGCAGCCTCAGTTTCAATGTCGTCGCCAAAGGACGCCTGATATAGAGACTGGGGACGGACCCGCATGATCGCGTCAGCATTAGCAACGCGGCCGGACATTGCTTGAAGGGCGCGCGCTTCGCCGGCCGGAATCTCGACCAAAGCAGCCTGATATTGAATTGGATCGATGGTCACGAAATCGAGCAGCCGTCCGTTGATGACGGTCAGCAAGGCTTCCAGGTATTCTCGGGCAACGAGCCGCAAATCAGCATTCTGCCGGTACCAAAGGTCGAGTTCCACTCGGACCGGTCGTTCGGGTTGCCGCTCCATGGTTCGGCTAAGGTAGGCGGTAAGATTCGGATCGATCCGGTCCTGTGCGGACCAGGTTCGAATATCGCGCAGATATCCAAAAAGCTGCCACCATTCTCTAGCTTCGGCCGGCCGCGCCTCCCCGGCGATGTACCGGTTCCACAGGGCCATCAGCCGCTGCAATCCGTTCATCGAGGGCATTGTGACATAGAGAACGGCTCCGTTGTCGTCCTCACCCGCGTATTCGGAATCCTCGTCTTCACTTGGGGCGTCGGGGACGTCTTCGGTGAGCCATTCGAGCCCAAGGCGTTGAGCAGCCCTGATGAAATCGTTTACCGGGGCTTTTAACTCAAAGACAAGTGCGCGATCCGGCGTTGCATATGTCGGTTGAGCAGAGACATCGGCGCCCGACAAAAGCGCGTCTATTCCGGAGCGTATCGTGTTGAACTTATTTCCGAGACGGCTGCTCTGTTCCTGGAAGGAGTTCGGTGGTGGGAAGAACGGCTTTCTTCCGGGAATCCGTTGCGCGTTTGCCGGCTCCCGATTTATTCGAACGATTGGTTTCGTAGCCACTCGGCTTCACTCCTCCGACAGCGCGCCTTCTTTCCCACGCGTCGAAAGCCTGGCTGAGAGCACTTGCCGCAGTCGATTTGCCCTTTGAGAGTATGAGTTTGCGCCGGGCGTCGAGTGTGATTGCCTCGATTTCCGAAAAAGACTCGCCCTTCAACAGATTTACAAAATCGGCCGCCGAAATACCAAGTGGGCCCAACGCCTTCTCGGTTTTCATGAACCACTCTTTCAGTTCGGCCGTTCCCGGCAAAGGTATTTCCATGCGCAGTTCAAATCGACGCCAAACTGCACGATCCAGCAACTCTGGATGGTTTGTGGCGCAAACGACAACACAACTGGAAGGAATCGCATCCATATGCAATAGCAAAGAACTAACGACGCGCTTTATTTCACCGGTTTCGTTGCTGTCGGCTCGCTCTTTTCCAATACTTTCGAATTCATCGAAAAAGAGCACACAGGGCGTTCGACTGACATAGTCGATGACCTGTTGTAGCCTGGCAGCCGTTTCCCCAAGAAAACTGCCGACCAAACCATCATAACGAACAGTCAGGAACGGGAGACCGAGCTCGACGGCGAGCGCTGACGCAAGCGTTGTCTTTCCTGTTCCGGGGGGGCCGACGACCAAGATCGTGTGGCGCGGCTCGAGCGAATGCGAGCGGAGCAGGCTTGCTTGCGAATATTCGCTTAAAAACTCCTTGAGGTCCGCAGTGATAGTCCGTGGCAGGACGAGGTCGGACAACCGACGGGTAGGAGTTTCCTCGCGTAAAAGGGTCTGCAATATATCCGGCAACATCGGCGACGCCTTCGCCTGCATTGATGCGTCTCGCCGATCATCAATGACAGGCTTGAGGCGGGAAGCGTAGCCGTGCCTCTGCTGAGCATGAGCCTCCTCAATGAGAGCACTCATCGTTTCCGCGATATCCGCACGATTTCCGCGGCTTTGAGGTCGTGCAAGCCGATACACGTGTTCGTCCCTACTCATCTACGCCTCCCAGATTCGCTCGGACAGGCCACTAAAAATACCTTCCATATAGTTGCATGTTTATCAATTACGCGAACGCCACACGGAAAAATAAATTTCCTCGCGCCAGCCGCTATCTGGCTGCTGAGGTGAGAGCTACCACTAACGGTGGCCACGATACAAGGTTCCAGACTATAACCCTCTTATACGAGCTTGGCGAAATTGTGCGTCACCAACCGACCAGCGGCAGAAAGATTATCGGTGCCTACAAGATCCCCCATGCTCGAAACCTCCCCCTCCCCGTCATCTCGCGCAAGCCGAGCTCCAAAACGATCCGCCGCGCCGCCTGCGGCGTGACCTCGAGCGTTTTCGCCACCATCCCGGCCGACACCAATGGCTTCGCCATCACCAGTTCAACGAGATCCGGAAGCCTGGAGGAGGTGCGGCGCCCCTCCAGCTTGCGCTCCAGGAGGGTTCGAGCCAGCGCCAGCCGGTCATGCTCTTTCATGCCGATCTCGGCGGCCGCCAAAAGCCCGTGGGCGATGGCCAGCAGCCGGGTTTCGCGATCGCGATGGCGGCGCCGATCGACCGGAATGGTTTTCAGGCCGAGATTGATGGCGGCGAGATGGGGGCCGATCGTGACGCCGGACTGGCGCAGGATCGAGGCGCACAACAGCCGGCCAAGCCAGGGTGCATGCTGGAGGACGGAAAGTTCGTTCCAGGCATCGAGGGCAACGATCGCCTGCAGCACCGCCGGCAGGTCTTGCACCTGCCGCAACACACCGCGCCATTCATCGAGCTGCGCATCCTCGTCCCAGTCGAGATCATAGACGAGAGGGTCTCGTTCGCCGGTATCAGCGCGGCCAGGCCGTGTGGCACTCTCGATCGCCGCCTCTGATCGGGCCAATACCGCATCGATGGCGGCATAATCGACGCCGGGCAACCCTTCGGCTTCATCGATTTCTTTCCCCTCCCCATCCGGATCAATCGCAGCCGCGCTCCGCACTGTGCTGGCGGCCTCCACCGCCTCAATGCCGGTCGAGGCAATCTCCGATGTCTGCCGAAGCGTGCGAATGCCTTCCAGTGACAGCGCCCAATCAGCCAACTGGGCAGCGATGCGCCGGCGGGTTCGCAGCACGTCGCGAGCGATGGTCAGTTCGTGGGTGGGCGTGCGGATATCGCGGGTCGCGTCGTGCAGGACGAGATCTTCGAGATGGACGAGCTCGCCGTCGATCCACAGCGAAGCGCAGGCGTCAACGTATTGCATGCGCTCGAACCAGCCCGGACCGACCGGCGAGCGGCCGACGCGCTCGTCCAGACGCACGAGCGCGACGCCGGCGTCGAAAGCCGGCCGCATCAAGGCATTCATGCTGATTTTGGAAAAGTCGTAAGCCATTGAATTTATGGTAAATGATTTGCTAAAGGAACTCTATATGAATATTGCGGCTCCTCACATGGTATGATTGCCGATTGATGCGCTAATCATCGATAAGTAACTCTTATCATCAGTAGACTTGACGGATTCGCAGTAAATCTATATCGATATATTCATTATTTATATTGATCTATACTTAAAGAAGCCTTGCGAATGAGATTCCGGTCAACCAAACGCCCGCGCATTAGAGGGCGCGCAAGTGGCAATCGTCGCTGGCCCTGAGGACTAAGAAATCCATCCGGATCAATATTGCCGCATCAAGCGGTGGTTCCCCTGGGATCGCAAGGCAAAGAAGGATGGCACGGATACGTGGGATAATCCGGCCCGCACAGTGCGCAAAGAAGATTGTGCAACGCACAAATTTCGGATGAATTGGTATGAAATTCGGATTTTTAGATACATATCATCCGAAAAAATTCGGTTAAAACTCTCCCAACTCAAGGAGAGACACCATGACGGACACGACATCAGAATTTGATGGGTCAACAATTGGCCTGGAGGCCGCAGAGGAACCCGCATGGACCGCCGCAACCTGGTTTGCGGTTCTTTCGATGGCGGCCACCAGCTTTGCGCTGGTATCGGCCGAGTTTCTACCAGCGGGATTGTTGACGCCCATGGCGCGCGATCTCGGTATTACCGAGGGTACAGCCGGACAGGTTGTGACGGCGACAGCTTCCGTAGGCGCCGTGACTGCTTTGCTGAGCAATGTTCTCATCGGCAAATTAAACCGAAAGACCGTGCTTGTCGGCCTTAGCGCGCTGGCGATCGGTTCCAACATTCTCGCATCAGTTGCTGCCGATTTCTGGCTATTGCTGGTCGGCCGGGCCGGACTGGGTATCGCGCTCAGCGGTTTCTGGGCGCTTTCGGTTGCGGTTGTGGCGCGGCTGGTCGGCGCGAATTCGACCGGGCGCGGCATGGCTATCGTCACACTCGGCGTTTCGCTCGCCACCATTGCGGCTCCTTCCATGGGCGCCTTGATCAGCGACTGGGTGGGATGGCGCATTGCCATGTCGATGACGGCGGGGCTTGCCGTCATTGCCATGCTACTGCAAATATTCAGCCTGCCCTCGCTGCCGGCAAGTACAAGCAACAGTCTTTCCGATGTTTTCCGGCTGACGCGGCGGCGCAGCGTTCAACTGGGGATGCTGGCCATCCTGTTGCTGATGACGGGGCATTTTGCCGGTTCGGTCTATGTGCGTCCCTTCCTCGAACAGGTGACGCTGCTTGATACCACACCGATTGCTCTCGCCCTGCTCGGCTTTGGCGTCGCTTCCGTGATCGGCAATGTGCTGGGAGGCCGCATGGCAGACACCAGTATCCGCCTCGCGCTCATCGTTACCGCCGCCCTGATGGCATTTGCAACAATCGCCCTCGTCCTATGGGGTGTTCATAGCGGTGCCGCATTCGCGCTCGTCGCGCTTTGGGGTCTTGCCTTTGGCATGGCGCCCGTGGTGCTCCCGACCAACCTTTCCCGCGGCGCACCCGACGCGCTGGAGGCGGCAGGCAGCCTGATGGTTGTTTCTTTCCAGGTGGCTATCAGTATCGGGGCGGTTGTCGGCGGCTATATCGTGGATTCCTATGGTCCCACTGCGCCGCTGGCGCTGACCGCGATCCTGGCGGCATCCACGGTCGCACTTGCCTTGCTGCAGCGTCGCGATTGACCCTGTCCGTGACGGCAGATGCCTAAAACGAAAGTCCTGCCCGGAATTTACTCCGGGCAGGACATTTGTGAAAAGCCGATTTTTCTTGCCGTCGCTCTGGTTACTTGCGGTAGGAAAGACCACCCCAGATACGGCCTTCGTCTCTGTGTCGGCCACCGTGAACTGCGCCGATATAGGCAGCGGCAGCGGAAACGAGTGCGGAAGCGGCCAGCAGGAACGCAGTCAGAATGCCTGCGACGCGCGCTTTTTCTGCGGCATCCGCAGCTTTGGCCTTGGCATCGTCCAACGCCTTCTGCGCCTCAGCCTTCAGGGTTTCGACCTGCTTCTGCGCTTCATCGACCTTCTTCTGCGCTTCCGCCCTTACGGCCTGCACGCGTTCAACCGTCTGGTTTACGCGCGTTTGCGCATCCGTCTGGCTGATGTTTGTGCGGGCAGCGACCTGGTTGGCAAGCCATGTCTTATCGGCATCGGATATCTCACCGGTTGCGAGCAGATTTCCGAGGATGCCGCTGATCTGGCGCTGATAATCGCCGGCGCTCTGGTCACCCGTCAGAGGGGCGGCGGGCGCATCGGTTCTCAAAAGACTATCCGTGAAATAGTCGATTGGATTGGCTTTCAGGCCCTGCGGAAGCATTTGCTCGATGCTGGGCGCTGCAGCCTGACCGGCGCCTTGCGCCAGACCACCTGCTGCACTGCCAGCGCCGGAAATGATGCCGCCCGCCAGTTGGCCAGCACCCTGAACGGCGCCACCGACTGCGGAACCCGTTGCCTCAACAGCGGTCTGTGCCACGCTGCCGACAGCCTTGGCGCCACCGGACAGCACGCCGAGCGCAAGAAACGCCGAGACGACCGTGCCGAGGCCCCACACGACCAGGCCATTCACACCATCGCGGACGGTCAATTCGTTCCTGTCGGCAGCGCCGGCAGGTCGTCGCATGCGGCCGGCAATATAGCCACCCAGCATGTAGGAGCCGACCATGGAAATGATGACGAAGAGCGCGGTTATGATCAGCCAGACTGTGCTGACCTCGCCACCATTGTCCGCCGAGATTGAACTAAGGCCCAGGCCGCCCGCGAACGCGGTGAGAATGGCCATGGCGCCCGAGGAAATGACGGCACCGGCAAAAATCGCGGGCCAATCCACATAGCTGCGGTTTGGATTCGTTTCGATACCCGTTGGATCAACCATCAGCGTAGCCCCAACAATGAGAGGATGAACAGGACGACGACGACGAGGCCGACTAGATAGATGATGGAATTCATGCGATCTCCTCCGAATGGACGATCAATCCTCCGCGTAGCGGCGATTATATGCAGTGGGACATGCGAGCTGATTGCTCCTTCACCAAACTCGCCGCGCTCCAAAAAGTTTCACGACTTCTCGTTGCTTCGGAACGATTTTGCGCAATTTCCGCCGGCGAGGTGACGAAAAAAATGTGCTCGTGGTCGGCAAAGAGACATCGCCGAACGCAGCCAAGCAGCATGACCAGCCAGACACAAGCCACCCGAACCAGATTGCGACCGAAGGAGATATACCATGTCTGCAATCGATCGAATTGGCTCCACCGCTTCGCTTTACATACGCCAGCGGCCACAGGACGTTTCCCAGGCCGTGCCCAATCCCACACCCGAACGATCGGCATCGTTGATCGGAGGGGGCGCCGCGCCTTCGCTCTCCTCCAATCTTGCCAACGCACTCTGGTCACTCCGGGGGCAAGAGGGCGGAATAGAAGAGACGCCGCTTGAGGGCGGTGGCACAGGCTCGGATGAGGACGAGCTTAGTCGCTGGGCAAATATGAGCCTTGGCGAGAAAATCCGGGCCCAATACCTGGAGGCGCGGGGATTGTCAGAAGGCGACCTTGCCGCCATGCCGCCCGACGAAAGGAAGGCCATAGAGGACGAGATCCAGAAGGCGATAAGGGTTGCGATGGAGGCTCCAAAAGACGATGACGTGGGCGCGCTCGCAGGCCTCTGAGCGTGACATGCTTCCGGGGCACTGCGCACTGCTACGATCTGATACATAAATGCGGGTTTCAGGAAACATGCCGGATACCTCCAGGACAGATCATTGCCTGATCTATTTCGGATCAGGCAGGATTTCCCATGAAGAGACAAATTTTCTTCGCCGTCGCCCTATCGGGTGCGGCAGCAGGTTTTGGAACCGTTTATTCGAGCTCAGCGGACACGCCGCCGGAACTTGCCTCTCCCATCTATGGTGTCACGCTTCCTGAAGGATATCGTGACTGGAAGTTCATCGCGCCCGCGCAGGAAGCGCCGCCGCTGGACGAGCTTCGCGCTGTTCTGGCAAACGATATCGCCGTCGACGCCTATAAGAGCGGAACCCTGCCCTTTCCCGACGGCTCGATACTGGTGAAGCTCGCTTACAAGCGGCAGCAATCCACGGAATTTGCGCCGGCCACGGTTCCGGGCGCGGCGACCACAGTGCAGGTGATGGTGAAAGACTCCAGGAAATATGCCGCCCGCCACGGCTGGGGCTTCGGGCGGTTTGTCAACGGCAAGCCAGTTGATGCCGCCCAGCATGAGACGTGCCTCTCCTGCCACGAGGGCAACGTCAAGGACCATGATTTCGTCTTCACGCGATATGCACCGTAACCGATGCCGGGGCTCGGGCGATTTCGCCTTCGCGACTGTTCGCGGAAAGGCGGCCTCTACACTCGATTACAAATTCACCGAAGCCCGGACACATCAGGGATACGTGAGGCCGGGAAACTGGCGCCATCACCGGGTCGCCTTCGCCGCCCGGAGCCCCGAACTCCTGCCTGAAAGGAAAAGATGATGACGTTTCTGGTCATTGCCTATCTCGGAGGGGCGCTGACAATTCTCAGCCCCTGTATCCTGCCTATCCTTCCCTTCGTTTTTGCGCGGGCGGGGCAACCGTTTCTGCGCAGCACGCTGCCACTGCTTACGGGAATGGCGGCAACCTTTTGCGCCGTCGCGACGCTGGCGGCGGTGGGCGGCAGCTGGGCAATCAGCGCCAATGAATATGGCCGGCTCGCGGCTCTTGCGCTGCTTGCGGTCTTCGGTGTCGGCCTGATTTCGCCCCGCGCGGCCAGCATCATCACCCGCCCGGTCGTCGAACTCGGTAACCGGCTCGCCAATGCCGCCGGCAAGCCCGGGTCAGTACCGACGATTGCGGGCTCCCTGATAGTCGGCATCGCCACCGGCCTTTTGTGGGCACCCTGCGCGGGACCAATCCTCGGGCTTGTCCTGACGGGGGCGGCCCTGAAGGGGGCCAATCTGGAAACGAGCCTGCTGCTTGCCGCCTATGCCGCCGGGGCTGCGACCTCCCTTGCCGTCGCCATTCTCGTCGGCGGCAGGGTATTTGCGGGTATGAAGCGGTCTTTGGGTTTCAGCGAGCGGATTCGCCAGGCGCTTGGCGCGGCGGTGCTTGCCGGCGTCACGGTCATCGCGCTCGGTCTGGATACGGGTTTCCTGTCGCAGATTTCCTATGCGAGCACGGCGTCCTTCGAACAGCAGGTGCTCGATCGGCTCCACACCGCCAAAGCGCCTGAAGCGGCGGGTGCCAGCGCTGCCTCGGCCCGGTCAGAGCTGCCGGTTGAGGGCACGGCCCCATCCCTCGACGGCGCCGTCGAGTGGCTCAATTCCCCACCGCTCACGCGCGAACAATTGCGTGGCAAGGTCGTCCTCATCGACTTCTGGACCTATTCCTGCATCAACTGCATCCGCACCATTCCTTACGTGCGCGCCTGGGCGGACAAATACCGGGATCAGGGCCTCGTCGTCATCGGTGTCCACGCCCCCGAATTCGCCTTTGAAAAGAAGATCGACAATGTCAGGCAGGCCGTCGCCGGCTTCAAGATCGATTACCCCGTGGCAGTCGACAACGACTACAAGATTTGGCGCGCCTTTGAGAACAGCTATTGGCCGGCGCATTACCTGATCGATGCGAAGGGTCAGATCCGCTACCACCATTTCGGCGAGGGCAACTACCGGCAGACGGAAGAGGCGATCCAGGATCTGCTGCGTGAAGCCGGTAGTAGCGCTTCCTCCAGCGCACCGGTGAGTCCGGAGGCGACAGGGGCTGAAGCCGGTGCGGATATCGGGGACATGCGCTCGGGCGAAACCTATATCGGCTACCGACAGGCTGAGAATTTCGCATCCAACGAGGCGATGCGTGCAGACACGCCGCGCGACTACTCCGTCACGACGCCTTCCCTTAACGAATGGGGACTTTCCGGTACCTGGACGGTTGGAGCGGAAGCTGCGACGCTTGATGTGGCTGATGGCGGCATCACCTATCGCTTCAGCGCCCGTGACCTGCATCTGGTCCTTGGGCCGGATGCAGCCGGAAAACCGGTTCGTTTCCAGGTCACCATCGACGGGCATCCGCCGGGCGCAGATCACGGCGCCGACACGGATGCCGAGGGCAATGGCGTTGTTACCTCAACCCGTCTTTACCAGCTCGTCCGCCAGTCCGGCACCGTCGAAGCGAGAACCTTTGCCATCCGCTTCCTCGACCCCGGCGTGCAGGCCTATGCCTTCACGTTCGGCTGAACCTGCATTTTCCTTCCCTTTCCCATCAAACCAAAGGAAAAACATGATGCACCGTCGTCTCATGCCAAAATTCGCGATTGCCATCGCAACCGCACTGATCGCTTTTGCCGCACATGCGGCGGAGGTGAAGAATATCGTCATAGTCCATGGCGCGCTGGCCGATGGTTCGGCCTGGCGCCGGGCGACAGAGATCCTTCAAAGCCGCGGTTTCAACGTCACGATCGTGCAGGAGCCAATCACCTCGCTTGCCGATGATGTGGCGGCCACCAACCGTGTCCTGGATCTCCAGCAGGGTCCCAGCCTGCTTGTCGGACACAGCTACGGCGGCATGGTGATTTCGGAAGCCGGCAATCGACCGGACGTGGACGGGCTGGTCTATGTCACCGCCTTCCAGCCGGAGAAAGGAGAAAGCCTTCTCGACCTCGCCGGCTCCAGACCGCCGGCCGGTAACGGCATCAAGTCGACGGAGGATGGCGCGTTCCTTTATCTCGATCCCGCCGTCTTTGGACAAGATTTCGCCGGCGATCTGCCGCGTGAGGACGCGGCCTTCATGGCAAGAAGTCAGGTCTTCGCCGCCAAGGCCGCCTTTGCCGCCAAGGCCGGCGAACCCGCCTGGAAAACCAAAAAAAGCTGGTCGATCGTCGCAACGCAGGACCGGTCGATCAACCCAGATCTCGAGCGTGACATGGCCAAGCGCGCCGGCAGCACGGTGACCGAGATTGCGGCAAGCCATGCGGTCTACGCCTCCCAGCCCGATAAGGTTGCAGACGTCATCGAACAGGCCGCCCGGCAATCCTCAAAGTAAGCGCACCTCCGTAAGATCAAATGCAGCCGCCCCGGATGTCGGGGCGGCTGATTGCGTTGGAAGGGCGAGCCAAATGTATCAGTCTGTATCCGGAATGCACCCTGCTACAAAACCATTCACAGTCGCCTCCCTTGGGACACATCGACGATACACGCACCCTGTTACCTGCCCGGCATCCAACACGGACAGGAAAGACAGCAAATGACTTCCGAGATCAATTTCCAGCGCCGCCGCTTCTTTGGCATTGCCGCAATGACGGTTGCCGCCGTCGAATTCGCTTCAGTAGGCCTTGCTCATGCCAAGGGCGAAGCGCCTGCGCCTCAGCCGTCAACCGGACGCGACGGAGCTACCTCCTTTAGCGCCCTGAAGCAGGTTGAAGCGGGTGTACTCAGCGTCGGTTACGCAGAAGCCGGCCCCGCAGACGGCCCGGTCGTGCTGCTGCTGCACGGATGGCCCTATGACATCTACAGCTATGTCGATGTCGCGCCCATCCTTGCATCGGCTGGATATCGGGTACTCATCCCCTATCTGCGCGGATATGGCACGACCCGTTTTCTCTCGGACGACACGGCACGCAACGGACAGCAGGCGGCGCTTGCCGTCGACATGATTGCCTTTCTCGACGCACTCGGCGTCAAACAGGCCGTCGTGGCCGGTTATGACTGGGGCGCTCGCACCGCCGACATCATGGCCGCACTCTGGCCCGAGCGTTGCACCGGGCTCGTGTCGGTCAGCGGCTATCTCATCGGCAGTCAGGAAATCAATAGAAAGCCGCTTCCGCCCAAGGCGGAACTTTCGTGGTGGTATCAGTTCTATTTCGCGACGGAACGCGGCCGTGCGGGTTACGCAGCGAACACCCGCGACTTCGTGCGCCTGATCTGGCAGACGGCATCTCCGACCTGGAAATTCAGTGACGAGACCTTCAATCGTTCGGCCCCCGCATTCGACAATCCCGACCATGTGGCCATCACCATCCATAACTACCGCTGGCGGTTGGCACTGGCAGATGGGGAAGCCAAGTACGATAATTACGAGCGTAAGCTTGCGAAACTTCCCGTCATCACCGTGCCGACGATAACATTGGAAGGCGACGCCAACGGTGCTCCGCATCCAGACCCTTCCGCCTATGCATCAAAGTTTTCCGGCAAATACCAGCACCGCAACATCAGCGGCGGCATCGGCCATAACCTGCCTCAGGAAGCGCCAGAGGCTTTTGCCAGGGCTGTTCTGGACGTCGCAAAGCTTTAAACTTGCCGAAGCCCGCGAACCGTTGTCTTACTGCGTGTGACAGCGGGGCGCGCGGTAGCGGGCCACTCGAACCGTCCGGACGACGAAGGCATCCAATGGACCATATCGACCATATTCTCGTCGTGGACGACGACAGGGAAATCCGGGAGCTGGTCTCCAGCTACCTGAAGAAGAACGGCCTGCGTACGAGCGCGGCGGCCGATGGACGGCAGATGAGAAGTTTTCTCGACGGCAATACCGTCGATCTCATCGTGCTCGACGTGATGATGCCTGGCGATGACGGGCTGGTTCTATGCCGTGAGCTGCGGGCGGGGAAACACAAAGCCACGCCGGTGCTGATGCTGACGGCCCGCGATGACGAGATGGATCGCATTATCGGGCTCGAAATGGGCGCCGACGACTATCTGTCGAAGCCCTTCGCTGCCCGCGAACTTCTTGCGCGGATCAAGGCCATCCTGCGCCGCACGCGGATGCTGCCTCCCAATCTGCAGATCAGCGAGGCCGGGCAGCTCCTGACCTTTGGTGAGTGGCGCCTCGACACGGTGGGCCGTCACCTGCTCGACAGGGAGGACACGACCGTGGCCTTGAGCGGCGCTGAATACCGGCTCCTCAGGGTCTTCATCGATCATCCCCAGCGCGTCCTCAACCGGGACCAGCTGTTAAATCTCACTCAGGGCCGCGACGCCGAACTTTTTGACCGGTCGATCGATCTTCTCGTGAGCCGCGTGCGCCAAAGGCTGGGGGATGACGCGCGCGAACCCGTCTACATCAAGACGGTGCGGGCGGAAGGCTATGTCTTTGCGGTGCCCGTGGAGATTTCGGAGCCGAGGATATGAATGGCCCACGCCTGCTCGCCGGCTGGTGGCCGCGCTCGTTGCGGTCCAGACTTTTCATCATCCTGTTTGCGGGCCTCGCCATTGCCTACGGTCTGTCGTTCAGCATCCTCTTTGCCGAACGATATATGTCGGCAAAGGCGGTCATGCTCGGCACTCTTGAGCAGGATCTGGCTGTATCGATCGCCATAATCGACCGCCTGCCTGCGGAAGAGCGGGCGCAATGGGTCCATCGCCTGAGCCGCAGCAATTATCAGCTCGTCCTCGGCCCGGGTGTTCCAGGTGTTTCCGACATGTCCGGCCGCGGCGCTGAAATTGCGCAGAGGATCGAGGAGGCCGCAGGACACCGTTTCCCCGTCAAGGTCGAGTCCATTCCCGGCGACGGCAAGCGGCTTCAGGCGCATCTGACGCTATCGGACGGCTCACCCCTCACAATCGACGTGACACCGCGCGGCGTGATGCCGCTGGCGGAGTGGCTGCCTTATGTCTTCGCCGCGCAGATGGCGCTTCTTGTTCTGTGCACCTGGTTTGCAGTGCGACAGACGACCAGACCGCTCAGCGCGCTGGCTGCGGCAGCCGAAGCGTTGGATCCGGGGGAAAAGGGGTTGCCGATGAGTGAGAGCGGCCCAAGCGAAGTTGTCCACGCCGCCCGCGCCTTCAACGCGATGCGCGATCGCGTCGCCCAATATCTCGAGGAGCGGGTCCAGATTCTCGCGGCGATTTCGCACGACCTGCAGACGCCCATCACTCGGATGCGGTTGCGCGCCGACATGGCAGACGATACGCCGGAAAAGGAAAAGCTGGTCAGTGACCTGCGTGAAATCGAACGTCTGGTACAGGATGGTATCGCTTATGCACGCAGCGCTCATGGCAATGGCGAGAAATCCTCACGTATCGATCTGGCCTCTTTCATCGACAGCATAGCCTACGACTATCAGGATACCGGAAAAGCAGTCACGGTTGACGGTATGGTGCGCGGCACAGTATCGACAAAGCCACATGCCCTGCGACGAATCCTGACGAACTTGATAGATAACGCACTCAAATTCGCGGGCAGTGCGGAAATCAACGTCGACCGGCGCACTGAAGGCACCGTGGTCATCACGGTGCTCGATCGTGGGCCGGGCATCCCCGACGAGATGCTGCAAAATGCCATGCAGCCCTTTTTCCGGATTGAAACATCGAGAAACCGCGACACCGGCGGAACAGGACTCGGACTTGCGATCGCGCAGCAGCTCGCTGGAACAATCGGCGGCTCGGTGCGCCTCTATAACAGGCAAGGCGGCGGGCTTGCAGCCGAGGTGGCTTTTGCCTGACAGGGACGCAGATTAACGATAAGTATCCCTTATCATTTGATCACCACTGGCTCCGGAATAACGACGGCTTGGGCCCTAGCTGAAGTAAGCACTTCGCCAGATGGTGTGTGCGCCTGACCGAGGCTGCCAACCGCGGAACTCCCCTACCAGAAGCCATGGAGCAATCACGCCACCGATCCGTCCAGCAAGCATCCAGCTATTATAACAGTGCTACACGGAAAAGCAGGCGAGCGGCCCGATTGTAGATCGGGTCTCACTGTTAGAATTGCCAGGGCGAGATCAATTCGAGCCCTGTTGTCTCGAAATCTTTGAGGTTTCGGGTCGCCAACCGACCACCATTGATCCGCGCTATCGCCGCGATCATGCCGTCCGGAGCCGACATCCCCCTCCCCTGCCGCGCAGCGTCTCCCATGATATCGCCATAGGCCAATGCTGCTTCTTCCGTGAAAGCAAACATCTTGTCGGAGAACCGGCGACGCCAGCTCACAAGTCCCTCTTCCAGGCGATCGGCGCGCTGATCCGGCCTGATCTTTTGAATACCAAAAGCGATCTCAGCAACTGCAACCGTCGGCAATGCCAATTCGGCGTCGTGACGAACCAGCCATGCTATGACTGCAGAATCGGGAGATTTCTTCAAAGTCTCCGAAATCACATTCGTGTCGAGAAAAATCAAAGCTCGACGCCTTTGTGAGCGCGTCTGTTTTCATCGATGATACTGTCGAAATCGATATCCGTACCCGACTGCGATGAAAGACGACTATAGAATTTCGCAGCGGGTTCACGTCCTGCCTCACGAGCCTCATATGTTTCGAGCGCGCGCTCGACGATATCGGCAATCGTGCGATTTTCTCGGCGGGCGAGCTTGTGTGCAAGGTCGCGCGCTTTGGAACTGCGGACAGATAGTTGCGGGGTTACCATTGAGTGCTCCTTCGTCTGGATCGAATATAGCTTAAATTAAGGTAGCCATCAAGATGGCATCTGCCATCTTGATGGCTACCTGTTGTTTTCGCACCCTCTGTTTTAGCCATCATGCATGTTCATTCCGCGTGGAGACAACACATCTCCCCCCCTGAACGCCGTGCTCTAAGCAACTTCTGCTGTAGACGGCCGCCAACGTGCATTTGATGCAGGTTATGTCATAGCTCCACCGAACGCCGCATTTCGAGCCTGATGACGTTGTACTTAGCTCATACACGCTTACAACCGGTCATTTTTTCACGCATTTCTTATCTGTACAAAGCACCTGAAAAATGCGCGAAAAAACCATGACAAAACGGCAAGCCGCCAATCCATCGCAGGTCCCCAAACGGGCCGCCGACCTGCCCACCGCAGAACTCCCACCAAAATATCGAAAAGGTGGCGTCTGAAGACCAGTAACAACGATACTTTTCGATACAGTTTTGCAGTTTCCGGAAACATGCCGGATACGCCGATCCGTCACAAAGCTCCTATCACGAAACGCCGCAGCAGCGGCACAATGAAAGGAGCCTCCCATGACCAAGATCGAGACTGTTCTTTATACCGGCAAGACCCACACGACCGGTGGGCGCGACGGATCGGCGCAAAGCGATGATGGCGCGCTTGGCATCAAGCTTTCCCCTCCGGGCAGCGGAAAGCCGGGCACGAATCCCGAGCAGCTTTTTGCGGCAGGCTGGTCGGCATGTTTCATCGGCGCCATGACAAAGGCGGCGGCAAAACACCAGCTCCGGCTTCCAGCCGACACCACTGTCGATGCGGAGGTTGACCTCGGCACGACGGGTGGCGAATTCTTTCTACAGGCTCGCCTGTCGGTCAGCCTGCCCGGTATCGATCGTCCCATCGCGCAGACGATAATAGAAGATGCCCACCAGATCTGCCCCTATTCTAAGGCAACCAGGGGGAACATCGATGTTACGCTCATTCTCGCTTAAGCCGATGGTTTCCGCCCGCGCGCTCGTCATCGCCATCGTGTTTGCGGCGATATTTGCAGTACCATGCGTATATGACGCAACATCCGACGAGCCCTCGCCGCTTGCGGGACTTCTGGGCGCGGTTTCATCGATCTGACCTAAAGGAAACGGCCCGGCGCCCCGCCGCGGCCGTTTTCGCCAACACTTCTTTCTGCCATCCCTCTTGGTAACGCAGCCGCGCTGCGCAACGCCCTGCGGCAAGCGGACGATCTGTCCACCACCCTTTCACAATATCGGAGACCGGCCTGCCGGTGGGCAAGCGGGTACTGCCTATGGACGCCGGGCTGCCGAAACCGCCATCTGAACACGGGTCAAAAATCAGGGAAGGTCATGTCTTGCGTCACTCCATCGTTGCGCTACGGTTGCGATCAGGGATTTTCACTGGAGGGACTAAGGTATGTGCAACCATTGCGTGATCGAGAACGTGAAAAAGAACATGCTGTCGCGACGCTTGCTGTTCAAGGGCGCCGCGGCCGGTGTGACGGCGATGACGGCTGGCAGCCTCGCGGCCCCGGTCCTTGCGCAAACACCCAGACAGATCATCGATCTCACACATACATATGATTCCACATTCCCTACATTCGATGGCAAACCGGGCATAGAATACGAGTGGGCAGCTCAGATCGCCAAGGACGGTTATCAGCTCCATAAACTCACGATCTACGAACATACCGGAACGCATATTGACGCACCTTTCCACTTCAGCGCCGACGGGGCGAGTGTCGATCAGTTGGAACCGCAGAAACTTGTCGCGCCGCTGGTCATCATAGACATCACAGACCGAGCAAAAGAGGATGCCAATTCCACGATCGAGGCCGAAGACATCGAGCGCTGGATATCCGCAAATGGCGACATTCCGGCAGGTTCGATCGTCGCTCTGCGCTCCGGCTGGGCAACCAGAGTAAAGAGCCCCTCCTTCCGCAATGACGACGCCGGAAAATTTGCCTTCCCCGGTTTCGGCAAGTCGGCAACCGACCTTCTGCTCAAGCATGATACGGTCGCAATCGGTGTCGACACGCTCTCGCTTGATCCTGGCAACTCTGCCGATTTCGCAGTTCACAATTCCTGGCTCCCGGCAGGGCGCTACGGCATCGAAGGCCTCAACAACCTTGAGGCTTTACCGGTAAAGGGCGCGACCATCGTCGTCGGTGCGCCTGCACATCGAGGCGGAACGGGTGGTCCGGCCCGGATTCTGGCTCTGGTCTGAACGTAGTACGCCGGGCCGCCCCCGCATGCAGCAACCGCCTACCTGCCGCATCAGATCAATCCGCTCAGCATCCGCCGCAGTCTTCAAGGAAAGGCTGGGCGATGCTTCGCCGCGCGCTTGACAGGAAGAATTCCAAGCGGTGAGGTCGCGAAGAACATATTTTCTTGCCGCATAACGTTAGGTCAAGAAACCACCGCAAGGGAAGGTTTCGATGGACAATCGACGCCTGTATTGCCGTTTAGGGAGCGCTCAGCCGCACCACCATCATTTTTCCCATTGCGCCCAGCGGTCGTCACGTCGCAGCTTTTCCAACCACCGCCAGTTTAAGGACAGGCAGACATGTTTTCCGGCTCTCTGTAACGCGACGCAGGCGTCCCGGATGTCTGGCGACCTGCTCCAATCGGTAGGCATGATTCGCATTGACTGGCCTTTGAACGAGGTGTCGCGCTGCAAGGCGATCATGAGGAATGAGGGCTCTAATCAAGTATGATCCACTATATGGACCTTATAGATGCACAAATTAACTGCATAAATCCGTCTATTTACTGTTGATTTCATGAATTTTCCTGTGTATCCCGAATACATGATTTTGTAACGGTCCATATTGTGGAGGCAATATCCCGATACATTCAGACCTTTGGAGGGGTCTGGCCTGTCTGGCAACAACAGCTATCCTGATGTCGCGGTCGTGGCACGGACATCCTGTTTTGCAGACATGTTCATTGCGAAGGTTGTTCTGTGGGAGAGGAGGCCCCGATGACCATGACCGCAAACGCGAATGACGACGTATTTGTACTCGATGGCGAACTGTTGCACACCGGACAGGTAACAGGCTCCTGGTTCATGCGCCCCATCGAGGCCGTGGCGGCGGTGCTGCTGGCGGTGATGATCGGCCTGCTTCTGCTGGGCGTGACGTCACGTTATGCCCTGCATCTGCCGATTGTCTGGATCGATGAAACGGCGTCCTTGTGCTTTCTGTGGTTTGCCATGCTGGGCGCGGCAATCGCCATCGATCGCAGTGAACACCTGCGCCTCACGCTGTTTCTCAACATGTTCCCGCAACGTGTTCTGGGTTATATCAATTCCCTGGCACTGGTGCTGGTGGCGACATTTCTTGCGGCAATCATCAAGCCCGCCATGGAATACGCCATCGAGGAGTGGGTGGTCACGTCAGCGGCGCTGAATATTCCGATGTCGTTTCGCGCTGCGGCGCTGCCGGTCGGCGCCTGTCTCATGCTGCTTTTGGTGCTCAACAATCTCGTCCGACGAGAAAATCTGCGCGATATCATTGCGGCCCTTGTAACGGTGGCGGTTGCCTCCGGCCTGCTCTATCTGGCATCGCCGATGCTGGAATCCCTCGGCAATTTTAATCTGGCGATCTTCCTCGGCCTGTTCGTTGCGGTATTTCTGGTGCTGGGCGTTCCGATTGCCTTCTGCTTCGGCCTTGGAACCCTCGCCTATCTGACCTTCACCACCTGGGTTCCGACTATTGTGATGATCGGGCGCATGGATGAGGGCATGTCCGGCATCATTCTGTTGTCAGTGCCAGTCTTCGTGCTGCTGGGCTGCGTGCTCGATGCAACCGGCATGGGTAAGGCGATTGTCGAGCTTCTGTCCTCGATGTTTGGCCACATTCGCGCTGGCATGTCCTATGTTCTGCTCGGTTCTCTGTTTCTTGTCTCCGGCATTTCCGGCTCCAAGGTTTCTGATATGGCAACCGTCGCACCGGCGCTGTTTCCGGAAATGAAGCGCCGTGGCCATAAACCCAAGGAAATGATCGCGCTTCTGGCCACCGGCGCCGCCATGGCTGATACGGTCCCGCCCTCAATCGTGCTGATCGTTCTGGGTTCGGCGGCAGGTGTGTCTATTGCCGGCCTCTTCACTTCCGGTTTCATGATTGCAATGGTACTGCTTCTGGTGCTGGCCGTTCTGGCCCGCTGGAAGGCGCGGGATGAAAACATGGAAGGCGCAAAGCGCACGCCATGGCCGCAGGTCGGCAAGGCAGCCCTGATTGCCGCACCGGCGCTCGTTCTGCCCTTCCTCATCCGCAGTCTGGTGGGCGGCGGTGTCGCCACGGCAACCGAAGTATCCACTATTGCCGTGCTCTACGCCATGATCGTCGGCGCGGTGCTTTATGGCGGCATCAGCCTCAGGAAGCTTTATTCGATGCTGGTCGAGACGGCAGCCCTTTCAGGGGCGATACTGCTGATCCTCGGCTGTGCATCGGCAATGGCGTGGGGGCTGACACAGAGCGGCTTTGCTTTCCAGCTGACCGCGATGATTACCGATCTTCCGGGCGGCTGGATGACCTACATGGTCGTGTCGATCCTGATTTTCATGATCCTGGGCTGCGTCCTGGAAGGACTGCCAGCAATCGTTCTGCTCGCGCCGATCATGTTCCCGATCGCCCGCACGCTTGGCATCAATGACATCCATTATTCGATGGTCGTGGTGGTTGCCATGAATATCGGCCTGATGGCGCCGCCCATCGGTATCGGCTTTTACATCGCCTGCAAGATCGGCAACGTGTCGCCGGACGAAGCCATGGGTGCCATCTGGCCCTATCTCGCAGCCATGATCATCGGCCTGCTGCTGATTGCAGCAATCCCCGGATTTTCGACCATTCTGCTCTGAGACCGTGGCGGGTCCGCCCGCCACGCCGATGAATGATACCTGCTTTATTTTGGGAGGAGAAAGCAATGAATATCAACAGACGTACCATACTCGCCGGCGCCGGTTCCGCCGTACTGGCCACCGCCTTCGTGTCGCGCGCCCGCGCTGCCCAATACAATTATAAATATGCCAATAATCTGCCTGCGGCGCACCCGATGAACATTCGCGCCAAGGAGGCCGCCGAGCGTATCGCCAAAGAGACCGATGGGCAGGTCAATATCAGCATCTTCCCCAGCAGCCAGCTGGGTGCCGACACAGACGTTTTGAGCCAGGTGCGCTCTGGAGGCGTAGAATTCTTCACGCTTTCGCCGCTGATCCTGTCGACGCTGGTACCGAACGCCTCCATCAGCGGCATCGGTTTCGCCTTCCCGAACTACGAGTCCGTATGGGCGGCCATGGATGGCGATCTCGGTAAATATGTCCGTGGCGAAATTGCCAAGCAGAATCTCGTTGCCATGGACACCATCTGGGATAACGGCTTCCGCCAGATCACCAGCGCTTCCAAGCCCATCGCCACGCCGGCCGATCTCGAAAGCTTCAAGATCCGCGTGCCAGTGAGCCCGCTCTGGACCTCTATGTTCAAGGCGTTCAAGTCTGCCCCTGCCTCGATCAATTTCGCCGAGGTCTATACTGCACTGCAGACCGGTGTGGTCGATGGCCAGGAAAATCCGCTGGCGATCATTTCCACCGCAAAGCTGTTCGAGGTGCAGAAATTCTGCTCGGTCACCAATCATATGTGGGACGGGTTCTGGTTCCTCGCCAACAAGCGCGCCTGGGAGCGTTTGCCGGATGACCTGCGCGCCATCGTCGCCAAAAACCTCAACCAGTCGGGCAAGGATGAACGCGCCGATGTGGCGAAGCTCAATGCCTCGGTCAAGGAAGATCTGATTTCCAAGGGCATGACCTTCAACGACACGGATGCGACACTCTTCCGCGCCGCGCTGAAAGAGGCAGGCTTCTATTCCGAGTGGAAAGGCAAATACGGCGATGAAGCCTGGGCCATACTTGAAAAGGCCGTTGGTGCAAGCCTGACCTGACCGGCCCGTTGAATAGCTGGCCCCGCTCGTAGCGGGGCCAACCCGACTATGTCTGACGATTGGAATGGAGACTGCTTTGACAGGTCGCCTGACGGGAAAACGCGCGCTTGTGTTTGGCGCAGGATCATCGGGGCCGGGATTTGGCAACGGCAAGGCTGCGGCCGTGCAATTTGCCCGCGAAGGCGCGCGCGTAGCCTGTGTCGATCTATCCGCTGACGCAGCCGAAGAGACGGCTGAGATCATTCGCGGCGAAGGCTTGGAGGCGATTGCGTTTGCCGCCGATGTCACTGAACTACAGTCCGTATCGGCCACGGTTGCCCGCGCCTGCGAAGCCTTTGGTGGCATCGATATTCTGCACAATAATGTCGGCGTGACCCATATGGGCGGGCCGGTTGAGCTGGATGAGGAAAGCTTTCGCGCCTCGGTCGATCTCAATATCGGCTCCGTTTATCGCACCTCCAAGGCTGTGTTGCCGGTGATGTTGGCGCAGGGCGGCGGGGCCATTATCAATATCTCGTCGCTCGCCTCCATTCGCTGGACCGGCTATCCCTATTTTGCCTATTACGCCATGAAGGCAGCTGTAAATCAGGCGACTGTGGCGCTGGCCATGCAATATGCCCGGCAGGGCATTCGCGCCAATTGCATTCTTCCGGGAATGATCGACACCCCACTGATCTACAAGCAGATCAGCAATCAATATGCGTCTGTCGAGGAGATGGTGGCGGCGCGGAATGCGGCTGTCCCGGTGGGTCGCATGGGCGATGCCTTCGATATTGCCCGCGCCGCCGTTTTTCTCGCATCTGATGAGGCTAAGTTCATCACTGGCGTCTGTTTGCCGGTCGATGGCGGGCAAAGCTGTGCGGTGGGGGCGTTTTCCTGAGATGGCAGCAACAACAACGATCCCGGTAGAAAAAGATCTGACGGGCGCGCGCGCGGTGGACCGGGCTCTGGCGCTGCTCTCCATGGTCGGGAGGCACGCAGAACGCGGCGTGGCGCTTTCGGTCATCGTGACAGAAAGCGGACTGAACAAGCCCACGGCCCGCCGCCTGCTGCTGGCTCTGATCCGCGCCGGCCTTGTGGAGCAGGATGAGGAAACGCGGCGTTATTACCTCGGCGAAGAAACCTATGTGCTGGGCAGCCTGTCATCGCGCCGGTTTGGCCTTCTTCAAATGGCGCAGGACGGCCTGACGCGCATTTCCCGCCGCTCGGAGGATTCGAGCTTCCTTTCCGTGCGCCGTGATACATTTGCCCTGTGCCTTTACCGCGAAGAAGGCACCTGGCCGGTGCGCACCCATGCACTTCAGGCCGGTTTCGAACACCCCTTAGGTATTGGTGCGGGTTCGCTCGCCATGCTGGCGGCGCTGCCAGACGCCGAAGTGGAAAGTATCATTGCGGCCAATAGCGGGCTGATTGCCGCTAATTATCCCGGCATAACACTTGAGGGCCTGCGCCGTGATGTCGAGTTGACGAGAGCCAATGGCTATTCGCTCAACCCCGGCCTGATCCTTTCTAATTCCTGGGGTATTGGCGTTGCCATCCGCGCGCCTGATGGCGCTGTGGCGGGAGCGCTGAGCATTGCCGCTGTGGACAGCCGCATGCGGCCGGAGCGCCAGCCGGAACTGGCAGCGCTGCTGCGCGAGGAAGTAACCCGCATCGAGACACGCATTGCAGAAATGATGGCCAGCCGCGCCCGCACGCGCGGTGAAGGCGACACGAAACGGCAAACGAGGAGAACGAGCAAATGAGCAAAGCGCAGATCGTCGGCTGGGCGCATTCGCCTTTCGGCAAGTCGGCCCTTGAAAATACCGAGCAACTGATGGCTTCGGTCGTGGCGCCGGCCATAGACCATGCGGGCGTCGATGTCAGCGATATCGACGGCATTTTCGTCGGCGTGATGAACAATGGATTCTCGAAACAGGATTTTCAGGGCGCCCTGGTGGCGATGGGCGATGAGCGCCTCGCCTATACGCCGGCGGTGCGTTTCGAAAATGCCTGCTCAACAGGATCGGCCGCCCTCTACAGCGCCATGGATTTCATCGAAGCCGGGCGCGGCCGCATCGCACTCGTTGTCGGTGCCGAAAAAATGACGGCGCTGCCGACCGCAGAGGTGGGCGAAATCCTGCTCTCCGCCTGTTACCGTGCAGAGGAGGCCAATATTCCCGGCGGGTTTGCCGGCCAGTTCGGCCGCATCGCACAGGCATATTTTCAACGTTATGGCGACCGCTCCGAAGAGCTGGCGATGATTGCCGCAAAGAACCACGCCAATGGCGCGGTCAATCCCTATGCCCATATGCGCAAGGATTTCGGCTTCGATTTCTGCAATACGGTTTCGGACAAGAACCCCTACGTCGCAGGCCCGCTGCGCCGCACCGACTGCTCGCTGATTTCTGATGGCGCTGCCGCGATCATTTTGGCCGACGAGGAAACGGCAGCCACACTCAACCGCGCCATCGGTTTCCGGGGCCGCAAGCATGTCAACGACATCATGGCATTGAGCCGTCGCGATCCGTTGGCCTTCGAAGGCGCGCGCCGCGCCTGGGCCGGCTCGCTGGAACTTGCCGGCGCAACGCTCGACGACCTCTCTTTCGTTGAAACGCACGACTGCTTCACCATTGCCGAACTTATCGAATATGAGGCCATGGGGCTTGCGAAGCCCGGTGAAGGATATCGCGTTGTCCAGGATGGAACGGCGCTGAAGACCGGACGCCTGCCAATCAACCCATCGGGTGGATTGAAATCGAAAGGTCATCCCGTCGGGGCGACCGGCGTTTCCATGCATGTCATGGCGGCGATGCAATTGATGGGCGAGGCAGGCGACATGCAAATTCCCAATGCCTCCCTGGCAGGCGTGTTCAACATGGGGGGCACGGCGGTTGCCAATTACGTCTCGATCATGGAGCGTGTGAAATGACGATGCAAAGTGCCGTGCAGCATCCCGCGGGCGGGGTTGCGCCCTCCACCACGCGGGTGATGAACCTCTCGCATTTCCTGACGCAGGCGGCACGCCGCAACCCGGACCATATCGGTTTCGTCTGGGGTGAAAAGACTTGGAGCTGGGCTCAAATGGAAGCCCGCGTCGACGCCATGGCCCATGCGCTGGAGACTGAATTCGGCGTCAGAAAGGGGGACCGCATTCTGGTGCAGTCCTCCAACAACAACCAGATGTTCGAATCCATGTTCGCATGCTTCCGCGTGGGTGCGGTGTGGGTGCCGACCAATTACCGTCAATCGCCTGATGAAGTTGCCTATCTGGCGAAGGCCAGCGGCGCACGCGGCATGATTTGCGCCAGTGCTTTTCCCGATCATGCGAAAGCCAGCCATGAGGCAAGCACGATCGATTTCAGCATCGCCATCGGCACGGCAGAGTTCGGTGAGGATTACGACGCCATCGTGGCCCGTCACATGGGGCACAAAGTTAAAAGCCAGGCAGTGGATCGGGATGACCCGTGTTGGTTCTTCTTCACCTCAGGCACCACCGGCCGGCCCAAGGCTGCAGTGCTTACCCATGGCCAGATGGCGTTCGTCATCACCAACCATCTCTGCGATCTGATGCCCGGCACCGGACCGGACGACGCCTCCATCGTCGTTGCCCCGCTTTCACACGGTGCGGGCATTCACCAGCTGGTGCAGGTGGCGCATGGCGCGAAAACCGTCCTGCCGGCGGCGGAAAAGCTCGATGTGCCCGCCGTCTGGGCGCTAATCCAAAAATGGCGCATCACCAACGCCTTCACTGTACCGACCATCCTTAAAATGCTCGTCGAAGACCCCTCTGTGGATCGTTTCGATCACTCCTCACTGCGCTATGTCATCTATGCCGGCGCGCCGATGTATCGCGCGGACCAGAAACGGGCGCTTGCAAAGCTCGGCCCGGTGCTGGTGCAATATTTCGGCCTGGGTGAAGTCACCGGTAACATCACCGTGCTGCCGCCTTCTTTTCATAACGCCGAGGACGGTCCGGAAACGCGAATCGGCACCTGCGGCTTCGACCGCACCGGCATGGAAGTGCAGATCCAGAACGATGCTGGCGAGGAGGTTGGCGCAGGCGAAACCGGCGAAATTTGTGTAATCGGTCCCGCCGTTTTCGCCGGCTACTACGATAATCCCGAGGCCAATGCCAAAGCCTTCCGCAATGGCTGGTTCCGGACGGGCGACCTTGGTCATCGCGATGAGAACGGCTTCCTCTACATCACCGGGCGCGCCTCCGACATGTATATTTCCGGCGGCTCGAACATCTATCCGCGTGAAATCGAGGAAAAAATCCTTATGCATCCTGACATCAGCGAGACTGCGGTTCTGGGTGTGCCGGACGCGGTGTGGGGCGAGGTCGGTGTGGCCGTTTGCGTGGCCCGCGAGGGCGCGGATATCGCCGCTATTGATCTGAAGGCCTATCTGGAAGGCAAGATGGCCCGCTACAAGCTGCCGAAATCAGTGGTGTTCTGGGATGCCATGCCGAAATCCGCCTACGGCAAGATCACCAAGAAAATGATCCGCGAGGAACTGGAGAAACGCGGTCAGATGCCGGCTTTCGAAGAAAAGCGGACAGGCTGACAGGCGTGACATTCAATCGGGAGGAGACGGTATGACACAAGAAAAAACAGGGACAAATGGGGCCGTCGCGATCACAGGCGGTGCATCCGGCATCGGCTTTTCCACCGCGCAGCTCCTGATGGCGCGCGGCTGGCAGCCATGGTTGCTGGATCTCAAGCGCGAGGCGCTGGATATAGCCTGCGAAAAGCTCGGTATCGATCTCTCGCGCGGCATCGTCTGCAACGTTGCGGACGAGGCATCGATAGAGATGGCTTTCGCCGCCCTGACCGCGGGAGATTCCGATCATGCGGTTGATCTGGTCGCCGTCGTCAACAGCGCAGGCATCGGTATCGACAAGCTGTCCGTCGACACAAGCGTCGAAGAATTTCGCCGCATCGTTGATGTCAATCTCGTCGGCAGCTTCGCGGTAGCGCGCACTGCCGCACGTTACTGGCTGGAGCGCGATCTTGCCGGCTCGATCGTGAATATCAGTTCTGTTTCCGGCATGTGTGGAAATCGTGGCCGCAGCGCCTATGGCGCTTCGAAGGGCGGCGTCAATCTTCTGACGATGGTAATGGCAAACGAGCTGGGGCAATCAGGCATTCGTGTCAACGCAATTGCTCCTGGTCCGGTCGATACCCCCCTCACCCAGGCGGTTCATACGGAAAATGTTCGTGACCAATGGCATAGCCGCGTTCCGATGCATCGCTATGGCAGGACGGACGAGATCGCTTCTGCCGTGGCCTTCCTGGTGTCAGACGACGCAAGCTACATCAACGGACAGGTGCTCGCCGTGGATGGGGGCTTCATTACCGCGGGGCTTGCGGTATGACGGAGACAGGCACGCAAGAGCTTCCCCGCCACATCGTCCATCCCGGACCGATCACGCCTGAACGCTTTCGCGCCGTCGGCTGCCATGCCTATCCTGTTACTCTGACGGTCCGGTCCGGCGTAAATGCCAACCAAGCGATTGCCGATGCCTTTGCGGAGTTGGGGTTCGAAGGCGGTTACGTCAGACTTAAGAACGTACCGATGAAACGGCTGCATTATGTCATGCCGGCAGCCGCACCGGATGACGCGCATGCCGCATGGTACAGCGAAACCTTTTCCATGCCGGGGGGCACTATCATCGATGCCGGCCTGCATATGGGCCGGCGCGATAACGCGCCGTTTCTGCATTGCCATGGTTCATGGAAGAGTGCCGAGGGCGTTGTCTCCATGGGGCATCTACTGCCTTTCGAGACCGAACTTGCTGTAGAAACAACGCTTGAAGCTCTGGCGCTGGATGGAGCGATCCTCGATGTGCAAAAGGATGAGGAAACCAATTTCCCCCTTTTTACACCCATCGCGCAACAGCGCCGCCAGAAGGGTTCGGGTCTTCGGGCACTTTTATGCACAGTGCGCCCCAATACCGATATATGCACGGCACTCGAAGAGGCCTCTGCCGAGTTTGGAATGCGAGAAGCCGAAGTCAATGGAATTGGCAGCCTGGTCGGTGCGGATTATGAAGACGGAACAAGCCTCAACGCTTACGCGAGCGAAATCCTCATAAACAAGGGCCGTATCGGCCAGGCCGTTCCCGGAGGCCGCAAAGCAATGCTGGATATTGCGATGGTGGACCTCACCAGACATATCAGCGGCGGGCGGCTGGTGCGCGGCAAAAACCCGGTCTGCGTTACTTTCGAGCTACTTCTGACCGAAAGACAGGGGCACGCCGCATGAGTTGCGCTGCGCAACTCACCGGCCCGCCTGACGACAACTCACGCCGCCTGCGGCTTTTCCGCAGGCAACCACTCTTCCAGCGTCACTTCAAAAGTCATGCAAACCGGGTTAGCTCCGGCGATAAAGGGACCGCCATAAACCGAGCCTTCGGTATCGGCGACGACACCGGTCAGCGAGGCGCGCAGCGAGCCGTCCGGCTGGGCACGCACTTCGCCGGCAATGGAGACGATTTCCACAGCGGGACCGCGTATCTGCAAGAACGCGCCGTTGCGGGTGCCGAGACAGGCATCAACGAGACTACCAAGTGCACCGCGCACAAAGGCATTTCGAAAACCTTCGGCAAGGCACAGTTTTTCGACACCGAGAACAAGGTCTTCATTGGGTGCGATGCGGGCATAGGCCACACGCCCCATGGATCCGGTTTCTACAGTGTTATGCGTGTTCATCGGCGCGCTCCCTACGGTTCCTGGGTTGAAGAAGGGGAATGTTGGTTTCGGGGTCGAAGGACTGCTGCAGCACGAAACTGTCTAGTGACGTCACCAGGGCGGAAACGCCGCTCTCGCCAACAATACAGGATTCAGTCAGCAGATGGCCGCCCTTGACCACACCCGCCGCGGTGCGCATGGCGGCATGGCAATGAACAATCGGCTCGCCCTTCATGCTGCGCCCGAGCGTAGCATTGCCGAAGACAAGCCAGGCCGCACCGGCGTCGATCGGTTTCGTATAGGCAATGACCGCCTTGCCGGAGGGGTCGGGCGGAGCGACGCAATAGGACAATATGTCGAAATAGCCGCCAAGAATGGTGAGCGAGGCATTCTCAATACCGTTTTCGAAAAGCGGCTGCACGATTCCATCGTAAAGACTGCGGCCCGCCGCAATGAACAGCCGCACGTGGCGCGCGGATGGCGAGTGGAGGCTGTTGATGCGAACCGGCGAGGAAATGCCGGGATGGATCAACGTTCTTGGCCTTGGAAAATGATGTTGTTCTACGGGTGCCACGCCTGCTCCTCCCTGCTGCCTGTACCTTGCAGTACGGTACTTAAAAATGAGCGGAAGGTGCTTTCGAATGCCAGCACCAAACCGCCCGTCTGAAAACATTTCTTTCGCAGTCTGCCGCAGTGACGGCAGATTTTTGCAACGTATTTTGTGGAGACCGGGGATGACAAAACCGTTGGACAGAATTGACCGCAAGATATTGCGCACCCTGCTGGAGAACGGCAGGTTGAGCAATGCGGAGCTTTCGGAAAAGGTGGGGTTGTCGCCCAGTCCCTGCTGGCAGCGTGTCAAGCGGCTGGAAGACGAAGGGGTCATTCGCGGCTATACCGCCATTCTCGATCAGGCCAAGCTTGGACTGAGCGAAACTGTTATCATCGAGGTGATGCTGGAGCGCCACGACGACGAGGTTCTGGAACGCTTCGGAGAGGCGATGGCCGCTCTTCCGGAGGTGCTGGAAGCCTATCTGACGACAGGCGAATATGATTATCTCATCAAGGTGGCGGTGGCAGGAACTGCAGGCTACGAGCAGTTTCTGCGCCGGAAGCTCTACAAGATCGAGGGTGTACGCCACTCCCGATCCTGTTTCGCGCTTAAATGTCTCAAACACACATTATCAGTCGTACCCGATCCCGAACCTCCATCAATGGAAGCGACTGGCACCGGCCGCGTGCCGGCAAGATAGCGGCAGCGGATTGCGGGTAAACAGGTAGTAGTCGCGTCTGCGCCCCCCTTCGTTCCTCAGCTGGTGACTGAACCGACTTGAAATTGTCGTTTCCGGGCAATGGCGTGCCGCAGAAGATCGCAGATGTCCAAGGTATGCGGGAGACTCTAGCGTCTCTATTCGATCTGAATCGGAACCCTCCCCCAGCCGCCGCCGCCGGGCGTTTCGACGACGACCGTTTCTCCAGACGAAAGCGTTACCGAGCCTTTGCCGGCTAGCGGTGTCGCAATGCCGGCCGCATCGATGACCGAGTTTTGTCCCGTCGCGCCGGCGTCACCGCCATGCAGACCGTAAGGACCAGTGATCCGACGGTCGGATTGAAGCGAAACACGCGCCTCGTGATCCACCGCTGTAATGGCGCGGATCAGGCCTTCGCCGCCGGCATGGTGCCCCGTCCCGCCCGATCCCTGGCGCAGCTCGTAACGTTCGATACGCAGCGGATAGCTGATTTCAAGCGCCTCGATCGGAGTGTTGAGCGTGTTCGACATATTGGCGTGCACGCCATGCATGCCAGCACCATAGGGACGGCCGCCCTGCCCCCCGCCAATCGTCTCGATATAGGTATAAGGCCTTCCGCTTCGGGGATCACGTCCACCGATGCCGATCAGGTTCATCGTCCCCTGACTGGCGGCAGCGATGCGATCGGGCGCGATAAGCGCAAAGGCGCGCAGCACAGTGTCTGCTACGCGTTGCGTGGTTTCAGTATTGCCCGCGCAGACGGCGGCTGGCGGCTGGGCATCGAGGAAACAGCCCCGCGGAATGTGAATTTCGACTGGACGCAACACGCCGGCATTTGGCGGAAGTGTTGCGTCGGTCAGTATCTTGATGGCGTAGAACACAGCCGAGTGTGTCATCGGCTTGACCGCATTGACATTGCCACGCCGCTGCGGCGCGGTTCCTGCAAAATCGAATACCAGACGGTCGGGCGCAACATCGACGGCAACCCTGATCAGGACTTTCTCCGGGCTTGATCCATCGTCATCCAGCCAGTCTTCGGCCTCGTAGCGGCCGGGCGGCAACTCAGCGAGGCGCTTCAGCATGCGCCGCTCGGAATAGTCAAGAATGGCCGACAAGCCCTGTTTCAGCCCATCGACACCGAAACGCCCCACCATTTCCTGCAGGCGGGTCTCCCCGATCCTGAGAGCCGCCAACTGGGCATTGAGATCACCGCGCCTCTCTTCCGGCGTGCGCACATTGGCAAGCACCATGCGCATGATACCGGCCTGTTCCGCACCTCCGTCGTAAAGTAGGACTGGCGGAATGATCAGTCCCTCCTGGAATATCTCTGTTGAGCTGCCGGGCATCGAACCGGGCTCCATGCCTCCGACATCCGAATGGTGCGCGCGGCTTGCCACGTGCGCAACGAGTTCACCTGCGGCGAAAACGGGAGCTATCAACGTGATGTCGGGCAGATGCGCGCCGGCAACAAAAGGGTCGTTGACGATGACGACATCGCCTTCCTTGAGCGGTGGCAACTGTGCAAGTGTCGGCGCAACGGCCCTCAGCATGGAACCAAGATGCACCGGTACGTGCTCGGCCTGCGCGACCAGCTCCGCATTCGCGTTGAAGATTGCGCAGGATGCGTCCATGCGTTCTTTAATGTTGGGCGAAAAGGCAGTGCATTTCAGCACGACGCCCATTTCCTGCGCGGTTGCTTCCAGGGCATTTCGCAGAACTTCGAGACGGATCGGATCAAACATGGTCATTCTGCTACCTCAACGATCAGACTGCCTGATTTGTGAACCGTGAGACGGTCGGCAGGATAAAGAACGGTTGTCGAAGAAACTTCCTCGATAATGGCGGGGCCGAATATCATGTTGCCAGCCTTGAGCTTTTCCCGGGCGTAGACCGCCGCCCTATGGAAGGCGCCACGCGCGCCGCTATCGCCAGGCTCGTAATAGACCGGGCGTTCGCCGGTCAGGGCATCGTCGTCGGGCACCGGGCCTCCGTCGTCGAGTTCGGGAAGCACCGGCGTTTTGATGCGGCCGATACCTGTGACGCCGAAGCCGGCGATCTCGATTGCGGCGTTTTCGTCAGCATGACCGAAGCGGGCCCGGTGCGCGGCGTGAAACCGGCGAGGAAGGTCGGCCCACCAACAGGGTTCGCCCGGATTCACCGTCACTGACAGTTCAAACGACTGGCCCTGATAGCGCATGTCGATGCGTGTTTCCACGTCGCGCCGGTCCGGCTCGACGCCATCATGATCGAGATGGCCGTCGGCGCGGTCAGTCAGGCGCTTGATGCGCAAAGCCGCTTCAGCTTTGCCATTGGCGGCATAGGGGACGACATGTGTTTCGACGAAATCGTGGCGCAGGTCTGAAATCAGCTGTCCCAGCGCACAGAGAATGCCAGGGGTCGGCGGCACCATTACACGCGGCATCTTGAGTTCGCGGGCTACGGGGCTGCCATGCATCGGTCCCGCACCGCCGAATGGCACAAGCGCGAAATCACGTGGATCATAACCACGTTCCACGGAAACAACGCGGATGCCCCTAACAATGTTGGCATGGGCTACGCGCAATATTCCTGCCGCCGCCTCATAGACATCAAGACCAAGTGGTTGGGCAATGACATCGTTGATGGCTTTATGGGCCCCATCCAGATCAAGTGTCACCGAACCGCCCAGACGCGATTGCGGCGAGAACCGCCCCAGCACAAGATTGGCATCGGTAACTGTCGGCAACGTTCCACCGCGACGATAGCAAACGGGGCCCGGCACCGCCTCGGCGCTCATCGGCCCCGCACGCAACGCCCCACCGTCATCAATCCAGGCAATGGAACCACCGCCCGCACCGATAGCATTAATATCGATAACCGGCAGGCGGATCGGCACGGTTTCGAGACTGGCCGAACGGGTAATTTCCGGCCGTCCAGCCCGGATGAGACTGATATCCGTGGACGTTCCACCAATATCCATGGTGATGATATCGGGAATACCTGCCAGCATAGCCACATGCGCGCTGGCGACCACCCCACCGGCGGGGCCGGATAGAACGGTATGGACGGGCTTGAGGCGCGCTCCTTCGAGGCTCATCAGTCCACCGGCCGCATCCATCACCATAACCGGACGGTCGCGGCCAAGGCCCAGCCCTTCCTTCTCATCCTGCAACATACCGGAGAGCGAAGACAGATAACGGTCCATGACCGGACGAAGATAGGCATTGAGCACCGCCGTCGAGCCGCGCTCGTATTCGCGGAATTCAGCATTCACCTCGACCGAAGCGGAAATTGCCACATCTGGGAGGACTTCAGCGAGAATATCGCGCGCCCGCAACTCATGGGAGGGATTGGCGTAAGAGTGGAGAAAAAGGATGGCGACGGCCTCGACGCCAGCCGCCTTCATCGCTTCACCAGCCGCGCGCACATCGGCCTCGTCGAGTGGCTGCAACTCTTCACCTGTCGGCAGAATACGGCCCCGCGCCGTAAAACAAAGTTCGCGCGGCACCAACGGTTCAGGCTTCACCCTGGTCAGATCGAACAGCGTCGGACGGTTCTGGCGGCCGATTTCAAGGAGGTCGCGAAAGCCGTGATTGGTTAGAAATGCCGTCTTTGCGCCATTGCGCTGGATCACTGCATTGGTTGCCGTTGTCATGCCATGGCCGACATACGCAACATCCGCACCGCTCGCGCCCTGCAGGCCCAGGGCCTTTCGCAGGCCTTCAAGCGTGCCGAGCGCACGGTTGACCGGTGTGGTCGATACCTTCGAGACCGTAATTGTTCTCGTCGTCTCGTCATAGGCAATGCTGTCGGTGAAAGTTCCGCCGACGTCGGATGCGACACGAATATGCGGGGTCATAACTGCCTCTTGTGTAACAGTAACGTTGTCGTTACAAAAACAGAAGCAACGGTAGCTGTAAAGAGGTGTTGGCGACAACGCAGCAAAATTCGTTCCCTGCCGAAGAGAGGACAAGACGAGACAAAGATGATATTCACCGGCCACGGAAGGACGACATGAATGAACGACAGGCCGCAGGCAACAAAGGTGAAGGAGAAGCCGCCAGGATCACACGCGGCGCGCACCTCGCGCACCCGCAAGGCCATTCTTGTGGCTGCGGCAGGCGAATTCGTTGCGCACGGTCTGGAAGGTGCAAATATCGAGGCTATCGCCCATTCGGCTGGCGTTAACAAGGCACTTGTCTATCGGCATTTTTCCCGCAAGGAAGTGTTGTTCCGGCATGTGCTGGAAGACGCTTACCGGGCGATGCGCGATGCAGAGGAATCGCTGGCGATGCCTTCAGATCCGGTTGCTGCGCTCGACCGGCTTGTGGAGTTCACCTTTGACTACTACCGGAACAATCAGGGCTTCCTGACGCTTGTTGGCATCGAGAACCTACACGGTGGCGAGAACATCCGCGAATCGGAGCCCGAAACGGTATATGCCGGAAATATTTCCCGGATGGTGGCGGGCATTCTGGAGCGTGGCGTCACAGCTGGCGTGTTTCGCCCTCGGTTGGACCCTGTCGAGTTATGGCTGTCAATCTCGAATCTGTGCTGGGCCACGGTCTCCACGGCACACACCATCCGCTTTACCTTCGGGCGGGACGTTCTTGCCGAACCGGCGCGCAGCGCGCGCCTTGCCCATATCCAGGAAATGATCCGGCGTTACGCGTTGAGGCCGGACCACTTGTAGGGCAGTGCTTCAGACATCAGCGCGACGCAGCGCTGTGCCTCGTCATCCGAAACGCTGTTGGCCAGCGCAAGCAGAGAAACCCCGGTTTCGCCATAACGATTGTCACCGGGCGCGGGCGCAAAGGAAAGCGTCCAGACCTCGTACCCCGCCGCCTTGCGCGTGCCGATCACATAGCCTTTTTCGAGGAACATCTCGATCTCGGCGCGGATGGTATCCGTTTCGATCAGCCATTGTTCGTAATGCGGGGCGTTGATTTCGAGGATGCGTTCGCGGGATTCCCTGTCCAACCGCGCCATCATGCAAACCCCGGCATGGCCGATACCGAGCGGCAGACGCCCGCCCACGCCCGAAAGCAAGGGTTGGACCGGCGCCGCGCTCAGCTGGAAATCGAGGCAAACGGATTCGAAACCCGACCGCGCCATGAGAAAACTTGATATGTTTGTGCCGGCGGTGATGGAAATAAGCGCCGGACGGAAAAGATCGACCAGATCACCAATACCTGGTACGCGCTGCGCCAGCGCATAAATCGCGCTACCCAGCCTGTAGTTGCCGCGCCGACCGCTCTGCTCAACAAAACCGTAATGAGACAGTCCCGTCAGAGCCCGATGCACCGCCGATTTAGCATCACCGATCCCATCTGCGATTTCAGCAAGGCTCATGCCGCCGACACCCGCATTGCCTAGCGCAATAAGAATTTCCGCACCGCGTTCGACATTGCTGGACGATTGCTTTGCCATGCTGTCCCCTGTGTTTCGGTGAATATATCATTCATTAAAATCCGATAATTGGAACTGGATTAGGCAATATGGCATGGGTAGTCAAGCGGGTTAAAAAATTGGAACCTCAAGCCGCTCGCCCAAAAAAGACCCGGCTCCCTATGGAGGGAAACCGGGCCAGCTTGGGAAATCAGAGCCCGTACACGGATTTGGCCGCTTCGGAGGAAATGCGTCCGTCACGGACGTCGGCTGCAATGGATGCCGGGTCGCGCATGGAGGGCTCGCCGTATCCGCCGGCACCGGGCGTTACGATCTCGAGAATGTCACCCTTGAAGATGTCGCCGGCACCATTCACCAGCCGCTCGGGCGCACCGAGAATGGTAAAGGAGCCAAGACCACCTGCAAGACCACCGTCCAGACCCCAGGGGCGCGAGACGAAGCGGGAGCCACCAATGGAGACCCGGCAATCTGCTTCTGCGCGATACACGCGGCGAAGCCCCATGCCACCCCTGAACTGTCCGCCACCACCGGAACCGTCGACCAGTTCATAGGCAACCAGCGTTAGCGGATATTCGGTTTCAAGCGATTCCAGTGGCAGGTTGGACGTATTGGTCATGTGGACATGCACGCCGTCCAGACCATCCTTGTTATGCCGCGCCCCGAAGCCGCCACCGATAGTTTCGAGATAGACCCAGAGGCTGCCGTCCGCGCGTGTACCAGAGAAGCTCGCAACCGCGACAGATCCGTTGCAGGCCGCGGTGACGCGGTGCGGAACCACCTTCGCGAGTGCGCCATGGATGAGATCGACCACGCGCTGGCATGCGGCAATGCGGCCATCGACTGCGGCCGGGTGAGCGCAATTGAGCAATGTGCCCTTTTTCGCCGTCACATGGATGGGCCGGGCCAGACCGGCATTCGGCAGGACGGTTGGATCAACAACGGTCTTCACCGCATAATAGACTGTGGAGAGGAGAGCGGTATAGACCACGTTCAGACCCGCGCGAACCTGCGGCGGGCTGACGAAATCAAGATGCATCTCGTCACCCTTGACTGTAATTGTCACCGAAAATTCGAGCTCGTCCCGCAGCGATTCCGCATCGAACATATCCGAAAAGCTGTAGGTGCCATCCGGAATGGAAGCGATGCCGGCGCGCATCTTGCGTTCGGCATAGTCCATCAGTTCGCGACCAGCAGCGAGAACCGTTCGGGTGGAATACTTGTCGCAGAGTTCCTTGAGGCGCGTCACGCCAAGGCGGTTCGCTGCCATCTGGGCGCGCAGGTCCGACATTCGCTCATGCGGCACCTGGCAGTTCAGGAGAAACAGCTTCTGGATGTCTTCCTGAAGAATGCCCTTTCGATAGAGGCGAACCGGGGGAATGCGCAGGCCTTCCTGATATATGTGGGCATGGCCGCGATCTGCGAAGTCGGAATGGTGCGCTGTATTGATCGCCCAGGCGATCAACTTGCCGTCCTGGAAAATCGGCTCCGCCAGAACGATATCCGGCAGATGGGTGCCGCCACCCTCATAGGCGTCGTTGCCGATAAACACGTCGCCGGGAGCAAGACTATCCGCGCCCACATGCTCCAGAATATAGGGAATAAAGCCGATAAACGAGCCGAGATGCATCGGGATATGTTCGGCCTGGCAAAGCATTGCCCCCCTGGCGTCGAACAGTGCCGTCGAGCAATCGCGGCGTTCCTTGATATTGGTGGAATAGCTGGCACGAACGAGCGCCTCTCCCATTTCCTCGACGGTGGAGGCAAATGCGCTGCCGATGACCTCGACAGTTATCGGATTGAGTGCTGCAGCAGTGTTCTGTGCGATGGCTGCATTCGTCATCATTTTCCCTCCACGATGAGGTTGAGATAGGCATCGACCGTGGCGACATATCCAGGCGGCAGAACCGTGGTCGAATCCATCTGGTCGATAATGGCAGGACCGGCGACGACGTTACCGGGTTTTAGCAGATCGCGGTTATAGAGCGTCGCCGCAGTAAAACCGCCGGCTTCGGCCATCCAGACATCACGCTTGCCGGAGATCGCAGCAGAGGAATCCTCGCCCTCCATCTCGCGGGCCTTGAACGCTGCTTTTTCGACGACGCCGCTTGCGACCAAACGATAGGTAACAAGCTGCACCGGCTCACCTTCGGCGATGAAGCCATAGAGCTGGCGATGCGCCTGCTCGAAACGCTCCTTGACGAGGCGGAAGGTTTCCCCGGTGATCGGTCCTTCCGGCAAGGCGACTGCGATCTCGTAATTCTGGCCGGCGTAGCGGCAATCGACAGTGCGGGTGACAACGCGGGCGGCTGGTGCGATTTTCTCACGCTCGAACCAGGCATTGGCTTGAGCTGAAAGGCCATCATAAAGTGTGGAGATCGTTCCCGACGCCACCTGGTCGAGGCGATGCAGGACAGTCGCCGAGAAGTCAGTTCTCAGATCCGTCATCAAAAGGCCAAGAGCGCATAAGACGCCCGGCGTCTTCGGCACGACGATGCGCTTCATGCCCAGCTCACGGGCCAGACGTACGGCATGGACCGGACCCGCTCCGCCGAAGGCGACCAGCGCGTAGTCACGCGGATCATGGCCACGCTGGACGGAAATCACGCGAATGGCCTTGGCCATGTTGGCCGTCACGATGTCGAGAATGCCGTTCGCGGTTTCCAGAACGCCCATATTGAGCTTTTCCGCAAGCCGCTCGACGGCCTTTACCGACAGCGAACGGTCAATCTTCATTCGGCCGTTGAGCAGATATTCCGGGTTCTGTGTCTGAAGTACGACATTGGCGTCAGTGACCGTCGGCTCGTCATTGCCAAGGCCGTAGCAGGCCGGACCAGGATTGGCGCCTGCAGAACGCGGACCGACCTTCAGGTGATTGCCGGAATCGATATAGGCGATCGAGCCACCACCGGCCCCGACCGTGTGTATATCGAGCATCGGAGCCTTGATCGGATAACCGTGGACCACCGACTCGTTCACCACTCGGCACTGACCATCAGCAAGCAGTGCAACGTCAGAGCTGGTACCGCCCATGTCAAACGTGATGAGGTTGTCGATGCCGGTCATGCGACCAACCGCCTGGGCAGCGACAACACCGGTCGAGGGACCGGACAGAACCGTGCGTACCGGCATTTCGGCAGCAGCATCAAAGCCGATAACGCCGCCATTCGACTGGGTGAGCTGCGGCGCAACCGTGATGCCGAGATCGGTGAGCTTGCCGGACAGCGCTTTCACATAACCCTGCATGACGGGGCCAAGATAGGCATTGACGACCGTGGTCGACAATCGCTCGAACTCACGGAATTCCGGCGCGATACGGTGTGACAGCGAATGGAAGGCTTCAGGAAACTCATCTTCCAGAATGCGGGCCGCGATCTTCTCATGCTCGGCGTGCATGAAAGAATACAGGAAATTGACTGCGACCGCCTTTACGCCATCGGCCTTCAGAGCCCGCACCGCTTCGCGCAATGCGGTCTCGTCCAGTGGCGTTTCAACAGTGCCAGTGGCCAAAACACGCTCTTCAATACCGAAGCGCAGGTGACGCTCGACCAGAAGTTCAGGCTTATCTGCCTGGAGATCATAGAGGTCCGGGCGTTTCTGACGGCCGATTTCCAGCAGATCGCGGAAACCACCGGTCGTCAGAAGCCCTGTTTTTGCGCCACGACCCTGAATGAGCGCGTTTGTGGCAACCGTTGTACCGTGACCGACATAAGAAACGTCCTCGGCCTTGATGCCCACGCGCTCGATGCCATCGGCCACACCCTGCGTGATCCCGCGCGAAGGGTCATCCGGTGTCGATGAAACCTTCCAGATCACCACCTCGCCCGTCTCATCCTCAAACAGACAAACGTCGGTAAAAGTACCACCGGAATCCACGCCAATCCGCCATGCCATGGCTCGCTCCTTCTTCTGGATGTCATAAGGCAACGCCTCATCTGGAGGCCGTGCGACACTGCCTTGATTGCATGCGCCGCCCGCAGCGAAAGCCAAGCCTTCGGCCCCGGAGAAACGGCTGCCGGGCAATCCGGGCCAGTTGTTCAGACCCTATGATCGGCTTCATTCCCTTGTCAATCTCAATTCCATTATTACGACCAGATTACTTCTGCTATTCCTATAATTCGATTATAAGCCAAAATTATGCCGGAGATTGAAAAATTTGTGGTCTTATTCCGTTATTTGAGACAAGGATTTCCCAATGAATTAATTAATGGAATTTCGCTTGACACCCGGAAAAGGCTCTCTTTATTGTTTTCGATATCGACGGGACCAGATCACGCCCACCGGGACCGACACTTTTCCGGAACCGTGGCGCGCCGAAATCGTCCACGCCGGCTGGCAAGCATGTATCAACACATAATGGGGAACTAACCATGATACTCGATCGCCGTACCCTTCTGAAATTGACCGCCGCTTCAGGTGCAGCATTTGCCATCGGAGCGTCCAGAACCTTTGCGCAGGCCTCTTCCGACACATTACGCATTGGCCTTTCCACCTATCCCGCTCATCTGAAACCGTGGGTGAATGTCGGCTATGCCGGCCAACTCGTTTCTTCGCTGATCAACCGTTTCCTCATGGCCTACACGCCAGAAGGCAAACTTGTGGGTGAACTGGCCGAAAGCTTCGACAGAGACGGCGACCGCGCCTGGGTGATCAAGCTGAAGGATGTTAAATTCTCCGACGGCCAGCCCGTCACGTCGGCCGACATCGAATGGAATATCGAGAAGATCAAGGCGGAGGGCTCCGGCGCCTATACCCGTGATGCGATGCTCGAAGTCGAGAAGGTCGAGATTGTCGATGACCGCACCTTCAAGCTCCTGACGAAATCACCGAACGCGGCGCTGCCGGCGCTCTTCGCCAACCCCTTCCTGCAGATTATCGCCAAGGGTTCGACCGACAAACAGGACCATGGCATAGGCGCAGGCCCGTTCACGCTGGCCAATGCAGAAAAGGGCGTAGGCCTCGATTTCGAAGCCTCCCCGCATTATTTCAAGGACGGCTTGCCGCATTTCAAGAAGGTTCGTGTCACCGCCTACGCCGACGAAAACCTACGTGTTGCAGCGATCACTGCGGGCGATGTCGATGTGATCGATTACGTTCCGTGGAGCGCAATGGACCAGCTCGACAAGGACGCCAGTGTTGCGCTTGAGACAGCTGCCACAGGCGCTTTCATGTTCCTGTCGTTCAACGGAGCTGGTGCGTTCAAGGACCAGCGCCTGCGGCGCGCCGTTTCCCTCGCCATTCGCCGCGAAGAGATCGTCAAGGGCGTGTTCTTCGGTCGTGGCGCAGTGCTCGAAGGCGTGCCGCGCTCGTCCGCGACGCCGTTCTACAACGCCGAACTCGCCAAGGGGCAGAGCTACGACCCCGACCGCGCCAAGGCGCTGATTAAGGAGGCCGGTGCAGAAGGTGTGACCGTCAATTTGCTCTCGACCGCACAGTACGGCATGCACCGCGATACCGCCGTCATCGTCCAGGGCCATCTGGCTGAAGTCGGCATCAACGTGACACTGACGATGCCCGACTGGTCCACCCGCGTTACCATGGGTAACCGTGGCCAGGGCGATTTTGCCATTCAGGGTCTCGGCCTCGACACCTTCGATCCGGATGCGACAAGCGCCCTTATTGACCCGACGCTGTCGCCGACCTTCTTCCGCTCACGCAATTTCGAGGTTCCAGGCCTGACCGAGCTGCTCGCCAAGGGCCGTGCGGAGTTCGACCTGGAAAAGCGCAAGGCGATATATGCCGAAGTCGACAAGCTCGTCATCGAATACACGCCTTTTTGCGGTCTTTCCTACCGCGCCACCGGCTTTGCCCACCTGAAGCGCGTCAACAATTTCCATATGCTTCCGGACCAGATTTCTCCCTTCTCCGGTCGCCTTTTCGACGAGCTTTCGCTGTCGTAACATCTGGAATTAGCCCGGTCGGCACTCGCCTGTCCGGGCACCCGTTTCTCATCTTCCGTGCGGAAGAGGCCTGAAAGGCAAGTATTTTCAGGCTGACGTTGCACGGCTGACTGCCGGAGGGTCTTCATGTTCTGGTTCCTGCAGCGAATTGCCATTTCTCTGGCGCTGCTCTGGGTCGTTACCAGCCTCGTCTTTCTTTCCATTTATATGGTGCCAGGCGATCCGGCTGAACTGCTGCTTTCAGGAGAAGGTTCGACGCCTGACGCGGCTTCGGTTGCGCAGTTGCGCAACGATCTGGGCCTCGACCGGCCGATACTGACGCAATATGTCGATCGGATGTCCGGCCTCATTCGCTTTGATCTCGGCGACTCGATGATCGACGGTTCACCGGTCGCACCCGAAATTGCCAAACGCCTGCCGCGTACACTTGAGCTGATCGCAGCCGCCGCGATCCTCAGTTTGATCATCGGCTTACCGGTCGGCGTTGTCGCAGCCTTGCGACAGGGCGGCAGTTTCGATCGCGTCTCGAATTTTCTTGCCGGTTTTGCCCAGGGCATCCCCGTTTTCGTCGCCGGTACATTGATAATTCTGGTCTTTGCCCAGATGTGGAAGCTGGTGCCAGCCGGTGGATATGTCAATATTTCAGACGACCCCGGCAAGCATCTGATCCTGCTGGCGATGCCCGCCTTCGCCATAGCGCTCGGTCTTGCGGCGATCGTCGTGCGCATAGCGCGTGCCTCAGTGCTCGATGTTCTGCCGCTGGATTATGTCCGAACCGCACGCGCCAAGGGTCTGCCGCAACGGCGCATCATTGCCCGCCACGTGCTGCGCAACGCGCTGATGCCGGTCATCACGGTCTTCGCGCTCAATCTTGGCGGCCTGTTCGGCGGCACGGTGCTGGTGGAATATGTCTTCAACTGGCCAGGCTTGTCCGGCATGCTGGTCAGCGCCGTCAATTCCCGTGACTACCCCACAGTTACTGCGGTCATCCTGGTCATTTCGGCCCTGTTCATCACGCTCAACCTCATCGTCGATATTGTCTACGGTGTCACCGATCCGAGGATTCGCAAATGACGCGCTCGCTTCGTCTCGTCTGGCCGCTGCTGCTCGCGCTCATCGCACTGATATGCCTGCTTGCTCCAGTACTGCCCCTGTCAGATCCCCTGAAGATGACCATGGGTCAGCGGTTCGCCGGGCCATCTTCAGCTTTCCCGCTCGGGCAGGATGAAATGGGCCGCGACATTCTCTCCCGGCTGGTCTTCGGCATCCGTATCTCGCTGTTTATCGCCCTCTCGACCTCCATCCTTTCAGGCGTCATCGGTACCGCATTCGGCATTATCGGCGGTTACATGCGAGGTTTTCCGGAAATCCTGACGCTCAGGGCCATGGATGTCGTGCTCTGTTTCCCCCCGCTTCTCCTCGCCATGCTCGCCGTAACCCTTTATGGGCCAGGTCCGATGACGCTGATCCCCGTGCTTGCCGCAGTGTTCGTTCCCGGCTTCACCCGCATCGCCTATGCCAGCGTGCTCACCGTTCGCTCGCAGGATTATGTCGAGGCGGTACAGGCCATGGGTGCCAGTAACATCCGCATCATGCTGAAAACCATTTTACCCAACATCATGGGACCTCTTCTGGTTCAGGCCAGCTTCGTCACGGCGGCGGCGGTTGTGCTTGAATCGGGCCTGTCCTTCCTTGGTCTCGGCGTCGTCCCTCCCTCGCCCTCACTCGGGCTGATGATCGGAACCGGCCGGGCGGCTATCGCTCATCAGCCCATGCTGCTTGTCTGGCCGTGTCTGGCGCTGGTCGTGATGATCCTCGTGCTCAACGGGGTCTGCGATCTGCTGCGCGACTGGCTCGATCCGCGTTCGGCGGCAGGAGCCGTCCTTGCGGGCGGCGGCAAGAGCGGCGTATGAAACAGGAAAAAGTGACAATGACCGAAACCACGCCTCATCCTGTCCTCTCCATCCGCAATCTCAAGGTCTCATTCCTGCGCGACGGCACGTTCAACCCGGTGGTTCGCGAGCTGAACCTAGACATCCGTGCCGGGGAAACACTTGCGATTGTTGGAGAAAGCGGTTCCGGCAAGAGTGTTACGGCACTGTCCGTGATGCAGCTTCTGCCGGAAAAGACGAGCCGCATCGAAGGCTCGATCAAGCTCGACGACGAAGAACTGATCGGCGCTTCCCCTGCTCGCATGCGTGAAATCCGTGGCAACCGGGTGGCGATGATCTTCCAGGAACCGATGACGAGCCTCAATCCGGTACTGACCGTCGGGGAACAGATCGCGGAAGCCCTGATTGCCCATAACGGTATTTCGAAAAGCGTGGCACGGACGGAAACTTTGAAACTGATGGAGAAAGTGCGGATTCCCTCCTCTGCCAAACGTATCGACGATTACCCGCACCAGTTTTCCGGAGGCATGCGCCAGCGCGTGATGATTGCGATAGCACTTGCCTGTCGCCCCGCCCTTCTGATTGCGGACGAACCGACCACGGCGCTTGACGTCACCATTCAGGCGCAGATCCTCGACCTCATCAAAACCCTGCAGGAAGAGGAAGGCACCGCTGTGCTTTTCATCACCCATGACATGGGTGTCGTCGCTGAAATCGCCGACCGTACGCTGGTGATGTATCGTGGCGACCAGATTGAGACCGGCACGACATCAGAAGTCTTTGCCAGCCCGCAAAAGCCCTATACGCGCGCCCTGCTTTCCGCCGTGCCGCAACTCGGTTCGGCCGGCGAAGATGGCCCCAGTCCTTTCCCGATTATCGACATGGAAACAGGACAGGCACTGCCACAGAAGAAGCGGCCCGATACCATCGACGCGGCGAGTGGCAAGCTTCTCGAGGTCAGGAACCTGTCGGCGCGGTTCGAGATGCGATCCGCCTTCACCCGGATGGTGCACTCGCGCGTGCATGCGGTCGAGAATGTCAGCTTTTCGCTGTCGCGGGGTGAAACACTTGCGCTGGTAGGTGAATCGGGCTGCGGAAAATCGACCACTGGCCGCTTGCTGGCCGGGCTTAACCGGCCGCATTCCGGCTCAATCCATATCCACGGCGCGGATGTTGGCTCCTTCACCAGATCGGACCTGTCCCGTCAAGTTCAGATGATTTTTCAGGACCCGTTCGCCAGCCTCAATCCCCGCCTGACAGTTGAAAACGCCATCGCGGAGCCTCTTTTGATCCATGGGTTGGAAACGCCCCGAAATGCCCGAAAGCTTGCGCGTGATCTGCTTGGCGAAGTCGGTCTGGTTGGGGCTATGGCGAGCCGTTATCCGCATGAGTTTTCCGGCGGGCAACGCCAGCGCATTTGCATCGCAAGAGCGCTGGCGCTCCAACCCGAACTCATCATTGCCGATGAGGCGGTTTCGGCACTCGACGTTTCAGTCAAGGCTCAGGTGGTAAACTTGTTACTGGACCTTCAGGAACGACTGAAACTCGGCCTGCTGTTCATTTCCCACGACATGGCAGTTGTCGAGCGCATGAGCCATCGCATAGCTGTAATGTATCTCGGCGAAATCGTTGAGACCGGACCGCGCGAAGCTGTTTTCTCCAATCCGCAACATCCTTATACCCGGCGCTTGCTATCGGCCGTGCCGCTACCAGATCCCTCACGCAGGCATCTGCGGCGCAGATTCGCTGATACAGAGTTGCGCAGCCCAATCCGGCCGAAAACCTTCACGCCGCCAAACCGCGAATATCGCGAAGTTACACCCGGCCACATGGTTCAGGTGTGGAATGAGGAGTGGGCCTGATCTGGCCCTGGGCGTCCGTATCAGCCTGGACGACCTGACGGGAAACCTGGAAGTTTTCCGTACCTTCAGATGTATGCGGATAACCGGCGCGGCAAGTATCAGCCCGCCTGTAGCACGTCTCGCAGAAGCGGGACCGCGCGCCGGACGCCACCTCTTGATCTTTAAAGTCTTACCGCAAATTCTCCAGCGAGCGGTGCAGTCGTCCGAAGCGCTCCAGACGGAAAGGCGCTGGATCGACGCATGGCTTGGAACCTGTCACCAGATCAGCCATCAGCGCTCCGGCACCGGGGCCGATACCGAATCCATGGCCGGAAAATCCGACGGCCAGATAAAGGCCGGGAATGGCACTGGCAGGAGAGATCACCGGAACGGCATCCGGCGTGACATCCATAAGGCCGCCCCAGGTAGCCGTGATACGGGCATTTGCAAATGCCGGGAAGGACTTCGACAACTTGTCGATACCTTGGGAAATGAGTTTCGATGACGGAACGGGATCGAGAATGCGGATCTGCTCGAACGGTGTTACAGCGTCACTTTTCCATTGGCGAGGCATCGCCATTTCCCGCAGGAACTGCCCGCCTGTCCGCAAGCGTAATGCCCGCCAGTTTTTAACGAGCGACGGCAGGTAGTCGACGAACAGACGGAAGCTATCCGGAGTGACGGGCGCGATATCGGCGTTGCGCTGCGCTACCGTAAAGCCGCCATCATGACGGCGACGGAAAGCGAAGTCGTTACCGCCCACCGGCATATCCGTCATGCCATCAACCCCCGACAGACGCGCGACGCTGCCGAGGATTTTAAGGATCGGGATATCGATTCCCATATTGCCTGCAAAAAGCCTGGACCAGGCTCCACCCGCCAGCACGACGGAAGAGCAACGGATTTCGCCATGTTCCGTCACCACACTGCTTACCTTCCCGGCGGAGCGTTCGATTGACCGGACCGCACAGCCCGTGAGGATATGGGCACCCTTTGCGGCAGCACCGCGTGCCATGGCGGGAACCGCCATGAACGGTTCGGCTTTGCAATCGCTCGGAGTGTGCATCACGGCCTTGAACTGCCTGCCCATGCCCGGCACCAGCGCGTGCATTGCCTCACCGCGCACAATGCGCGAGTCGAGACCCACTGCGGCGGCATGTTGGAGCCACTCCTCGTAAAAGGCGACGTCAGCGTCCGTCTCGCACAGATAGGCAATGCCGCACTGGCGCAACCCGGTTTCGGCGCCGACCCGCTCGTTCATGCCTCTCCAGAGCCTCAAGCTTTCCATGGAAAGCGGCAACTCAGCCGGATCACGTCCCATCTGGCGCACCCAGCCCCAGTTCCTGGACGATTGCTCACCAGCGATCAGCCCCTTTTCACAGACGGCAACGCTGATGCCGCGCTCGACCAGCGACAACGCTGTCGATACGCCGATGATGCCGCCACCGATAACCACGACATCCACGTGCGCAGGCAGGGTCTTCGACGGCAAGACGGCATCAGGAATTATTCTGGACATTTTTTAGCGCCTGTTGATGGTGGACGTGCGGTTGCGGAAGCTGGCGATCCGTTGCTCGGTCCGGTCCGGGTCTGCGAATGCTGCAACATCGGAAAAAAGCAGGTCGGCCTCCGCTCGCGTCATCAGTCCGCAAGCCACGGAAGCCTCCCGGACGGACAGGCCGTTGGTGGCCGCATGCTTGGCGACGGCAGATGCCGCCGGATAGCCGTAGATCGCCACGAGTGCCGTCGACAGAGCAAGCGATCCGGATGCATCGCTGAGGCCGCGCTCCGTATTGACGTTTATCCCCGAGATACAATGGGAGACAAAAAGCGGAATCGCGCGTCGCATCAAACGAATGCTTTCGCTGATGGCTTCGAGAATGATCGATTCCCAGACATTGAGGTCAAGTTCACCCTCGGCGGCGCGGGTGACTGTGGCATCATTACCGATCACACGGAAGGAGACCTGCATCATCATTTCAGGCATAACCGGATTGACTTTGCCCGGCATGATCGACGAACCCGGCTGCACCGCTGGAAGGGTGACCTCGGCAAGCCCCGCCCGCGGTCCTGATGACATCAGGCGCAGATCGGCCGCAAATTTCGACAGGGTCAGGGCGATTGCTTTCAATGCGGCTGAAATCCTCACCCAATCGTCGGAATTTTGCAGCGCGTCGAAAAAATTCTCCTCCGGCTGATAAGATGTGCCGGTCAGTGCCTGCAATTCTTCGAAGACGAAGCGGCGATAGGCTTGCGAGGCGCCAAAGGCAGTGCCGACGGCAGTGGCGCCAAGCGGCAGCCGCAGACAAACGTCTTCCAGACCAGACATCCCCGCCATCTGTCGCTCAAAGGCGGCTGAATAACCTGAAAACTGCTGACCGAAAGTGACAGGGAGCGCATCCTGCAAGCAGGTTCGACCAAGCTTGACCACGTCGCGAAAGGCATTCTCCTTGACCCGAAGAGCATCGACGAGAGAGCCCAGACCTGCGCGGAGGCCAGCCAGTTCACACCCAACCGCCATTTTCATTGCCGAGGGAATGACATCGTTAGTGGATTGCGCCATGTTGACATGGGTATTGGCATGAACGGGATCCTGTCCCTTCCTGCCGGTCAGAATTTCACTTGCCCTGTTGGCCAGGACTTCGTTGACATTCATATTGGCCGCAGTGCCGCCGCCGCCATGATAGATATCGACAGGAAAATCCTGCCTGCCTGGCATTACGGCGTATTCGCTCGCAGCCATTTCGATTGCCCCGGCGATCTGCGGATCAAGGTCGCCGGCCCTGCAATTGGCCCGTGCGGCAGCCTGCTTTATGGCAATAATCGCCGGGATGAAGCCTTCGATATCGGCGATCGTCCGGCCGGAAATCGAGAAATTCTCGACCGCGCGCGCCGTCTGGATGCCATAGGCCAGGGCGGCCGGGATCAGCCGTGTTCCGAGCGCATCTTCTTCCAGGCGCATTTCCGCTTGCCCTTCATCCATCTCAACGCCCCGGCCGGTCGAGGAAATCGCGCAGACGATACCATCCGGTAAAGGCAGGCAGGAACCATGGCCTGCCGGAATAGAAAGGAACGGCGGTGAATTTTTGCCGGTCGAACGCCGATTTGGCGTTTTGCTCGCCCAGAATCTTTCGCGCCGTCTGATAACCGAGATAGGTCATCAGCGCGACACCGTTGCCATTGCATCCCACCGCAAAATTCGCACCATCGCGCTCACCGATATGAGCGAGCTTGTCAACCGTCATGGCGACACTTCCGACCCAGGAATGGGTGATCTTGACGCCGGCGAGCTGGGGCCAAACAGCCAGCATCCTGGCGTAGATGTACTTTGCGGCGCGCCTTTCCGACATTTCGAACACACCCGGACGCGAACCGAACAGCAGCCGCGTCCCGTCCGTCGATGGCCGGCTGAAGATGAGATCCCGGCGGGTGTCCGATATCATCCGGCCCTGCGGGATAAGCTCGGCCATCAGATCGGCCGGCAACGGCTCGGTAGCGATTTGATAGCTCTTTACGGGCACGAGCCGGCGCGCCAATTCCGGCGTCGCATCATCCGCCGTATAGCCATTGGTCGCGACGATCACATCCTTCGTGCGGATCGTCCCACGCGCCGTTGGCACAATCTTATCGCGGTTTGGCCCGTCCTCAACGACGCCAGCACGGGCGTGGGAACGCAGCATGACACCGGCAGCCTTGGCCCGCCCGCGCAGCGCCTTGTGGTAAAGTCCCGGATGCAGGCCGCCATAGTCATCTATCAGCATACCACCGTGATAATAATCCGAACCGATGGCCGCGCGCTGCTGATCTCGATCAAGGAAGCTGACCTTCACGCCAGTCTTTTCGGCAAGCAGAGCACCGTGGCGCTTCAGCGTCACGTAGTCTGCGGCAGTGTGGGCGCCAAAGAAGCGGCCAGTCAGCTTCAGCCCGGCATCGAGCTTCTCCGTGTCGATCAACATTTTCAGATATTCGAAGCTCTCGTTACTTTCGCCGATAAGCCGGTTGATCAATTCCGGGTCGATGCCCTTGATCGCGCCTCCAACGACGAGCTTCTGGCCGCTGGACACCATCCCGCCGGACCTCGTCGAGCAACCGGAACCGAGCCGGTCACTGTCCAGCACGACAACGGAGCGTCCGGCACGCGCAAGGTGGGTTGCGGCAGCAAGACCGGCATAGCCGGAGCCGACAACCACGACGTCGGCATACTCGGGAACGGGATCGAGATTCGTCTCCGGCTCGGCCTCTTCCCACCAATAGGGAGCTTCCTTGAAGTCGGCGGCGTAGATATCGTCAAACTTACGCATTGCATACCGAGCCGCTGAGGCCCGCCTTTCAGGAGTTTTGGGCAATCACAGAACCTGGCCAAGAAATTCGCGTGTGCGCGGATCTTTTGGATGGTCGAACAGCTCGACTGGTGGGGCACTTTCAACAATCAACCCCCGGTCGGTGAAGCAGACGCGGTGCGAAACCTCACGCGCGAATTTCATTTCGTGGGTGACGAGGACGCAGGTCAGCCCCTCCTCAACCAGCTCGCGGATCGTAACCAGCACCTCCTTGACCGTTTCTGGGTCGAGGGCGGCAGTCACCTCATCGAAAAGAATGACCTCGGGCTGCATGGCAAGCGCGCGGGCAATCGCCACACGCTGCTGCTGGCCACCGGATAGCTGGCCCGGATAGCTGTCGGCCTTTTCCGACAGGCGCACCTTGGCGAGAAGCTTCCGGGCGCGATCCGCGACCTCAGCCTTGTCATGGCCGAGCACCTGGATCGGCGCCATCATGATGTTTTCCAGGGCGGTGCGATGCGGAAAGAGATTGTACTGCTGGAACACCATCGCCACCTGGTGGCGCAATGGCCGCATTGCCTTCTCGGTGCGCATCTCGTGCACCTTGTGATTTCCCACCCGGATAAAACCCTCATTGACCGGAATCAGGCCGTTGATGCAGCGCAAAATGGTCGACTTTCCGGAACCGGACGGTCCGATGATGCAGACAGCCTCCCCCTTGCCGACGCTGAGGGAAATTCCTTTCAGGACCTCGAACGTGCCGAAGGATTTACGGATGCCATCGATCTCGATCAGGGCGTTGGAGCGGTTCATAGATTGTCTCCTTTAACCGCATGCTCCAGGCGCCGCGCGAAGATCGCGATCGGGTAGCAATAGGCAAAAAACAGGAAGAGGATGGTCAGATAAAAATAGACGAGCGCCCGTTCGCTCTCCATCGCCAGTGAGGTGTTGAGGATAGTCAAAACATCCTGAATACCCGTGACCGTGGCAAGCGCGGTTGCAATCATCAGCAGGGCATAGAGGTTCATCCAGCCAGGTATCATCCGGCGCAAGGCCTGGGGAAGGATGACGTAACGATAGATCTGCAGCTGGGTGTAACCGAGCGAACGGGACGCCTCCCATTGACCGCTATGGATCGACTGCACCGCCCCGCGAATGACTTCGGAGAAGTTTGCCGCAGTCGGTAACGCCAGCCCGATGACCGCCTTTACGAAAGGCGGGAAGGGAACGACCAAGCCGAAGATCTTCATCTCGAAAGGCAGAATGTAAAGCATCGCGAAAAGCAGGACGAGCCAGGGCGAGTTTCGCAGGAAATTCATGACGAAAAATGCCGGCAGGCGAATGAAGGGCGATTTTGTGAGCGTCGCAAGACCCATCACGGTGCCAAGGGTAGTCGCCACCGCCATGGAGGCAATCGACAGCAGGATGTTGAGGATGAAGCCGCCGCTTATCGGCCAGCCGGAGCCGGAGCCTGTCAGGAGCAGTGGCAGGCGCACGGCGACGCGGTTCCAGTGTTGCGCGCCGCCGGCGAGTGCATCGATCGCAATCCAGATTGCCACCGCAAGCGCGATGAAAAGCAGGACGGCACGTTTCTTGTTTTCGTAAGTCATGGTGGAGACCATGGTCAGTGTCCCTTTCCATAACCGGGGAAAGCCATCCAGGCTTCGAGCCTGGACATTGCAAATGTCAGGATGGATACGAGCCCCACATAGATGACGAGCACGAGGATCATGACCTCGAGTGTGCGAAACGTGTCGTTGTAGATCTGGCCGGCGTAATACATCAGTTCCGGCACCGTAATGACCGAAGCCTGAGAGGTTGTTTTGAACAGGTTGGTGAGAATGTTGGTGATCGCCGGCAGGCTGATGCGCACAGCAATCGGCGCCTCAACTTTCCAGAAACGCGACCACCGGCTGTATCCGAGCGACCGGGCCGCTTCTATGATCGACCGCGGCATGGTTTCGATGCCGGACCTGAAAGCCTCGATGGCCAGCGCTCCGCCGAACAGGCTGAGCGAAATCGAGGCGCAGGCGAATGCACTCAGAAGCGGCATCTGCAGACCGGTGGAGGGATCGGTGACTTTCAACCCCAGCGTCGACAGCGTGAAATAGGCAAAAAGCATCTGCAGCAGTGGCGGCGTGTTGCGGAACACCTCCACGAACAGCTCGATGATGGCATCCAGCCAGAAAATCCGCAAAGTCAGCGCAAGCGCACCGAGAAGGCCGATGATGATCGCGGCACTGGATGACAGTGCCGCAAGCTCGAGTGTGTTGAGGACCCCGGTGAGCAGCCATTGCTGATAGGCTGGATCCGTAAGCCAGGAATAATCAAGACCGAACAATAGCTGCTCCAAACCCTATCAGTTCAGTTTTGCTTTGGCAGCCTTGGCGCGCTCGGCAATGTAATCGGCGTGGGGAATATTGAACTCGGCTTCCCAGGCGATCATCTTGCCTTCGGCTTCCGCCTTGGTAATGGCCTTGTCCACGGCCTCCTGGAACGCCTTGTCGCCTTCGCGGATACCACCTGCCATCGGCAGATACTCATAGGTGGGGACGGCGACCTTGTAGCCCTTCCAGTCCGCTTCCTGAACCTTGAGGTCAAGGGTCATCTGGTCGAAGACAAAACCTACGCAACGATTGTCGCGCAAAGCGCGCATGGCCTCCGGTTGGGTCTTGAAGGCAACGAGCTGGATTCCGAATTCCTCGGTCATCTTCTTGTTATAATAGGATCCCTGAATGCCGCAGACCGGCTTACCCTTCAGTTCCTCCCATTTGCTGGTGGTCGCTTCTTTGGCCATCATGACGGCCGGGCCTGGCGACGATACGTAAGCGGTGGTGAAATCGATGACCTTGTCGCGCTCCGGCGTGACGCCAAGCGTCGCGAAAATCGCATCGATACGACCAGCGGTCAGGAACTCGATACGATTGGCGGCGACGACCGGCACAAATTCGATCTTGTCTGAAGACCCCAGAAGTTCCTTGGCGACGTATTTCGCCAGTTCGACTTCAAAGCCAATGATCTCACCCTTGTCGTTGAGATACCCATAAGGTGGATAATCGTTCTTGACGCCGACGATCAGCTTGTCGCGGGCCTTGACGTCATCAAGCGTACCGGCGAGCGCGGCACTGGCCGCCAGCATGCCCAAGGCCGCCAGGGCGGTAGTTGCGAGAATGTTTGCTGCTTTTTTCTTCATTTTGTTCCCCTGTTTGTTCATGCGGGTCTGGCGTTCTCGAAACCCGCAGGTCGTCTTCAAAATCAAGCTGCCTACAAAATATTCACTTATTTAATCTGCTCAATTTTGGTCATTGAATACGCAGTTTTCTCATTATACAAGTTATTGAGATTTTATTTTCATAATGTGAGGCGATATGGCCAAATCCACCCAATCCTCTTCTGGTGGCGCGCAGCTTCTGGATCGAGCGGTAGCTCTTCTCGATCTTGTTGCAGACGGCGGCGTACAAGGCGTCACGCTCAAGGAACTGACGAACAGATCCGGACTCAACACGGCTACCTGCCACCGCATCCTCAACACGCTGGTCGGCCACAAGCTCCTCGCCCGTGACGACAGGAAGCGCTGTTACCGGCTGGGCGCGCGTATGGCGATTTACGGTGCGCGCGCCGCACGTGGACCTGGCATCATCAGCCGCTGCGAAATGGCGCTGACCCGCATTCGGCGCCGAACCGGCGATACCATCCACCTGATGGCCCGGCTGAACCACGATTCCGTTTGCCTCGACAGACGCGACGGAGAATGCGTGGTGCCGACACTGACCGGCTCGATCGGTGGTTCGGTCCCGCTTGGCGTCGGTCCGGGCTCAATTGCCATGCTCGCCTTCCTCGAAGAGGATGAACAGGAATTCATCATCCGCGCCAATATCGACCGCTATGCCGCCTACCGCGATCTCACCGCCGACAAAGTGCGCCGACTGATCGCGGAAACACGCGAACGCGGTTATGCAATCGACGTCGGCGAGCTTATCCCCGGGATTGCCGGCGTCTCCGTGCCGATTTTTTCGGATGGTACAACGCCAAACGCTTCCCTGGGCTTCACACTTTTAAGTGCCAAGCTGGAGTCCGGCACACTGGAGCAATACGCGATGCTGCTGAAGGACGAAATCTCGGCGATCGTCGATCAATAGCTATCATCGAGCAGGCAGTTGACCCAGAATTCCGAAACACTCGCGCGGTTCGGCAAACTGACGACATGCAGGATGGAGCTGGCAATATCTTCAGGTTGGGTCAGGGTGTCCGATGGCGCCGCGCCTGCCAGAGGCAGCCCCATATCAGTCGCAACGAAACCCGGACATATGGCGGTCGCCCTCACACCCTTGTCGAAACCGGCATGACGGATTGCATGCGACAGGCCAAGGGCTGCGAATTTCGAGACCGAGTAGGTGCCAGACACCGCCGACTTGACCCTTTTGCCCGATAGCGAGGCGACAATCGCCACGCGACCAGCTCCTGACGATACCAGCGGGTCCCAGCAGGCCTGCACCAGGCGACGCGGCCCATTGACGTTGACGTCCATCAATGAGGCGAACTCCTCGTCGGTCGCTTCCACCACGGACTTGCGCACCATCACGCCGGCATTGGCAACGACAGCATCGATGCGCCCGAACTTTATCATAACGGCAGCCGCCCAGTCCGCAGGCGATTGCGGGGCGAGCGCATCATAGGCCTGGACATGGACTAACGCTGGATCTGCCCATTCCGGCAGTAGCGGCGTGCGCATTCCAAGCGAGACATTCCAGCCGGCCTCCATAAAGGCCCTGCCTGTGGCAGCACCGATACCGCGATTGCCTCCGGAAATGAGGACGGTTTTCCTGTCAGTCATATAGGTTTCCTTTCTCAGGCATGGGGAAGAAGGGTGGCGCGTTCCTTGCGGGTTGCGCGGTTTTCCTGCATGCGAAAATAACGAAGGCGCAGACCGGGCGCGAAGGACATCAGCAACGGTGCCCTGTGCAGCGGTTCGATTTTCAGGGAGAGGTCCTTGTCCGGCACGCCTAGCGCCCATTCTGACAAGACGCCGCCAAGCATGGAACCGGTTGGCACCCCGCGGCCAGAAAGTCCCGTACAGGCAACGATGCCGGGCGCCAGATCATAGAGCCTCGGGACAGTGCGCATCTGCATGTCCAGTTCGCCGAACCAGAAATATTCCCAACGGATTTCCTCGCTGATCTGCGGATGAAGAAATTTCAGCCGGTCTGTGAGAACCTGCCGGGTATAGTCAGGGTCGGCGCCACGCTGGCCCATGGGGAACATGGAGGCAACAATGCGACCTTCACGGTTGTATTTGTAGACATAGATATCGCCGCGCCCATCATGCATGGTCGTATTGTGGGGCAGGACTTTTGCGCGCGTTTCCGGATCGAGCGGCTGGGTGGCCGCGAGAAACACTTTCTTGATGCGGAAGCTTTTATCGAGGTTTTTCCAGCCACCGACGGTGTAGGCGCCGGTCGCGAAGATCACCTTTTCAGCAAGCACAGTGCCACCGGGCGTTCGCACGGACCATTTCCCGGCCTCTGGCTGGACATCCTCGACCGGGGACGCGGTAAACACCTGCCCGCCCTCTGCTATAACGGCGCGCGCAAGGCCACGTGCGTATGAAAGCGGGTTCAAATGACCGCCCTCCTCGTGATACCAGGCGCCATAAAAACGAGGGCTGCCTGTCAACGCTTCGACCTCGTCCCTGCCAATGACCCGGCAGCGCGCGCCAGCGCCGGCATATGCATCAGACTTCATCTGCAGCGTGGACATGGCGCCGGGACGCAATGCGCCCATAACATAACCATTCTGGACCCATTCGCAGTCGATGCCGTAGGTCGAGATCATCTCGACGACGCGATCATTGGCCCGCGTCTGGCGGTGAATAAGGCGCTCCGCCCAGGGCTCGCCCAGAATTTTCCCGAGCGACGGCAGGCTGTAATAGCTGAAGGTCGGGGTGCAGTGGCCGGCATTGCGGCCCGAACCGCCAAAACCTGCCTCTTGCGCTTCGACCAAAGCAACCTTGACGCCCCTGCGCGCCAGCTCCAGCGCCGTCGTCAGTCCGGTATATCCCGCGCCAACGACACAGACGTCCACATCGACACGGCCTTCAAGCCTCGCGGTTTTCGGCGCGGGCGCTGCGGTTGCAAACCACAAGGTTTGGTCAAAAGGTGAAAATTTTCCCAAATTCGTTCTCCTCAAGGCACACGAAAGTAATCCGGGAACGGCACAGTTCCGGGAAAAGATGTCTCGACATGGATTACAGATGAGCACTGCTGATTTTCTATGCGTGCCAGATTTTACAGCAAATCGTCAATCGCGATCTCACATTACGACCGTCACGGCAATATTTTTTCATATAGTGATCTTTTGCCGTGAGACGAGCGGCAAGCATGGATCGCCAGATTGCCGAGACAACACCGGCCACTGCCGGACGCATTGAGGTCGGAACCGATTATTTAACCGCCAACACGAGACTGCCCAGGGCTTGACTCGCGGAAAATCAAAAGATATGTCACTTTCAATTCTAATATATCAGTTAGGCATTTGATATGTCTGTTACCCTTGAATTCCCATCGTTGCCGCTGTCCGAACTCGTTACCCCGCAAGACCTGCCGGCTGACGGAAACATGACCAACAGGATCCATGCCTTACTTCGCAAACTGATTGTCGAGGTGAAGCTGCTCCCAGGGCGGGCGCTGTCGGAAAAGGAGATCGCGACACTGCTGCATGTCAGCAAAACGCCGGTCCGCGAGGCAATCATTCGCCTTTCCGAAGAAGGTTTCGTGACTGTCGTGCCGCAAGGTGGCACCTACATCTCGCCGATCGACGTTCAGCGGTACATGGAGGCGTGTTTCATTCGATTCAAGCTGGAAGAAGGCGCTGTGATCGAGGCAACCAAGCGGCATTCCCTGGAAGACATCGCACGGCTGAAAACCTGTCTGTCGCAGCAGCGCACTGCTGCCGCGGATGAGGAATTCACTAACTTTTTCCTGCTCGACGAGGAATTCCACCGCACGATCTTTTCAGCAGCTCGCCTTCCTGGAGCCTGGAGCGTGGTAAATCAGGCGAAAGGCGAAATGGACCGAATGCGACACCTGAAGCGCGTTTTTGCAGTCCGTCGCACCGAGAAGGTTATCGAAGAGCACGAAGCAATCGTGAACTCAATCGAATCCGGCGATGTCGAAGCGGCAAGAGAGGCCGTACAGCGCCACCTCGGATCACTCGAAACCAAAATCGCAGAACTCTCCAAGAACCCGAAGATCTGGACCTTCATCGAGCAGGTCAACACGCGCGTCACGAGGAAGCGCGCTTCACGGGGGCAGAAGACGCCTGACTGAACATTCAAGGCTTTTGAGGAGGGGCCTTTCATGTCCGCAGTTCAAATCAACGACGTCGTCAAGCGCTATGGTGCCCTTGAAGTCGTCCACGGTATCAATCTTTCCATACAGCCGCAGGAATTCGTTGTCCTCGTAGGTCCTTCGGGATGCGGAAAGTCCACCACGCTGCGCATGCTCGCCGGGCTGGAAGACATTTCGGACGGCACCGTTTCAATGGACGGCCGAGTGGTCAACAAGATCGCGCCCAAAGACCGCGATGTCGCGATGGTGTTTCAGAACTACGCGCTTTATCCGCATCTGAGCGTGGCCGATAACATCGCTTTTGGCCTGCGAGTGAGGGGCGAAAAGCGAGCGGTTATCGACAAGGCGGTGGCAGAAGCTGCACAGATCCTCGGGCTGACCGAATATCTGGGCCGCAAGCCGGCGGATCTTTCCGGTGGCCAGCGCCAACGTGTCGCCATGGGTCGTGCCATCGTGCGCAGGCCGAAAATCTTCCTGTTCGATGAACCTCTCTCGAACCTCGACGCAAAGCTGCGCACCCACATGCGGGCCGAGATTAAACTGCTGCACAAGCGGATGAACGCCACCAGCATCTACGTGACGCACGATCAGGTCGAGGCAATGACACTTGCGGACCGCATCGTCATCATGAATGGCGGCCATATCGAGCAGGTCGGTTCGCCGATGGAGGTTTTCCTCGAACCGGCCAACACGTTCGTCGCAAGTTTTATCGGCTCACCGCCCATGAACCTTCTGGACGGGACGATCGAAAAGCAGGATGGCACCGTAAAGGTCAAAATCACGGGTAGTGCCGGACAACGCTTCAGCGTCCCGGAAGCATTTGCGAAAAATGCGACGGAAGGGCAGCAGGTCAAACTCGGCCTGCGACCCGAAATCATGTCGGTAGAGACCGAAGACAGTCGTGAAAACCTCAATTGCAGCATCGACCTCGTGGAGCCCTTGGGCGCGGAGGCTCTGCTCCACGGCAGGGCTGATGGCCAGCCATTTATCGCCAAGGCGGAAACACTTTACGGCGATCATACTCTCAACGGCGTCACCCGACTTGGCATCGATACCACACGCATCCATGTCTTCGATGCGGCAACCGGAAGGTCGCTGAAAACCCCAAGCGGGGCGCGACCATGAAAAAGGGTTTTCAGGGACGCCTTCACGATCTCCAGGAAGATGTTCGCCGCGACTGGCAGCTCTACCTGCTTCTCGCTCCGATGATTATCTGGTTCGCCGTCTTTCTCTATAAGCCCATGTACGGGCTGGTCATCGCGTTTCAGGACTTCTCGATTTTTCGCGGCATTGCAAAGAGCCCGTGGGTCGGTTTTGAAAACTTCGCGGAACTCTTTCACAATGACATGTTCATCCGCGCCTTCTGGAACACCCTAAAAATCAGCGCTCTCGGCCTGATCTTCGCGTTTCCAGTACCGATCATCCTGGCCTTGATGTTCAACGAGGTTCAAAACAGCGTTGCCCGAAGCTGGGCCCAGACGATCGTTTACTTGCCGCATTTCATTTCGGTGGTGATCGTGGCCGGCATCGTCATCAACTTCCTGTCGCCGTCGATAGGCATCGTCAATCTTCTGCTGAAAGGCCTTGGATTCGAGCCGATATACTTCCTGACCCAGCCGGAATGGTTTCGTCCGATTTATATCGGCTCGTCGGTCTGGAAGGAAGCGGGCTTCGAATCCATCGTCTATCTCGCCGCCATCGCTGGCGTGAGCCCGACGCTTTATGAATCTGCCCGGGTGGACGGGGCATCGCGCTGGCAGATGATGTGGCGGATCACCCTGCCCTGCATCCTGCCGACAATCGTGATCATGCTGATCATCCGCATCGGCAATCTGGTCGAGGTCGGGTTCGAATATATCATTCTGCTCTATCGGCCATCCACCTATGAGACGGCAGATGTCGTTTCCACCTTCATTTACCGCACCGGCTTGCAGGGTACCCAATACGATCTCGCGACGGCTGCCGGACTGTTCAATGCGGTTATCGCTTTCGTCCTCGTCTATTCGGCAAATCGCATCAGCCGAAAAGTCTCGTCGACATCGCTTTGGTGAGGAGCTGAAAGATGGCAAACTTCAATCTTTATTCCCGCGGCGACAGGATTTTTGGCTGGGCAAATGCCATTCTTCTGGGTCTGTTCGTTCTGTCGACGCTTTATCCCTTCATCTATGTGCTTTCGGTCTCGCTATCTTCGGGGGCCGCCGTCACGGCTGGCCGTGTCACGCTATGGCCGGTTGATGTGACCCTTGCCGCTTACGACAGGGTATTGTCCGACAGGATGTTCTGGGTCGCCTATGGCAACACGTTCATCTACACCTTCGGCGGCACGCTGATGAGCCTGCTGATCATGATCCCCGGAGCCTACGCCCTTTCGCGCAAACGCCTGCGCGGCCGCACTTTCTTCAACATCGCCATCGCTTTTACGCTGTGGTTCAACGCCGGCATGATCCCCTTCTTTCTGAACATGCGCGATCTTGGACTTCTCGACAGCCGCTTCGGCATCATCCTCGGATTTGCGGCAAACGCCTTCAACGTCATTCTGCTGCGCAACTTCTTCGAAGCGGTGCCAAAGTCCTTCGAAGAAGCCGCCAAAATGGACGGCGCAAGCGAGTTGCAGCTGCTGTGGAAGGTGTTCATTCCGCTTTCCAAGCCCGCAATCGTCACCGTTGCGCTGTTCTGCATCGTTTCGCGGTGGAACGGTTACTTCTGGGCGATGGTCTTGCTGCGCGGCGAGGAGAAGATCCCGCTTCAGGTCTATCTGAAGCGCGTGATCGTCGATCTTAACTCGAATGACGAATTCGCATCGAGCCTGCTCACCGCCCACTATTCGTTCGAGACGGTAACATCCGCGATCATGATCGCTTCCATCATTCCCGTCCTCATCATTTACCCCTACGCGCAGAAGTATTTCACCAAAGGAATTCTGCTGGGCGGAGTCAAAGAGTAGCAGCACAAGGGAGGAGAACCTGTGAGAGCACTACGAAAAGGCACGCCCCTACTGGCGTTGATGACAGCCGCAACCCTGGCCTTGCCGGCATCGGCGCAGGATTCAGGGAAAATTTCCAAGGATCCGCTGGAGCTTACGATCCATTTCCACTTCCGTGACAAATACGTCTATTCAGAAAAATGGCCCGTGGAGCAAAAGGCCGCTGAGATCACCAACATCCATGTCCGCAACGTGGCGTCGCTGGCGACCACCAGCAGCCGCGATGCATTCAACCTTCTGATCGCCTCGGGCAACCTTCCCGACATCGTCGGCGGCGACGCCACGGGCGGGCTGAAGGAAGACTTCATTCGCTACGGGTTGGAAGGCGCATTCATTCCACTCGATGACCTGATCGAGGAAAACGCCCCCAACCTCAAGGCATTCTTCGACAGCCACAAGGAAATCCGCAACGCCATCTCCGGACCGGACGGCAAACTCTATTTCATCCCTTACGTCCCTGATGGCAAGTTCTCGCGCGGCTGGTTCATCCGCCAGGATTGGCTCGACAAGCTTGGGCTGAAGCAGCCGGAAACACCGGAAGAGGTCTACGAAGTTCTGAAAGCCTTCCGTGACAAGGACCCGAACGGCAACGGTCTCAAGGATGAAGTTCCATACTTTGCCCGTGAGGAAATCGATGCGGTCCGCCTTATCAATCTGTGGGATGCGCGCGTGTCCGGATCCGAGCGTTATGGCGACTTTGCCGTTTATGACGGACAACTTCGTCATCCCTGGGCGGAGGAAAACTACAAGACCGGGATTTCCAATGTGGCCAAATGGTACAAGGAAGGCCTGATCGACAAGGAGATTTTCACCCGCGGTGCTCGCTCGCGTGAATATCTTCTGGGCAACAATCTCGGCGGGATGACGCATGACTGGTTCGCCAGTACCTCGACCTACAACGACGCCCTGTCGCCAAAGATCAACGGTTTCGCGCTGAAGCCGATGCTGCCGCCAAAGACGATCTCGGGCCAACGGTTTGAAGATTCCCGTCGGCTGCGTGTCCAGCCCGTCGGCTGGGCTATTTCGGCGACCAACGAACACCCGGTCGAAACAATCAAGTATTTCGATTTCTGGTTCTCTCAACAGGGGCGCATCCTGTCGAATTTCGGCGTCGAAGGCCTGACGTACGAGATGGTCGATGGCAAGCCGCAATTCAAGAAGGAAATCCTCGACAACAAGGACCCGGTGAATGCCCAGTTGTGGGCGGTCGGTGCGGCGATCCCGCGCGGATACTGGATGGACTACGAATATGAGCGCCAGTGGACAAACAAGATCGCGCTTGAAGGCATCGATATGTACGACAAGTGCAACTGCCTCAAGGATGAGTTCATGGGCGTTTCCCTTAACGCAGAGGAAAAGGCGACATTCGACCGCTACTGGCCGAGCATCCTCACCTACATGACCGAGATGCAGCAGACCTGGATACTGGGTGCCCAGGACGTCGATGCCGGCTGGGATGCCTACAAGAAGCGCCTCACGGCCCTCGGTTACGACGAGGTCATCAAGATGATGCAATCGGCCTATGACCGCCAGTACAAGGCCGCGCAATAAACCTTCGACCGTGATGGCGGCTTTGTCGCCGCCATCCTTTCCCTTCTGTTTTCATAGGAGTTAGAGCGCAATGTGTCCCTCTGCCCCGGCCATCTCCCGACAGACACTTCTCGATGAACCCCGGCCGGGTTCATTGACCATTGGCTACGAGCCGAGCGAAGAAGTACCGCCGACGGAGAACCCTCCGCGCTTTTCATGGCTGCCCGACATCGACGACGGTGCGCGCTACGTATTGCGGATTTCGTCCGATCCCGGTTTTGCAGACAAAAAGACGCTCGTCTTTGAAGATCTCGCGTGGAATTTCTTCACGCCGGACGAAGCCCTTCCGGAAGGCCGCTATCACTGGTGTTATGCGTTGTGGGGCCCGACGTCCGCGACGCCGGATTCCAACTGGAGTACCGTGCGCAGCTTCGAGATCGACGCTTCGCTGCCGAAAACGCCGCTACCAAGCAGGCAGGCCCGTCATGCAGCCGCGCATGCCAGCCATCCACGGCTCTGGCTCAATCCGGAACAGTTGCGCTGCTTCTCGGAGGCGGTGGCAAAGGACCCCAATCATTGCAGTTGGTCCGAGTTCTACGAGAAATCGGTAAAACCCTGGCTTGAGCGGCCGGTCATGCCGGAACCTCAGCCTTATCCCAACAATATGCGCGTCGCAGGACTCTGGCGACAGATGTATATCGACTGCCAGGAAGTGATCTATGCGATCCGGCACCTGGCCATTGCCGGTCGGGTGCTCGGACGCGACGATCTACTCGATGCGTCGCGCAAGTGGCTGCTGGCCGTCGCTGGCTGGGATCCGAAAGGCGCGACCTCCCGGGCCTATAATGACGAGGCGGGGTTCCGTATCGTCGTGGCACTCGCCTGGGGCTATGACTGGCTATACGACTATCTGAGCGAAGACGAGCGCGAGACCGTACGCTCGGTTCTTCTTGAACGGACGCGGGAGGTCGCCGACCATGTCATTGCGCATGCCCGCATCCACGTGTTTCCCTATGACAGCCATGCCGTACGTTCGCTTTCGGCAGTACTGACGCCGGCCTGTATCGCGCTTCAGGACGAAAGCGACGAGGCGGGCGAATGGCTCGATTATACCGTTGAATTCCTTGCCACCCTCTATTCTCCCTGGGCTGGAACTGACGGTGGCTGGGCGGAAGGGCCGCATTACTGGATGACCGGTATGGCCTACCTCATCGAGGCCGCCAATCTGATCCGCTCCTATATCGGCTACGACCTCTATCAACGGCCATTTTTCCAGAACACCGGGCGTTTCCCGCTTTATACCAAGGCGCCGGGAACCCGCCGCGCCAATTTTGGCGACGACTCCACGCTTGGCGATCTTCCCGGCCTGAAACTGGGTTACAATGTTCGGCAATTTGCCGGCGTTACCGGCAACGGCCATTACCAATGGTATTTCGATCACATCAAGGCCGATGCGACGGGCACAGAAATGGCCTTCTACAATTACGGCTGGTGGGACCTGAACTTCGACGATCTCGTCTATCGTCACGACTATCAGCAGGTGGAAGCAGTCTCGCCTGCAGACTTGCCGGCACTCGCTGTTTTCGATGATATCGGTTGGGCGACCATCCAGCAACATATGGAAGACCCGGAACGGCATCTGCAATTCGTCTTCAAATCAAGTCCCTACGGTTCGCTAAGCCACAGCCATGGCGACCAGAATGCCTTTGTCCTCTATGCATACGGCGAGGATCTGGCGATCCAGTCCGGCTATTACGTGGCGTTCAACTCGCAGATGCATCTGAACTGGCGCCGTCAGACACGGTCGAAGAACGCCGTCCTGATCGGCGGCAAGGGACAATATGCGGAAAAGGACAAGGCGCTCGCGCGCCGCGCCGCCGGCCGTATCGTATCGGTTGAGGAAAATCCCGGACATGTCCGGATCATCGGAGATGCGACGTCTGCCTATCAGGTCGCGAACCCGCTTGTTCTGAAAGCGCAGCGCGAAATGCACTTCGTCAACGACAGCTATTTCGTGATTGTCGATGAGGTAGAGTGCTCCGAGCCCCAGGAACTGCAATGGCTTTGCCACACCACAGGGTCACCGCAGACCGGCAAGTCGAGCTTTCGCTACAATGGCCAAAAGGCGGGCTTTTACGGCCAGTTTGTCTTCTCGTCAGCCGGCACACCGCAGATCGCGGCCGTCGAAGGTTTTCCCGACATTGATCCCAAGGAGTTCGAGGGTCTTGATATCCACCATCACGTCTGCGCCACGGTTCCAGCAGCAACTCGGCATCGGCTGGTCACCCTTCTGGTGCCTTACAGTTTAAAGGAGCCGAAGCGCATCTTCAGCTTCATAGACGATCAAGGTTTTTCGACCGACATCTATTTCAGCGACGTCGACGACGAGCGTTTCAAGCTCTCCCTTCCCAAGCAATTCTAACCATACGAGGTTCTTCAAATGCAGCGTTTTACCAACATGACCGTTGTTGTAGCCGGCGCCGGCCGGGATATCGGCCGGGCATGCGCCATTCGTTTTGCGCAGGAAGGCGCCAATGTCGTCCTCACCTATAATGGAGCCGCTGAAGGTGCGGCCACGGCTGTTGCCGAAATCGAAAAGCTTGGCCGTTCGGCTCTGGCGATCAAGGCAGACCTGACAAACGCAAGCGAAGTAGAGGCTGCCATTTCTGCTGCCGCAGACAAATTCGGCGAGATCCATGGCCTCGTCCATGTTGCGGGTGGGCTTATCGCCCGCAAGACAATCGCTGACATGGACGAAGCCTTCTGGCATCAGGTCCTCGACGTCAACCTGACGTCGCTGTTCCTGACAGCCAAGGCCGCACTGCCCAAAATGGCAAAGGGCGGCGCGATAGTCACCTTCTCGTCGCAGGCGGGCCGTGACGGCGGTGGGCCGGGCGCGCTCGCCTATGCCACTTCCAAGGGTGCCGTGATGACCTTTACCCGAGGACTTGCCAAGGAAGTTGGCCCGAATATTCGCGTCAACGCCGTCTGCCCCGGCATGATCTCCACCACCTTCCACGACACCTTCACCAAACCCGAAGTGCGTGAAAGGGTGGCAGGCGCCACATCGCTGAAGCGCGAAGGCTCAAGCGAAGACGTTGCCGGTCTGGTGGCGTTTCTTGCGTCCGACGATGCCGCTTATATCACCGGCGCCTGCTACGACATCAATGGCGGCGTCCTGTTCTCCTGATATCCGGTAAAAACCATGTCCGTATCGTTACCAAGGGCGAGCCGGATTGCCGTTCTCGGCACTTCGCTCGTCCAGCAGAACCATATTGGCGACGCGTCCTCGCTTGCCACATCGGCCCGCGGCTGGATGAGCTGGGCCGAGGTATTGTCGCATGGCAGGCTTTGCTGCCCTGTCCACCATGATCCATCAGCACCAACAGGCTGGGAACCGAGCAATCGACCGAGTGTTAGTCGGTTCTTTTCCGGCCTCAATTTCGGAGTTTCCGGCCAGAAGGCAATCGAGATCGAACGGCGGCTACCGCGACTGCTGCAATCGGATTTCGACCTGGTCATCGTCGATGCCGGCACCAACGACATGATGGTGGAAACACGCCAGACGATTGCCGATACACGGGCGCGGATCGTTTCGGCTCTGCTCGACGCAGGCAAAACCGTCATCCTGCTCCCGATCCTCGCCCGTGGCACCGGGAAATGGCCGGCTGGCGGTGCGGAGCGGGCAAAAGCGCACTGGATCAACCGGCAGAGCATCGAATTTGCCGCAGATCATGCCAATTGCCATGTCTTCGACTGGAACTCGGCATGGGTCGATCCCGAAAGTGAATTCGGCGAGCCTCGTCCCGGCTATTCCGACGACGGCACCCATTTTGCTGTGACAGGCGCTTTTGCCGTAGGAAAGCTGCTTGCTACCTATCTGGAGGCGATTGTGCCGCGAGCGCCGGCCCGTATCCTGGCGACAGACGATCGTTTTGACCCGGTGAACAATCCAGCAGGCAATCTGGCAGCTGATTTTTCAGCCCTGACAGTCACGGAAACAGGTGAACAAAGCCACCGTCTCGGCGGGCGGCTTGTCCATCCGGGCACAGGCTTATGGGTGGAGGCAATATGCGATGTTGATGTGCCGGCGCATAGCGACGTACTCGGAATATCGCTGCGTCTGAAAGATGCTGCAGCCGAAGGACAGGAGGCGGTAGCACTTGCGCCTTTCCGTGCCGAAGACGGCACATTTTTTCCTTTCCCTGCCACCCAATGGACAGGGGCGCTCAGAACTCCTCCCCTGAAACTCAGGCCTGGTGAAGCCCCTCCCGAAGTTTTTCTCGATGTGATCCTGCGGCCCGGTTCTCAACCGATCGAAATCGACGTCAACCGCATCGAGGTTCGACCTGTTTCAAGTCCGGTACGCCAATGAGACCATGTCAAGACAAACCACGGCTGTTGATCGCCATGCGCAACGAGCTTCCCGAAGGTTTCTTCGGTTCGCGCGAATGGGCACGCATGAATGCCGTAACCGACATCATACCGGGTTTCCCCTATACGGATTTCGACACGGAAGCGGGCGCAGAAGCGTTGGCCGAGGCGGACATTCTCCTCGCCGCCTGGGGCACGCCATCCCTGACACGCGAGCGCCTCGCCCGTGCGCCAAAGCTCAGGATGGTCGCTTATGCCGCGTCCTCGGTGCGCGCTGTTGCCCCCGCCGAATTCTGGGAAACATCCGATATTCTTATAACCACGGCCGCATCGGCCATGGCCGTGCCGGTTGCCGAGTTTACCTATGCGGCAATCATCATGTGCGGCAAGGATGTGTTTCGTCTGAGAGACGAGCATCGGGTAGAGCGCGGCACCGGCGGCTTTGGCAGCAGACGTGGCATGAGCTTGCCCTATCTCGGCAATCATTCCCGCAAAGTCGGCATCGTCGGCGCGTCACGGATTGGTCGGCTTGTCATGGAGATGCTGACGCGCGGAAAATTCGAGATCGCCGCCTACGACCCTTTTCTTTCGGTGGAAGACGCGGCCGCACTTGGTGCTACGAAAATGGAGCTCGACGAGCTTCTCGCCTGGTCCGATGTGGTCTCCCTGCACGCGCCGATCCTGCCTGAAACCCGCCACATGATTGGTGCCCGGGAACTGGCACTGATGGGGGATCATGCGATCTTCATCAACACGGCACGGGGCTGGCTGGTCGATCACGACGCATTGCTGGGCGAGGCGCTTTCCGGGCGGCTGCGTATCCTGATCGATACACCAGAGCCGGAACCCCTGCCGACGGATAGCCCATTCTACGATTTGCCCAATGTCGTGCTCACCCCCCACATTGCCGGGGCGCTGGGAAATGAATTGCGGGCGCTTTCCGATCTCGCCATTACCGAGATCGAACGTTTCGTCGCGGGGCTTGCCGCGCTTCACCCGGTCCATAAACAGGATATGGAGCGTATGGCATGAGCGCTTTCGATTATTGTTTTTCAACGCTTGGCTGCTCCGAACTTAGCCTGCACGAAACGGCCGATCTGGCCCAGAGACATGGCATCGCGCGTGTGGAGTTGCGCGCTCTATCCGGGACGGTCGACCTGATCGCCGCGCTCACGGCCGAGTTTGCCACTCCTTCCAAGTTTGCAGCCTTTTTGGCCGAACGTGATCTCACGGTTACCGCCCTCAATACGTCCACTCGTCTGTTCGGCAGCACCGATCTTTCCGCCATCGAGCCTTTTATAGACTGGGCGGAAGCCGCAAACATTTCCTATCTGCGCATCTTCGACGGTGGCAAACAGTTGGGACCGGACGAGATGACACAGGCAGCGGGCCTGTTGGACGACTGGCAGTTGCTGCGACTATCACGCGGTCTGGATGTCGATCTGATGATCGAGACACACGACGCGCTGGCGGACTTCGAGCAGCTTCTCGCCTTCATCGCGTGCGTACCGGCAGCAAAGCTCTTGTGGGACACTCACCACACCTGGGCCAAAGGCAGCGATCTCAAAATCCTTTGGCAACACATCGTACAAAATGTCGTCCATCTGCACGTCAAGGACAGCACCACGGACAGCGATGGCCGACGACGCTACGTATTGCCCGGCCATGGCGATTTTCCCATGGCGGAACTGCTTTCGCTTTTACAGTCGGATGAACGACATATCCCTCTCAGTCTGGAATGGGAACGCCACTGGCATCCCGAACTGTCCCCGCTGGACGATGCGCTAAAGGCTGCGCGCGGCTGGTGGCGACAAGGAGCTTTTTAATGCGCATAGCCGAAATTCACCTCACACCGGTCGCCATTCCCGACAGGCCGCTACTGAACTGTAAAGGCGTGCATCAGCCGCATGCGTTGCGCACCATCATTGAGGTCATATGTGACGACGGCACGGTCGGCCTCGGCGAAACTTACGGAAGCATAAAGGCGCTGGATGGTTTGCGACGGGCAGCCCCTGCCCTGATCGGGCTCGACCCGTTTCATCTTCACGAGCTGAAATCACGCGTCATCACCGCATTGCCCGGCAGTGGCGGCATCAATGCCAAATCGGCAGTGGCCGATCACAAGTTGACGGACGTGGTTGCCTCAGCCTTTGAAGTCCCCTGCCTCGACATTCAAGGCAAGCTTCTCGGGCGGCCGGTCTCGGACCTGCTAGGTGGCCCCGTTCGTACCAGCGTTCCGTTCAGCGCCTACCTGTTTTTCAAATTCGCAGCCCATATAGGTGAAGCCCCGGATGAATGGGGAGAGGTTCTTACGCCTGATCAGATGGTTGGCGAAGCCCGCAGGATGGTCGACACATACGGTTTCCAGTCGCTGAAGCTCAAGGGTGGCGTGCTGCATCCGGATCTCGAGATCGAGACCATGCTGAAGCTTCGGGAAGCTTTTCCCAATCATCCGCTGCGGATCGACCCCAATGGCGGCTGGACTGTGGACACGGCCATCTACATCGCACGCAAGCTTGAGAATATCCTTGAATATCTCGAGGATCCGGTCATCGGTATGGACCAGATGGCACAAGTCGCAGCCGCGACGTCGATCCCGCTCGCCACGAACATGATCGTCCTTGAATTCGACCAGATCGCCGCGGCCTTTCGCAAAAATGCGGTGCAGATTGTGCTGTCAGATCACCATTATTGGGGTGGACTGCGCGCCTCGACCCATCTCGGAAAGATTTGCGAGACGTTGGGTCTTGGCGTCTCCATGCATTCCAACTCGCATCTCGGCATCACTCTAGCGGCAATGCTCCATGCTGCCGCCGCAACGCCGAACCTGAGCTTCGATTGCGACACGCATTACCCATGGACCGGTGTCGACGTGATCGAGGGCACGTCGTTCACGTTCCGTGGCGGTCGCCTGGATGTTCCCAATGGGCCGGGACTTGGCGTGACACTCGATCGGCAAAAACTCACCGAACTTGCGGCACTTTACGAACAGACCTCGATGAAAGAACGCGATGATACAGCCTATATGAAGCTCTTCGACCCAGCCTATGAAAGACGTGTGCCACGCTGGTGACGAGAAGGAGCCATGTTACACCCTCCTCAACCTCGAGGCAGCACACCTGTCCTCCTTACCCAGACCGTGACAGTCTTCGCGGTAATCTCTTTCGCAGGGACGGCAAATCAGCTTGCTCGGCATTCTAGAGCCCGTGCACGATACCGCCCCCGCATAACGGACAACTCGCCGCTACACATTTATAACCGTGTCTATCTCAATTCACATGCGGATCTCTGTCGCGCGAAAGACGAGACGCGGCGATGGCACCATCTTCCGGTGCAAGCAGATCGTGTCTTTCGGCAAAGGCCACGAACAAACCGCGGGCGGTCTCCGCTTCAATCTCGCCGCGCAACGCGGCAGCACATGCCTTAAGCGCAATGGAATGTGCGCTATCTCGGTTTGTTGCGGGCCACTCGGAAAGATGTCGGTAGGCCTCCAGCACGTTTCGAACCTCCGCTGGAAAGCCGAGACCGACAAGAATGAAAACAGGCTGTCTGAACATATCGGGTTTCATTGCTTTCTCCTTCCCATCCCGGATATTGGTGGGCGCCATCGCGACGGCGCCCCTGTTCATCCAACAATGTAAATCAAGCCGCCTTCTGTGCTTCTATCTGCCCCGGGGCAACTGTCGGCACCAGAACCGCATCGGTCTGGATGTCGATTTTCCTGGGCTTCAGGGCCTCCGGGATTTCGCGGACGAGATCGATCGAAAGGAGACCGTTTTTCAGTCCGGCGCCGCTCACTCTGACATGATCAGCGAGTTCGAACCGATGCTCGAACGGACGGGCCGCAATGCCGCGGTGCAGGTAGCCCTCCGCGGGTGTCTCCTGTCTCTTGCCTGTCACGGTCAGGAGATTGGACTGGAAAGTGATGTCGATCTCGTCCCGTGTAAAGCCAGCCACCGCAATAGAAATCTGATAGCTGTCTTCACCCGTCCTGATAATATCATAGGGCGGCCAGTCACTGATCGAGCGGGTGCGCTGGGCGTTTTCGAGAAGATTGAAAACCCGGTCGAATCCGATGCTCGATCGGTACAACGGTGCATAGTCGTAAGATGTTGCCATAACCATATCCTCCTTGAAGCAACATGGGTACCAAAGCGCCAAAAGCGGCGCTTCCAGCACGGCCAGTCCTGTCATCAGCGACTGGCGGCTGACGATTTGGTTTTTCGTGTTTTCAAAATCAAGAGGCGAAGCGAACGAATTTTGCGCTCGCGCCCGTATTAAATGTGGCTCGTGTAAGACACGACCAAACTCTTCCAGCGACGCCAATAATTCTATGGGTCGTGAGCGGATAGGACAGCGGCGCTGTTGCCGACATGCCCATGCGCTACCCAACTTCGGATGGAGATGACTGATGTGGTCATCGAGGTAACTTGGGCCGTCACTTCGCCGTTGCCTCGCTCACGGTCAAATCAGCCCGGCGACGGCGCGGTAGCCGCCCATTCAGGACCAGGTGGGCGCCGAGACCGATCACCAGACCCCAGAATGCGCCGCCGATCCCAAGCAGCGTAATATTAGCGGCAGACGCCAGGAAGGTGATGAGCGCCGCTTCACGCGATGTCGGATCGGCCATTGCTCCGGCGAGGCTGCCGCCAATGGTGCCGAGCAGCGCCAGACCGGCGAGCGTCGTGATGAATGTCGCCGGAAAGGCCATGAAGACGGCGGCAAGCGTGACGCCGAACACCCCGACCAGCACGTAGAAGCTGCCCGCCGCGATACCCGCAATCCAGCGTTTGCGTGGGTCTTCATGCGCTTCCCTGCCGGTGGCAATTGCCGCCGTGATGGCCGCTATGTTGAAGGCATGGGAGCCGAACGGCGCCATGAGGAGGGAGCCGAGGCCCGTCACGGTGACAATAGGATTAGCACTCGTCTTGAAGCCGTCATTCCGCAACACCAGCATTCCCGGCATGTATTGGCCGGTTAGCGTAGTAAGGAACAGGGGCAAGGCGACGGACAGAAGCGCATTCAGCGAAAAGGCCGGCATTGTGAAGACAGGCGCAGCGAACTCCAGTTTCAATCCTGAAAGATCGACCCGGTCCTGCATCAGCAGGAAGACCATCCCAAGAGCGAGGAGGCCCACCACGGCATAGCGGGCGGAGAAGCGCTTCAACACGACATAGGCAACTATCAGCAGTCCAACCAGAAGCGGATCAACGCTTGCACCGCCAAATGCACCGATACCGAATTGCAGCAAAATGCCCGCAAGCAGGCCAGAGGCGATGCCCGGCGGAATCAGCCGGATCACCTTCTCGAAATAGCCCGATAGCCCAAGCCCGACGAAGGCGGCGGCCGAGATCATGTAAGCGCCCACCGCCTCCGCATAGGGCGTTGTTGCCAATGCGGTGACAAGAAACGCCGCCGCTGGCGTGGACCAAGCGGTGATTATCGGTTCGCGAAATCTCCAGCTAAGGAATAGTCCCGTCAGCCCGACGCCTATTGAAACCGACCATACCCAGGATGCCGCCAATTCCGCGCTAAGGTCCGCAACCTTTGCGGCCTGAAAGACAAGAATGAAGGTGCCGCCATAGTTGACGATAACGGAGATCAACCCTGCCACGACGGGATGGGTTAGATCGTTGAGACGGATGGCTGATGAACTGGAGAGCATGGTCGTAACGAAACTCCTGAAGGGTTTGGGAGCGAGAAGGCATGAATTGCCTTGACAACTAGCCTTCCAATGGCCTGACGTGCCCTTCCACTTTTCCAAAGAGGCTCAGACCATTTGTTCAAGCACTCCCAACTCGAATCCGTGAAGGCATTGCTTTCCCATCCCGCAAATGCGGCGATGCCGCTTTACGCACGGATTCAGCGGGCCATCCGGCAGTTGATCATCAATGGTGCGCTTGGGCCAGGCAGACCGCTGCCAGCTTCGCGTGCGCTCGCAAAATCGCTGGGGGTGTCACGCGACACGATCGAAGCGGCTTACGCGCAGCTTCACGCCGAGGGCTTCATCGATCGCCGGGTCGGTAGCGGCAGTTTTGTGGCCGAAATCACGGAGTTCACACCCGGCCATCGTGTTTCCCAGCGGGACGCGCTCGCGCGCAGCCAAGCCCCGAACCTTAGCAAGCGCGGCAACGGCATGTTCCGAGGCGGCGGGGTCCGCGAGATGCTGATCCCGCGCCCCTTTGCGCACGGTGTGCCGGAAATTCGCACCTTTCCGCTCCCGCTCTGGGAGAGACTGGAACGGCAGGTACGCAAAGAGGTTGGCACGCAGGCTCTGCATCACGGCGATCCGCAGGGTACCGAACCGCTGCGCCGCGCTATCGCCGACTACGTGAACCTTGAGCGCGGAGCTCGCGCCACCGCCGACCGCATATTGGTGCTAACCAGTTCGCAGCAGGCCATGTCGCTCTGCGCCAATATGCTGCTTGATCCTGGTGATAGGATATTCATCGAAGACCCGGCTTACTATGGCGCGCGCAAAGCCTTCGATGCAGCGGGATTGGAGTGCGTTCCCATCAGGGTTGATCGACAGGGCCTCGTTGTAGAAAAGATAATGGCCGAACCGCGCGAGGCCAGAGCCATCTTCCTGACGCCTTCGCATCAGTTCCCGACCGGCGCGACGCTGTCGCTGGATCGTCGGCTCGCCCTGATCGAATGGGCCGCCCGGCATCAGGCATGGATCATCGAAGACGACTACGACAGCGAGTTTCACTATGCCGGCAAACCGACGGCCTGCGTTCAAGGCCTAGATCAGCACGACCGAACTATCTATATCGGCACGTTCACCAAATCGCTCTTTCCGGGCTTGCGGATCGGCTACGTCGTGTTGCCGCCGCAACTGGTGAAGCCTATGACCGTGGCACGCACGCTTCTGGACGGCCACACGGCCCCCATGGCGCAACTGACACTGGCGCGGTTCATTGAAGGCGGGCACTTCGGCGCATATGTTCGCACCATGCGCGGTATATACGCCAATCGACTCGACGTACTTGCAGGGCTGGTCAAAAAGCACCTGTCGGATTTTGTCGAACCGCACGTACCGATCGGCGGGCTGCAAATGCCCTGCCTGCTGATCGCCAATATGTCCGAGCGCGCCGCCATCGATGCGGCGCGACGGGTCGGTGTCGAACTTCTCGGATTGTCGGCGTTGCACGCCTCCGGCGAAGCCAGCAGCGGTTTCCTCATGGGGTTTGCCGCCTATACGCCGACCGAGATGGAGGCTGCGGTCAAGAAGCTATCGAATGCACTCCGGATGGTATCAAGATCATAGATAAACCGTTTCCGTCCTGAACCGAGCGGTCTGCCCAACTCGCAGCAAGTGGAGGTGAACAGCAACTGCACCCATGAGCAGTATTTGTGAAACACTGCCGTGCGAGGGTCGCCCGGCGACCCACCTATCAGGACCTTTAAGGAGATCGGCCATGGTAATATCGGCCGCACCGCACGCATTCCAGAATGCTGAAAACGAAGGCGCAAACCCATCGAACTGATCCCCTCGGAGAAGTTCATGAGTCAGGCCGTGCGCGATGCCGAGGGATCGGTGCTCACCAACAAATATGTCGAGGGCTATCTGACCGCGACGCTGACTGCCATCGTCAATGGTTATCCTCAGAGGCAGATTGGTGCACTCCTGCCGTGGAATTACCGAGGGTAATCTATACCTGAGGGCTTCTGTCTGCCTTAGGCTATAACTGGCTATGTGAAGTATGGCAGCTTCGCGCGTTGGGACAGATAAATACTCATGCGCAACTTGACTTCAAACGCTATCGTGCCACCCTCAACCTGGCTCGTTGGGAGAAGCACAATGATGATAGGCTTTCGCATAGTTTTGGCGATTTCTGCAATCTTCACGGCAGGGCAAGCTATTGCGGCGGTGCCCTTCCTGAATGCGACCTGTCCGGGCAATATCGATGTCCACGCCGATGCCGGTGGTCCCGTTTACTTGAATGGCAAGGAAACAAAACTCAAAGTCGTCAATGAGAACTTCTATGAAGCGACACAAGGCGGCGTAACGCTGTCCATCAGCATCAATCCTGACGGCACCCCTTCAATTTCCTATGAGAAGAAGGGCGGTGGAAATGGTATCTGCACAGTGAGGAGTGGCTCGGCCGCCGCGCCCGTGAATAAGCCATCTGCGATGCCAATGGGCACCGGTGCAGTTATTACGCCGGGCAACCGTCCGGCGTATTGTCGGGGCGAAGTGTCGGGAATGTACGGCACCAAGCCCAGTTATATCAAAACCGCGAAACCCAAAAAGACCGGATCGGGAACGACTATCGACGGTACGGTGGACAAGGGTAATGAAGGCATCAAGAAGTTCCAATGCCGATTTGACGGCAAAGGACGCTTCATCGATGTCATGGCAATGACGCCCGATGGTGAGTGAGTGAAAGCAGACCGCCTGTTTGCTTGATGTGGATTTAGAGATGCAGTCGAGAGGACTGTCATGAGCGACACTGCATTGAGACTTTGCCTATTTTCCGTTGCGCTCCTGTTGTTGGCTGGCTCAGCGACAGCTACCACTGGCAGGGGATGCCTGACGGTCGTAAATGTCGCCTTGGACGACGTTTTGAACCTTCGGAGTAGGCCATCGGCGTCTGCCCGGATCGTTGATACCCTCCAGCCGCAACGCCATGGAATCCTGCATCTCGACGACCAATGCGAGCCGTCGTCCGTTGCGTGGGGTAGCCGTTGGTGTCCAGTCACCCACTACGACGGTGACCGGACGATCCACGGCTGGCTCAAGGCACGCTATGTCCGCGACAGCGAGTGTCCCTGATAGTTGCAGAGCCCACGTCGGCTGAACAAAACTCATTCAATGACGGTTGTAGCGGTGTGATCAGGACACTGCTTTCGATTGGCACTAGAAAATTGCCGACTTCTTCAACAAGCTGACCTAAGTAGATTCCGGTTGTTTCTCGCCGCCGGCGTCCGATCCCCTTGGACCGCCCTGCCATTTATTGGCTGGGGCATTCTTATGGAGTCGCTAACCCATAAGGGCTTCATCTGCGTTTCAGCTACCAAAAGGATAGTACGGCGCCAACTTCGGAGTATTGGCCACTCCGTATCGTGAGCCCACTAGTCCTTACGACCAGCTTGCCGCCTGTTTTCACGTCGCCAAGAATGCTTCTTCAGACCGGACATTTGGCGGGAGAAAAAAGCGTGAGGATGATCTTCCTGAACAGATACGGTTTCCCCGACCAGTCGGCAACAAGCCGGATGATATCGTCGCTCGCCGTTTCAATGGCGCAGCGCGGAATGAATGTGACTGTCGTTGCAAGTCGCGAAATACATAATCATCCCGGAAGCGTGTTGCCCGCAACCGAAACGGTTCGGGGTGTACATATCCGACGGCTCGCAAGCGGCCGCTTCGGTCGGCACAGCCTTGTGCGCCGCAGCATTGATTATCTTCTTTTTCAGGTGCTGGCATTCGCCTGGCTTCTGCGCAACGTTCGGGCGACGGACACGGTCGTTGTCTGCACCGATCCTCCGCTCCTCTCCGTCATGAGCAGCATCGCGATCCGCCTCAAGGGCGCACTCATGGTGAACTGGATCATGGATCTTTTTCCCGAGACCGCAATCGAGCTTGGATTTTTCAGGAAACGTGCACGGTGGCTTGCGCCATGGCTGACGCAGGCGCGCAACTGGTCTCTGCGATCCCCCGGCATGGTTGTCTGCCCTACCGACAAGATGGCGGAATTCCTCTTCACACAAGGGCTTGCAAAGGATCGCGTCAGCGTCCTGCATCACTGGTCGGATGGGGAGGAAATCTATCCTGTCTTGCCCCAGGATAACAGCCTGCGGAAGGCGTGGGGACTGCAGGATGTGTTTGTCGTCGGCTATTCAGGAAACTTCGGGCGGGCGCATGAGTTCGGCACTATGCTGGCAGCGGCGAAACGTCTCGAGCACCGGCAGGATATCCGGTTCCTTCTCATTGGCGGCGGACACCAGCACGCGGCTGTGAAGACTGTCGTGCAGGATCTCGGTCTTCAGAACGTCATCTTCAAACCGCTGCAGCCTGTTGAGAAACTTGCTGAAAGCCTGAGCGTTGCTAATGTGCATCTGGTCTCGCTGCTGCCGGAACTGGAACACTGCATCATTCCAAGCAAATTCTATGGCATCCTGGCGGCCGGGAGGCCGACGATCTTCGTTGGCGACCCTGATGGAGAGGTGCCGCGTGTTCTCAGAGCCAAGGGATGCGGCAGCAATGTCGAAATCGGCGAGACCAATAAGCTCTCTGGCATCATCGAAAAGCTCTGCGACGACCCGGATACCACGACAGCAATGGGGGATGCGGCACGGCGGCTGCTTTGTGCCGACTATTCCCGAGAAAAGGCGGCAGATGCCTGGGCAGTGTTGATCGCCGGGCTGCAGACTGTCGAGCCTTCCAGGCCCCCTATCGCTCAAGGTATCTCGCCATGAAAGACAAAGTCGTCGTCAGCCAGCTCGGCGCCCGCATGCATTATGCCGTACCGAGAATATTTGCATCCGCTGGCCGCCTTGCGCATTTTTACACCGATATATGCGCCACGAAAGGTTGGCCCCGGATCGTCAATTCGTTTCCGGCAACTCTTTATCCCGCACCTGTCAAACGGCTGGCCGGTCGGCTGCCAAAAGGCGTGCCGACAGCGCTGACGACGGTGTTTTCCAGCTTTGGCCTCCGTTCCGTGCTGCGCCACATGCGAACGAAAGACGTTGTGGAGGAAACCTCTCACGCAATCTGGGCCGGGTCGATTTTCTCCGAAATGGTGGCCCGGCGCGGCTTTCATGGGGCCGCCGGGCTTTACGCCTTCAGCGGCGACGCACTCGAACAGATGCAGGCCGCAAAGCAGCAGGGGCTGTGGACCGCAGTCGAGCAGATGATCGCGCCGCGCGATGTCGTCGAAATGCTTCTCAATCAGGAAATGAAGCGGTTTCCCGCATGGGCAGGTCCCGTGCAGGACAACCCGCATGCGCGTCTCTTCGCCGACCGGGAAAAAGCCGAGTGGCGCCTTGCCGATGTCATCGTCTGCCCGTCGGAATTCGTCCGCAAGAACGTCGTCGCCTGCGGTGGGCCGGAAGACCGGTGTGTCGTCGTTCCCTATGGGGTCAATGCGGCGGCTGCCGTCGACAGACCGGCACGCATGCCGGGGCCGATCAGGGTTTTGACCGTGGGCGAAGTCGGGCTGCGCAAGGGCTCGCCCTATGTCGTGGAAGCCGCCCGACTTATGGAAGGTGCAGCCCGTTTCCGCATGGCGGGCCGCGTTCGCGTACCCGATGATGTCAAGCAGCAGATTTCGCAATGGGTCGAGCTGAGAGGGATCGTTCCGCGCTCGCAGATCGTCGAGGAGTTTCGGTGGGCGGATGTCTTCCTGTTGCCGTCGCTCTGCGAAGGCTCCGCGACCGCCGTCTATGAAGCGCTGGCAGCGGGCCTGCCGGTTATAACGACCGAAAACACCGGCAGCGTCGTTCGCGATGGCATCGAAGGTTTCATCGTTCCCGTCTGCGATCCGGAAGCTATCGCGACCGCGGTGCGTGCGCTTGCCGACAATCCCGAGCTGAGGCGGATCATGTCTGCCAATGCACTCCTGCGCGCAGCCGAACATACCGTGGAGTCTTATGGCGAGCGGCTTCTTGCCGCCCTGTCCGGGCCGCATCTGTCGGGGTCCGCGGGTCTTTGCCTGGCGGACGACGCGCGATACCTGGGGAACAAAGAGATATGAAGATCATTCACGTCATCGCTTCGATCGATCCCAAGCATGGCGGCTTGCAGGCCGTTGCCATGCGCCTTGCCGCTGCACAGGCCGGCCTCGGCCTCGATGTGAATATCGTCAGCTATGGCGACGCCGCCATCGAGGCGCAGGTCAAGGAAATCGGCAGCAGCATACCGCATTTCGAGAATATCCGCTGGCATCTCCTGCCGCCCCCCGGCAGGCTGGAGACGCTGTTCTGCTTTAAAGGCCGGCGGGTGCTGAAAGACGTGCTGAAAGATGCATCCTTCATGCATATTCACGGGGTATGGGAGCCTTTTCTGCTCTACGCTTCCAAGCTCGCCCGCGCCGCTGGCGTGCCTTACTGCATTTGCCCGGCCGGCATGCTGGATCACTGGAGCCTTCGGCAGCGATCGTGGAAAAAGAAGATCGCCCTGATGCTCTGCTATCGCAAGATGCTGAACGAGGCCGCCTTCCTGCATCTTTTGAACGTCGATGAGGTGGCAGCCGTCGAGACGCTGAATTTTCAGGCGCGAAATCTGATCATACCGAACGGGGTTTTTGCCGAGGAATTCGATCCCCTGCCGGCCCGGGGACATTTCAAGCAGAAAATTGCCCTGGCGCACGGCAGGCGTTACATTCTGTTCCTGTCACGCCTGCACATCAAAAAAGGTGTCGACATTCTCGCCTCGGCCTTTGCAGCTATCTCTGACACCTATGTCGACGTTGATCTCGTTGTCGCAGGTCCACCCGGTGGAGCAGAGGGCCACTTTATGCACCTGGTCAAAAAACTGAACATCCGGAACCGGGTCTTTATGGTCGGGGCCATTTACGGCGAAGCAAAGCTCGAAGCCATGGTCGATGCCGACTGCTTCTGCCTGCCAAGCCGACAGGAGGGTTTCAGCATGGCGATCACCGAAGCGCTCGCCTGCGGCACGCCTGTGGTGATCACCGACCAGTGTCACTTTCCCGAAGTCGGATCTGCCGATGCCGGGGTTATCGTCGCGGTTGACGCGGCCGACGTTGCAAAGGGCCTGGCAAGCGTGCTCAGCAACCCAGCCAAAGCGAGAACGATGGGTGAAAACGGTCGCCGACTTGTGCTGGAGAAATTCACCTGGCCGGCCATCGCCCATGCCACCCTGGAGGGCTATCGGCTGAGCGCGTTGGATGCCGCCGCTTCCTGACGACGCGAGCCGACTGGCCTTGCCGGATTGCCGACATAGATCGTCCAGGGCTCCAGTGACTTCGCTGTGACGGCTCGCGCGCCGAGCACAGCCCCCTTGCCGACGACGACACCGGGACCGACGAAGGCTTCCGCCGCTACCCAGGCGTCCTCCTCGATCACCACCGGCCGCGTCACGAGGGGAAACACGCTGTCCTGAACGTCATGCGACCCTGTGCACAGATGGGCACGTTGCGAGACCGAGGCATATTGGCCGATGGTGATCATATCGACATTGTAGCAGATCACGCCAGGTCCGATCGATGAATGACACTCCATGACGAGGTGCCCCGGCCACCACACGATCGCCTTGGAATGCACCATTGCCGTGGCATGCAGGCGCGCGCCGAAACTGCGCAGGAGAAAATTGCGCCAGCGGCGCATCGGCGGCGGCGTCCAGGAGGCAAGAAACCGCCAGACGATCATCCAGACCAGCCGCTTAAGCCGCAAATGCAGTGAAAAGGTCGGACCTCCGAAGCGCGGCAGGGGCGTCGTTGCATGCTGGAAGGCAGGATCGTCGTATCGTGAGCGCATGGCCTATCCTCCGGCTTGAGACGTCAAGGATGGTATCGCGTACCGACGCTGCTGCACGCGCGCGGGTATGACGGCAAATGCCAGCGCCGGCGCTGCAAACATCAGCATATGCACCCAGACCATGAGAACCCAGTCGGTCTGATGCGAGATGGCGTGCATGGACGGTATGATCGACAACAGATAGGTGAATTGCGCAGCGAACTCGCCCGTGTTTGCGGTCACCCAGATCCGGCGCACCAGATAGGCGAGCAGGAAAAATTTGAACGCCCCCAGATACCAGAAGGATCCGAACGCATCCGCCATTCCGGTCTCGGTCGTGCCGAGGACAGGATTGTAGTCGCGCGATTGAACCGGCACCGGCAACATGAAGGATTGCTTGACCTCCACGCCCACGAGTTGCGCGGGCACGAAGTTGAACACCAGCCTGTTCCAGTGAAACTTGCCGTAGTCGAATTGCAAGGTGTTTGCGGTGTTGTCGATCCGCATGATCGCGTTGCGCATCTCGTCGCCGCCGTCCCGGAACACTTTCTCAAGATTGCCGATGACATCTATCCTCTTGATGTCATCCCACACGGGAGCGTCGTTGGCCTTGGTGATGGCGCGGTAGTCGCCCATGCTGTTCATCGACAGTGTGCCGAGGAAAAGCGCAATGATCACGAAGATGCGCGGGATCGCCCATCCCTTGTAAAACCACCATGCCAGCGCGAACATCATGATGAGTTCCACCGCTTCGGCGCGCTTTCCCGTTATCACGATGCGATCCAGGTAAAAGACGAGATCGAACGCAAGGACGGCCAGCGCCAGCCAGGAGAATCGCCGTGCAAGGCAAAGCACCGCAATGGCCAGACCATAACTCAACAACCGCGAAAAGAAGATGTACATGACCGGAACTCCGGTCATCTGCACCGCAATGGTCAACTCTCCCGGCAAACGGCTAAGCTTGAAATAGAAGTAGGCGCCGGCGACCGAGAGAACGGCTGCGACGATCAGCAGACGTGTTTCGTCGAAATCGATACGGAAGAATGCAAAGGGTTTTGCCGTTCTGCTCCATCCCCACCAGCACATGAAAAGGCACAGCATCATGAAAAGCGCGGCTCTGGCAAACGCGCCTTCCGGCAGGAACCGTTCAGACGCCAGTCCGGGAACCTGCGGCAAAATGAAACTGAACGTGATGACGCCGGTCAGAAACGGGAACTCGTAAATTCGCTCCCGACGCATCATTCCCCAGAAGAGGAGCAGGACGACACCAGCGAAGAGGCAAAAGACCAGAAGCGTGTTCATGATGAAGCAAGCCCCGCCTGAACCGGCGGCATATCCCGCACGAAACTGCTTCTGATGTCGTAGAACAGCGCCTTGGCGTACTCCTTGAACACCTGCACCCCGTCAGCGTCGAAGGCAAGTCGCCACAGCGACACGGTTCTTTGCGCCGGAAGGGAAATCCACTGGATTTGCGGCATGACAAATCGGAAGCGCTTGACCGCACGCCGTGAGTGAAACCAGCTGGTGACCAGAATGGCGCGTTTTGCTCCCATTTCCGTCAGTATCGGCTGTGCGAATGTCGCGTTTTCCCAGGTGCTGAGCGAAAGACATTCCGTCGAGATGGCAGCGACATCCACTCCTGACCGCACCAGCACGTCGCGGATGAAGTCGCAGTCCCCGTAGCCGGTCACCAGAACCAGCGGCGCCTTTCCTTCGTGCCATAGTGTCGCGGCCTGGAGAGCGCGAGGCGGACCGTCACCGCCGAGCACGACGATGACATCGGCTTGCGCCGGCGGATCTTCCACGACGAGAAGGGATCCCGCTGAAACGAGCGCCAGTGCGTAGAGCCCGATTGCACTCAGCATCATCAAACCCAGAAAAATCGCGTTCCGTTTCAATGGCGAAGCATTTCTGATGTTCCGGGAAATGCGCGAACGCGAAAGCCGTCCTTTCGAAACCGGTGTCAAGGGAATTCGCGGTCCGGGCCACGGCGCTTTCATGATGCGATTACTCTTCATTCGCCGATTGAATGGCTCTTGGCTCCTGTGCGGCGCTGGCGGCGACCGGTAGACGCACCACCTCGCGGTAGAGATCGAAATTACCCCTGTTAAGCCATGTTTTCGAGAGGTAGCCCGTCGCGGTAAGGACGAACGCGGTGTGAAGGGCAATCGGCACAAGAAGGCCGGCGGCCATCATTTCCACCGGAACACCTGCTTTTATCCCGGCAAAACCGATGCCACCGCAAATGAAGGAAATGACGACCAGCGTGTTCGTTGCCGCCGCCGGCGTGAAACCATAGTCCAGCAGTAGATGATGAAAGTGCCAGCGATCGGCCGACATTGGACTGCGACCGTGCATGATACGACGGACAATCAGGCTGAGCGTATCGGTGATCGGCAGGATCACGATCCAGAGCAATGCCGGAAAGGATACGGCACTGCTTGTGGTCGCCAGCAGGACGATCACATAGGCAATCGTCGCACCCAGTGCAGTACTGCCCGCATCGCCGAGGAATATGCTCGCCCTTGCACGCCATGGACCGCGCATGTTGAAGACCAAAAAAGCGCAGAGGCACACGCAGAGTGCCTGAAGCGGCGCGATGATGTCGCCGACACCTGCGAAGATTGCCACGATCATCAGCCAGATCAACGCGACACCCGCAGTGCCACCTGCAAGCCCGTCGACGCCATCGAGCATGTTCCACGAATTCACCAGCCCGGTCACGAAGAGAACTCCGATGACGAAAAATAGCGGCAGGAACAGCTCGGAATGCTGCGTGAACAGCACGCCGATGGAGAGAGAGCCGATATCGGCGCCGCCTACGAGAGCGATCGCCATTGCCAGTTGCATGAGAAGGCGTCCTGCTGCGGGTAGCGGCCGGCGATCATCGACAACGCCCATTAGTAGAATGACCGCCAGCCCGAGCCAGAAGTTCATGCCGAGAGCCTCGCTCCACCCACCGACGAATGCGGAAACAGCGAAAGCGGCAAAGATTGCGATGCCACCGCAAAGAGGAACGGCTCCCGTGTGGCGTTTGCGAATTGAATCGGGGCGATCCACAAGCTGAAACACAATGGTCAGGCGCCTGAGAGCGACGATGAGGGATACGCACAGAATGAAAGTGGCAATGGTGTTGAAGAGTATCCCCGACATGTCTGATCCCCACACTGAAGCTTGGCGGCGCATTTGCAACGATACTCGCCTCCAGACGATCCTAAAAAACGCCGGCCCTGAGGGGTATGCGGGCAAAAGGCGTGTGAAATCCACCAAAGGGAGAGGGTGTCGAAATTAACGTCTACCCTCCCTACCCCCGAACCGGATCGACCATCGAAAGAGCTAGGTTTGAGACCTTGACGGCGAGCGACCACAAATGAACGACTCGGCAGCGAGCGGCATCTTAAAAGTGATCATTCCTGTGTGGAGAGAACGGCAATCCAGTCCTGAAAGCCTAAAGCATTCGCCGATGCCGGCACCGTCACGTTACGAAGGCCGCTGCGGCCAAGACGCTCGATCGGTTCGATGTAAATTCCATTCGAGGGATCATACCAGCGAAGGGTTTTCTCGCCTGCCGCCAAACTGTCGAGATCGATCGCAACGGAAGGAGTGTCGAGATAGATCACGGCGAAAGACCCTTCCCTGTGGCGCGCCGCGAATGCGCCCGCATCGCTTTTCAGCAAGCTGCCCTGATCGGGTACGAGCTTCCACCATGCCAGTTGTCTGAAAAGCGAGGCCAGATGGGTGATGCTTTGAGCACCACGGCTGTTCAGCGAACCTTGCCAGCTGTCCTTCGCTTCATAAAGCCCGGCGGCGGAAAAATGCCAGACCGGATTGTTGCCGAAGAGCTGACCGCTCGCTCCTGAAAGCAGCGCACCATAGGCAATAAGACGAACCTGACGCTCCTTCACATCGTTTTCGCCTTCATATGCGCTTTCGATGAGGAAAAAAGGACGTCTTGGTCCCGATCTGTAACGATCCAGCACCGCCGCCGCGACATTGCTGTAAGTATAAACTGAATCGATATCGAGCCAGGAAGCGTCCCGCCAAAAATCGCTCGTCACGGTATCGGGATTGCCATGCACGGTCTGCAATGCCGAAGGATCAGTTTCAGCGATCCCCATTGCAACAGCCATGACCAGATTGCGATCGGGCGGATCGTAATCCCCGCCCTGCACCCAGATGATGTTGGGGTACTTCGCAAAACGCTGCCCGAGATAGCGTCCATAAGCCCGCAGCTTTTCTGGCCCGGCCGCGACCATTTCCTGATACCATCCTTCGGGGCCACCGCGTGCGCCGCTATAGGCCGGACAGAGAAGCACCAGCAGGTTGCGACTTGCGGCTGCCTTTATGACGGCTTCTGCCCTGTCGAAATAGGCCTCGTTCGGTTGCTCGAAGGCATCGCCTGCGAAAGGTTTCTCGTCGTAGAAGTTCGCTGGCGCCTTGCGGGAGAACTGATGCTCGATCAACGATACAAGCACGGTGTTGAAGCCCTGCCGCTTTCGGGTTTCCAGGTAAAATTCCGCATCGGGAATAGAGGTGTCGCCAATGAGCGACCACGCACTGTCGCCGACAATCAGGAACGGCAGACCCTTGCTGTCTTCAAGATAACGCCCGTCCTGCGACGTCTGCAGCGGAAAAACGGTATCCTGTGCGTTGCAGGTCGAAAACATGCATAGCCAAAAAAAGAAGACGCCGCACAGATGTCCAAGTCGCCGCTGATCGCCGAACATCGCTTCAGAGCCGTTCACGAACGACGCGAAGCCAGTTTTTCAAGGGCAACGGCAGATAGGTTCGAAGGCCCGGCCTCAAACCGGCGGGAATAGACCAGTCCTCCATCCTGAGCACCGTTGACAGGCCAGGACGATCGTTCAGTGTCATGGTAATGACTTCGTTATAGCGTGCGGCCATCCGTTCGATGCTGAAGCGGTTCAGGACCATTTCCTTTCCCGCGATCGACATCCGCTCGAGAAGGTCGCGATCGGCATGCAAGCGCGCGATCGCATTGGCCGCTGCCGTATAATTGCCGATCGGGAACAGAAAGCCGTTTCGGCCCGGCTCGACAATCGTGTCCGTCACGCCACGGATATGAGACACGACCGGGACGCAGCCGCCGGCCATTGCCTCGATCATCGTCATGCCAAGCCCCTCGAAGCGGGAGGGCATGATAAGAACATCGTGACTAGCCATGATGACCGGTATGTCTGAAAGCTGAACGGATCCTGCGTAACTGACGCGATCACCATGGCCGTCTAGCCTTCGCTTGAGCTTGCCCATATCCGGACCATCTCCGACGATCGTCAGGCGTACCGCCTCGGGCGAGGCATCCAGTATCTCCCGCAGCCACATCACGCCTTTCGATGCATCTTCAATGCGGCCGACGAAGAGAACCTTGAGTTCCGGCCCCCGGTTGACGCGCCGAACCGCCTGGCTCCGGAACGCATCGCTGTCCACCGCATTCGGGATTGCGTAGGTGCGATCCTTCGAAAAGCCATTGCGCGCGACCAGATCGGCGCGGCACCGCTCCGATACGCCGATCGTAACATGGGCATAGTCCCGGATCGAGCGCGCGGCAGCGTATGTTCCAGGTGAGATATTATGAACGACGAGAATACGCAGGATACCTTCTGGCAGATAGCGCGCGATATTTGTCTGCAACTGATCGCCAAGAACATTGACGATCACACCGTCGAACCCTCCGTCTTCGATGGCAGCCGCCATTCGCGCTGCACATTCGCGTTCGCTGAGATTGACGGGCATCCGCAGCAATTGACCAAAAGCCTTCTCACCCTGGAGATCGAAAGGCAGCCCGAATGTTTCCTTGCACACGCCGAGCCATCGCACGTCTATGCCATAGGCGGCGAGACCTTTGCGAAGATGTTTGAAGACGGAATAGGTGCCGCCGATATGGGGAAGAACAAAATAGGCAAGCTTCATGGGACACTCTCGCTCTTGCATCCACAACCATGCCGCAACGGATCGACGGCGGATGGTTCGAGTGGCTGCTAAGGCGACATACTAAAAAGCCACGGGATGACAGTCAGTTGCATCTTAGGCTTAGCTGTATCTTCCTTTGAGCGGTTTGCGTCAGTCAGACTATTCGTTTGGCGTAAGACGCAACCCGAATGTCGGTGTGGGGTCGTACTGCTCCAGCGGATATCAATGCCATATCGAGCGTGTCGGCGCCGGGCTGCGATTGGAAAATAAATGAGGATCACTCTCCTTGGACAATTTGGCTCTGGTAATTCGGGCAATGACGGATCGCTGGAAGCCATGCTCCTTTATCTGCGCAGGATGAGGCCCGATGCCGATCTGTTGTGTATCTGTGCAAGTCCGACAGTCGTAAGTGCGAAGTTCAATATTCCTGCGATGGGTGTTGGGGGGCCTCCCCTGACGAATGCATGGATGAGGCAACTGGACAAGCTACTCGGCAAGGTGCCTTCACGGCTCATGCTATTGGTCAGTTCCCTCTTTAGTTTCGACAAGGCTGACCTGATGATCATACCGGGGACCGGCATTCTCGATGATTTTCAGGAAAAGTGGTTCGGCTGGCCCTTTGTCGTGTTTTGCTGGTGTCTCGTTGCACGCCTTCGCAACACACGGATCGCCTTCGTCAGCATCGGCGCCGGCCCGATGAAAAGCCGTCTCAGCCGCTGGTTCCTGCGCTCTGCCGCACAGATGGCCTCCTATCGATCCTACCGGGACGATTTCTCGCTCAACTACATGAAAACGATCGGTGTCGACGTGTCGCGAGACCACCGTTACCCCGATATCGCCTTTGATCTTCCTTTTCATGTGCCCCACCGGCAGAGCCCCGCCGACGGCGTAATGAGAATAGGCGTCGGCGTCATGGACTATCGCGGCTGGCGTCACAACGATCCCGAGGCCGCCAGGATTTACAAGACCTACATCCACAAGCTCTCACGGCTCGTGAGCTGGTTGATCGGTGAAGGCCATCGCATCACCCTTTTGATGGGAGACATTACGGACAGGGTCGCCTGCGCGGATCTGATGTTTCTGCTGACGGATATGCTCTCCGAAGACGAGTTGGCGAAGATCGACATCAGCTCGGCCGCAACGCTGCGCGATATCATGCAGCAGATGGCGGCAATCGACCTTGCGGTGGTGTCGAGATATCATGGAGTTGTCTGCTCCCTGAAACTCGGAAATCCGACGATATCAATAGGTTATGCCAGAAAGTTCGATGATCTGATGAACGATTTCGACCAGGAGAAATTTGCCCGACACATCGACACGTTCGAAGTCGAGGAAGTTATCGAGCTGGTGAAGGAGATACTCGCTGGAGCCGGGGCGGTAAGACAGCGGATCGACCACGCCAATGATCGCTTCAAGCGCCAGCTTTCCGAGCAAGAGGCGCTACTCGGCCGGGAATTTCTCTCAACTGATGCCGTCGCAACGCCGCAGAGCGTTACGCCTTAGCAAAGGTGTCACGCAGCCTAATGCTTTCGACGTAATACCGAGGCTCTTCAACACTCGACGGGAGTAGTGCGCACAATGTCGCACGCCCTTCAACGGACATTCTCCAAACGGCCTACACCTACGGATCCGGCTGCCATCCCAACGGTCAGATTTCCAAGATCCAAGTCTCCACTCTAGATTTGACGCTACCGTCGATTATCGGCGACGCTGTCGGAGCCCTCGATGCACAAAGTCCGCCGCGCCTTTTTCATGGCCATGCTGGAACAGCACCTCGGAATTGCGATCAATCTCGCTCTGATCGCGATCGTATCGAGACTATTGTCGCCGGCGGAAGTTGGCTTTGCCGTCATCGGCTACGGGGTGACGTCGGTGATCTTCGCCTTTCGCGAATTCGTTTCGTCCGATTTCCTCATTCAGCTCGATGTCGTTGAACGCGATGACATCAACACGTCGCTTACACTCTTGCTCCTCGTCAGCGGCATTCTCGGGATCGTTCTCTATCTATGCGGACCCTATCTGGCGATTTTCTACCACCAGCCCGGTCTCCAGCATTATCTTATCCTCGCAATTGCCGCCGTCATGGCCGAAAGCCTGGGCATGCCGGCGTTTTCAATGCTGCGTCGACGGCTGGCATTCGGCACCATCGCACGCGTCCGAACCATCGGCCTCGTGGCTATGGCTGTCGTGACGATCTTCGCTGCCAGCAATGGATGGGGCTTCGTCAGCTTCGCGCTCGGCCTGCTCGTCGGCAACAGCGTTGCCAGCGCCCTTGCCGCCTATGCCGATCCGGCCCAGCGTACAGCACGCCTTTCGCTCAAGTCGTGGCGCCGTATGGCCGATTTCGGCCGTTACAGGGGCGCTGCAACCATCGTCGACAAATTGTACGAGTCCCTGCCGCAACTGGTGCTCGGCTTTGCCATGACACCGACAGCGGTCGCGATCTACAATCGCGCCAATACAGTTTGCTCCATTCCCGATCGCATTTTCCTCTCAGCAATCTTTTCCTTCGCCTTCCCGGCACTCGCCGCCGAAGTTCGCGAAGGTGGAGACGTCCGCAGGTCCTACCTGCGCGCCCTCAGTTACATCACCGTGCTGTATTGGCCGTCGCTGATCATGGTGGCCATTCTCGCCGATCCCATCGTGCGCCTTGCACTTGGAGACCAGTGGCTCGCCGCCGTACCGATCACCCGGATTCTCGCGCTTGCGTCGATCTTCTGGTTTCCCATGGTTTTGACAACGCCGCTGCTGATCGCTCTAAACGCCAACCGGGAGGCTTTCCTGGGCAATTTCGTCTGCCGCAGCGTCTCGGCAATTGTGCTCTGCTCTGCCAGCTTCTTCGGCCTGACCGCGGTAGCGCTGAGCCAGTTCGTCACGCTGCCCTTCCAGATGCTCGTCGCCTTCTATCTCGTCAGACGCCATGCGCACTTTAAATTACCCGAACTGTTCGCAGCCATCGGGCCGAGTGCCGCCGTGACCCTTGCCGCGATTGTGGGGCCGCTTGCCATATCTGCCTGGATGGGATTCCGCTTTGATTACTCCCTCGCCCAGACTGGCGGCGCCGCCCTCCTTTCGGTAACAGGCTGGGCCGCTTGCCTGTTTCTTCTGCGTCACCCACTCGTCAGCGAAATACGTTCGACGCTCGATGCTTTTGCCGGGCGTCTGCGCAGGATCGGAAAACCTCCTGCATCGGCTTCCATTTCCGACACCGTCGTTCCCGCAGCGGTGGAACCATGAGCAGCATCGATATCGTGATCCCCAACTACAATTACGGTCGCTTTCTGGAGGGATGCGTAGAAAGCGTCCTTGGCCAGAACATCCCGGACATGCGTATCCTCATCATCGACAATGCCTCCACTGACGACAGTGTTGCGATCTCCCGGTCTCTCGCGGCAGCAAATCCCCGTATCGAAACGAACCTGCGCCCAAGGAACCTCGGCGGTCACGCGTCTTTCAACGAAGGCATCGATTGGGCTCGGGCGGACTATTTCGCCATCATCTGCGCCGACGATGTCCTGTCGCCTGGAGCACTCGCGCGTGCAATGGAGGCGCTCGACAATCACCCCGGCGCGAATATGGTGTTCGGCCGCACCGCCTTCTTCCGTGACGACGCCGAAATAGCACCGGTCCTTCGCAGCAAATCCGATGGTATGCACCTTCATCGCGGCATGGACTTCATCGCCAAAATCTGCGCGACGGGACGCAGCCCGGTGCCAGGCCCACTCGCCGTTACCAGGACGCACGTTCAGCAACATGCCGGTCATTATCGGCCAGCACTGCGCCATACCGACGATGTCGAGATGTGGATGCGGCTCGCGGTGCTGGGCGATATCGTCGAACTTGATGCCGTCCAGAATTTCACCCGTATCCACGGTGCGAACCAATCGGCCATCCTTGATAACGTGCTTGCCTGGAATGCCGAAATCGAAGCAGCGCTCGAAAGCTTTTTCGGCAATGAAGGGGCTTTGCTTGCCGATGCCCAAACCCTGCTAAGGCGCGGTCGCGCGAGCCTGAGCGACCGCGCCTATTGGTGCGCGCTTTCCAATCTGGTCCGGCGCCGGCCCGGCGCGAGTGCCCTTCTCGCACAGGCTTTCCGTCTGAGACCCGCTTCAGCATTTCTGCCACCGGTAAGTTATCTTGTGCGCCGACCTGATGCGTTGCATCGCATTCGCGCAGCGATCGCCCGCCGATAGCGATAGACCGGTCAAATTTTCAATGATGCGGCCTATTCTTCGGCATTCAGGACAAGCCGTAACAGCGCCGGCAACGAAGCGGATTTCGTTCGGCGCATGATTGATGCGCGATGATTTTCGACAGTGCGCTGACTAAGCTTCAAATCGGCTGCAATAACCTTGTTGGCCTGCCCCTGAACAATCCGGTCAAGGATCTGGCGTTGCTTGCGAGTAAGCGTCGCCAGCGTGGCGCGCGCCGTTTCACGCCGCTCTTCGCGCTCGTTCGCATCACGCGATCGATCCAGGGCAGACTGCACGCTCCGATATAGTTCCTGGTAAGAAATTGGTTTTTCGATGAAATCGGCTGCTCCGTATCGCATCGCATCGATTGCCATACGCACATCGCTGCGACCCGTGATCACAATGACGGGAAACCGATGCTGTCTTTCTTTCAGCAAACGCAGCAACTCCATCCCGACCATGCCAGGCAGATACGCATCGACAAGCAGGCAACCCGATCTGTCAGGCTTGTAATCTGCGAGATACTCTTCGGCTGAAACATAGGTGGCGACCGTCCAGCCCTCGCCTTCGAAAAGAGCACGCAAGTTGTCCCTGATGTCTTTCTCGTCGTCGATGACTTCGATGAGCCGGCCCGTCATCGGCTCCATCTCTTCACGTTCGCTTATATACTCAACCCTCTCGTCGGTTTGGCGAACGACCAGCGTCTCCACCACCTGCAAGACATCCTTGAGTTTCGCCGGCTTGTGCAGATACGGGATTTCGTGCTGGGCAAAAGCCTTCAGGGCCTTGCTTGAAATATCGCCTGTGAGAATGAGTGCCGGAACATTTCGGCGGAGTGCTTGCCGGATATCTTCAATCGCAGCTATGCCCGTCCCGCCGGTAGGGAGATTATAGTCTGCGAGAATGACGTCGGGCATGAACTTCAGACCCCGAACAATCGCGAGCGCTTCGGCGGCCGTTGGTGTCGCAGCGACCACGTATCCAGTCTGCTCAAGGCCCATCTTGAGAAGATCGCGCATGCCGTTTTCGTCTTCGATGATCAAAATCGACGCAGACGACAGGGCCGCCGCTTGATACGAATGGCCATCCACCGGCGCAGGCAGTGGCGCAAGCGGTTCACCTGCTGGCGCCTGATCGATCTCGATCATGAATGCAGAACCTTTATGCAATCGCGACCGCACCGCTACCTTCAGTTCCAGAAGCTCACTGAGCCGCTTGACGATCGACAATCCCAGCCCCAACCCACGGTCTTCCGTTCCAGCAGGCGCATCGAGCTGGAGGTACTCCTGGAAGACATCCTCGATATGGTGTTCGGGAATGCCGATGCCTGTGTCCCACACTTCGAACCGAACCTTGGTACCACGCGGGCGACAGCCGACCAGAATTTTACCGCTCGTGGTATATTTTAGTGCATTGGACAGAAGGTTGCGAACGATCTGCTCGAATAGACGAGGATCGGTGCGAACGGCGAGACTGGACGGCACGACATGGAGTTGCAGCCCGGCGGCCTGAGCGGGATAGTAAAATTCCTTGAAGAGCCTTCCCAGAAGATCGCCTATTGCAAAGTTCACGATCTGCGGTTCCACCATACCCGCTTCGATCTGATTGATGTCGAGAACGGAGTTGAGTATGCCCAGCATCGAGGACAGTGTTTCCTCCATCCTCTGAACGAAAGTGCGCGCCTGGCCTTCGCCCACGCTCTTTTCCAAAAGCCCCTGCAAGAGCTTCAAGGTTTGGAGCGGCTGACGCAGATCGTGGCTTGCCGCAGACAGGAACTGCGACTTGGCCTCTGTCGCCCGCTCAGCGGATTTCTTTGCAGCTTCCCTGCTTTCGGCAACCTGCTTCTGGGCGCTCATATCGATGAAGGTGATGACGACCCCGTCGACGGTCTCGCTCTCGCCGCGATAGGGTTTGACGCGGCGGACATACCAGCGGCCGTCAGGTCCTCCTATCTCCCTGTCGATTGTATTGCCGTCCTGGAGACTCGTAGTCGCATCGGCTTGAAGCGTAATGTCGCCGTCAAAGCCGCTGAGGTCCGAGAGGGGGCGGCCGACATCGGACGATATAATCTTGAATACTGACCGAGTGGCTGGTGTGAAAAACCGTATACGAAGACTGGCATCCAGAAAGAGCGTCGGGACATCTGTACTATACAAGACATTTTGCAGATCGTTGGAAACTGCACGCTGACGTTCCAGTGCTTCGTGCAATTGATTGTTGAGAGCTGTCAGCTCTTCGTTGAGCGATTGCAACTCCTCTTTCGAAGTAACGAGTTCCTCATTCGTCGACTGATACTCCTCATTCAGGGACAGGGCTTCGGCGGTAATCTGCTTCTGTTCTTCGTCGGCAATTTCCAGATTGCGTATGGCGCCCTGCAATTCCGCCCGTGTCTCCTCCAATTCGAATTCAAGCTCGGTAATGGGCGACGCATCTGTCGTCGATGATTTCTGCGATCGGACAACCCTGTTAGCTTGCGCAGGATCTTCCACGAAACATATGAGAAACAGCTCTTCACCCTGACTGAACAACGGCTCGACATGAATGCTGAACTCGATATGCGCGCCGTTGGTGTCAAGTTTTGCCTTCTTGGTCACGAAGGGCTTCTGATCCCGGGTCGCACGATGGATTGCAGACCTGATTTTATTATGGAGCGCCTTCGGCGTCATGGCGAACAGGTCATGCGATGCCGGGCCTGAAGCGATCCGCAGGAACCTTGCTGTCGGGCCGATGGAATAAAGATATTCATACCTTCGATTGACGAGGATTGCGGCGGGTACGTAGCTACCCAGCAGAACCTCGGCGACCGCCTCGGCAAGCGCACTGTGTCTCGACGCTAAAGTCACCTTTCCTTGCGAAGAGGGAATTCTGACATTGCCGCCCGGAACCGCATCGAAACGAAGATCACCGAAAACCGGAGGTCCGATACGCCGGTATACCCTTTCGGATTCCGAAATCAGCTTGAAACGGTCATCCATTCCGCCGACGGTTTCGGATTTACCGACCAATAAAATACCGTTTTCACGAAGAGCGAACCTGAAAAGCGATAAAACTTTGGCCTGGGCGTCTGCCTCAAGGTAAATCAGCAGGTTGCGGCATGAGATCAGATCGATCCTTGAGAAGGGTGGGTCGCTCAGGACATTCTGCACAGTGAATACCACCACACCGCGCAGTTGCGCCGTCACGGTGTATCCGTTGTCATGTCTTACGAAATATTTTTCCAGCAAGTCGGGCGCCAGCGATTTGGCCGCCTCATGTGAATAATATCCATCTCTGGCAATTGCGACCGCCTCGCCATCGGCATCCGAAGCAAACATCTGAAACTGTAGACGAAGTCCCATGGACTGGATGAGCTCGAGGAAGAGAATAGCCAGCGAATATGCCTCTTCCCCTGTGCTGCATCCAGCGACCCAGACCCGCACTGTTCCGTGCGCCGCTTTAGCAAGTAGAATATCCGGAATAATGGTGTCGCGTAAAAAGTCGAACACCTTACTGTCTCGAAAGAAGCTGGTGACGTTGATGAGCAGATCTCTGACAAGATTTTGCCGCTCCTCTTCGCTGTTTCCAAGCATCTCCAGATATTGGTCTATGTCTTCGATCTCGATACCAAGGACCGCCATACGTTTTTCGACCCGGCGCTGCAGCGTTCCATGTTTATAGGCCGAAAAATCATTCGACGTGGAAACTCTCAATATCTCGACGATCTGCCCCAGTTGGGGCATTGGGCGCTCCATCAAATGATCGGTTTGCAGCCGCGACAACAGCGCAATATGTTTGGCAATGGCAGCGGGCATCTCAGCAACCGGCAAAACGGTAGCGCCAATCTCCAGCGAAATAACACTTTCGGGCATGCCGTCGAACTGTGCCTCTTGAGGCTCTTGTACAAGAATGAGCCCCTTGAAGTCCCTGATCTGTTGGACACCGGATGAGCCGTCGGATCCCGTGCCGGACAGGACGACCGCTATCGACCATGGTCCATGTTGCTTGGCCATCGAACCCAGGAGAAAATCAAACGGCAGAGGTGCCTCATGCAGTTCCCGCCGCGGCGACAGATATATGCGTCCTCCATCAACCGACATCAGGAATTTTGGTGGAATGACGTAGACGTGCTCGGGCTCTATCAATGCAAGATTGACAGCCTCGGTCACGACCATATTTGTGTCGCTCGAGAGAAGTTCTGCGAGCAAGCTTTCATGCGACCGGTCAAGATGCTGAACGACGAGGAATGCACAGCCGGTTGTTTCAGGCAACGCCTTGAGCAGGGCTCTGAACGCATTCAGTCCACCCGATGAAGCTCCGACACCGACAATCGGGAACATCTTATCCGGGCCTGCCTCCTGTGATCCGGACATCGGACCAGTGTCAGTCTCGAAAGTGGAAGGAGCCTTGTTACTATCAGCGCCGCGTTCCGCCATATTCACTCTCATTAAATTTGACGCGTATTCCAAACAGAAATCGACCCTTACGAGGCGTCAGGGGGTGGAGGGTCAACGAAGTCTTGAAAACGTCCGACACGGCATAGAGATCATTCGTCAGTGATAAATATTCACCACACCCCGTTATATACGGGGTACAGTGTGTCGAATTGTCTTGAGGCGCAATTTGAAAATGCGGTATACACGCATAAGTTGCCAACATCAGAAACAAGAGCAACAAAGGTTGATGATAAATCAATCCAGAAAATATTATAATTCATCCAATATAATTAGACGCGGCCCGCGAAGCATGATGTTGGCGTGACCGAAATTCCATTTCACCGGTTCGCGTGCGCCTGCTGGCATGTTTACGTCATGCCAGATTGAACACCGCGTCGAAATCTCAATCAAAAGTGAGTAATTTCCGAGCCTTTTCCAGTTGCGATACTCCATTGTAGGATGCCGGAGTAGAAATTCGGGTAGTGCCACGTCTGTTGATTTCTGGCCGATTTTAAATTCCGAAACATCCAGACCGCAATAGAGTCGCTTCCGAAGTTCTGATTGATGACGGCGTTCCAGGTTGGATTACCTCAAACGTCCGTTGTGCCGAATCTTAGAAAGAAACTCTTCGGTTGCGTCTCTGCCAAGCCAGACAGATCCGCAAAGCACTCTTTAGAGCGGATAGGACATAACATGCTGACATCAGTTCCCAACAACGGACATAGTGAATTCTCATCGAATTTCCATGTGGTTGCGCATTCGAAACCTATGGAAACTTCTGTCAGAAAGCTGGCGATCATCGACGACCGCGCGCTCGACCGTGAGTGTCTGGCTCAGAGCCTGATCGCATACGGCCTTGATATGGAAGTCGAGTTGTTTTCATCACTCGACGACTGGAGACATGCTCCAAGCGGCCATCATAGCGGCATCCTGGTCAACGTCGGTCGCAGCGATTTTTGCGATGACGTTTCCCTTCACGAGTTGCGGGAATTTATTGCCGATTTCCCCCATCTGCCAGTCGTCATTCTTGCGGAAAACCGCGATCTGCGTCAGGTCATGAGGGCGTTCGACGCAGGAGTTCGCGGATACATCTCCTCGTCGATCGGACTGGCGGTGTGCGTGGGCGCCATCTCACTTGCATTGGCGGGCGGCGCTTTCGTATCAGCTGAAAATCTGAGCGATCTCAGGCAGTTGCTCGTGGTTGCGGAAGACAAGGAACGTCAGCGCACAGCCATGTTCACCCAACGTGAGGTCGACGTCATTAACGCCTTGACGCAAGGCAAGCCAAACAAGATCATCGCCTATGAACTCAATCTTCGTGAAAGCACCGTAAAGGTACATATTCGCAATATCATGAAGAAAGTTGACGCCAAAAACAGAACGGAAGTGATCTTTAAAATATCCGATCTCTTCAAAAACTAGTCATGTGTCGTGCAGTGAACCTGTTGTGAATCCATAATCGCCTGCAGGTGTCGGGCCCCGCACGATGCAAACGCATCGAAGCGATTATGACAAGAAGGTTGTACATCTCCTCTAAGCCTTTCGGCTAGCATTCCAAGCATAAAGACGGGGTAACGGCCATCGAGCCGGATACGGTAATCTCTGGTCATTGGACATATGGACCCGGGATTTCGCCATGCAAACTTTCGTCGAAAATTTCGAAAACTCGGATCGACTGCGCCTGCGCTCCCGCAACATCATACCGGGCGGCGCACATACCTATGCAAAGGGTGACGACCAGTACCCTGTCCTGTCTCCCGGCTTTATTGAAAGGGGATATGGCTGTCATGTCTGGGATGTCGATGGAAATGAATATATCGAGTACGGTATGGGCAATAGGGCTGTCGGCCTTGGCCATGCCTATGCCGACATCGTAGAGGCCGCGCGTGCGGAACTATACCGCGGCTGCAATTTCACGCGCCCGTCAAAGATCGAGGTGGATTGCGCATCGACATTTCTCGATACGATCCAGACGGCCGAAATGGTCAAATTCTGCAAGAACGGTTCCGATGCGACATCCGCCGCGATACGACTTGCACGGGCTGTTACAGGCCGTGACCTGATCGCGCGCTGCAGCGACCACCCCTTTTTCTCCACCGACGACTGGTTCATCGGAACAACGGAGATGAATGCGGGCATTCCTCAGGCGATCCAGAATCTGGTCCTTGGCTTCAGCTATAATGATCTGGCGAGTGCGCGCAGTCTGTTTGACCGCTTTCCGGGCCGCATAGCCGCCTTTATTCTGGAGCCGTCGCGCGGTGATCCGCCTCGGGACCAGTTTCTTCACAAACTCCAGGATCTTTGCCACGAAAACGGCGCGCTTTTCATTCTCGACGAAATGATCACCGGCTTCCGCTGGGATGCGGGTGGCGCGCAGAAGACATACGATATCGCCCCCGATCTATCCTGTTTCGGCAAGGCGCTGGGGAATGGCTTTTCGATTTCCGCACTTGCCGGCAAGCGGGAGTTCATGGAACGAGGCGGTCTCGATCAAACCGATGCCCCCCGCGTCTTCCTGCTTTCGACGACGCATGGCGCGGAAACGCATGCGATGGCGGCGGCCATCGCGACCATGAAAGTTTACACTCAGGAACCCGTGGTCCCACATCTGGTCCGACAGGGAAATTCGCTGCGCGCCGCCATCAGCCAGATCGCAATTGCGCACGGACTCGATTCCTACTTCGGCATTCAGGGCCACTCTGCCTGCCTCAGCTACTTCACGCTGGACCAGACCGGAAAGCCGTCTCAGGCTTTTCGCTCGCTGTTTCTGCAGGAAACCATCCGTCGCGGCCTTCTCGCACCTTCTCTCGTTGTAAGCTACACGCATGAGGACGAGGATATAGCCAAAACGCTTGACGCCATCGATGGAGCGCTCGTCGTCTACCGTAAAGCGCTGGAATACGGCGTCGACAAATTCCTGACGGGACGCCCATCCGATGTCGTCTTCCGGCGTTTCAACGGCAACGCGCAGCATCAGGTCAGCCATGGGTCGGTCATGGCCGACATGCCCGAATTATCGGAAAGCATCCGAAAGCCTTAACCGGCCGGGGCACCTAGACCGTTCGCATTATCGATACAGCCGCTTTGCGCGGTGCATCGATCTCGCCTGAAAAGATACGCTCGTTGCAATCGAAAATAGATTTTGAGGGGAAATTTCATGCACGTTCTGGTCACCGGGCATCGCGGATATATCGGCTCCGTCATGGTACCCATCCTGCGCAAGGCGGGTCACGAAGTACACGGCTATGACACTGAATTCTACCATCGCTGCGCTTATGTTCCAGGCGGACCTTTGCCGCAGGTCCCCGGCGTATGCAAGGACATCCGCGATATCCAGCCTTCGGATATGGAAGGTTTCGACGCTGTCATTCATCTTGCGGCGCTGTCCAACGATCCGCTGAGCAATCTCAATCCGGAAATTACCTATGAGATCAATTACCGCGGCAGCGTTCGGGCAGCGCGAGCCGCAAAGAAGGCAGGCGTCAAGCGTTTCATCTTCGCCTCGTCGTGCAGCAACTATGGCGCAGCTGGCGAGGGACTGGTCAACGAGACGGCAGAGCTGAAACCGGTATCGGCCTACGGCACATCGAAGGTCTTGGCGGAGCGGGAGATTGCGAGCCTCGCGAGCCCCGGCTTCTCGCCGGTCTATATGCGTCCAGCAACAGCGTATGGCCTTTCGCCCATGCTGCGTTTCGATATCGTCCTCAACAACCTGACCGCTTGGGCTGTGACGGAAGGACTGATCCTCCTGAAATCCGACGGATCGCCATGGCGCCCAATCGTTCACATCGAGGATATTTCGCGCGCCTTTCTGGCTGCACTCGAAGCGCCCACTGATGCCATACACAATCAGGCTTTCAACGTCGGACAGGATGCGCACAACTATCAGATCCGGGAGATTGCCGAAATCGTCGCTCTCACGGTGCCCGGATGCCGGCTGCAATATGCCAGCGACGCCAGCCCCGATACCCGTTCCTACCGCGTCGATTTTGGCAAGATCGCCCGTGCGCTTCCGGCGTTCAAACCGACATGGACGGCGGCCGCAGGTGCCGAGCAACTCTACCGGGCCTACAAGAGCGCCGGCCTGACAATGGCCGAATTCGAGGGACCGCACTATCAGCGGATCGGCCAACTCCAGAAGCTGATCGGCGACAAGGATATCGACATCAACCTGCGCCGCCCCATGGCCGCGCCGCGCCAGAACGCCGATATTGCGGCATCGGTTTAAACAGGAGGCCCGGATGGGCAAGATGGAGCCTGGTGCAAAGCTGACAGGCGATGCATGGAGAGAGTCAGGTATCGGCCAGACTATTCATGATCTGGCTTCCCGCCTCTTTCCGATCTGTCGCAGCATCACCGGCAAAGGCGTGCGCGACACCATCGATATCCTTAAAGACTATATCGATATCCAGCAGCGCGCCGTCCCAAGCGGGACGCGGGTTTTCGACTGGACGGTGCCCCAGGAATGGAACGTCCGGGACGCCTATGTGAAGACCGCGGCGGGACGCAAGGTGATCGATTTTCAAATGTCGAACCTGCATCTCATGAGCTACAGCATCCCTCAACGTCGCGTGATGCCGCTGGCCGAACTGCAAGCGCATATCTACACCTTGCCGGCACAACCCGATCTCATTCCTTACAAAACAGCCTATTACACGGATGCCTGGGGCTTTTGCATGTCGCACCATGAATTCCTCAAGCTAGAGGAAGGCGACTATGAAGTCGTCATCGACACCGAAAAGGCGTCAGGCAATCTGTATTACGGCGAATATCTGCATATTGGACAAAGCACCAAAGAGGTGCTTCTCTTCGCGCACATCTGTCACCCGTCGCTCGCAAACGACAATTGTTCCGGCCTAGCATTGCTGACGTGTCTTGCTGCAGGCCTGAAAAGCAGGTCCACATATTACAGCTACAGGTTCGTCTTCGCACCCGGAACGATCGGCTCCCTGTCATGGCTTGCGCAGAACGAAGACGGGATATCGAACATTGCGCATGGTCTTGTGGTTTCGTGCATTGGTGACGGGGGTGGGCCGAACTACAAGCGCAGCCGCAGGGGAGATGCACTGATCGACCGGATCGCCGCCTGCACCCGCTGTGGAGAGGATCGTAAACATCTGGCAATCGCCGACTTCATTCCCTACGGCTATGACGAGCGCCAATTCTGTTCGCCGGGCTTCAACCTGCCGGTCGGACTACTGCAGAGAAGCGCTTTCGGAACCTTTCCCGAATATCACACCTCGGCCGATAATCTCGACTTCATCGAGCCCAAACATCTCGACTCATCCTTTTGGATGATCATGGACATGATCGATGCTCTCGAAGACAACTGGACGCCGTTGAACCTTCGGCCCAAGGGTGAGCCACAGCTGGGAAAATACGGGCTTTTTCCTGCGATAGGCGGCCATAAGACGAATGACGACCGCACCATGGCGTATCTATGGATACTCAACCTCGCTGATGGAACCAACTCACTACTGGATATCGCCGAAAGGTCTAAAATGCCGTTTGTCGATATTGCGAGCGCTGCCGACAGGCTGCTCGAGGCGGGCCTTGTCTCGAACCTCGGTTTCCTGACGCGCTAGACCTTCATTGCAAAGCGGGCCAACCGAGGTCCTTTTCCGATATGACCGAGGGTGGCGCCGGCCATTCTACACCTATCGCGGGCTCGTCATACCGGATCCCTGCCGCACTTGCCTCGGCATAGGGAACCGAAATCAAATAGGACACAGCAACGTCGTCGCTGAGCGACTGGAAGCCGTGCGCAAAACCCTCGGGAATGTAGAACTGCGCGCCATTGTCGGCCGACAACACCGTGCCAACCCATTGCATATAGGTGGGCGAGCCGCGGCGCAGATCGACGGCGACATCCCAGATCGATCCTTTGACGCAGGAAACCAGCTTTGTCTCCTGATGCGGCGGTCGCTGGAAATGCAGCCCTCGAACGGTGTGTTTCAGCTTCGATAGAGAAAGGCTGTGCTGCCTGAAGTCCGATACCAGCGCGTTGCTCTCAAATTCGCGCTTGCAGAACGTCCTGGCAAAAGAGCCGCGACTGTCCCGCACAGGCACCGTACTGACGACCCAAAGCCCCTCGATTTTCGTCTTCTCAAACAGCATTCGGCGCTCCTGATGCAATCCCGTATTCAAGAAGAATTCTCCGCCATTTCAGCGGCTCCGGAATACACCCATAGGCAGCACCATACCTTGAAGGCGGGCTGGCAAATAAGTCACCCTTTCGGTTGCGGAAACCAGCCGCCGGAAGCGAATTTTAGCGGATTCCAATATAACCCTACGGCTTATGGATGACGTTTTCGAGCCGAATGCAGTATCGTCACCCACCCCGATCCATAGTATTTTTTCCAGTTAATAAAAGAATTTTCTGAAATTCACTCGAAGACAATGCGATGAAATCAGGGGGCGTCAGATGAATAATGAGGCAGTTTTTTCTGCAAGACTGAGCTCGACGCATCACGTCGGGCTTTGCCGTCTTTGCAGCTCGCCATTGGTGCATACCTTCGTCGATCTTGGAATGTCTCCGCCCTGCGAAAGCTTCGTCGCAGCTGACGCAGCCAACGACGTCGAGCCGTTTTATCCGCTCCACGCATTCGTTTGCGACGAATGCTTCCTTGTCCAGCTTCAGGAATATGTGGCGCCCGAGAATATTTTCACGGAGTACGCGTATTTCTCCTCGTTCTCGGACAGTTGGGTCGCTCACGCAAAGCGGTATTGCGACATGGTCATCGAGCGCTTCGCGCTTGGCGAATCCAGCTTCGTTGTCGAGCTTGCCAGCAACGACGGTTACCTGCTGCAGCATTTCCTGACCAGCAACATCCCGATACTCGGAATTGAACCGGCGGTGAACGTCGCAAAGGTGGCGATCGGCAAAGGTATTCCGACACTCACGGAATTTTTCAACGAGGCTCTGGCAACCGATATGGCGGCCAGGGGACAAAAAGCCGATCTCATCATCGGCAACAATGTCCTCGCACAGGTGCCCGATATCAACGATTTCGTTGCCGGCATGAAAGCCCTGCTAAAGCCTGAAGGCGTTATCACCCTTGAGTTCCCGCATATCGAAAAGCTCATCGAAGAGAACCAGTTTGACACCATCTATCACGAGCACTTTTCCTACTTCTCATTGCTGACCATAGAAAAAATGGCGCGCCGTCATGGGCTCAAGGTTTTCGATGTCGAAGAGATCCCCACACATGGCGGTTCGCTACGGGTCTTTTTCTCGCACGAGGACAGCAATTTTCCTCGTGAAGCCCGCGTGGATAGCCTCCTAGAACGTGAGCTGAATGCAGGGCTCGACCAGATCGAGACCTATACGGCGTTCTCCGAAGCCGTGCGCCAGACCAAGCGAAACCTCCTGTCTTTCCTCATCCGCCTCAAGGAGATGCGCAAATCGATCTGCGCCTATGGCGCACCGGGAAAGGGCAACACTCTACTAAATTATTGCGGTATCGGCACCGATTTCATCGATTTTGCAGTCGATCGCAACCCTTACAAACATGGTCGCCTCACGCCGGGAATGCATATCCCGATCCGCCCCGTCAGCGAAATCCAGCGCATAAAACCGGACTACGTTCTCATTCTCCCCTGGAACCTGAAGACTGAGATCGTTGCACAAATGAACGACATCAGAAATTGGGGCGGGAAATTCATCGTTCCAATTCCCGACATATCCATCATTGATCCGAAGGAGTTGGTACGATGAAGGTCGTCTTGTTCTGCGGCGGCAGGGGTACCCGCATCAGGGAATATTCCGAAAGCGTACCGAAACCGCTGATCCCGCTCGGGTCTCAACCGATCATGCGGCATGTCATGCAATATTACGCCCGTTTTGGGCATGAGGACTTCATTCTCTGCCTTGGCTACAAGGCGCATGTCATAAAAGAATTCTTCCTGAACAGCCGGCCGGAAAGCTATGCCGACTGCGTCATATCAAGCCCCGGACGCGTGGAGTTGCTCGAGGAACTGCCGAGGGACTGGCGGGTATCCCTGATCGATACGGGGATATGGCGCAATATAGGCGAGCGCCTCTGGGCCGTACGTCATCATCTCAAGGGCGAGAAGATGTTCCTTGCCAATTATAGCGACGGCCTGACCGACGTCGATCTCGACGACATGATTGCCCAATTCGAAAAGAGCGACAAGCTCGCCTGTTTTCTGGCTGTCAGACCGCCCCTCACCTACCACCTGGCGGAAATCGACGAGAGCGGAAGGGTCAGGGAATTTCGGTCGTCGGAAACATCCGATATGTGGATCAACGGCGGCTACTTCCTGATGCGGCCGGAAATTTTCGACTACATGCGCGAGGGTGAAGAACTCGTCCTGGAACCGTTCTCGAGGTTGATTTCTGAAGACAAATTGATGGCCTACAAACACGAGGGTTTCTGGCGGTCAATGGATACGCTGCGCGACTGGCAGACGTTGGAGGCGATGGTCGAGCGTGGTGACATGCCATGGATTGGAGACGATGGGTCAATGGCACACAAGTCGTCAAACACGAAGCTGCTGCCATGAAAAACATGTCCCTCGCCTCCGCCGGTGATCACCTGTCGATCCTTTGTCTAGGAGCTCACTCCGACGACATTGAAATCGGCGTCGGAGGCACGGTCCTCAGTCTGCTTTCAAAGGGCGTATTGCTTGATGTCTATTGGTGCGTCCTCAGTGCCGGGAACGAGCGGGCCCTGGAGGCACGCAGTTCCGCCGAAGCTTTTCTTGCAAGAGCAGCATCCTACTCAATTGAGCTGGCATCGTTTCAGGACAGCTACTTTCCCTCGCAGAGCCGCGAGATCAAGTCATGGCTGCTGACATTGCGCGACAAAGTCAGCCCCGACGTCATATTCACGCATAGCCGCGAGGACGCGCATCAGGATCACCGCGAAATAAACAGGCTCACATCCAACATCTTCAGAAATCACCTGATCATGGAATACGAAATCCCAAAATGGGATGGCGATTTCGGCAGAAGAAACGCCTACGTGCCGTTGAGCGAAGACGCGATGAACATGAAGGTGGAGCTTCTCTTGCAGCATTTTGGAACGCAGAGATCCAAGGACTGGTTCGATGCGGATACCTTTCGCGGCCTGGCGCGGCTGCGGGGGATGGAGTGCCGTGCGCCTACACGTTTTGCGGAAGCCTTTACCGTTAGAAAGCTGACGTTCGCCTGAAACAGGCGAAAGCCTGTTGACGGTACGAAATCGACGTTTTTCGGAAATTAAAAGAAACCAAAAACAATACAGGGGGCATTTTCGTCATGATCCATAACCACATCTCCGAGAACCCGCCGGAAGGCGCACCGCATCCGCAGGCCGCATCAAGTGCGGCTGGCTATATCGGCATCATAGATCGTCGCATGCTCGAGCGGGAATGCCTCGCCCATAGTCTCAACTATCAATATGCGGACAGGCGCATCCTGACGTTCTCCAATCTCGGCGAATGGCAACAGGCACGCGCGGAAATCGGCATGCCTGCGGCAGTTCTGGTCAGTGCCTGGCCTGGTCCTTCGGCAGAGACGAACCGCGAGCTTGCGGAGATTGTCGCTGCGGTTTCGCCGGCCGCCGTCGTCGTGCTCTCCGACGATCAGGATATCAATACCATCCTAGATACGATCGCTCTTGGCGTACGCGGGTATATATCGAGCTCCGTCAGCGTCGATGTCTGCGTCCAGGCGATCAGTCTTGCAATCGCGGGCGGCCGTTTCATACCGGCCAGCAGCGTCATGAATATGAAAAGTCTGTTCGGCCTGACGGCACACGCTGCCATACCGCCGATGAAATTTACAAGCCGTCAATCGGCTATCGCGGAGGCCCTGCGGTGCGGAAAGGCGAACAAGGATATCGCTCTGGAACTGAACCTCTGCGAAAGCACCATCAAGGTGCATATCCGCAATATCATGAAGAAGCTTGGGGCAACCAACCGCACGGAAGTTGCCTGCAAGATCGGCGACATGGCGTACGAGCGGTAAGCACGCGCCAGTCACCGACCGCTACCGAATGCCCCGCTTACAGCAGGAACCGTCATGATCCAGTCGTCATCATCTCAGGGTGAGCAGGAAGGTATTTCCCGCTTCATATCCATCCTGCGGGAGCGGCGCAGAGCCGTCTTCATCTGCTTTCTCGCCAGTTTCACAATCGCGGCAATCGGCTATGCGCGAACTCCGATCCGTTACAAGGCCGAGGCGACCCTTGCGCTTGATGTCCGCAAGCTTCAGGCGCTCCCCACCGAATCCGTGGTCTCTCCGCTGCCTCAGGAAAGCCCGGTGCTTCGAACCGAACTCGATATCATCGGATCGAGGTCCATGGCCGAACGGGTTCTCGTCATCCTGCAAAAAGATCGCCTGCTCGAAGGGCGCCAAACCAAATCCGACCGGGCGACCACCGACGCGATCGTGCTTGGCAATGACGCCGAGACATCGAAAATGATCGATGACCTCATGACCAATGTTCGTGTGATGAATGATGGCCGGTCGTATACGATTTACATCTCCTATTATGCCGGCGATCCGGCGCTTGCCGCGAAAGTCGCCAATGCTTTCGGGGAAGCCTATATCGACTATCAGATCGACCTCCAGACAACAGCAACCCGGCGAGTGAGCGCGTGGCTCGGGGAGCGGCTGGTCAGTCTGCGGACGGAACTCGAGGAGTCCGAACGCCAGGCGTCGCAATTTCGCGAAAAATCCGGATTGATAGACACCGGTGGTCTCCCGCTGCAGTCGCAGCGTCTTTCAAGTCTGAATGTCGAGCTGACGACGCTACAGGCCAAACTGGCGGGGTCAAGGGCGCGCCTGGCCACAGCGCTCGAACTGCAGAAAAGCGGCGATGGGCTCGGGATTACCGAAGTTCTGTCCTCACCATCGATCCAGCTTTTAAGGGCCGAGCAGGCAAGGGTCATCAGAGCCATTGCCCAGATCGATGAAAGCGGAGCCGTAATGAGTCCGGACCGGCCGCAGTTATCCTCCCAGCTCAGTTCACTCAACAAGCAGATCGATTCAGAGATCGCGCAGATCATCGCTGCCTTGCGCAACGAGATCGAGGTCAACGAAAAACAGCGGCAGGAAGTCGAGGCCAGCCTCAATGATGTGCAACGCGCCATTTCCACGACGGATATGGCAATGGTTCAATCCGGGCAACTTGACCGGGAAGCAGCAGCGAACCGCTCGATCTACGAGACATACCTCGCACGCTACAAGCAGACCATCGAACAGGACGGCATCGCAACTGCCGAGGCGCGGATCATATCGAGTGCCATGCCGTCCCGTAAACCGACCAGTCCTGACGAGCGTCTGTGGGCTCTGGTTGCGCTTCTTCTCGGTTGCAGCAGCGGCTTGGCGGCAGCTTTTATCCTGAACTTTACGGACCGGTCCGTTGGCTCAATCACGTCTCTTCAGCAGAAAACCGGACTGAACGTCATCGGGCGCATTCCACGCATTTCCTTCGGAGAGTTCCAGAACAAGCCCGGGAAATTCAGCAGCGGCGCGGCGGATTTCTACAGCGCGTTTGCCGACCTTCAGACCCACATACAGTTGGCCGAGAGCAAGGCGAAAGTGATCGCCTTCACCTCTTCGGCCGATGGGGAAGGCAAGACGTTCGTGATTGCCAACCTTGCCAGATCTCTTGCCATGAGCGGCGTTAATCTGCTGTTGATCGATGCCAATCTGCGGAACCCGGCTCTGGGGGGGGAATTCGATGTGGGATCGACGTTGCATGTTGCCCAGGCGGTCAGCCGCGAGGTGTCCCTGGACGACGTCATGCAACGCGATCAGGCCTCCGGGGTCGACATCATCGTCGCCGAGAAAAGCGACCTGCCGCCAAATCTTGTTCTTGGAAGCAAGCGCTTCGCCAGCCTGATTGCAGAGGCGAGACAGCGATACGAACTAGTATTGATCGAGGCCCCATCCGTTGCCCATGACCTCGACCTTTTGCGGATCGCCAGTCTGTCTGACGCCGTATCCTTTGTAGTCCGACAGGACGTCGCCGATGGCACGGGCATGAAAAACGCCGTCATCAAGCTGCGGGTCGCGGGCCGGCCGATCACGGGCATCATCCTCAACGGAATACGACGCCCGAGAAAGCGTCACCCCCCGGTCTGGCCGAGGATTTTCCGGGACTGGAATACTCATTTCAAGCTGCGGAAACGGGCGACCGGCCTGCGCCCCCCGGCTGTCGTCCATAGCGAGAGGTGAAACATGCGCTTCGTGACAAGGCCCAAGGGCTTTTCCCTGATGATGGCCAGCACCACCTTTCTGTCTCTGGTCGTTTGCCAATTACCGGCCGCTGCAGATGGCACCAACTACAAGGTCGCTACCGGCGACGTCTTGACGATCTCCGTCTATGGCGACCCGGGCCTGACCGGCCTCTTCCCAGTCAGTGCAGATGGAACGATCGGTTATCCGCTGCTTGGCAACGTCAACGTGGTCGACCAGACGGTAAACGAAATCGGTGCGCGGATCAGCCGCGATCTGGCAAGCCATGTGGCAAACCGCTCCGTGGCTGTCGCGGTCAAGGAGTATGCTCCGATCTTCGTTGTCGGCGACGTCCAGAAGCCCGGAAAATATGAATATCGTCCCGGCATGATCGTACTTGAACTCTTCGCACTCGGCGGGGGATTGCGCGAATCGAACGCACAGAGGGATACCTCGGGCATACAGTTGATCGCTGCCCAGCAGGAATATGAAGATATGTCGATGCAACTCCTGTCGCAGGATATCCGGCGCGTCCGGCTGGAAGCGGAACTGAACGACACCGAATTCGAATATAGGGGCGACGAAATCGGACTTGTCCGGGATCGCACCGCACTGGAGAAGATCGTAGAATCTGAAAAAAGTCTGTTTCGCCTTCGCCTCTCGGCGCAGCAGGACGAAAAGACCAACCTCGAGGTCCAGCGACAGAACTTCATTCAGGAAATAGATACGCTTCAGAAAAGCAACGTCATGCGCACCCAGCAACTTGAGTTGCTTGACATGGACGTCAACGCCTCGAAGGAACTTGTCACGCGTGGTGCAGCCTCCGAATCTGCCCTGAGAGAGCGCAAGCGCGAACTGCTGTCCATGAACCAGCAGGTGCTGGAATCGACATCGTTCCTGGCGCGCGCGCAACAAAACAAGAGCGAAGTGGAGCGGCGTATTCTGGAGCTGAAGAGCAAAAGGCACAATGACGCCGCGACCGAACTGCGGGAGACCTCCCTGGACATCATGCGTCTGAAGAAAAAACTGGCCTTCAGCCTTCAATCCATGGCCGAGATCGGCTCGGCGGCGCGGCGGGTTTCCAGCCTTGAGGACATGATCCAGACCAAATTCTTCATCGTGCGTCAGGTTGCAGGCACATATCGCGAAACAGCTGCGGACGAGCATACGCAGGTCCGCGCGGGGGACGTCGTCCGCGTCCGCCTGTCGGTATCCGGCAGAGATCCGGTTTCGGCAGCGATCGTCACGGGCAGCGTCAACTAGAAGGACGAGCGTTTCTGATGCCCCTGCTTGAGCGGCCCTGCAAAGCAGCTACCGCTTTTGGAGAGCTATAGCTCCAGCTCGCAATTTGCTATCCTGAATAGTGCCCTCCAACAGTCTTGTAGGCCCGCACCAATCAAAAGAGCTTGCCGGCGTTCCGATCGGTAGGCTCCTTATTTCCTCCAGAGAACAGAAACAATCGGCACAAGTGTCGGGGGAGACGGAGATGGAATCTGCGATCGTTCCGGTTGGTTATCACATGGTCAGGCAGCGTGCCGTCATCATCTTGAACGGCGAAAGAGGGCTGCAGCCCGTCCATGTGACGCAAGATGCCCTGAACGACATTCAGTCCCCACCGCTGTGCGATGCGCAACGTCTGGCGCAATTCGTCGATGTGTTTGCGACGATAGCGACATCCAAAATCGAGAAGGGAATGTTTGCTTTCGATGGACAGATCTGGATCACGGCGACCGACGTCCGAGCCTGGCTCAATATGGCGACGGAAACCGGACCGGCCAAGTGACGTCTCTCAAACTCTAACGCTTTTATCCTTTTGCCGTTACCCAAAGCGCGAAAATTTGACAGACAGCAGATGGATGGATGTGGACCCTACCGCTTATAGCCAGATTGAACCGAAGCGATAAAAGCGGTTTGTAAGAGTAACCCGTCGCCCCCTGATACTTTGGCGGGTCCCTGGTAACCGGGGTTTACCTGGTAACTGGGAGGGCTCGCTCGTTCAACCGGGCGAGCCTTTTTGCGTTCTGCACAAACCATCACCAACGCCGCGCAAATCTTGTCGTGCCGACGGGTTCAGATTGAAATTTGCAGGAATATTACCCAGTCAAACTGGAACCACAGACCGCTCGCCACTCATGGAGTAACGAACGATCCGTCGGTCCCCTCGCCTGAAATGAAAACCGCCGAGCCTGAATTTCAATGGCCCGTGGTATCGCATGGCCTTGATTTATTGAGCCATATTCGCCACTTTCCGGCAGCTCGTCAATTCACCGCAGATACGTCATTAGAGGTAGTTTGCCGGGATTTTCGCAGGAATGGACTCCGGTTCAATCAGGTGTTGGCGTTGCAGCATTGGAGGACGATTTAACGGTGCCGGCCTTAGGGCCCCCGTTTCCCATCGCAAAACCGCTCCATGTGGAGCCGACATTTACCCAGCTGTTCTGCGGATGCATCGTCACGAAACCCGCACTTTGAACGGGCCCTGGCGTTCCTCGGGTAAAATGATTGTCGTAGAGCACCGTGTTGATCCGCCTTGAGCGTTCGGCCGGTCCGGCCTTGAAGCTGCCGTCATGCGTCCACATGAGTTTGTAGGCATCTACGAAGCCGTAACGGACGTTGGCGAAGGTATTTCCATCGAAGACCGTCCCATTATAGTCGGCGCCGGGATGGTTCCAGGTTTCATATTCGACGCCGATATAGGCGATATCCGTAAACCGGTTCCTGCGATAAATATTCCCCAGACCGCCCCAGATGCCGGCAACCCCGGAATCCGCGAATGTCGTGCCGACATAGAGGCCGCTGTTGCTGCGTGTCACACTATTGTTGGAATATTGCAGGAAATACGGGCTAAGTCCCCGCGTCGAGTCCAGCGCAACCGTCATCATGCCGTGTCGCATCTGAGAGATGCGGTTGCTGTCGACCACCACGTCGTAGACGTTGCCGTAGAGAAGAACGCCGGTGGAATCGGAATCATGCTCCGCATAGCTTGACCTGCCATCGAACACATTATCGTATATGACGGCTCTCGATGCGGTCGCTGCCAGAGCAAAACGGCTCGTTCGATCCGGCACGACATTCCAGGGTTGCTCGAGCAGAACGACAGAACCGTCCGTCGACGCGATGTGACGGTGTTGCCCGGCACCTCGCCCGCCAACGATGACGAGATCGAAACCGCCCGGCGCGGCATCCCCCAGATTCGACAGGGACTTGAAGGTAACCGAGTTCGAGGAAGCGCGGACGAAATCGTTTTTAAGCTTGCTCCCGACGATCTCAAAGCAGATCTGTTCGCCCTTGTTGCAATCGACCTTGGTGCAGTCGTGGGGCGCGGCGTTTCGCGAGATGTTTTTCTCAAAATAGAGGTTTCGCATGCTCCCGAAATGCGCCTGGGCTACAAAAAAACGTCCGATGCCATGACCGTCGTCGCGGCTTTCATCCGCATTTGTCAGCTCGTTGCCCGTCATGGCGAAATCGCGCCCACCCCATAGCGCGACGACGGATTCGCCGTAACCCGTCATCCGGAACCGGTTGTTGGAGAAAAACACCTGCCGGCTCGCGCCGTAAAAGGATCCGTTCTCGATCAGCTCGGACGCATGCACAAAAAGCCCTACGGTGTCCTGGGCATCGAACGCCGGCACGCCCCAGGCGTCGATGCGTACGGAATCCAGCCGTGTGTTTTTGGTGTTGCGCAAAGCAAGAAGAGGTTTACCGGCAATGTTGCGGTTGGCATTGAGGGTCAGGTTTCCGAACCGGGTGTCGTCGCCATTAACGACAACCATGCTCTGATCAATCCCTTGGTTCAGCCTGATCTCCGTTTTGTTCACCCCTTCCCCGAACCACGCCACATTGGCGGGCGCAATCAAAGGCTTTGTCACGAGATAAATCCCGGCGGGGAAATACAAAACCGATGGCGCCGTTGCGGCCGCGGCGTCGAGCGTGCGCAAAATGGCTGCGGTGTCGTCGGTCATGCCATCGCCCGTTGCACCGAACTGCCTGGCATCGACGCGCTTTTTATCCTGCCCCGCCCATGGCGATTGCGACAGGACGTCAAGTGTCAGCGGACCGCTCCAGCCGAAGCGGCCGCCATGGGTATTGTGAACCCACACCTCATAATTGCCCGGTGGCAGAGCCGGCACCTCGAAATCGACCTTGAAGGGGTTGACGGAGATTGCCGGAACATACCAGCCGGCGACAGCAACCGGCTTGATATAGAGATAGGATTGGCTGGTCGCGTTGGACCGCGAAAGGTTGCGTCCATAGACCGATACGATCGCTCCCGGCGCTGCGGCATCCGGCCCGATCCACCAGCTTTCCGTGCGATTGATCGCAAAGCTGCGTCCTTGAACAGTGCCCCGCCGGGGCCTGATCAGGTAGGTGGACCATGAAGGAAGCGTGGCTGGCAGCAGCAGCGTCGCCGCCGTCGCGTCAGCCGTCAGCGGCGCCACTGGCGTCACCACGCCCTCCGCGGCACCGGGGTGTTGCGAAAAGACTTCGAAACTCGTTCGTCTATCGAGATCGACGCCGGTCATCGAGACAACCTCGCCAGGGCCCGCCGTTCTCGAAATCTCCGCGATTGCCGGACCCTTGCCGCCTACCTCTGTCCACGGCGGATTGAAGGCATCCGCATCATCCGGCAATCGTGGTTCTGGAACAGGTATCGGGAAACCGAACTGCCGTGGATCAGGTTGGCTGCCTTGCTCTTGCCCTCCCCGCACCGCAGGCTGCCCGGCAAACGAGAGACCTGAAAATGCGAGCACAAGGGCAGCGAGCAAAATCGATGATATCAGGTAAATTGGCGATCTCATCTTGCCGCTTGTCGTAACATATCCGATTGCAGCGACTTCGGGTGTCGCCACCACTCATACAAATCCTGAATTCCGTATCTGAGTTCGACCGTCGAGTTCCAGCCAAGCGCGTTGAGCCGCGAACAATCGAGCAGCTTTCTGGGGGCTCCATCCGGTTTGCTGGTGTCAAAAACGATCTGCCCCTCGTAACCGACGATGCCTGCAATCAGATGGGCGAGATTGCGGATTGATATCTCGCGTCCCGAGCCGATATTGATGAGCGGAAAATGCGCAGATGACTTCATGAGGAAACAGCAGGCATCCGCCAGATCGTCCACATGGAGAAACTCACGCAGAGGACTGCCCGTACCCCATAGAACAATCTTGTTCTGGCCGCTGATTTTCGCTTCATGCATTCTCCTGATCATCGCAGGAATGACGTGCGAGCTTTGCGGATCGAAATTGTCGTTCAGCCCGTAAATATTGGTCGGCATTACAGAGACGCAATTCAGACCATACTGACTGGAATAGAATTGGGAAAGCTTGAGCGCCGCGATCTTCGCAATCGCGTAGGCCTCGTTGGTAGGCTCCAGCGGACCTGTCAAAAGGGCATTTTCCGTGATCGGCTGAGCTGCGAATTTCGGATAGATGCAGCTAGATCCCATCCAGAGAAGCTTTTCGACACCGATATCGGCAGCCGATTTCATGATATTCATCGAAATGAGCGTGTTAGTGTAAAGAAAGTCCGCCGGATAGGCCGCATTTGCTGCGATGCCTCCGACCTTGGCGGCAGCGACAAAAATGACCTCCGGTCTTGCCGCCGCCATCCATTGCTCCGTCTCGTATTGTCGGGTCAGATCAAGCTCGCTGCGAGAGACTTTGAGAATTTCGCAATTCTCGCGCTCCAGACGTCGCACGAGTGCCGAGCCGACCATTCCGGTATGGCCGGCAACCCAGACGCGCTTGCCATTCAAGCTGAACGGGATTTCTTGCGATTTATGCAACGAATTCATTTCTTCCCTCTTCCAACATCACGAGGCGAAGATCCGCTTCGACCATTTCCTGAACGAGGTCGCAAAAGGAAGTCGAGTGGCTCCAGTTGAGTTTCGTGCGCGCCTTGCTGGGGTCGCCGAGAAGAAAATCCACTTCCGCCGGCCGAAAATATCTGGGATCGATTTCGATGATCGTATTGCCGGTTTTGGCGTCGTATCCCACTTCGTCACTGCCGTCGCCGTTCCACTCGATGGTCTTGCCGACCACGCCGAAAGCAAGCTCAACGAATTCCCGCACCGTATGTGCCTCGCCGGTTGCGAGCACATAGTCCTCTGGTATTTCCTGCTGCACGATGCGCCACATGCCTTCGACATAATCGCGCGCATGCCCCCAATCCCTCTTTGCATCGAGATTTCCAAGACGCAGCTTGCTCATGAGACCGCGTTCGATGGCGGCAACGCCGCGCGTGATTTTCCGCGTGACGAATGTCTCGCCGCGAATGGGGCTCTCATGGTTGAAGAGAATGCCGTTGGATGCGTGAAACCCGTAACTTTCCCGGTAATTGACCGTCATCCAGTATGCGTAGAGTTTTGCCGCAGCATAGGGGCTTCTCGGATAGAACGGCGTACCCTCGTGCTGAGCAACAGTGCCCATCCCCCCGAACAGCTCCGATGTGGACGCCTGATAAAACCGGCAACGGTCGCCGAGGTTCAAAATGCGCATGGCTTCAAGCAGCCTCAGCGTGCCAAGCGCATCCGCATTTGCCGTATATTCCGGCGTCTCGAAGCTGACCTGGACATGGCTTTGGGCGCCGAGATTATAGATCTCGTCGGGCTGGACCTCCTGAATGACCCGGCACAGGTTCGTGGCGTCCGTCAGGTCACCGAAGTGAAGACGAAAGCGAAGGTTTTCCTCGAAGGGATCTTGATAAAGATGATCGATCCGGCCGGTATTGAATGAGGAAGACCGCCTTTTCAGGCCGTGCACGATATATCCTTTGGCAAGCAGCAATTCACTGAGATAAGCGCCGTCCTGCCCGGTTACGCCGATAATCAAGGCTCTCTTGTCTACCATCCACCACATCTCCCAGCGGTTCCGGCCCCGGATGGCGCCTCCCTGAAAGGTATAACGAGGCCCTGCGCATCGGCAGCATACCAAAAGGGAGAGGACGGCCGGTCAGAACTGGCTGATTCACCGCCCACCACCTCGATATCTGCCTTTAAGAGGAGGCAGGGTGGGTATCCCCGCTTCCGACTTAAGCCTTTTGGTCGAGTTGCAGGTCACGCAGGCCGTGCCAGACTTCAAAAATACAACGCCGGGTCGCGCACGATCTTTACGATAACAGGGAGCGCGAGACGACATCATCTACGGTTCATGGAGGCGGATTGGATGGGTACGTTCGCGACGACTTACGAAAAAATGCAGAACTTCAACTGGCTGACGCGCTTTCTGCACGCGGGCCGCTATCGAAAGCTGCTTGAGGTCCTCGAAACAGTGCAGAAGGACGTCGGCAATCGGAAGGTCAGAATACTGGATATCGGCTGCGGCCCCGGAACCGCGGTCGGACATATTCTGGAAAAATTCGACGTTGATTACGTCGGTATCGACTACGATCCAATCTTCATCGAGGCCGCGCGCAATCGCTACAGCAACTACGAAAACTGCCGTTTCATCGTCGGCGACGCCACCGACGAGAGCCTTTACAAAACGATCGAGGCCGACATCGTCATCGCGCTGGAAACGCTTGAACATATCCACCTCAACCGCACCGTCCGTGTCATCGAGCACGTCTGCGCAATCGTTCGTCCCCGCATTTTCCTGGTTACGGTACCCGTCGAAGTCGGGCCAGCCGTATGGATCAAGAACTGGGGTTCGGCCCTCATGGGCTACAACCGGCAATCCGGCAATCTGAAAGAGACTTTTTGGGCAGGCTTATACCGGCTGGACCGGGTGCCCGCGCACCATACGTCACATCAGGGTTTCGACTGGCGGTGTCTGGCGCAGCTTATCCGCGTCAACGCGCCCCTGCGCGAAATCCGCAGCCTACCGTTTTCTTTTGTTCCACGCTTGCTCAGTCCGAACGTCGCGCTGATCGCCGAGCCGGTAAAATCGAGGATCGATCTCGCAAACGATGACCCCGAAGCATGGAAGATCAACCATGGCCAGATAACCTGGAACCAACAGCATATTGTCGACGGTGCCGTTGCAACCGATGCTGCGCGCCACGCCAAGTCCTCGTCAACATGGTCGATGCGCCTCAAGGGATTGCTCGGAATGGCCCTCGCCACCATGCCATTTGCCTGGCATCGCTGGTCTTACATTTCCATTTCCCCAGGCGAACTGCATTCATCGCATTTCATGCTGACGATCGACAAACACTTGCTGCGGCCCCATCAACCGATGGACAGCGACATTATCGTCCTTGCAGGGCAAGCCATTGTTCAACGCATTTCTGAAGCCAGCTATCTGCTGATCTAGGATAAGGACTTGTCAGCCGCAGCGAGCGCAGAGAAGACGAAAGTCGGACATGGATCGTTCCGGGTTGCGGAAATCCACAGGGGGCCGACAACTCCCGTCAGACCCGATATCGCAGGGCCTCCAAAACCCTGACGAACGCCGGTGATGCCTGGCGACGGCTGGGGTAATAGAGGTAATATCCGTCCCAGGGCGGGGAATATTTCTGCAGCACGCGAACCAGCCGGCCGTCTGCGACATAAGGAAGGATCATTTCCTCCGGGATGTAGGCAAGCCCGAAGCCGTCAAGCGCGGCTTCCAGCGAATTGAAACTGTTGTTGAAGGCGAGCTGGCCATCGACCTTGATCTTGATCTCGCGGCCCTTGTCCTCGAACTCCCATACATAAAGGCCGCCGGCACTCGGCAGCCGGAAGTTGATGCAATCATGGCCGACCAGGTCCTTGGGATGCCTCGGGTGTGGTCGGTTCTTGAAGTAGGCGGGCGATCCGACGACAGCGAGACAAAAGTCGGGACCGATCCTTGCGGAGATCATGTCTTTCGCGAGATGTTCACCCATACGCACCCCCGCATCATAACGCTCCGTCACGATGTCGGTCAGTCCGTTGTCGAGGATCAGCTCGACCTTGATGTCGGGATATTGAGGCAAAAATTTCCTCAGTTTGGGCCAGAGGACATAGGTGATCGCGTACTCGGCGGCGACGATACGGATCGTTCCCGCCGGCTTTTCCCTCAGTTCGTTCAACGCATCGACATGCGCTTCGATCTCGTCGAAATGTGGACCGATCCCGTTTAGCAGCCGCTCGCCCGCCTCCGTCGGCGAAACCGCTCTGGTCGTCCGCATCAGGAGACGCACGCCCAACCTGGCTTCAAGCTGGCGAAGTGTGTGGCTCAATGCTGACTGCGATACGCCCAGCTTCGCCGCCGCCCTGGTAAAGCTCTGTTCTCGGGCAACAGCAATGAAAGCTGCAAGATCGTTGACGGTATCGCGTGCCATTCATGAGCCTCCTGCATCCAGACCTGTTGATTATGGCATAATGCTCATGCCGCACTAACAGAAAAAGAGCCCGCTTCGGGCGGGCTCCTAAGCTGTTACGTCACTGCCGGACGTATCAAGCCGACAGGTGCTGCTCAAAGAAGCTGGCGAGCTTGGTGAAGGGGATCACATCCATCTTGTCGTAGAGGTCCGTGTGGCTGGCGCCGGGAATGACATGGAGTTCCTTCGGTTCGGCCGCCGCCGCATACGCGGTCTCTGCGAAATAGAGAGAATGGGCCTTCTCGCCATGAATGAATAGAACCGGGCGCGGCGAAATTTCCGCGATGTAGCTCAGGATCGGCATGTTCATGAACGAAATTGGCGTTGTTTGCGACCAGGCGTTACGGGAGTTGACCGCCCGCTTATGATAACCGCGTGGTGTCGAGTAGTAGTCGTGATAATCGACCATGAACTGCGGCGCGTCGGGTCCGACTTCCGCGTTGTAGGCCGCCTGATAGGCAGGTGTACCCTTTTCCGCATCGACCCACCGCTGGCGGCTCAACTGTTCCAGGGTCGCCGTGCGCTGCTCCAGCGTGACGCTGTCGTTGTAGCCCTTGGACATGACGCGGGTCATATCGTACATGGTGCTGGCAACCACGGCCTTCACACGCTTGTCCGAGGCCACGGCATTGAGCGCCATGCCACCCCAGCCGCAGACACCGATGACGCCGATCCGTTCGCGATCGACTTCGGGACGCAGGCCGATGTAGTCCACAGCCGCACTGAAATCCTCGGTGTTGATGTCGGGAGACGCGATATTGCGCGGTTCGCCGCCGCTCTCACCTGTATAGGAAGGATCGAATGCCAGAGTGACGAAACCGCGTTCGGCCATCGTCTGTGCGTAAAGGCCGGACGATTGTTCCTTGACCGCGCCAAACGGTCCGCTCACCACGATTGCGGGGTTTCCGACGCTGTTGCGGGTTTTGGGCATGTAGAGGTCGGCCGCCAGGGTGATGCCATAACGGTTTTTGAACGAGACCTTCTGGTGATCGACCTTCTTGCTCCTCGGAAAAACCTTGTCCCAACCCTGCGTCATCTTCAATGTTTGCGCCTCTGCCTTCGAAACCGCCATCACTGACGCCGCGCCAATCGCGGCGATGCCGACGCCCGTAATCTTGAGAAGGCCACGGCGGCCCATGTCCAGGCCCTCTCCCGTAGAAGCTTTTTCGTTCTGATTGCTCACTTCACTCTCCATTGTCGTTGCCGTGACGAGCGGCCGGGAAGCTGCTTTGAGGGGTGATGCAGCAGCGTCGTTCAAAAGATAGATCGGAGATTGTCGCGAGATTAGACCGCGGCGAAGGCATACCGTCATGAGCGATATTCATGAATGAACCGAGCCGCTGCATCGACGTGGATAATACGCAAGCAGGCCGGGCGCGGCTAAACAAGACCCTTTGATGAGCATCGTTCATGACTGCATCCCGTGACAGGCGGCTAATTGCAAGATGCTTCATGACTTATGTTTCACCTCGCTGCCTCCCATCAGCAGCGGAAGACCGTTGAAGAAATAGCCAAGAAAAGCTGCCGTACCATGTCCATAGAAACTACAGTTTCCACAGGGGAAGCCAGATCCCGATCCGCAAACTGGGGCGGTGTGTTGGCGATGACGCTCTGCGTTTTCGCCCTGATCGCGTCTGAATTCATGCCTCTCAGCCTGTTGACGCCGATCGCGGACGAACTGCGCATCAGCGAAGGATCGGCCGGACATTCGATCGCGATCTCCGGCGCTTTCGCCGTCGTCACGAGCCTCTTTGTCTCGTATCTCGCGGGAGAGTGGGACCGTAGGCTGCTGTTGCTTGCTCTGACGGCACTGATGGCCCTTTCTGGCGTGACCGTGGCGATCGCACCGAACTATGAAATATTCATGGTCGGGCGCGCGCTCATCGGGATAGTGATCGGTGGGTTCTGGTCCATATCGGTGGCGACCGCCATGCGTCTTGTACCGGAGCATCTCGTTCCTCGAGCGCTTGCAATCTTTAACAGCGGTAACGCGCTGGCAACTGTCGTTGCTCCTCCGGTCGGCGCGTTTCTCGGATCGATCATCGGTTGGCGAGGTGCCTTCTTTACTGTCGTCCCCGTCGCGGCGATCGCATTCCTGTGGCAGCTGGCAAGCCTCCCTTCCATGAAGCCCCTCGCCGGGAAAACGTCAAAGAATGCATTCAGGCTACTGAACCGTCCCTTGATCGCTATCGGCATGGCATCGGTCTCGGTCTTCTTCATGGGCCAGTTCACCCTGTTCACCTATGTCCGCCCGTTTCTCGAAACTGTGACACGAGTAGATATCTCGATCCTCACCTTCATTCTTCTGGGCATCGGCGTTGCCGGCATCGTTGGCACCAGCCTTATCGGTTACTTTCTCGCCAACCGCCTGTATCGCGTTCTGATCGTCATCCCGGCTCTGATGGCGGTGACGGCCATGATACTTGTTGCCTTCGGCAACAGTCTCCCTGTCGTGGCGATAGCGCTTGCGGTCTGGGGAATGATCGCCACCGCAGCGCCAGTGGGTTGGTGGGCGTGGCTCGCCCGCTCACTGCCGCAGGATGCGGAAGCCGGAGGTGGTCTCATGGTTGCGGTCATCCAGCTTGCGATATCAGCCGGTGCGATAGTGGGCGGATTTCTTTACGACGCATCCGGCTACCGCATGACTTTCCTGGCAAGCGCAGGTTTGCTCCTGGCAGCGTCAGCGCTGGCATTCAAATCATCGAGAATATCCTCGTAAAGCAGTTAGGCATGAGAGCATTCCAATGATCGACCGGCGTCTATTTCTTGGGCTGGCTACCGCGGCCACAGCTTTCCCGTCCGCATTGTTCGGTCAGGTAACAAAAACGGAGGTATCCTTGATGAGTTTCCGAATGGCCTTTGGTGGTCACAGCATGACCGCGACCTTGTTTGACAACCCGTCGGCACGCGAGCTCATGAAAATGCTGCCGCTCGATCTCACGATCGAAGACTATTCGACCAACGAGAAAATCGCATATCTGCCTCGAAAGTTGACGCAGGTCACGGACACGCCGTTCGATAACGCACGTCCCGGCGACATCGCTTATTACGCGCCATGGGGTAATCTGGTCTTCTACTACGACAGCTACCGATACTCGAAAGGGCTGATCCGCCTCGGACGCTTCGATGACGGCTTCGAGCCACTTTTGACCCGAGGCGAATTCTCTCTGCGCATAGAGCGGGACTGACACGCGCCTGCCAAAGGTAAATGCCACTAACGTCGGGAAAGCAAGCGGGCCATGGCATGATGGGGTGCCGGCTTATCGCTATCCGGTCCGCTTTCCCTTTCGAGACGTGCACGAATCTTTTCGATTTCCTCTTCCGTGAGGTGCTCGATCCCAATGAAGTCACCGCGCGCCTGCTCCACCGCCCGCAGCAGCTCGTCCAGTTTTGCTTCCATCGCTGCGGAATCCCTGTTCTGTGAATTCTGCACGAGAAAAATCATCAGGAAGGTGACAATGGTCGTACCCGTATTGATGACCAGTTGCCAGACCTCCGAAAACCCAAACAGCGGTCCGCTTATCCCCCAGACGAGCACGGTTCCGAGAGCCACCATGAAAGCCGTTGGAGAGCCGGAAAATGAAGCTATAGCGCTTGCGAAGTGAGTGAAGAATTTATTCATAACACGCTGCCCCTTGTTGCCATTTTAGGGATGCCAACCAACCAACAAAATGCACGATTGTTCCGGGGTGCCGTGACAGCAGAAGTTCCGATTTGCACTTCGATCCGCGGCAAGCCCTCATTGTGTTCGTTCTCGCCAAACTGGTCGGTGAATTCTCCCCAACGACAACGAGGCGGCCACCAACTCTCCTACCCCGGCATTCAAGCAGGTCAGCACAAGCGTCGGTGCCATCACCTCCGCTTGACTATTCTCCGAAGCATGGAGCCTCTCGCCTTGCGAGGAATGAGGTCGATATCGCTGACAAGCTTTGCGCCCCCCTCCCGCCGTTCCAATGTGATCTTCCGGCTATGAAACGCTTCCAGTTCGGCACGATGCGCTACGCTTACGATCGTCGCATCGGGTAGCTCATCAATTACCGTCTGCATCATCTTGTCCTGACTTTTCTCGTCCAGAGCCGCCGTCGCCTCGTCCATAACGATGATGTCGGGGGCGTTCAGCAACAGGCGTGCGAAGGTCAGCCGTTGTTTTTCGCCACCTGATAACGTCTGGTCCCACGGCGCCTCGTCTTCAATCTTGTCCTTGAGTTGACCCAGACCGACCTTGTCGAGAGCGGCCCCGATCTCTTCCGGCGTCCAGCTCTCGGCCGGTTGCGGATAGCAGACCGCCCGACGTAGCGTGCCGGCCGGAATATATGGCCGCTGCGGCAGCATGAACAATCGGCTGCCGGCGCGAAAATTAACGCTGCCTCCACCCCATGGCCAGAGACCGGAAATGGCCCGAACCAGTGTGCTTTTGCCCGAGCCAGATTCCCCCGCGACAAGCACTCTCTCACCCGCGCCGATCTCGACATCCGTCTCCTTGACGACGGCCGTTCCGTCACCGAGAGAAACGGACACATCCTTGAGACTGAGTATTGTCTCGCCTTCCGTTTCGCCTCGCACGATCCGACCGAGAGTGTCGCTCTTTTCGGCCCGCTCCAGGCCATCGAGCGACATCATCAGGGAGGCCACACGTCGCGCGCAGGCATTCCAGTCGGCCAGACGGGGATAGTTGTCGACCAGCCAGCCAAATGCGGATTGGACAATGGTGAAAGCGGAAGCAGCCTGCATTACCTCGCCAAGAGACATGCTTCCATCGAGAAACTTCGGCGCGCACAACAGAACCGGTACGACGGGGGCAATCAACATCGATCCATTCGATACGACCGTGGTGCGCATGTATTGCTGCGCCATGAGACGCCACTGCCGCCGGACATTGCCGAAGCGCTTGTCCAGATCGCTGCGCTCCTCGTCTTCGCCGCCAAGCAGGGCGATGCTCTCGCCGTTTTCCCTGACGCGCGTAAGCGTGTAGCGAAACTCCGCTTCAACCTGGTTCTTGACTTCGGAAACCTTGACGAAGTTCCTGGCAATGAAGGCGATGGAACTGGATGTGATGATTGCATAGATAACAGCCGCAATCACGAGAAAGCCGGGGATCGTGATCCAGACACCCGCGATGGAGACCGTGAGAGCCCCACCAATCGTCCACAAGACAACGATAAAGGTAGAGGCAGACACGAATGCAGCGATGACACCTGAAACAAAATCCACGGGCGCCTCGGTGGCAATACGCATATCCTCCGAGAGCCTTGCCTCGGGGTTTTGATGGTCACCATCAATCAAATTGAGCTGATAATAGCGGCCATTCGCAATCCATCTTCCAACGAGCGACTTTGTCAGCCAGGAACGCCAGCGCCGCTGAATGCGCATCCTGACATAGACTTGCGAGGTCACGATAAAGACACTTCCCAGGACGAGCAGCGGAAAGACGGATCCGAGAAAATAGACCGTCGACGCGTCGCGTTTCTCAATGGCGTCAAAAATCCCGCGATTCCAGACGTTGATGCCATACTGGAAGCCGACATTTATGCCGATCATAGCCAGAAGCCCCAGCGAAAACAGCCAGGCCAGCCGATCGCCGCGACGGCTCCAGAACCCTCGCGCGCTGATCCAGAAACGCTTCAGCAGATATTTCCTGCGAGCCTCCTCGGCCTCCTCCGGCGTCAAGCCCAAAGCAGGTTCCATCTCCTCTGGCGGGAGCGGATCATCGTTTTCATGGGCATCGTTTTCGGATGCGGTTTGGGTGCCAGTCTCGTCGGCACCAACGACCGGCTTCGGTCCTGCGTCATTATCGATCATGGGCGCTAAACGAACGATGCGTCGAAAGGTTTCACGGCTTTGTGATGCGTCGTGAAATATAATTCCGTTGCTGCGCGGGGCTTTTCAAAAGCCTCTAAATACACGGCTTTCTGGCCCGCTGCCGACATACCGGAATCGCGCTGGCGGATATTGTGACCGTTGGTGGAGACGGTCCAGGTGCATCGCCATGGGGTGCCTGACTTGGCCCGCGGTGCGACAGATCATATTGACGGTTAACCGCGTGTTGACTTCCCGTTTGACGAGATGGCCTAACATAAGCAGACTCTGAAATTGGACCCCGCCGCACACGGTTTTCATGCCGTGCGGCAAGCATACGGCGCCATCATGCGACTTAGTACCATCACGAACTTGGCTTATGCTGTCACCCTCGTGCTCACGACAGTATCGGCGACCACATTCATTCTATCGGCCAGAAGCGCTTCTCAAGAGCGGGTGGCAATCCAGAATCATCTCGAACTGACCGATCTCGCCGAAGAACTGGCGATCATTGCGGACGAGCGCACCGAGGAGGCGCTTCTTTACGTCATGCGGGGCGACGAGCAACATCTCGCAAAATTCTACGTCGACGAAGATCAGGAAAAGCACCTTGAAAACACCCTGGACAAACTCGCAGCTCTTGGTGTTTCGCCGCAAGAGGCAGGCTCATTTCAGGACATACGAAAGAGCGCCGACGCACTGGACAAGATGGAGCGTGATGCAATCGGTTTCTATCGATCCGGCCGCCAGAACGATGCACAGCAGGTCCTGTTCGGCGATGAGCACTATCGACTGCATACGAACCTGCTGACAACCGTCGCGACGCTGAGAGAAGCCATTGCGGCCCGCTCGCAGGCGATGGTTGACCAGGCTAAAGACCGAAGCGATTTCTACGGATCGATCGCGAAAGTGATGCTTGCGCTCACCGCCCTGATGTTTGTGGCCGTACTCTATTTTGTCCTCAGCAGACGCGTTGCCTTGCCGCTTATCAAAATGAGCAACATCGTCACGCGCCTTGCCCGGCAAGATTACAGTATCGACCTGCCCGACGAAGGCCGGCGTGACGAAATCGGTGAAATGAACAAGGCTATCAGGATCTTCCGCAGCAACGGGCTGGAACGGGAACGGCTTGACGCGGAGCACCGCAGGAATCAACGCATCAAGGACCTGATCCTGCAGATGATGCATCGGATTCAGGCCTGCCAGAATCAGGAAGAATTGTCCGACGTCGTTTCGAAATTCATGCCGCAAATTTTCCCGGCCATTGCCGGCCGCCTGCTTGTTCTCAAGGAAAACAGTTCGGTTCTCCAATCGACCGGACAATGGTCCGATCCTTCGTTTTCGGCCCCGGAATTTTCGATAGACGATTGCTGGGCTCTCCGTCGCGGACGTCCCCACGCCAGCAACCCGGGCGGAGACGATGTTGTCTGCCATCACCTACATGGCAGTTCCGGAACAGGCCTGTGCATACCACTCACCGCATTGGGAGAAACCGTCGGCTTATTGTATCTTGAAATTCCGCAGAGTAGCGAGACGCTGGAGTTAGAGCGGCTATATCTCGAACTCCTCGCCGAGAATATAGGCCTTGCCGTTGCAAACCTCCAGCTTCGGCAGCGGCTGGTTGGCATGGCACGGCAAGACGCCCTGACTGGTCTTTTGAACCGTCGATCGCTTGATGAGACGCTGAACAGGCATATTGAAAAGCCAACCAATTCGCTTGCATGTCTGATGCTCGACATCGACCATTTCAAGCGCTTCAACGACCGGTTTGGCCATGATGCCGGAGATGCGGTGATGCAATATGTCGCCCAGGTGCTGTCGGAAGCTGTCGGCGATCTGGGTGAACTATTCCGTTTCGGCGGCGAGGAATTCACCGTGCTCATGCCGGCTGGGGGCATTGAAGATGCCATCAAGGTTGCGGAGAAACTCCGGCACGCGGTCGAGCGCGCACCTTTCACCTACCGGGGCCGTCTGCTTGACTCGATCACCATATCCATCGGTATCGCAACGTCACCGGGCGCCGGAACCGTGAGCAGCGTCCTGGAACGGGCGGACGCTGCGCTTTTGAGCGCCAAGCAGACAGGCCGGAACAAGTGGGTGTCGGCCGAGAAGCCTCCAACCGATTAGGTAGAGGCTACGCCGCACCGATTGCGTGGTTATCGAAGCAGCAGCCGACCTGGCATATTTGACCGGCTAGACGATGAGGTTCGGGTTCTTCCACAGCTGGAATCCGCCTACGAAAGCAAGCGCATTGTCTCCGCGGCGGCATCCGGGCGGCAGGGTATCGAGTTTTTCGACATTACCGCCGCCGATGACCACCTCATCCGGTTCAAGGGCGGCAGTCAGACGCTCTACGACATCAGTGACGCGCTTTTGCCATTTGGCATTGCCCTTCTCTTCGCGATACGCCTCTCGGAGATAGTGCTCGTACGTTTTGCCCTTCCGATAGGGAAGATGAGCGATCTCCATGGGCTGGGCCACGTTTTCGACAATCATCGCAGCTCCCAGGCCTGTTCCGAGACCGAGAAACAACATGCGCCCGCCCTCATAGGAGCCGATTGCCTGCATCAGCGCATCGTTAACGATACGAACGGGGCAGCGGAAAGCGCCGGCGTAATCATAACCGACCCAGCCTGTACCCAGATTGACCGGTTCGCGAAGCGGTTTGTTGTGGACGACCGGACCGGGATATCCCATGGCGATGACGTCATAGGTCATGTCTTTCGCCATGGCGGTTACGGCGATGACCATTTCTGGCCCAGTCATCCCCTTGCCGCTTTCGACCTTGCGCTCGTCGCCACCGGCACTTGAGCGGATCTTGACGTGGCTGCCGCCGATATCGATCGCTAGAACGATCCGATCCTGTGTCATTGAACTACCGTCCGTGGTATTTGCCGGCATGGGCGTCACTCCGGATCGACCCAGCCGCCGGGCGGCGCGAAACTCTCCATCTCGACCGGACCCCAGCTTCCTACTGCATAGCGTGGCGGCACGGCCGGGTCGTCGAGAATGGGCTCGACGATTTTCCATGCAAGTTCTGCCGCATCCTGACGGGTGAAAAGCTGGCGTTCGCCTGCCATCGCATCGCCGATCAGCCGTTCATAAGGCGCCATGTCGCCGATGCCGTCATCGACAGCGCCCAGTTCCACCGCCTCGCCGAGCATACCGTCCCCGGCAGCCTTGCGGCGCGCGCCAATGCCGATGGCGATATCTGGCCCGAGCCGGAAGCGCACATAATTTGCGGCCGCCGCCTCAACATCGCCGAAAAGCGCTATCGGCGGCCGCTTGAAACGCACCACAACTTCGGTTGCATGTGCAGGCAGGTTCTTTCCGGCGCGGATGAAGAAAGGCACGCCGTTCCAGCGCCATGTGGCCACGCGAAACCGCACGGCGGCAAAGGTCTCGCGGCTGGAGCCGGGCGCAACGCCGGGTTCGTCGAGATAACCGTCGAACTGGCCACGCACCACATCCTCGCGGCTGAGCGGTGGCATGGCTTTGAGGATCTGCACTTTCTCATCGACAAGATCATCCGAAGCGCTTGTTGCCGGTGGCTCCATGGCCAGTAGCAACAGCACGTTGATGAGATGGTTCTGGATCACATCCCGGATGCATCCAACCTCGTCATAAAACTTTCCGCGTCCCTTGATGCCGAAATCCTCGGCCATGGTGATCTGCACGCTTTCAACATGGTCGCGGTTCCAGACCGGCTCAAGAAAGGCATTGGCGAACCGGAAATAAAGAAGGTTCTGAATCGCCTCCTTGCCGAGAAAATGGTCGATGCGAAAAATGGCGTCCTCTTCGAAAACCGCGTGCAGCGACTGGTTCAGCGCCTCCGCCGTGGCGAGATCGCGGCCAAACGGTTTTTCCACCATCAATCGTGCCGAGGCGGCTATTCCGGCCTTATCAAGCCCGGTCACCACGGTTTCAAACAGTGACGGCGGAATGGCGAGGTAATAAAGCGGATGACCGTGGTCACCGAGTGCGGCGCGTAGCTTTTCGAATGTCGCCTCGTTACGGTAGTCGCCGGACACGTAATGCAGTTGAGAAGCGAATTTTTCGAAGACGGCTTCATCGATCTTGTCGACGTGGCTGGTAACCGCGTCGCGCGCCCTTGCGATCAGCTGATCGCGCGACCAGTCATCGAAGGCGACACCGATGACTGGCGTTTGAAGCGCGCCGCGTTTCACCATGGCGTAAAGGGAAGGAAAGATCATTTTGTAGGCAAGGTCGCCCGTGGCACCGAACACCACGAGCACGTCCGATCGCTGCTTGTCCATGGCCGGCGCCCTCATTTTGCTTTTTCCAGATGGCCACCAAAGGCATTGCGCATGGCCGAGAGTACCTTGCCGGCAAACTCCGCCTCACCGCGTGAGGAGAAGCGCTCGAACAGGGCGGAAGCCAAAACAGGCGCAGGAACACCCGTTTCGACGGCCGCCTGAAGGGTCCAACGCCCTTCGCCTGAATCTGACACCCGCCCGCCATACTGGTCGAGATGAGGGTCCTGCTTCAGCGCCTCCGCCGTCAGATCGAGCAACCACGAGCCGATGACAGACCCATGTCGCCAGACCTCCGTTACGGCAGGAAGATCGATGTCGAACTGGTAATATTGCGGGTGGGCGAGCGGCGCTGTTTCCGCATCGGCCTCCCGGTGCTGCGTGCCGGCATTCGCGGCCTTCAAGATGTTCAGGCCTTCCGCATAGGCGGCCATGACACCGTATTCGATGCCATTGTGAACCATCTTGACGAAATGCCCTGCGCCTGACGGTCCGCAATGCAAATATCCCATTGGCGCCGTGCCGGTGACGGGATCGGTCGCGATGCCCTGGCCCGCACCGGGAGCGAGCGAAGCAAAAATCGGATCGAGCCGCTGCACGGCACCCAACGGGCCACCGATCATCAGAGAATAGCCGCGCTCCAGACCCCAGACGCCACCGGATGTACCGGTGTCGATGAAATCGATGCTGCGGGGCGCAAATTCCGCCGCCAAATCGATGGCATCCCGGTAGAAGGAGTTGCCGCCATCGATGATGGCATCGCCCGCCTGCAGTCTGGCGGCAAAGTCACGAGCAATTTTCGGCGTTATTGCCGCCGGCAGCATTAGCCAGACGGCGCGTGGCGGTGACAGCTTCGCGACCAGGTCGTCTGGCGAGGTCGCGCCAACTGCGCCTTCCTTCACCAATGCTGCGACATTGTCGAGATTGACGTCGAAGACCACACAATCATGACCCTGTTTCAGAAGACGGCGCACCATGTTTGCGCCCATTCGTCCAAGCCCAACCATTCCGATCTGCATGCTGACACTCCATTTGTCCAATGCGCGATATGTACTTCATTCGCCGAGGCGAACGGTGAAATCCTGGTTTTCCCAATTCCCTGTGTTTGGCCAAAAGAAAGTAAAAACGATTGCATCGCCCGCCGCCATATCCTGAACGGGCAAGTCGACGAAATATGTGCCAAGGCCGGAAGCAATCGTTCTGGTGTCGCTGGTCGTCACCCAGCCATCCGCACTCCAGTGCACGACAGCGTCATCCGTCAGTTCGAGCCGCAACATCTTGCCGGCCGGCATCCCGGCAATCTTGTTATTGAAACACCATATCCGAAGGTGCGACGGCGTCTTGTTGAGGATGTAGCGCTCCACACCCTGCGGCGGCATGTCGAAAACGGAACCATCTGCAAGCGACCGCAGAAGTTTGATATGTTCAGCATGCGCCCAGACCAGCGGCATCGCACTTCCTGAGGGCTGGCCGTAGAAAAGCTCGTATTCGGGGATGTCGGGCTGGTCCCAGATCTGCTCGGGGAAAAGGCCGTTCCCACCGGCCGATTTCTCCAGTGTTACCAGCAGCGCTTCGGCCACCTCCCGCCTTCCCGCAGCAAGCTCGTAATGGGCGCGTTCTCCGGTCAAAAGCGGCCATGGCCGCCCCTGCCCGGTGCCGTCGAATGCTGCTCCATCGGCGTGCTCACCATATCCATCTCCCGTATATCTATACCATACAGGCCCCTGCGGCAGATCGGCACGCAGGCAATGGTCGATTGCTTTGATCGTCGCGAGAATATGCGGATCGTCAGGCGCGCGCAGGCCGAAGCGAACAAGGGCAAGCGCATCGGGGCTGATGACGTCGCTGGTCGGCAGCGTGGAACGGTCCGGCGTCTGGTTGCGGATGGGCGTATCGCCGACTGGTCGAGCTACATCGGTCGCGTCAGGCGAAGCGATGCGAACATAGTGGCCGGAAATGCCAAGCGCGGCGCAGAATGTCTCGTCACCGGCAAAGGTCCATTGTTCGATCTGCTCGTTCCAGCAATCAGCCGTTTCCCGTAGATGTACGGCTACGGCAGCATCATCGTCCATATCGATAAGGTCGGCAGCGGCAAGCAGCGCAGCGATCTCGACGGCAAGGGTGAAGGGACTGTATCCGGTATCCTCTTCCCACCTGTCCTCCCCGGTCGTCGGGCCGTTTGCCAGAATATAGGCTGCGGCGCGGTGGATCATCGGCATAAAATCCGCCCGCGTGGCATGATCCAGGTGACCATGTCGATGCAGCAGATCCGCCAGCAGGATCGGAAAGGCGCATTCATCCATCTGGACGCCCGGCCAATAGGGTTTGCCATCCAGCCAGAGATTTTGCGGCCAGCGGCCCGATGGCTGCTGCACCTGACGAAGATAATTGAGGATCGCCAGCGCCTCGTGGTGATCGCCGGCCGCCAGAAATCCGCCGGCCGCTTCCACCAGATCGCGCGGCCAGACCAGGTGATAACCACCGAGATCGTCATCGCTCTTCGATGCGCCCCAAGGGATCGAAAGGCTTGCAACAACAGCGCCCGGCCGGTCGGCGGCACGATGTGCGGCGAGCACTGCTGTCGAAACCCGATAGGAATTGATGCCGTGATGCGTATCGCGGTCGAGCGTTTCCAGCCGGTCTTGCCAGTTGCGCCAGTTGGCAACGTAGGCCTCGTGCGCCCGTTCAAAGCCATGCTTCAGACTGTAAACGGCCGCCGCAGCCGCTTCATATTCCGTCTCGCCAAAGCCGAGCGCCAATGTTGCCGCGCCATTGACATCACTGAAGTCGATCTCACCTGCCAGCGAGACATTTCCGTCATCGGCTCGCTGGTACTCTTCAACGATACGTCCGTGCCGATGCAACTGCTGCCAACCATCGGAAACACCCACGAACCCGGCGCTGACTGCCCGCCAGGGCAGATCGCAGACAAGCGCGAGATATCGTGAACGGCCGGTCGCGAAGAGGACCTGATGTCCCTCATAGTCGCCAATCCAGGCCGAGTTAAGATTGCCTGCATTGACGAGATGAGGTGCCAGCAGCGCAGTCACGCGATAATCCGAAATTTGTCCCTTCAGGGGAATGAACGAAAGCTGCTGAAGAACACTGGCCCGCGCGGGATCGCTGATCACCTGTTTCTCAATTCTGAACGAGCCATCCGTCGCCGTATTGGTAATGTGAAATGCCGGAATTCCACTTTTAAAAGGGCGGGTGACGGATACGCAGTCGCGTTTTTCTTCCGAAAAGTAACCCTCAGGCCCAGTGACAACAAAACCGAGATCGCGGGTGCAGGCACTGTCTATCCTCGGATAATAGACCTCGTTCAGAATGCCGTGGCTGAGCGTGAACCAGATAGGCGATGCTTCCGACAGCGCAGTGCCGACCCCGTTTTTGGCGCTCGACGTCCAGCGCGCTTCTATGCCAGGCGCGCCCGGTGCAAAATCCAGTCCGGTGCGCATCATGAAATGTCTCGGTTACGCTGATGAGGCAGACGAAAGTGGCGCGAATTGCAGTCCTGAGCAGTCATGACGGGGTATCTCGACCTTGAACCAAGGCTCTGTTCCTGGATAACAACAGGAAACGGGCTTACCGGTTCCTTGCTCATATCCAAAACGGATGCAGCCTCGCCATAAAGCTAGGTATTGGCGAACTGGTACACAACTAAAGATTTGGTAATTTAAGCCGCGCCGCGCGTGGAGGTTTCGGGTTGCAGGACCAACACGCTCAGCCACCAAGCCGCCGCTAGAGCGGGCGGCCGTTGTGGATCACACCGATATTGCCGATGAACCGGCTATTCCAAGTGGACATCAACCGCCCGACCAGCCCCTCGCGTTGCCTATGGCGCGTGCAAAGCGAGCGTGATCCGCTTCTTCGACCGATCCGTCGGGTTTGAATATCTCGGCGTCTTTTCGCATGGCGGTTACATCGATATCGCACAGTTCCGCGAGACCAAGCGCCGTCAACTCGCGCATGGCCGGAACGCAGATGGTCCGACCACTGGCAGCGGCCAGGAAACGGGCGAAATAGCGACTGTTCGACAGGCCGCCATCTATCGAAATCGTATCGCCGATGGGAACGAAAGTCTGCGCGGCTTCGATCAACCGAACCGTCAGCAAGGCAATGCCCTCAAGCAGGGCGCGAACCATGTCACTCCGCGCCGTTGCGTGGTCCATGCCGATGAAAAGCGGTACGGCCTGTCTATCCCAATATGGCGCGGCAAGGCCCGAAAATGCAGGCACGAACACCAGTCCACGACGAACGGCCGATGAACCCTCAAAACCGTCAAGTTCGGTATTGTCAACATAAAGGCCGATCTTTCGCGCCCATTCCAGCGCGGCACCGGCGTCATAAACCCCGCCTTCTATGGCGAAAATGGCTGCGCCGCCTTGCTTTTGCCAGCCAATGGTGGGCAGAAGCTCCCCCGCCAACGGGCGTTCGTGACCAGCGATGGCCAACAGGAAGGCGCCCGTGCCGAAGGTTATCTTACAATCGCCCGGTTTGCGGCAACCGTGCCCATAAAGCGCCGCCTGCTGATCGACGATGGAAACGCGAATGGGCGTTCCCTCGATGGAACCGAAGCCGCCATTAACAGGACCGATTGCGGGCAGGCAATCCAGCGGCACCCCATGAAGAGCGCAGAGTTCCGGGCTCCAGGCACCGGTTGCCAGATCAAGCAGTCCCGTCCGCGAGGCCGTTGCAAGGTCGGTGCGGAAACAGCTTGCAAGCCGATCCAGAAAGAATGCGTCGGTGGTGCCCAGGCGCAACCGCCCTTCGGCTCTCGCCCGTGCCACCGCCGGATTGTGCCTTAGCAACCACGACAGTTTGCTCGCCGAAAAATAGGGATCGAGCGGCAATCCGCAAATCTCTTTCGATCGTTCCGCAGCCGATTGGGGCAGAGCGGCCAGGGCTTCGGCGGTGCGGGCATCCTGCCAGACGATGACCGGCGACAGCGCTTCCCCACTCTCGGCATCCCACGCCAGGCAACTCTCGCCCTGGTTGGCGATCGAGATCGCATCTACCGGCCCGGCATCGGCCAGTACCGCGCGGATGTTGCGCAACAGCTCTTCCGGATCATGCTCCACATGGCCGGGGTTTGGATAGAACTGTGCATGACGCAGGCTTGAGACGAGTTGCGCCGTGCCACCGTCGCTTATCACAAGGCATCGGGTGGACGTCGTTCCCTGATCGATCGCCGCTATGCGCATCATTTCGTCTCCTGAAAGTGAAAGGCAATCTGGGTCGCCTCAACGGCGGCGCGGGGAATGGGCACAAGCACACGGCGTTCCGGCAGCCATCGGCCGGACTTGCTCCACACTTCCGTTCCATCAAGATGAAGCGAAAGCCTGCCTTGAACACGTCTGATGAAGCGCAGCTGAAAATCGAGAAAAGCCGGCCGGTCGAGCCCCCCCGATCGCACCATGGTGGGTACCGCGAGTTTGAGCGGGTCGGCGAAAGCGATACGCACTGCCTTTGCGTTGCAGGGTTCGAGGGTGAGATCGTCGGCAACGGCAGCACCCACGCGGCGGCCTTCGCGAAACGACCAGCCACCCGTTTCCACGGCCCGCAATACGTTCCCCGTGGCGAAGAACATCGGGTTGGCCATCCGGCCGTCCTGATCGATCGTAGGTCCATCGCTACCTGCCGCAAGATCAACAGGGGATGCGTTCAGAAGCGTTGCCTCCGGCGTGAACCGCCCGGTGAGGAGAACACCATCGCACTTGACGGTGAGGATACGGCCATCTGCCAGCCGGATGTCGGCCTCCTCGACACGACCGCTCTCACGAATGTCCACAAGTGTTGCGCGGCAATAAAAGGGCACTCCGACCAATCGGGGAAACCACCGGAAAAGCGACCGCGCCAGCGGTTCCGGCTCAGGCTCGATCATCGCCACCGGCCGCGCGCCATGCGTCAGGCATGTGAGAAGCGCGGAAAAGGAAACCAGTTCCGAACCAAGGATAAGCGGCCGGCGAAAGGGCATGATGCCATGAAAGGCGACATAGGATTGCAGCGTGCCGGTGGTGATCACTCCCACCGGCCGGTCGCCCGGCAGGAGCCGCGCTGAGCGTGGTTTTTCCCGCGCGCCCGTCGCCAGCACAATGCGCCGGGCCTTCAACGTCTCCACGCCGCGCGCAGACGTAACCAGCAGCGTACCGTCCTGTCCGAGTTCCACCACGGAATGACCGGTGCGGACATCGACGCCCGCATCCTGCGCCTGCCGCTGCAGACGTCGCGCATAGGCCGGGCCGAAGTAAACGCGTCCGAATTCGCGCATGCCGAAAGGCGAATGTGTGCAATGACGGGGTGCGCCGCCAAGGGCTGGCTCACGCTCGAGGATCGTCACACGCGCAACGCCGCGTGCTTTCAGCTCCAGCGCTGCCGCCACGCCCGCCGGGCCGCCGCCGACCACGATTACATCTGCATCCAGAACGTTTTCTTGCATCTGCTGAAAAGGCTTCCGGGAGCTCATCGATCGTCTCCCGGACGGACCGCAAGCGGTACAGCCAGACGGTCGCCCGTCATCGCGGCCAGCCGGGCGTTGCAGTAAAATCCCTGACAGCGCCCCATGCCGGCGCGGGTGCGCCGCCGCAGACCTCCGAAATCACCCGGCGGCACCGGGCTGGAAAATGTCGCCTCGATCTCACGGCGGGTGACAAGCTCGCAATGGCAGACGATTTCGCCATGATCGGCGCGCTGCCAGTCCCGCTCGAAGGTTTCGCTCAGGTTCGGCATCGTCACATGAGGCACTGCGGGCGGGGGCATGAAGCGCGTGCCGAAACTTTCGTGAAGCGCCAGAGCATGCTGCGCCAGACCAAGTGCCGCACTGAGACCGGTGGATCGCACGCCGCCAAGCGTGATCGCGCGCCGGTCCGGCCGTGCGGAAATCCGGTAATGTTTCTTCTCGGAGGCCGGGCGCAAGCCGGCATAGATAGCGGTCACGGGAATGGAGGCCAGTGCCGGAACGATCTCCCTGCCACGCGTCAGCAGCGCTTCCAGCGCCGCCGTGTCTACCGTCGCACGCTCGCGGTCATCCTGTTCTTCCGCCGTCGGGCCGATGAGAACGTTGCCGAAGGCGGTTGGACACACAACGATGCCCTTGGTGATTTCGGTGGGAACGGGCAGGACGATGCGCGGCACGTGCCGACGGGCGGCCTTGTCGAGAACGACGAATTGTCCCTTGCGAGGCTTGATGGTGAAGTCTGGGACAAGCCCCAGCCGCGCATCGACGATATCGCCGAACAATCCGGCCGCATTGACAACGCTCGCCGCAAGGATCAGACCCGCCGTCGTCTCTATCTGCCACGCGCCATCAAACGCACCGGACAGGACTTCGGCGTTGCGCACCAGCTGCGCGCCAAGCGCCACCGCTTGCGTAAGATAGCCCAGCGGCGCGGACCAGGGATCGATGACATGTTCACCCGGAACTTCGAGTGCTGCGACAAGACGGTGGGACAAGCCGGGCATGGATTCCCGGGCCTGCCGGGCCGTGAGCAGACCGAGCTCGGCAATGCCGTTGCGTCGCCCCTGCTCGGCGATCGCCTCCAGGCTTTGCGCCTCGTCGGGATTCCACGCACAGACCAACGCGCCGGTTTCAACGAGGCTAAGGCCCATCTGCCTGTGGATGGACAGATATTCTGCCCGGCCTGCCTTCACCAATTCCAGTTCCAGACTGCCTTCGGGCGCATCGAAGCCGGTGTGGAGGATAGCGCTGTTGGCCTTCGATGCCCCGGAAAGAATATCGGACCCCTTCTCGATGATCACGACCTTCGCACCAGCCAGTGCGAAACGACGGGCAACCGCGCAACCGACCACCCCGGCACCGATGACGGCGACGTCGAATGCTGTGGAGAGGCTCTGGACCATGGGCTTGCCTTTATTTTCGTGGTTCGAAAGCGAAATCAACAGGCGCAACGGATCTAGCCGATGCACCTTGCCGGTTCGTGGCTATGAATGAGATCTGCTTTGTTTCTAGTCGGACAAAGCCGTCAGCGGCTTTTCGAATTCAACCAGCGTCACGCCACTTGTCTCCTGCTGGCACATGGCGCTGATCAGGGTCATGATCTTCCCCGCCGCTTCGACGGGCGGCACGCCACCATAACGAATATTGGAAATGCAGTTGCGTCGGGAATCCGGCAACCCGGTCTCCGGCCCGAAGGTGACATAGGCGCCAAGACTGTCGGCTGCCGAAAGGCCCGGCCGCTCGCCAATCAGGATCACCGCCACCTTTGCGCCGAGGACGGCTCCCACATCATCCGCCAGCGCAACCCGCGCCTGCGTGGCAAGTGTGAGCGGCGCAACCGTCAATCCGTTGCTTGCGAGTGAATTAAGCAACGCCGTTGCCACCGGCACTGCATTCATCTCCACAGCCGTTGCGGAAAGCCCGTCGGCGATTATCAATGCGACATCGGCTCCCTTGGCCTGCCCGTCGAGCGCCAGACGGCCTTCGTCTGAAAGAGCACGGCCGAGATCGGGTCGGCGCAGGTAATCCGCACGGTCCTGCGCGCGGCTTGCGACATGCACGACATCCGCACCCGAAGCGCGCAAGTCACGCTCCATTTTTTCAATGTCCAGCGGACGCCACACGGCCTGGCGCGCCTGCGCATGATCCAACAGAAATGTCTGTACCGCGCGCGTGGGCGGGCTTGCACCCGTGCGGCCGAGCGCCACGCGTGCATCGGTTGCCACACGCAGGGCCTTGAGACGTTCCGGCGGGCTGGAGATGAGGGAGGGCCGGCGGTCACGCATCAGGCGGCGTCCCTTCCAAGAAAATCAAGTTCGCGAAGCCCGCGGTTCATCAGCGCAGGGTTCTCGATCATATGGCCGGCGGCATCCGTCACGCCCATATTCACCAGCCACTCCTCAAACTCCGGCGCAGGCCGACGCTTCAGCGTTTCGCGGGCATAGATTGAATCGTGATGGGAAAGCGTCTGGTAGTTCAGCATGACGTCGTCCGAGCCTGGCACGGTAATGACGAAGTTCACATCAGCGGCGCACAGCATGGTCAGCAGCACGTCCATGTCTTCCTGGTCGGCATCGGCGTGGTTGGTGTAGCAGACGTCGACACCCATCGGCAGGCCAAGCAGCTTTCCGCAGAAATGATCTTCAAGCCCGGCGCGAATGATCTGCTTGCCATTATAGAGATATTCCGGACCGATGAAGCCAACGACGGTATTCACCAGAAGCGGCGAGAATTCGCGCGCCACGGCATAGGCACGCGCCTCCATCGTTTGCTGATCGACACCAAAATGCGCATCGGCCGACAGGGCAGCCCCCTGCCCCGTCTCGAAATACATGAGGTCGCTGCCGATAGTTCCGCGCTTCAGCGACTGACCAGCCTCATGAGCCTCTCGCAGAACGGCAAGATCAATGCCGAAGCCCGCATTGGCCTTCTGGGAACCCGCAATCGACTGAAAAACCAGATCGACGGGTGCAGCGCGCTCCATCGCCTTGATAGCCGTCGTCACATGGCCAAGGCAGCAGGTCTGGGTTGGAATGTCTAGCCATTGCCGCAGATCGTCAAGCAACTGCACGACGCGGATGTAGTCCGTCACAGCGCTGGTGGCCGGGTTAACACCGATCACCGCATCGCCGCTCCCCAGCAGCAACCCGTCAATGGCCGAGATGGCGATGCCGCGGGAACTGTCAGTCGGATGATTTGGCTGGTTGCGGGTGGACAGGCGGCCGGAAAGACCAATCGTGTTGCGAAAACGGGTCACGACTTCCCGTTTGGCCGATACCGTCACGAGATCCTGCAGACGCATGATTTTGGAGACTGCCGCCACCATTTCCGGTGTCAGACCCCAACTTACCGCTTCAAGTTCCGCGTGCCCGACCTTGGAATTGAGCAGCCACTCGCGAAATTCACCAACCGTCAGAGAAGACACCGGCGCGAAGGCCAGTGCGTCGTGCTGGCGCGCTATCAGGGCCGAAATCTCGTCATCGTCCGAGGCGATCAATTCCTGTGCAACAAAGGTGGAAAGCGGCAGATCGGCCAGCGCCATCTGCGCCGCCAGTCTCTCCACCGGCCCTTCCGCCGCGATCCCGGCCAATTGGTCACCGGACCTTTCCGGCGTCGCCTTTGCCATCAGGGTTTTCAGATCGTCGAAACGATAGGTCGTGCCGGCTGCGATCTGTCGATAAGCCATTTTTCCGGCCCCTTACTTCACGAAAGTCTTCGTGAGGCCCACCGTGCGGTCCACGATCAGGACGACGGCAAGCGTGAGCACGATCAGAAGAACGGAGATGGCGGCAACAAGCGGATCAGCCTGGGTTTCGACATGCTGATACATGGCAACGGGAAGCGTCGTGATGCGCGGACCGGTGAGGAACAGCGAAATCACGGCTTCATCGAACGAGACGAGAAAGGAAAGCGCTGCCGTTGCAACGATGCCAGGCGCAATCATCGGCATGGTGACGCGGCGAAAGACGGTAAGAGGTGACGCCCCGAGCGTGGAGGCGGCCTCCTCGTAGATCAGCGGCAGGCCCGCAAGCGACGTGGTGAGTACACGCAGCGCATAGGGCAACACGATGATCAGATGCGCGATCACCAGACCCGTGAATGTACCGAGCAGGCCCGCACCGGCAAAGACGATCAGGATCGCAAGGCCAAGAACGATGGTCGGCAGAAGAAGCGGCGCGGTGAAGAAGGCGAGCAATGTATCCGCGCCAATCACCCGCATCCGCACGATGGCATAGGAGGCGGGCAGCGCAATCAGCATGGACAGCACGGTAACGATGACCGCAAGGAGCGTGCTGGTGCCCAGGGCGCCGATCATCTTGGAATTATGCATGAGATCCACATACCAGCGCAGGCTCCAGCCGGAGGGTGGGAAGGTCATGTAGCTGTCGGCCGAAAACGAGATCGGCACGACGAGCACCACGGGCGCAAGGAGGAAAAGGAACATGATGAAGGCGGCAATTTTCAGCGCCAGCGGAGCGGGACGTTCTTCCATCTTCGATCTCCTTTACAGAATGGCCCGCAGAAGCCGGGAATAGAGCACCAGGGCGGCACCGAAAATCACGAGGATGATCATCGAAAGCGTAGCGGCGAGTGGCCAGTTGAGCGTCACGATGGCCTGATCATAGATTTCCGTTGCCAGCAGGAAGACGCGGCCACCGCCGAGCAGCTTGGGAGTGATGAACGAACTGACGGCCAGCACGAAGGAGAGCAGGCAACCCAGGGCCACGCCGGGCATGGTGAGCGGCACGATGATCCGCCAGAACACTTTCCAGGGCGAGGCGCCGAGCGTTTCCGCAGCTTCCTCGACGCGAGGATCAAGTCTGCCGAAGCCAGCGAGGAGCGCCAGGATCATATAGGGCATCAGGATTTCGGTAAGCCCGATGACGACGCCGATCTTGTTGAACAGCAGACGCACCCCGTCTTGCGCACCCAGTGCGAAGAGGATGTTGTTGATGAGGCCGTCATCCGCAAGGATTGCGATCCAACCATAAGTGCGCACCACCGCCGAGGTGAGCAGCGGTGAAATGACCAGCACCAGCAAAAGCGTTTTCCAGCGACCCTGCGCCCGGTGAAGGTAGAGGGCGATGGGATAGGAGGCGAGCAGCGTGAGAACGGTGATCATAAGGCTGGTCAGGATGCTCTGACCAATCAGCTCGATGTAAAAACCGTCGGTCAGTGTCGACGACCAGTTGTCGAGCGTATGGGCTTCACCGAGACCGCCGCCGCCGAGGCTTTCGCGGAAGGAAAGCAGCAGCAGGTTGAAGACGGGCAACACAAAGGCCAGACCGTTGACCGCAATGATGGGTCCAAGAAGAAGGGTTGCGAGAAACACGATGGAAGAGGTACGGCCACCGGGAGCCGTGATCATGACCGCCGCCGTCATCGGTTTGCTCCGAAGACCAGAGTATCCTCCACGCGCCAGACGAGACTGACCGCGCTGCCTGCTGCGACCGGCGTTTCACCGCCGGACGTCGCGCGCTCCACGGACAGGGTCTGTCCGCCAGCGGCGATTTCGTAGTGGAGGATGTCGCCGGCATAATAGACATCGCGGACTTCGCCGGCGATGCGATTGACGGGCGCTCCGTCGAAATCGGGGACGGCGTCGCCAGCGACGGTCATGGCCATGCGATGCGGCCGTACCATCAGGTCGATCTTACCGCTGTGCGCACCGGGCGCTCGCAGCACCGCATCGCCAACCGTGATGCGGTCACCGGCGGCGTTGCCGACCAGCCTGTTGGTGCGACCGACGAAAGAGGCGACGAATGCAGTGGCCGGGCGCTCATAGAGATCGTGCGGCGTGCCAAGCTGTTCCAGGTGACCGCCATTGAGCACAGCGACCTTGTCGCACATGCTGAGCGCCTCAACCTGATCATGCGTGACGAAGATGGAAGTGATGCCAAGCTGTTTCTGGATACGGCGAATCTCGGCGCGCATCTCGTCGCGCAGCTTTGCGTCGAGATTGGAAAGAGGTTCGTCAAACAAGAGAATGGACGGCTGGATGACGAGGGCGCGCGCCAGTGCGACGCGCTGCTGCTGGCCCCCGGAAAGCTGGGCGGGGCGACGGTCCTCGCGCCCTTCCAGACGCACCATGGCAATGGCCTCACGGGCACGGCGTTCAGCCTCGGCAGCAGGCACTTTGCGCATTTCAAGACCGAACATAACGTTCTTGAGGACCGTCATGTGGGGGAAGAGCGCGTAGCTCTGGAAAACGAGGCCAATGTCACGCTTATAAGGCGCAAGTTTCGTCACGTCCTTGCCGTCGATCAGGATAGACCCCGAAGAGACAGGAGAGAGGCCTGCAATCATGCGCAACGACGTCGACTTGCCGCAGCCGGAAGGACCGAGGAAGGCAACCAGTTCGCCCTTGGGAATCTCGAGATTGAGATTATCCACGGCGACGATTGTCTCGTAGCGCTTGGTCAGTGAACGAATCGAGAGGAATCCTGGCTGCATGGTATCTGAAGTTCCCATTCTGGCTTCTTGCCTTTCTCCAGAACATCTCCGACCCGCAGGGAATCGGAAATGCCTTGGCCCTTGATCTACGCAAGCGCGGCGAAAATTCGCTGCGCCGTTTCGCGGTGCCGCCCCGATGCAGGCCTTGGGGGCCGCTCGGCATGCATGTCCGCGTCGGCTCCCACCTCTTCCGCCCCAGCGCCGACAGAGGAGATGATCCGAGGGTTTTGGTATGCTGCTTCCGCGACTGCCATGGGAGCCGCGGAAGTCCTTTCATTTTTTTGCGCCCGGCGCAGAAGTCTCAACGGCTGAGGGGAATGACCTTGCGGCGCCAGTCCTGCGTAATCTGGTCGCGGACCTTCGAGAGGCCAATCCAATCCACCGGGATGACCTTGTCCATCGCCTTGACGACCGTGCGCTCACTCACATCTGCAGAGACAGAGGACTTGGAATTGGTCGGCGCATAATACATGGCGGCAGTAAAGGCAGCCTGGGCTTCCGGGCTCAGCGCATAATCAACAAACTTGCGCGCAGCCTCGGATGACGGACCACCCTTGACGAGGTTGAGCGTGTTGATCTGGAGGATCGTGCCTTCCTTCGGAAGAACCACCTTCATCTTGCCTTTGGAACCGTCAGCATTCACCTGGCTACGGGCGTTCCAGCCCACGCCCAGCGAAACCTGGCCGTTGACAACGTTCGGATAGACTTCCGGCTTCGGCTCCCAGGTCTGCACATTCGGAGCAACTTCAGCCATCGCATTGATGCCGGCATCGATGTTCTTGATGAAATCAGTGCCGCCATTCATATGGTCCATGATGATGGTGGTACCGATACCGACGATATCGGGGGCGCTCAGCATGGCGACTTTGCCCTTGAGGGCGCTATCCTTCAGAGCGTTCCAGCTGTCGGGAGCCGTCTTGATGGCATCGGTATTGTAGATGAGCACGAGATTGTCGAACGTTACGCCAACCCCGGCCACGCCTTCGAAGCGGGCATTAGGATAGAGGTCGGCGACATTCTTGGTTACGCTTTCGTCGATCTTGTCAAACAGACCTTCGTCCGTACCTGTTTTGGCGACAGAGACATCCATCAGAGCGATATCGGACTGCGGCGCAGCCTTCTGGGCGCGCAGCGAGCCGAGCATAGCAGCAGAGCCCTGCTGCGGGAAATATTCGATCTTGATATCAGGGTTAGCCGCCATGAAAGGTTCGATGACGGCCTTGGTGTAACGCTCCTGGAAAAGGCCGCTATAGCCGAGGAACGTCACGGTCTGCTGGGCGTGCGCCGGCAGAGCGGCCGCGCCGAGCATGAGAATCCCACTCAGAAGTATTGTTTTCTTCATTGTCCTGTTCTCCTCTATTGTTATTTGGAGTGGCGGACTGATCCGCCACCCATAAGACGATGTCAGGCGCTCAGCTTGGCCTGAACGAGCTTGTTGGCGCCAGAAATGTCCGGCAATTTCTCACCGTTGCGCAGGCGCTGCAGAAGCACGAGTTCGGCTTCCTGCATGCCGATGGCGCGTTCAGCCATGGCTCTAGCCTGGCTTGGATGAAGAGCGACAACACCGCTTTCATCGCACAGGATGGCATCGCCCGGATTGATCACCTGGCCGCCGACGCTGATCGGAACGTTGATCGCGCCTTCGAGGCCGAGGATCTTGGTGGTGATCGGCGAAGGACCACGGCACCACATCGGCATGTCGACCTTGGCGAACTCCGAGAAGTCGGTCGCCGGGCCATCAACGACACCGGCCTTAACGCCGGCCATCTTCATGGTGTTGGTGATAACACCGCCCCAGCAGGCGTGACGGGTATCGCCGCAACGGTCGATGAGGACGATATCCCCGGGACGCACGAACTGCGACAGATAGTGGAGCATGGTCGAATCCGCATTGGGGATTCGCAGCGTGACGGCAGTGCCTGCCACACGTTTGCCCGGAAGGACGGCGCGGATTTCAGGATCGACGAAGCCGGAGTGAAGCACGTGACCGATCGTTGCGACTTCGACCTTCTCAAGAAGCTCGATGATGTCGGCACCGATCTGTTCGGGCATGGGGTTGGCGATAAACATTGAGTCTTTCTCCGATCAGAGAACGTGGTGGTTCGCCACCGGTACGTTGGCGCGCACCTTGGCCGAATAGTCGAAGTCAAGGACGGCACCGGCCGTTCCAACGCTGTCGGAGCATTGGGCGACGATGTGGCCCCACGGATCGATGACCATGGAATGCCCCCAGCATGCCTTCTTGCCACCCGCATGGGTGCCGATCTGGCCGACGGCCAGAAAGTAGGTCTGGGTTTCGACGGCACGGGCGCGCGCCAGAACTTCCCAATGGTCCTTGCCTGTCATCAGGGTGAAGGCCGCTGGCAGAACGATGACGTCTGCACCTTTGTCCCGCAGGGCGCGAAACAGTTCAGGGAAGCGAATATCGTAGCAGATGCCACAACCGACCGTCTTGTCGCCAACCTTGTAGGTCACCACTTCTTCGCCACGGGCAACGGAGTCGGATTCGCGGTAGCTGATGCCGTTCGGCGTATCGACGTCGAACAGGTGCATCTTGCGGTAACGCGCGATCTGTTTGCCATCCGGCCCGAAAACGAGCGTCGAATTGTAAAAGCGATTGCCTTCCTTCTCGACGATGGAGCCGGCATGCAGCGTGATCGCGTGCTTCTTGGCCAGCCCCGAGAGCAGCGTGTAAATCTCGCCGTCAGGGAATTCCTCCCCGCTCTCATGCATCTCCTGGGGATTATCTCCAAGAAATGCAAAGTATTCCGGAAGAACAACAAGGTCAGGATTATCCGCCTTGACTGCCTTCTCAATAAGATCGGCAGCAACCTTAAGGTTTTCTGCCTTGTCATTCTGGGTATTCATTTGAACAAGTGAGACTTTCACGTTGCTCTCCTCTCATGTTGCGAGGAGAATTAAGAACGGGAACTGTTTTCATTACAAACGGAAAAACTCTATCGAAACCCATAAGGTAAGCTTATAGATTAATCATTTTGCGCTGCAGCGCAAAATTTAGGCGGCAGCCGTCATCCATTGCGTGGTGGTTTCACTGACGATTTCCGTCGCCATATCGGCAATGGCCCGGGCTATCGCGTTGTCGCCACGCTCCTGATAAACGGTGTGAAATGTGAGGGGCGGTACTGACGGACTAATGTCGAGAATACGCGCCTCACCGGATTTGATGATGCCGTCCACCAGCACACGCGGCAAAGCGCCCACCCCAACGGCCGCGGCCACAAGGCGGGTCATGATCGACAGCGAATTGGAATTATAGATGCGGCTGTCGGACAACCCGTGAGAATCGAGCAACGCGCGCAACGCCTGATGTGGCTGCGAGCCTGTCGAGAAGGTAAGTAACGGAAAATGCGCGATATCTTCGAGTGTGACGCCCGTTTCCGGCAGCGGCAATTCGACCGCGCCAACCCAACAGGACTCGAACGTACAGAGCGGTGAGTTGTAGATATTTGCAGCCATGATCGGCCCCATGATGAAACCGACATCCACCTCACCGTTTTGAATGCGCTGGGATAGTTTCAGGCTGGTGTCGATGGTCAGATCCAGACTGACGCCGGGGTAACGTTCGTTCATGCGGCGAATGAGCAGCGGTAACCAGGCATAGACGATCGTGTCGGCAGCACCGATGCGCACGGTGCCTCTCAGCGCCTCCCGGCTACTCACGATCTGTCGGAACTCACCGGTCAGATTGACGATCTTTTCGGCATGCTGCAGCGCCAGACGACCAGCAGGTGTCAAGTTGACGCAGCGCACATCGCGCGTGAAAAGCACGACGCCAAGCTCCCTTTCGAGGGCGGCAATTCGGTTGGACACCGACGCCTGGGTGGTATTCAACCGTTCCGCGGCCGCCGAAAAGCTGTTCAGCCGTGCAGCCCAGAGGAAAGTTTCGAGAAATCGCGTATTCATGAGGTAAAATCTTCCCGCATGGCTCCGCGAGCCGGCACTAACGTCGCTGGCTCGTCTTGCCCTTGGCCCTTTGTGGTTCGAGTGCAAGTATGTCCGATGCACGCCCCCATAAGCAAGGGATCAACGCCCTGGCCCTGGCACCGCTTTTTCGCACCGGCTGGGGCTGGGAAAAGGGATGACGGTCACAAGGATGTTTCAAATGAGTGGCCTGTTTTGCACCAGCTGCTTCCCAAACCATTGAACGCAAACAGGGCTCTGCGTCTCCTCGGAGCCCTGTTTCTTTAAATCTTTGATTGTCGGACCATCAGCGTTGCACCGGATTGCTGTGACGAAAGACAGATCGGCGAGACCTAAATCCTCGTGCCCCGCATACAGGACACAGCCTGCCTTAAGTCTGCAGGCACCCCTCCCCCAAACCTCACGGCTTCGGGATGACAGTTGCGAGCTTGCGGAACGGCGACAGGATTTCGAGGCGGCTTGGCACGCCCTTGGCGATGCTGATAATCGATCCGGGACCGATCTTCACCGGGACGGCTTCGCCCTGCGAATACATTGCCTCGCCCTCAACGACGACAAAAGTTTCCTCGAGGTCACGACCCGGATAGTTGTAGATGCCGGGCTCGGCCTTCCAGACTGCGACGATCGTGCCATTTTCGATCGGGTCCTGCCATATCTGGCGACGATACGAACCGCCTTCACGGCCTTCGGCGGGCATGGCCGGAACAAGATCCACGTCATCGGAAATGTTGAAAATCGGCATGGTCACGGGAATTCTCCTTGCTTTGTCGATGTTGGCACGGACCTTGTGGCCGCGCCGGTTCAGGCATGGGGTGGCAGTTCCGCCCCAGCTAGTTTCGTGGATATGTTGTCGCGCAGCCGGTAGTAATGCAGCGCCATTGCGGGTGCGAAACCCATAAAGAAGGGAGCTGCCTTCAGTGGTTCCAGCTTCAGGGCAAGCTCGTTATCCGGCTTACCAAGCGCCCATTCCGAAAGAATGGAACCGAGCATCGAGCCGGTCGGCACACCACGGCCCGAAAGACCGGTCAAAGCCACAACGCCCGGCGCGAGACCATAAAACCGCGGTACGGTGCGATATTGCATATCGAGTTCGCCGAACCAGAAATACTCCCAGCGGATCTCTTCCCGGAGCTTTGGATGCAGCCATTTGAGCCGTTCGCTCATGACCTGTCTCGTATAGGCCATGTCGCGGCCGCGGCGTCCCATGGGAAACATCGATGCGACGATCCGGCCTTCGGCATTGTATTTGTAGACGTAGATATCGCCGCGACCATCATGAATGGTCGTGTTCTGCGGCAGGACGGTCCGGCGTGTCTCTTCGGACAAAATTTGCGTAGCGGCAACGAACACGCGTTGAATCTTGAAGGTTCGATCCAGCTTGGGCCAACCACCAACCGTATAAGCGCCAGTGGTAAAGATCACTTTCGACGCGACCACTTCTCCGCGATCGGTCTTGACCTTCCAGCCTCCGGTTATGTCGTGTTCGCAACCCGTCACCGCCGAGCCGGTAAATATCTTTCCGCGCTCCTGGATGACAGCACGACCGAGACCGCGGGCGTAACCGAGCGGATTGAGGTGACCTGCCTCTTCGTGCAGCCAGCCGCCGTCGAAACGCGGACTGCCGGTGACCGCTTCCACCTCGTCACGGTCGAGCAGCCGGGTTTTCGCGCCCACAGCATTATAGGTCTCGACCTTGCGCCTGATCTCATCCATGGCGCCCTTATGCGGTGCGCCCATCACATAACCGTTCTGTACCCATTCGCAGTCGATCTGATAGTCGCGGATCATGCTCGAGACGCGGTTATTTGCCCGCGTTTGCCGTTCGATCAGCCGTTCCGCCCAGGGCTCGCCCAGCATCCTGCGCAGTTCTGGCAGGCTATAATGGGTAAAGGTCGGGGTGCAATGTCCGGCATTGCGGCCCGAACCGCCGAAGCCGATTTCCTTCCGCTCCAGAAGCACGACATTGATGCCGATTTTCGCCAGCTCCAATGCGGTCGTCAGACCGGTATAACCCGCGCCGACGATGCAGACATCGGCCTGCACGCGACCAGAAAGAGGCTCCGTATGCGGTGCTGAAGCTGCGGTCGCATACCACAGTGTCACGTCAAAGGGTGAGAACGAAACCATCTACCGAAACCTTCAGTTCAGGTCGCTGCGCGCATCGAGCGCATCACGAAGCCCATCACCGATGAAATTGAAGCTGGTGACGGCAAGCGTGATGGCGACTCCCGGCACGATGGCGAGCCAGGGCGCCTTGTCGAGATATTGCTGGGCTCCGTTCAGCATATTGCCCCAGCTCGGCAGCGGCGGCTGAATGCCATAACCGAGAAAGCTGATATAGGCTTCCAGAAGGATGGCACGCGCAACCGTCAGGGTCGCGGCAACGATGATGGGGCCGACAGCATTCGGCAGCAGTTCCCGGAACATGATCCAGCCATTGGGCAGGCCCAGCATACGGGCTGCCATGACGAAGTCGCGTTCGCGCAGAGACCGCACTTCCGCTTCAACCAGACGGGCAATTTCCATCCAGCTCGTGACGGCAATGATAACCGTGATCATGAACGGGCTCGGCTTGACGAAAGCAGCCAGAGCGAGAAGCAGGAAAATACTCGGGAAAGACAGAAAGGCATCGACAAAACGCATCAGTATCGCGCCGATGCGCCCGCCATAATAACCGGCAACGACACCGATGATGGTGCCGATCAGTGTCGACAGCACCATGGCGAAAAACCCGACCAGCAGTGAAATGCGTCCGGCATTGAAAAGGCGCGCGGCTATGTCGCGTCCGAGCGGATCGGTGCCGAAAATATGGTAACCGGTCATCGGCGGGGCAAAACGGGCGCGCAGATCGATGAACAATTCGTCGTAAGGCAAGAGATAGGGCCCGACCACGCAGGCGAAAATCATGACGGTGATCATGATGAGGCCGAGCACAGCAAGCTTGTGGCGGGCGAAACGGCGCAGCGTGCGGTTCTGCCACCAGTGAAACCGCGGTGCGGCCTGCGAGGGATGGAGGGTTGGAGCGGACATGGTCTTTCCTTCGATTGAGTGCGGCGTTTCGTCGATCCGGCTCTATCCGAGCCGGATGCGGGGATCGACGAGAGCAACCATGAGGTCAGCGAGCAGGCTTCCGATGAGTACGAGGATTGCGGAAAACATCAGAAGCCCCATCACGACGGGGTAGTCGTGATAACCAAGGCTATCGAGGAACAGGCGGCCCATGCCGGGCCAGGTAAAGACCGTCTCCGTGACAAGCGCGCCGCCGAGAATCGTCGGGAGCTGGAGACCGGCAAGGGTAATCATTGGCAGAAGTGCGTTGCCGACGACGTGTTTCATCAGAACCCGGCGCGGGGTCAGCCCCTTGGCGCGGGCGGTGCGGACAAAATCCTGATTGATGACGTCAAGCGTCGCAGTCCGCATGTAGCGGCTCCAGACGGCGATGTTGACGAGGGCAAGTACCAGGCTCGGCATGATAAGGTGAATTGCATAGTCATAAAAAGACTGATCGCCGATCGTATACATGTTGCCCGCCGGCAGCCATTTCAGCCTGAGCGCGAAAACATAGATGGCCACCAGCCCGAACCAGAAGGTGGGAATTGACAGCGCGACCATGGCCCCGACCGTGGCGGTGTAATCGAACAGCGTGTAACGTTTGGTCGCCCCCTTGATACCGATCCAGGTGCCGACAAGGATGGATACGACGGTTGATGAGACCATCAACAGCAGGGTCGCAAACAAATGCCCGGAGATGATATCGAGAACCGGACGTTGGTCGCGATAGGATTTCCCCCAATCGCCTTGCAGCAGGCGCCAGGCCCATTCGAGATATTGCACCGGCAAGGGTCGATCGAGACCCATCTGGTGGGCGATGCGATCAAGCGCCTCCCGCGTCATGCCGGGCGTCAGGGCAAATTGCGACAATGGCCCGCCAGGCGCGAGGTTGAGGATGGCAAAACCGATGATCGAGACAAGCAGCAGAAGTACGAGGCTCTGCCATATCCGATGGAGAAGAAAGGTCAGCATGATGAGACTCCAGGTCGCATCGTGGAACTGGCTAGCAACCATCCACGAATAGCCGTCAGAGTGCCGGCTGCTTCAAAGCCGGCACTTCACATGGATCGGGCATAAAGCCCTGTCTGCGGCAGGCTTTACGCCAGACGCCAGGTCGCAACGTTCCAGGTATCGATGCGGTTATTGACGTTTGGCTTCACGTTTTCGACGCCCTGCTTGTGACCACGCACCGTTGCGTACTGGAACAGCGGCAACAGCGGCAGTTCCTTGCGCATGATCTCCTGGATCTTCAGGTAGACGGCCTTGCGCTCCTCCGGCACGAAGAGACTGCCGCCCTTGGCCAGAAGATCATCGACGTCCTTGTTGACGAACTGCCAGGTATTCTGGCCCGAGCCGCCTTTTGCAGCACTCGACGTCGAGCGGAAGAAGTCGGAGGTATCGGGATCCGGGCCGGTCAGGAAGTCGAGCCCGACGATAACCGAATCGAACTTCGACAGCATCCAGTAGTCTCCCCACATGACAGCTGGCGGCAGGTTCGAAATGGTCATCTCCACGCCGATATCCTTGAAGGATTGCTGCATGTATTGCTGAACCTGTTCGCGGATGTGATTGCCCGCTGTCGTGGAGCAGGTGAAGGCGAGCTTCACGCCATCCTTGGCGCGTATGCCGTCCGCCCCGGGCGCCCAGCCCGCATCGTCGAGCAGCTTTTTAGCTTTCTCGATGGAATATTCATGCTTGGGAAGATCTGGATTGTAATAGAAAGACTGCTGCGGAACGTAGCTTTCGGTGGGTGTGGGCAAACCGTAATAAAGTGCCTCGATGATCGATTGTTTGTCGATCGCCGCATAAAGCGCCTCTCTTACCGCCGGCTCCTTGAACTGTGGACGTTCCATGTTGAACGAGAGGGATTCAATCGTCGAGCCCGGCACGACGTTGACCACCTTGCCGGCGAGATCCTTGGCCTCGTCATAATGGTCGGGTGTGATCCATTGCAGGCCCACCACGTCAATGTCGCCGGTCTTGAACTGGGTGTACATCACATTCAGGTCGGGTACGTATTTGTAGACCAGACGCTCTATATGCGGGCCATCACCAAAATAATCGATATTGGCGTCGAGCAGAATGTAGTCACCCGCAACCCGCTCCTTCCATTTGAATGCGCCCGTTCCGACCGGCGCGTTGTTATAGGCGGCGGTATTGCGGTCAGCTTCCGCACCTAGGAGGTGCTTCGGCGTAATAAATGTGGAAGCAAGGATCGAGGGATAGGGCGCGAATGGCTTTTCCATCTTCCAGGTAATTTCCGTCGGCGAAACCACGGTCAAATCCCTTACGAATTCGTGCCCGGTCTCGCGCCATGAACGGAAGTTGGGATCGACCAGAAGTTCAAGCGTGAACTTCACGTCTTCAGCGGTGAACGGCTTGCCGTCGTGCCATTTGACGTCGTCACGCAGCTTGACCTTCCAGTTGAGACCATCGGCGGAAATGCCGCCGTTTTCGACCGTCGGCACTTCGGCGGCGAGAGCTGCCACGAAGGCACCTTTCTCGTCGACATAAAACAGCGGGTCGAAGATGCTGAAATGGATGCCTTCGTCTACTTCAATATGCGGCATATGTGGATTGAACACGGTAGGCTCCTGCGAGAAGCCGACCGTGAGCTGGCCTTTGGCGGCCTTGTCCTGCGCCATCGCGCGGGAAAAACCCGGAAGACCGGAAAGGACGACGCCGGATGCGCCGAGCGCCAAAAGGCCGAGTGCCTGGCGGCGGGTGGTATTGATAAGCGGCTTGTTCTGGTCGGACATTTTTTAGTTCCCCTTGATCCGATGGTTGAACACGACGATTATTTTTGCTTCCGCCTCTTTGGGCGGTACTACTCCCATCAGCAGTTGCCTGCCTCATGCGTCAAAAGGATCGGCGGCACCTGACCGCCGGGCTTCTCATTTCAAAAGCCGCTGACCAGCTCGATCTTCGAGCCGTCGCTGAAGCGGCTGAAACGGAAATCGCGACGATCGACAATCGGATTGCGGCCTGTGACGATATCAGCCATGAGTTTTCCAGCCGCCGGGCCGATGCCGAAACCATGGCCGGAAAAGCCGGTTGCAACATGAAAGCCCGGAATGGCGTCGATATTGTCGATGACCGGAATAGCGTCAGGCGTCACATCGATCATGCCCGCCCAGCGCTGCGAAATTTCGGCCTTTTCGAAGACCGGGAAGGCTTTCTTCAGCTTGGCAAAGGCGCCGTCCGTCATGTCCATGGCCGGAACGGGATCGAGCACGCGATTATATTCGAAGGGCGAAGCCTCATCGAGCGCCCAGCGGCGCGGAATGCGCCATTCATCGTAAAAGCGGCCAGTCAGGCGCAGGTCGAGCGAGCGCCACTCATGCCGCAGAGCCGGCAGGAATTTCAGTGCATAACGGAAAGATGCGGGCACGATGTCGACGATGTTCTGGAAGCCGTTAGCGATCGTATATCCGCCGTCGAGACGCTTGCGGATCGCAAAACCGTTCGACCAGATTGCCTCTTCCGGACCGCCTTCCAGCGGCTTTGTGCGCAGCACGGAATTCATGACCTTGAGCTGCGGCAGATCGAGACCGTTGTTGCCGAGAAACAGGCTGGACCACGCGCCACCCGCCATGACCGCCGCCTTGCAGGCAATTTCACCGCGCTCTGTCACGACACCAGACACCTTGCCGCCGGAAAGCTGCAGACCGCGCACGGCGCATTCGGTCAGGATGAAGGCGCCGCGGTCGCGGGCAGCTTCCGCAATGGCAGGCGCGGCGCGCTGCGGCTCGGCCCGGCAATCACCGGCAGTATAGAGCGCACCGGCGACATCCATGTTGGAATGAGGATATTTCGCCTTGAATTCCTTTGCACTCAGCATGCGGCTTTCAATCTGGTAGCCTTCCAGATTGCGGTTCCAGCGTTCGTGCTCGGAAAATTCCTTTTCGTTTGCGCATGTAAAGACGATGCCGGAACGCTTAAAACCAGTCTCCCGCCCTGTACGACGATTGAGATCCGCCCAGATGCGCAGCGATTCTGCCATCAAGGGCACCTCGCGTGGATCGCGGCGGGAAATGCGCACCCAGCCCCAGTTGCGGCTCGACTGCTCGTGGCCTATACCGCCCTTTTCGCAAAGCGCAACACGCAGCCCCTGATCGACGAGTTCAAGCGCGGTGGAGGTGCCGATAATGCCGCCGCCAATGACGACGACATCGACTTCTTTCGGCAATTCCGCATCGCCATGGACGGGAACGACATAAGGACCGGGCATGTCAGAAAAACTCCTCAAGCTGGCAATTGATGGCGAATTCGGCGACGGAAGCCTCATTCGGTAAGGACAGCAGCATGGCAATGATGCGGGCAAGATCGGCGGGCTGGGTCATTTGATCCGCCGGCCGTGCGGATAAGGCGGTCGCCATATCGGTCGCAACGAAACCGGGGCATACGGCTGTCGCGCGCACGCCGCTTTCGAAGCCCGCCTGTCGGATGGCATGCGCAAGCGCGACCGCCGCGAATTTGGAGAGAGAATAGCTACCGGCAGATGCGGACTTCACCCGCTTGCCGGAGAGGGAAGCGAGGATGATGACCCGGCCACGACCGCTCTCGCTCAACGCCTCCCAGGCGGCCTTAACCAGCCTTCTCGGAGCCTTGACGTTGACCGCAAGCATGGCGTCGATGTCTTCGTCGTCTGCTTCGATCACTGTCTTCGGTATCATGATGCCGGCATTGGCCACGACAGCATCGATACGACCGAAATGCTGATACGCTTCATCGGCCCAGCGCTTCTCCGCACTCGCATCATTTGCGTCATAATGGGCAAGATGGACCTGTCCCTCGTGACCCACAGCCCATTGCGGCAGCGACGGGCTGCGCATACCAAGCGATACCGACCAGCCTTCGCCAAGAAGAGTAGCAGCGATATGGTCGCCTATACCCCGGCTTGCACCGGATATGAGAGCAACGCGTTTTGTCGTTCGTTCCATCATGCTAGCCCCACAATATGGCGGTAGGCGCGACGCAAAATGTCGATAACCTGCTTCTGCTCGTCTTCCGGGATGAAGCTGAAGAAATCGCGCGATTGCTGCGGAACGATCTCCCGGATTTTCGTTGCAAGTGCCGCTCCGGCTTCGGTGATGTAAAGCTCCTGGGCGCGGCTGTCCTCCTGCGACACTTCCCGGCGTATCAGATCGTGCGACACCATCTGGTCGATGATCCTGCCCATCGCAGACCGGTCCCGCATCGTCAGATGAGCTATCACTGAAGGACGGATACCCGGGTAGTCATCGACGAGCAGCAGGGTCGTGATCTTTCCAGTTCCCTTCGCCACATCCAGCCCGTCCAGCCGGGCATCGAGATCGCGCGATACGGCAAGGTTGATCGTGCGGATGTAAAAGCTCAGCGTGTCTTCAAGCACGTCGAGATTGATATCAGTTGGCGATGTCGGCGGGTTTTCAGTTGGTTTGGACATGGAGTTTCCGTTCGAATGGTCAAAGATCGACATTGGCGCACACGCTTTCCCGGCGTGCCGCAGTGCAGGTTTTCGGCCATGTCGTATGTCAGTTTCGTGACTGAATGAAAGGATAATTAGTAGACAAACGCAACTACTTTTTATTCCTGAAATCATATTTTTATTATTTAAATCAGACCTTTAAAAGGAAAACCTCTCGCGCCGCCGGATCCACGATAATCCGGCGGTGCAATCGGTCTTTGATGTCGCGCGATGCAAAGTCTGACGAGGTGTCCGGCTCGTCAGACTTCGATGTTATGTGCCGACGGCAGTTGCCGCAGGTTCCCAGTCCGCACCGGGGATCGCAGCAACGAGTTTGCGGGTATAGGGATGGGCCGGCGACCGGAAGATTTTTGTCGGCGGCCCCTGTTCGACAACCGTTCCCTTGTGCATGACAAGCACATCGTCGCAAATCTGGCTTGCGACTCTCAAGTCATGGGTGATGAAGATCATCGCCACCTTCATTTCAGCCTGCACCCGCGCCAGAAGCTCCAGAACCTGCGCCTGTATGGAAACGTCGAGAGCAGACACGGCTTCGTCGGCCACAAGGACGACCGGATCAAACATCAGTGCACGGGCAATGCCGATGCGCTGGCGTTGGCCGCCGGAGAATTCGTGCGGGTAACGGTCATAGGCCTGTTCATCCAGCCCCACGAGCTTCAGAATTCCCAAAGCCTTTATTCTCGCCTCATGCACAGCCATTCCGTGGGCAACGGGGCCGACCGTCAAGATCCTGCCGATCGTATGGCGGGGATTAAGCGACGCGAAAGGATCCTGAAAAATCATCTGGATATAGGGTCGCAACGATCGAAACGTCGTTTCGTCCATCGCTGCTATGTCACGGCCATCGAAGCATATTGAACCGCCATCCGCCTCCAGCAATTTCAGCAGGACACGCCCGAGCGAGGACTTGCCCGACCCGCTTTCGCCAACGATACCAAGGGTCTGGCCCTTGTGAAGCTTGAAGCTGACACCATTGACTGCCTTGACGATACGGGCCTTTCGGAAAAACGAGCCGGAGCTGCGATATTCCTTCTCAAGATTTTCGACCTTGAGAACGACGGGAGCTTCTTCGCTGACTGAACGCTCAGTGCTCCGCATCCGCGGAACCGCAGCGACAAGTCGCTGGGTATAGGGGTGGACGGGATTGACCAGAACCTGGTCGGCCCTTCCCTGCTCCACAAGATATCCCTTCTCCATCACCACGACGCGATCGGCAATTTCGGCAACGACACCGAAATCGTGGGTGATGAACATGACGCTCATGTTCTTGCGCTTCTGTATCTTGCGGATGAGCTCAAGGATCTGCGCCTGGGTGGTAACGTCGAGAGCGGTTGTTGGCTCATCGGCAATCAGGACATCTGGATCGAGTGCCAGAGCCATGGCGATCATGACCCGCTGGCGTTGTCCGCCAGACAGACGGAATGGATATTGCAGCCGCATCAGAGGCGGGTCGGGAAGACCGACTTCTTCAAGTAGATCCAGAACCTTGGTCTTGCGGGTTTCAGGCGTTCCATAGCCATGCGCTTCAAGCACTTCGGCGATCTGATCCCCGATTGTCATCAGCGGATTGAGCGCGGAGAGCGGATCCTGGAAAATGATTGAGACCGCCTGACCACGCAGCGGCCGGATTTTATCTTCCCTGGCCGCAAGTATGTCCATTCCCTTGAAATGGATTTCGCCGGAGCTGACTTTTATCACGGGCGACAAGAGCCCCATGATCGTGCTGGCAGTGACGGATTTGCCGGACCCGGATTCACCGATAATGCACAGGATTTCACCTGCGTGGAGGTCGAAAGAGATATTCTTGACCGCGTGGGTGCGCTCCATTCCCGGCGGAAGATCCACCGTGAGATTGCGAACGGACAGCACCACGTCGGCTGACGTGGTTGGATGCGACATAAGTTCCCCTTGTTTTTTTGTAACTTTGTTCGCTTTGGCCGACGCTTCATACGTCGGAAACAATATGGTGGACTATGTCTACTATATTGTCCAGTGAGGGGCGGCAGCTGAGACGCTCGAACCGGCACCGCGTTGGCGCTGCCCAGCATTCTTGACCTTTATGATCTGCAAAATGCCAGGCGGTCCCGTTTGATGTTTGGTCAGGAGCGGACCCGGCGTTTTGCGTTTTGGGACAAGTTCTCCAACTGTCCCGCTAGCGCCCACTTGCGGAGCAACTTTCGCGTGCTTAAAAGGCGTGCAGTTTCAAATCGCGTCGGAGAGGACCAATTTCGTGGAACAGGTAAATACCCAAACCGGTAAGGGCCGGACCAAAGCTTTATGGGCAGCGGTTGCGATTATTGCTGTTGCTGCTGCAGGCGTCATCGGGGGTAAGGCCTTCTACGAAGCAAAGGTCAGCGAACTCGTTGCTCGCACTGGCGCAACTGCCCGTTCCGTTGAGGTTGATTTCCTCGGGCAGATTCATATTCGCGAACTGGCCTTGCCGCTTGCCGATGGCAAGAACATCCGGATTGCCGCTATCGATGGACGTCCAAAATTTCCTTTCCTGGATGGCGCACTGGAGCTGAACGACATCAATGTTGATGTGCCAACCGGCAAGATCTCGATGGCGCATGCGCGTGTCGAGAATGCCGCGTTCACAAAACCGGATGCGGCTGAAGTATCCGGAGACGGAAATGCCAACTCTCTGCCTAAGCGCATAGAGCGCTTTGCAGCAGAGCGTATTTCCACGCCTGAGATGACATTCACGCAGTCCATCGCCACCACCGAGCAGAAGACTGTTTATAAGAACGTAGCCTTCTCGGACATCGCCAAAGGCCGGGTCGCCCGATATTCCATCGACAATGCCAGCTACGACATCCAGATGGATCTACCGGACAGCACTGGCGCGATGAAGAAGAAGCACTTGGTCGTATCGACCGGCGCCATAGCCGGGCAGGACTTCGATGCCGCTTACCTCGCAAGGCTCTATACGGAAAAAGCGGGTCCCGAAGATAAGGACGCAAAGCTTCTCTATGGCCCGCTCTCCGTCAGCAAAATCTCGTTCTCAGACGGAGACGGTCATTTCACTTACGATGAAATACGCAGCGACGGCTTCAGCGCCCGCATGCCGGCCGAGCCGCTTCTGGAAACGATGAACGCGCTTTCGGCGACCAAAAATACCGACGAGCTTTCACCTCAGGAACGCCAGGCAATTTTCGCCAAGGCCTTGTCCATTCTCGATATGATTGGCAAGAGCAACATGCAGTTGCTCGGGTTCAAGGCCGACGCACCTGATGAAAGCGAAGGGGCTGCCGGCAAAAGGGTCAAGGTCGGCATTGATCGTATCGATATGCAGATGGACAGCCGTAAGCTCGACTTCGGCTTGAATGGCATGTCGATCGGAAATGGCGTCGACACGATCGAAGTCGCCGAGGCAAGCCTCAAGGGCTTTGACTGGAGTTCCACAATCGAGAGTCTCTCCAAAATCGTCGGGCTTGACGACAAGCAGATCGAGACTTTCCCGTTTAATCACCTGATACCGGAACTGGGCACCGTCCGCGTCGGAGGCATCAATGTTGATGTCGCCGCCCCGGAACAGACAGACGACGAGACTGGTGAAAAGACGGAGGGCGTGCCTGAGCGCATCAAGTTCACGCTCAGGAATTTCGAGATGGGTCTGACAAAGCCCTTTAACGGCATACCCACAGATATCGTGATCAGGCAGGATGACCTTTCTCTTCCGATCCCGGAAGATTCGACCGAGGAAGTTTTTGTCGAAGCCCGCAAACTGGGTTTCGAGGCACTCGCCCTGTCTTATGCCCTTGCCGCCGGCTGGGATGAACCGAACAAGAACCTGGTGATCCGGGAAATCTCCATGCGCGGCAAGGATATTGGCAGCGTCAATTTTTCCGGTCTGGCGAGCGGGTTCACGGAGGAGTTCTTCTCCTTCGACACCAATCGTACCCAGGCCGCCCTCCTGGGGCTCGCGGGTCGCGAGGTAAAGCTGACGATCAAGGACGAAGGCATGATGGCCAAGGCTATCAAGCTGTATGCTCTGCAAAACGACATGACCGAGGATCAAGTGCGCGGTGTTCTGACACTCGTGGCAAGCGCGGGGTTGCAGCAGATCGCAGCTGAACAGCCCAAACTCAAGAATGCGGTGGACGCGTTGCTTCGCTTCATCAACAACCCAGGTACTCTTACGGTTACCGCCCGCTCCACTGGACCAAACGGTCTTGGTCTTTTTGATCTGGTTGCAGCGTCTGAAAACCCGATGCTTCTTCTCGACAAGGTCGATATCCAGGCGACGGCCGAGTAAGTCGTCCGACCGCACCCCCAAACGGTTCAAGCTCCGGTTCTCGGAGCTTGAACACACCGGGCGCGGAGCTTCTAGCAAAGCTTAGATGCGCCGCGCCTTGATCGTGTTCATGACAAAGCTGGTCTCGATGGTGTCGACGCATTTCAGCTTCGCGATCTTCTCTTTGATGAAGCGCTCGTAGTCCTCGAGCCCACCGCACATGACCTTGAGCATGTAGTCCCTCGAACCCGTGACGAGGTGACATTCCAGAACCTCGTCCCAGTCCAGAACGGCCGCCTCGAACATCTGGATTTCGTCATCGTGCTGGCGACTGAGGCGGATGGATGCAAGCGCGGTCATCGTCCATCCCTCGATTGCCGGATCAACGATCGCGGAATAACCTTTGATCAACCCCGTCTCTTCCAGCCGTCGCAGCCTCCGCAGACATGCAGATGCCGACAAGCCGACTCGCTCAGCAAGTTCGTTGTTGGTGATCCTTGCGTCGGCAGACAGCTCCTTGACTATCCGCCGGTCGATTGGGTCTGCAATTTTTTGCGACATAGAGCACAATTCTCCGCAATATATTGCTTCATCAGACATATCCACGCTTCAGAATGCAAGGTATTTTGGCTTGATTGGATGTAAGCTGCGGACAGTTCAACGTCTGTTGAGGAGGACCTTCCGCAAATGACCGCACCGCATCCGTCTAAAACCCATATCGGCAACCACGCTCTCCATCCTGAAACCCAGATGCTCAATTACGGCTACGATCCGGAATTGTCGGAAGGAGCGGTGAAGCCGCCTGTGTTTCTGACCTCGACCTTCGTCTTCAAGTCGGCGGAGGACGGTCGCGACTTCTTCGACTATGTCTCCGGCCGCAAGGAGCCGCCCGCAGGCAGAGGTGCAGGCCTCGTCTATTCGCGTTTCAACCATCCCAATAGCGAGATCGTCGAGGACCGCCTTGCCGTTTACGAACGCACCGAGAGTTGTGCGCTCTTCTCGTCCGGCATGTCCGCCATTTCGACGACGCTTTTCGCTTTTGTCCGGCCCGGCGACACCGTACTCCATTCCCAGCCTTTGTACGGCGGCACTGAGACGCTGCTGGCAAAGACCTTCCACAATTTCGGCGTTTCAGCGGTGGGTTTCGCCGACGGTGTCAGCGAGGCCTCGGTGATATCCGCCGCAGAGGCTGCGATGGCGAAAGGCAGGGTGTCCGTCATCCTCATCGAGACCCCCGCCAACCCGACCAACAGTATTGTCGATATCGCTATGATCAGCCGCGTTGCCGACGTGATCGGCCAGAAGCAGGGGCACCGGCCAATCATCGCGTGCGACAACACACTCCTCGGTCCGGTGTTCCAGCGGCCAATCGAGCACGGTGCCGATATCTCGCTCTATTCACTGACAAAATACGTTGGCGGGCACTCCGACCTCATTGCCGGAGCAGCGCTCGGTCGCAAGGATGTCATGAAGCAGGTAAAGGCATTACGCGGAGCGATAGGCACCCAACTCGACCCGCATTCGTGCTGGATGCTCGGGCGCTCGCTTGAGACGCTACAAATCCGCATGGAGCGGGCAAATAGCAATGCCGAGGTGGTGGCCGAATTCCTGAAGGCGCATCCCAAGGTCGAGAAAATCCATTATCTGCCGTTTCACGATCCGGCGTCCCCGGTTGGCAAGGTGTTTGCACATCAATGCACCGGTGCGGGATCGACCTTCTCGTTTGACATTGCGGGCGGGCAGGCAGCGTCTTTCAAATTCCTCAACGCTCTCACGATATTCAAACTCGCGGTCAGCCTTGGCGGTACGGAATCTCTCGCCTCCCATCCTGCAACGATGACGCATTCGGGTGTTCCGGCCGATATCCGCCAGCGCATTGGTGTGCTTGATTCCACGATCCGGCTGTCAATCGGCATCGAACATCCCGACGATCTGGTCGCCGACCTGACCCTCTCTCTGGATGCTGCCTGATGAAGAGGCAAATGCCGCTCCTCACCGACTGCAATACGTATGGGTTTTCCAGTACATACGAAACGCGGAAACCAACGTAGTGCAGGAAGGCGATAAGGGGAGCGGCGTTACCTTCCGCTACGAGTGGAGACGGTCCCGAACCGGCAATATGATACAGAAGCGGCGAATGACGGGTTGAGATGGCGTCGGGCAAAGGGTATCAGGTGCCTCAATTCCAGGCGGACCTCCCGCAAGCAACAAGGCTTATCCTGACATGATCCCGGATTTTCTCGTCACCCATTCCGGTGGCTTCCATGCCGACGAACTGCTGTCCAGCGTCATCCTGACCCGACTTTTCCCGCAGGCCCGCATCGTCCGCAGCCGGGCGCCGGAATGGATCACCCCCGGCGTGGACCGCATCATCTACGATGTCGGCGGCGCCTATGACGCGACAAGCAGGATATTCGATCACCATCAGCGCGGCGCGCCGCTGAGGGATGACGGTCAGCCATATAGTTCATTCGGACTGATCTGGAAGCATTTCGGCCGGGACTATCTTGCCGCCTTCGGCATCCCCGATGAACATGTCGAAACCGTCCATACCTCTTTCGATGGCAGCTTTGTGCTGCCGGTCGATCTGGTCGACAATGGTGCGGTCAGCCCGTCCGTCGCCGGGCCGCTGGTTGCGCTGACGCTGCCTGTCCTGCTGGAAACTCTGAAACCTGTTTTTGACGAGACCGACCCCGAAGCCGATGATCGCAGTTTCCACGCGGCGCTCGTCATTGCCCGCAGCTTCGTCGAGGCGAAAATAGCCAAAAGCGCTGCGAAACTGCGCGCCGAGGCGCTTGTAATGCAGGCTATCGTCGATGCCGGTAAAGGTCACATTCTGGAATTGCCGATGGGTATGCCGTTTCGGCCCGCCATTGTGAAGGCGGGCGCCGACAATCTGCTGTTTGTCGTTCACCCGCGTGACAAGGACTGGTGTCTGACCGGTATCCGTCGCGCAGATGAAGGCTTTGAACTGCGGGCAGACCTGCCTGCGGCATGGGCTGGCCTTACAAATGGCGATCTGGAAGCCGTTTGCGGCATTGAAGGCGCGAGTTTCTGCCACAACGGCCGGTTTATTGCTGCCGCCAAAACCCGTGATGCCGCCCTCGCCATGGCAGAACTGGCTGTGAAAGAGGCGATCTTGCCTGCTCCCGTAGCCTAGTTCATTGAACAATGGCACATGAGTAGGAGATTGCCCGGAAGGCGGGCCGGCGAAGCATATCAAAGGATATGCCCGCTAATGTCCTTCGGCCCGCATCCCTGGACTCTCCTCCTCCACGCCCAACCGGGAACACCGTGTTCGTTCCCGATAATCTACGGAGCCGTCACTTTGTCGGCGACCGCAGTACTATTTGGCAGCAGGAGAAGGACTGCGATGGCGCATAGCGTCGTTACCGCGGCAAGCCACCAGCAAAGTGTCGAAAACGCAGTCTGATAGGCATCCCGCAACAGGTCGTCCCCGATGTGGGACGATATTGCCGCTGCACCCGCCAGGTCGCCCACTGCCAGACGCTGACCTGTCTGATTCAAGAGCGGCGTAGACATAGGCGTCAGCCGTCCCAGGGATGCCGAGGTCAATGCCGACAGGGCGGCGCTGACGACTGCAAGCGCGATGCCCTCACCGGCGACCCGCACGGTACTGAATATGCCGGTCGCCATTCCCGCACGCTCCACCGGCACGACGCCAACGGACAAGCCATCCATCAGGCCCCATGGCAGGCCGGCGCCCACCCCGATGACGAGCATGGGCAGAACGATCATGGCTCCATCCTCTGCAGTGAAGCCGGCAAGCCAGACGAGGCCAGAGGCGGCGATCAGCAGGCCGATGCCGCAGAGCATGCCCGGCGAAACATGACGCGCCAACATCGTCGCGACTATAGGCACCACCAGCATCGGAGCCGACAGTCCCAACATGATGAACCCCGCCCCGATTGCTCCTTGTTGCTCGATACCGATGAGGCGCAACGGGATGATAACAAGAAGAACAACGAAAGAGGCGCAGGTGGCGATTGGCAATAGCTGCACCCCCACGAACCGCGGATAACGGAATAGCGATAAGTCCAGCATCGGTCGCGCTGCCCGCATTTCGATCAAGACGAAGGCTGCAAGCGAAAACGCAAATCCTGTGCTGAAAGCGATGATACCGTTAGACCTGAGAACAGGCAGCTCGATCATCGCAACGGTGAAGAGGGTGAGCGTGAGGGTAAAGCTTGCAGCGCCCAGCCAGTCGAGTTCCGCCGCATTGGGATCCCTCGTTTCACGCATCCGTGGCGGGCCGAGGATCAGGGCAAGGAGGCCGATCAGGCCGCCGGCAAGGAATATTGCCCGCCATCCGACCGTTTCGATCATCAATCCCGTCAGCAGCGGACCAGATGCAAGACCGACGCCGAAGGTCGTTCCAAGCAACCCAAAGGCGCGCGTCCTAGCGTGGCCGTCGAATTCCTGCGCAAGTGCGGCCGTCCCTCCGGCTAGGGCAGCGGCGGCGCCCACGCCTTGACCGGCACGTAGCAGATCGATGATCCACACCGAAGGCGCAAATCCAAGCGCAAAGGAGAAGCCGGTAAACAGCGCAAGGCCGATCAAGAACACCCGCCTTCTGCCATATCGATCTGCCAGCGCGCCTGCCGCCATCAGAAGACTTCCGAAAGCCAGCATGAAGGCATTGGTGATCCAGGTGAGGGATGCAGGCGATCCCCCGAGGTCCTGCCCGATCGCCGGTGTGGCAACCGCACCGGCGGAGAAGTTCAAAGGAAGGGTCAAGGCGGCAAGACACACCGCCACCAATACCGAATTCCGGCTGGCTGAGGATCTATGAGGGGCGTCGTTCATGCGAACTCCAATCGTGAAATGGCATCGCGACACCAAGGTCGCGTATCGGCATCCATCCTCATCAGACGACATCAATTCGACAATCGGCCTCACGGACCTTTCATCGCGGATTAAAATTCTCTAATCAGTGACAATGGATAAGTTGAGCGAGATCGATGCCTTCGTCCGGGTTGCCGAAAGGCTGAATTTTGCCAAGGCCGGGCAGAGCCTGGGCCTGTCACCTTCTGCTGTCGGAAAAAGCGTTGCCCGACTGGAGGCATCTCTGGGCGTACGGCTGTTCAATCGCACCACCCGGCAGGTCTCCCTGACCAATGAAGGGGCAATGCTGTTTGAGCGGTATCGGTCCATCCTGACCGATCTGCGCGACGCACATGAAGCAGTAACGGACAATCTGGCCCTGCCCCGCGGCAGTCTGCGCGTAACGCTTCCGACAATCGGATACCGCTTTCTGCTGCCGATCGTGCCTGAATTTCGCCGGCGTTATCCCGATATCGATCTCGAACTCGACTTTAACGACAGGCGCGTCGATCTGATCGAGGGCGGCTTTGATGCTGCAATCCGCAGTGGCGAGCTTGATGATTCCAGCCTGATAGCGCGGCGTCTTGGTCCATTCCGCTTCATTTTATGCGCGTCGCCGGACTATTTTCAACGAATGGGCACGCCCCGGCACCCCAACCAATTGCCAGAGCATGAAGCATTGCGCTTCCGCTTTCCGACCTCCGGCAGGTTTCAGGAATGGCTGCTGGAAAACGGCGACAACCCCCTGTCGAGCATGCGTATCGCCCTTACCTGCGGTAATATGGAGGCGATAAGGGCGGCGGCGATTGACGGGATGGGGCTCGCTTACATGCCTGAATTCCTGGCGACGGACGCCATCAGGGATGGCCTGCTCGAGACGGTCCTGAACGAACATCTCGCCGCACCAGGCCAGTTTTCAATTGTCTGGCCATCAGCCCGCTTCATGGCGCCGCGGCTGCGCGCCTTCATCGATTTTGCGATCGAAAAGCTCTTTGTCGAAACCTGACTGGAGTATCTGCGCATGACAGATGCTGGCGGGCTCATGCGCGCCGGTGGAGTTCGTCCATTGAAGCCATCGGCGGACTAGTACGGTGCATTTCTTGACCGATAAGACAGTGGTGGGTAAATAAAGGATGCTGATGAGGTTTATGACCATGGACAAAGATCGCCGATAATCCGGACTTACGTCGATGACAGCTCAGTCTTTTCAAAACGACGCGTTGGCTGGCTCAGCATTTGCATCAAAGGAACATTCATGCCCAGACTTTCTGGAAAGACCGCACTCGTGACCGGCGCGGCGCGCGGAATCGGTGCGGCTATCGCCCAAGCGTTTGCTGACGAGGGGGCACAGGTCATCGTTACCGATATAGACGTGGATGGCGGCTTGTTGACCGCAGGCTCAATCGGCGGGAGGTTTGTCCGTCTCGACGTCGCATGCGAGGCAGACTGGGCGAAAATTGCCAGTCAATTTCCCAAGATGGACGTCGTCGTCAACAATGCGGGAATAACAGGCTTTGAAGGACCATTCGAAGGGGCCCCGCCAGCCCATGATCCAGAAAATGCCCAACTTGCTGATTGGCACAAGGTCCATGCGGTCAACCTGGATGGCACCTTTCTGGGCTGCCGTTATGCCATCCGCGCCATGCGAGCAAATGGTGCGGGGTCGATTATCAACATTTCCTCACGCTCAGGGCTTGTCGGAATTCCAATGGCAGCGGCCTACGCCTCATCCAAGGCCGCCGTCCGCAACCACACCAAGAGCGTGGCCCTATACTGCGCCGGTAAGGGCCTGAACATCCGGTGCAATTCAATTCACCCTGCGGCCGTGATGACACCGATGTGGGAGCCGATGTTGGGAAATGGCCCGGATCGCAAAGATCGTGAAGCCGCGCTGGTCAAAGAAACGCCCATGCAACGCTTTGGCAGGGCCGAAGAGGTAGCCGCACTCGCAGTCCTGCTCGCATCTGACGAGGCAACTTATATGACTGGGGCCGAACTGAACATCGATGGCGGCATTCTTGCAGGATCAGCCGCAGCACCGGGAAGCTAGAATAACGGGCTATGGAATGACCGCACCTTTTTGGTCCATTGCACCCATTATGATGGAAGATAGTAAAGGTCGAACTTCCACCGATCAGTTCTGTGGCACTCCCGGCAAACGCGTCAAAACCTTGGATCATTTGGGAAGAGTTCAGCCCAAATGATTTATGACGGCAATTGGCGCAAACCGATCAATCTATGCGTTGACGATCGTCGCTAAAAACTCAAGACGCACCCAGATGGAAAAGGCCCTCCCGGTTCGGAGAGGGCCTGTTTTCATTACCATCGATAGTCGCGACGGTCTCGCCATTCGCGATGTTCGCGCCAATCTCTGCGCTCGCGCCATTCTCTGCGGGCCTGACGTTCACGCCACTCCCTGCGGGCTTCCCAGCGATCACGTCTGTCCCAGCCGCGCTCATATCTCGGCGGTCCATTGGGCCGGCAATATCCGCGCGGCGATAGATGAAAGCCGCGTCCGCAAGCATAGTCCACACTTTGAACGTTGGATGCCAGGGGTGCGGCCGGTTGACCGACAGGCATCGCGTTCGCGCCACTGCCGAACAGGGCACCGAGAATTATTCCAGCGCTTAAAATCATCTTACGCATTTCATCTCCCTCCTTCCGGGATGGAGGGATTTAGCGCCCTTGCCGGTGAACTGTGGCTGAATGAATCTTGATGTTTTCGTGGCAAAAACTCCACAATTGTGGCAGATACCGGCTTCGCGTTTCGATCACTGCGAAAGGGTGAAGCGGCGTCAAGGCGGCGCGGCTCACTGCCCCGCCCCAGTCAATGCAGACCTGTTATTCTTTTATGTGCCAGTGGTTTGAAGGGGCGCGATGTATCCCCTCCGGTTGCAGTCCCGCGGTTTTCGTCATAGTCCTCAAGCTAATGAGGAGACGGTGATTGAACCCCAATCTGGACACAAAGCCCGAACCAAAGCCAAAGAGCAAACGCCTCATCTGGCCTTGGGTGCTGTTGGCCGTTCTAACGCTTGCAGCCGTTCTCACGCTTGCGGGCATCTATATTTACGGGGAGCTGACATCGACGGCCGAGGATCTGGCTCGAACCTGGCGCGACCTCGTGCAATTGTTCTGGCTGATAATGCCGGACCGTCAGCCCTAATCTTGGGTAACAGAAAGGCGCTAGTGGCAAAGCCTCAGCGCAGCATGGAATCCCAAAAAAATTGAAGAGTTTGCGGCGGCGGTGTATCGGATCGCAAACTCTGTTTTTGGGAACCTGAATGCAACCGTCTTTTAGATTGCCGCCGCTGGAGGCGCTTGTTGTTTTTGAGGCAGCGTCCCGTTTGGGCAGCTTCTCCCGCGCGGGCAACGAGCTGGGCCTGACGCAGAGCGCCGTCAGCCGGCAGATCGGCAAGCTGGAAGCGTTCATTGGCTCCAAGCTTTTCGAGCGCGTGCCGACAGGCGTGCGACTGACGACCATCGGCGAAAACTACTCGATCGATATATCGCGGCTGATCCTCGATATCGCAAGTGTCACGGACGGCGTCCGCTCGTGGACCGGCGCCAGCCAAATCACCATCGCCTGCTCTCGCGGGATTGCGGATCAATGGTTCATGCCTCGCCTGCAGAAACTGAAACGCGATATTCCCGGCATCGAATTGCGGGTGCGGGTAACTGACGATGTGGCACATCTGCGTCTGGATGAATTCGACCTGGCTATTTTCTATCGCAAGGAAAGACCGATTGGCGTCTGGCTATCTGAACTCGGCCAGGAGGAGGTCGTCCCCGTTTCTGCCCGTGGCATGACCAATCTTATGGAGCAGAGGGCACCGGTTTTGATCTCCATCGAAGATTCGATGCGGGAATGGCAGGATTGGAGCGACTGGTGGCGCTCGTCACACCTGTTGCCGCCACAGGATGCAATCCAGTGGAAACTCGGAGACTATGGCCTCTGCGTCGCGGCGGCATCGCAGGGGCTTGGTGCAACGCTTGGGTGGACCTGGCTCATCCGCGACCAACTGGATAGCGGAGCGCTCGTTCCTGTGCATTCCCATGCCATGCGCTCGGAAGGCAAATTTTACCTGATGCGACCGGCAGATCGCCACCAGCGTAAAATTGTGCGCGAGGTTTCCGATTGGCTGATTGCAGACAACCATAAAACCGCGCGTTGAAAGCCGTCATGCCTGCGCAGGAGGTGTCTTGCGGCGCCGGTCCAGGAGAAACCGCGCGTAGCCGATAATGGTGAACAGCAGCCAGGCGACCTGTGAAATCAGCGAGCCGAGGTTGAAATTCCATATCAGCGAGTAGATCAGAAATACGCCACCCAGAACGTTTAAGAGAGTGTAGCGCCAGTCTTCTATCGTTAGAAGTCGCAGCTGCAACAGGGCATAGGCGAAGAGATAAAAAAACGCTCCTGCAAGGCCGACAAGATCCGCTAGCCCCATTTGTATCCACTCCATAAACACGCCCGCCCGGCGAGCGCCTGCTGCACCGGACCCGCTCCGGCGCATCCCTTTACTCCGCTTCGCAGATAACCGGATGCGCTCAGATTTCATGACCCCATGCGCAAAAATCATACCCCCCTGCGCGCATCGGTATCTAGTGCCGAACCGTCGAGTACGATACGCCACTGCCAGCCGCGCCTCGTCCGGCCCCGATAAAAAACAGGGAACCCAAACATGACATCCTCCCCCTTTTCCTTCTCGCTCGACCGGCGGCATTTTCTTGCCGGCGCGGCCAGTCTCGCGGCGCTTTCTGCCGGTTTCATCACAGACGCCAGTGCGCAAGGCGCGGACACACCGAAGAAGGGTGGCGTTTTGAAATTGGGTATCGGCGGCGGCAGCACCACGGATAACCTCGATCCCCGCATCCTGAAAGACTGGGTGCCGGTCAATCAGGCCTTCATGATCATGAACGGCCTTGTCGAGATCGATGCCAGCAATCACGCTGTGCCTGAATTGTTCGAAAGCTGGGAAGCGCAGCCCGGCGCCGTGGAGTGGGTCTTCAAGCTGCGTCAGGGTGTCACCTTCCACAATGGCAAGACCCTGACGGTGGAAGACGTCATCTACTCCATCAACCTGCACCGTGGCGAAACCACCTCTGCGGCACGCTCGGTTGCGTCTGCGCTTAAGAGCGTCGACAAGCTTTCCGACACCGAGGTCAAGATCGTCCTCGAAAGCGGCAATGCCGACCTTCCTTACATCCTGTCCGACTACCATTTCCTCGTTGTGCCCGAAGGCTGGACGGATTTCAGCAAACCTGTCGGCACCGGGCCATTCGTGTTCGAAAGCTACGATCCGGGCGTTCGTTCGCGCTTTACCCGTAATCCGAATTACTGGAAGCCGAATGCCGCTCACGTTGACGCCGTGGAAGTCATCGTCATCAACGATATCGCCGCACGCACCAATGCCATGATGTCGGGTCAGGTCCATGCGATCAACCAGCTCGACTTCAAGACAGTAGACCTGCTGCGCCGTAACCCCAACCTTAATATCGTCCAATCGGCTGGCGGCCAGCACTTCACGTTCCTGATGGATTGCACGCAGGCGCCATACAAGGACAACAATATCCGCCTTGCCATCAAGCACGCCATCGACCGCGAGCAGCTTTTGAAAACCGCGCTGCGTGGCTACGGCCGCATCGGAAACGATCATCCGATCCCGAGTTCTGACCGCTTTTATGCCGCGGATCTGGCGCAGCGGCCCTACGACCCCGAGAAGGCGAAGTTTTATCTGAAGCAGGCTGGCCTCGATACGCTCAAGGTAGAGATTTCCGCTTCCGACGCCGCCTTCTCCGGCGCTGTGGATGCAGCGGCGATTTTCCGCACGAGTGCGGCCAAGGGCGGCATCGATGTTTCTATCAAGCGCGAACCCGCCGATGGCTACTGGGACAACGTCTGGATGAAAGCTCCATTCTGCATGTCATACTGGGGCGGACGCCCGACAGCAGACCAGATGCTGACCATCGCTTACCAGTCCACCTCGGCGCAAAATGATACGCACTGGAAGAACGAAAACTTCGACAGGAAACTCATCGAGGCGCGTGCACTTCTCGATGATGCGAAGCGCAAGGAAATCTATGCCGAGCTTCAGGCGCTCATCTCCAATGAGGGCGGCGCCATGATCCCGATGTTCGGAGATTATCTGGATGCGACATCCAAGAAACTGAAGGGCGTGACCACGCATCCGATGTTCAACTTCATGGGTGCCCGTCTCGCTGAAAAGGTCTGGTTGGACGCATAATGACTAAGCTTATCCTGAAGCGCATTGCTTTGGGTATTTTGACGCTTCTGCTGGTGTCGGCGCTTATTTTCGCCGGCACTCAGCTTCTTCCCGGAGATGTGGCGTCGGCAATACTCGGACAGAATGCGACGCCTGAATCTCTCGCCGTGCTGCGCGCCGATCTCGGTCTGGAGCAGCCCCTTCTGCAACGTTATCTTTCCTGGCTCGGCGGTTTCGTAACCGGCGACCTTGGAAATTCGCTGGCAAACCACCAGCCCGTTGCAGCTCTCTTATGGCCGCGGTTCTGGAACACCATGGCGCTGGCGCTGTATGCCGCCGTCGTGTCCGTTCCGGTTGCCGTACTTCTGGGTCTGTTCAGTGCCATCTGGCGCGGCAGCCTGTTCGATCGGGCTGTCAACATCGTTGCGCTGGGCTTTGTTTCCCTTCCGGAGTATTTTCTGGGCCTGTTGCTGATCCTTTTCGTGTCCGTGCAGTACAATCTTTTGCCGAGCCTAGCCGACACTTATCCGGGCATGGGCTTTGCGGATTGGCTGAAAGCCACCACGCTTCCTGCTCTGACGCTGGTTCTGGTGACCGTGGCGCAGATGCTGCGCATGACCCGCACCGCCGTTCTTGCGGTGATGGATCAGGCCTATGTCGAAACAGCCTATCTCAAGGGATTGCGGACCAAACGCGTGGTTCTTCGCCACGCGCTTCCCAACGCCGCGGCCCCGATCGTGAACGTCGTATCGTTCAACATCGCCTATCTCATCACCGGTGTGGTGCTGGTAGAGGCCGTGTTCAACTATAACGGCCTTGGCCGTTTCATGGTCGATGCCGTTTCGAAGCGGGACCTTCCACTGGTACAGGCGGCAGCCCTCGTTTTCGGCGCAACCTACGTCATTCTAAACATCATTGCCGATGTGTCGGCAATTGCGCTTAACCCGCGCCTGAGGCATCCCCGATGAAAATGCTCCGCACCATCACCCCAACCGCATGGGTCGGTCTTTTCATCATTTCGGTCAACATCGTCCTGTTCGCAGCCGGTCCGCATATCGCGCCTTTCGGGCAGGAGGAGATCGTCGGTTCGCCTTTCGATCCGCCTTCGGCAATGCACTGGTTTGGCCTTGATCAGAACGGACGCGATATGCTGTCGCGCCTTTTGGCCGGTGCGCAAATCTCCATCGGCGTTTCGCTGGCGGCGTCCCTGCTCTCCTTCACAATCGGCATCACGCTTGGTTTCATCGCGGCTATCTTCGGCGGCTGGCTCGATATGGTTCTCTCGCGCATCGTCGACACTGTCATGTGTATTCCAGTGCTGATCTCGGCTCTTGTCGTGCTGCAGGCGCTAGGCTCGTCCATCCCCGTGCTGGTAGTGGCCATTGCGCTTCTGGATTCCACCCGCGTCTTCCGTCTGGCGCGCATTGTCGCCCAGGGCGTGAATGTGCTGGAATATGCCGAGACCGCGCGCCTGCGCGGAGAAGGCCTGATCTGGCTGGTGTTCAGGGAGATACTGCCCAATGCCCTGCCGCCGCTCATTGCGGAATTCGGCTTGCGTTTCTGCTTCACCTTTCTGTTCGTGGCCGGTCTGTCCTTTCTCGGGCTTGGCGTTCAGCCGCCTTTCGCAGACTGGGGCGGCATGGTGAAGGACAACCAGCAGGCCATTCTTTACGGCCTCTACGCACCGCTTTATCCGGCCGCTGCCATCGCCGTTCTCACCATCGGCGTCAATCTCGTCGTGGACTGGCTGCTGGCTGGCCGCAGCGCAATTCAGGGAGCAGACCGATGAGTAACAATGAGGTCCTGCAAATTCGCGGCCTGAAAGTTGCCGCACCGAATGGAGCAATTCTGGTTGATGGTATCGATCTGGATCTCAAGCGCGGTGAGGTCAAAGGGCTGATCGGTGAATCCGGCGCCGGTAAATCCACCATCGGGCTTGCCGCCATGGGATATGGCCGAAACGGTTGCCGAATCGTTGGTGGAGAAATCGTCGTGAATGGCGTTTCGCTGATGACGGTGGATCGCGCCGGTCGTGAGGCGGCGCGCGGTGCGCGCATCGCCTATGTGGCGCAAAGTGCAGCTGCGGCGTTCAACCCCGCCATGAAGATTGGCGAACAGATTATCGAGGGGCCGCTTTACCACGGCGTCATGAACCGGCGGGAAGCCGAAGCCTGGATGCTGGAACTGCTGCAAGCGCTGCAACTTCCCGATTATCAGAATTTCGGCGACCGTTACCCGCATCAGGTCTCCGGTGGGCAGTTACAGCGCGCGATGGTGGCCATGGCGATGTCATGCCGCCCTGACATACTCGTGCTGGACGAACCCACAACGGCACTCGATGTCACCACGCAGATAGAGGTTCTGGCCCTGCTCCGCAGTCTCATCCAGCGCTACAATACCGCCGCCCTCTACATCACGCATGACCTTGCCGTCGTCGCGCAGATTGCTGACAGCATCATGGTCTTGCGCCATGGCGAAAAGGTAGAGGCCGGTTCTGCCGAGGATATTCTCGAGCACCCGCAGGAAGACTATACGCGCCGTCTTGTTTCCGAACGCCAAGCCAGCATGTCCGGCGAATCCGTCCAGAACAGGGGTGGTGAAATCCTGCTGGAAGCGCGTGGCGTCACCGCCTACTACGGTCGCAAGAAGGTGCTGGACAACGTTCACTGCGAAATCCGAAAGGGCGAAACACTGGCAGTCGTGGGTGAATCCGGTTCGGGAAAATCCACTTTGGCCAGGGTTATTGCCGGGTTGCCGCCGCAATCCTCCGGAGTCATTTCGCTGGCTGGACACCGGCTTGCGGACAAGTACTCCAGGCGTTCGCGCGAAGATCTTCGCCGCATCCAGCTCGTCTACCAGCTTCCGGATGTGGCGCTCAATCCACGCCACACCGTCGGCGAGATCATCGGCCGTCCCATGTCGTTCTATTTCGGAATGAATGAAGATGAGCGCGCCTCCGAGGTGAACCGGTTGCTGGACCTGATCGGTCTGCCCCGGGAGTTTGCAGAGCGCCTGCCAAAAGCGCTTTCCGGGGGGCAGAAGCAGCGCGTGTGTATCGCACGCGCACTTGCCGCAAGACCCGATCTTATCATCTGCGACGAGGTGACATCGGCACTTGATCCTCTCGTGGCGGAAGAAATTCTCAGACTGTTGCGCTCGTTGCAGGATGAACTGGGCGTCTCCTATCTGTTCATCACCCATGACCTCGGCGTCGTTCGCCGGCTCGCCGACAGGACGATGGTGATGCAGCATGGCCGCATTGTCGAAACCGGCACGACCAAGGAGGTTTTTGCACCTCCTTACCAACCCTATACAGAACAGCTCATCACCTCGGTCCCCGAACTGCGGCGCGACTGGCTGGATGGCGTGCTGGCAAAACGTGGCCTCCCTGCCGCATGATCTGTGGGGCGGTTCACTCTTTGATGGGAGCCGCCTCGCATTCTTTCATTGTTGTCTCCCGGCAAAGCGATGCCCGCTTCAAATGACCCGACTGGAATACCCCAAATGACAATACGTGTTGAAGAACATATCTGGATTCCCATGAGCGATGGCGTACGCCTTGGTGCTCGCCTTTGGCTGCCGGAGGGCGCGGAACAATCGCCGGTTCCCGCCATTCTCGAGTATATTCCCTATCGCAAGCGAGACGGAACCCGCGGGCGCGACGAGCCGATGCACGGCTATTTTGCCAGCCAGGGATATGCCGCAATTCGCGTGGACATGCGTGGCACAGGCGAATCCGATGGCCACATGGCGGACGAATATCTGAAGCAGGAACAGGACGACGCACTCGAGGTGATCGACTGGATTTCCCGCCAGCCGTGGTGCAGCGGCAATGTCGGCATGATGGGCAAGAGCTGGGGCGGCTTCAACGGCCTGCAGGTCGCCGCCCGCCGTCCGCCGGCACTGAAAGCCGTCATCACCGCCTATTCGACGGACAACCGTTATACCGACGACATTCACTACATGGGCGGCCTGCTGCTGAACGACAATCTGTGGTGGGGCACCATCATGCTTGCTTATCAGAGCCGTCCGCTCGATCCGGAGATCGTCGGTGACACGTGGCGCGACAGCTGGATCGAGCGCCTGGAGAAGCTCCCCTTCTTTCCCGCACTCTGGCTGGAACACCAACGTTACGACGATTACTGGAAACACGGCTCGGTCTGCGAAGACTGGAGCGCAATTGAATGCCCGGTCCTTGCCATCGGCGCATGGGCGGACAGCTATACCAATGCCGTCCCGCGGCTTCTGGAGAACCTTCAGGTCCCGCGTCGCGGCATCATCGGTCCGTGGGGCCATATCTACCCCAAAGATGGTGTTCCCGGTCCCGCAATTGGCTTCCTGCAGGAAGCAACGCGCTGGTGGGACCATTGGCTGAAAGGCAAGGACACCGGCGTCATGGACGAGCCGATGCTGCGCGCCTTCGTCAGCGACACGATCGAACCGACCGGTACGCGGACGACGACGCAAGGCCGCTGGGTGGGCGAAGCAACATGGCCTTCGCCTGAAATTGCAACCCGCTCACTTTACCCCGGTGCAGCGAAGGAACTGCGCGATACGGCAAGCGAACCGGCGATTCTCAGCATTCGTTCGCCGCAAAGCCACGGCAAGGCGGGCGGGGAATGGATGGCGACCGGATGCCCCGGCGAACATCCAACCGATCAGCGGCTCGACAACGGTGGCGCGCTCGTTTTCGAAACCGCCTTGATGGAAGAGGATTTCGATATTCTCGGTGCGCCGGTAGCGCGTCTGCGCATTGCCGCAGATTGCCCTGTCGCGCAGATTTCACTGCGCCTCAACGACGTCCTGCCGGATGGCCGTGTCACACGTGTCAGTTATCAGGTTTTCAACCTGACCCACCGCGATAGCCACGAAAATCCGGAAGCATTGGAACCCGGCAAATTCTACGATGTCGCAATCAAGCTCAATGATTGCGGTTATCGTTTTGCCAAAGGGCACCGGCTGCAACTCGCCATCGCCACGGCCTACTGGCCGATGGTATGGACATCGCCTTACGATGCGACGATCAGCGTTTCCGTTGCAGAAAGCGCGCTTGACCTGCCCGTGCGTGCCACCGGTGACGACAAGCCTGTGCGTTTCGAGGCCCCTGCCCACGGCCCATCGACACCCATGACGCAGGTCGATCCCGGCACGGTCCGCCGCTGGACCGAACAGGACCATGAGACGGGTATCAACACCTATGTCACGGAAGGCGTGGGCGGCTTGTTCGGCGAGGGCGTGTTGCGGTTTGACGACATCGACACCGAACTCAGCCATAGTCTGCGGCGTGAATTGACCATTCGCGACGGAGATCCCCTCTCCGCGAAATACGTCCTCACCCAGACATATGAAATTGGCCGGGATGGGTGGCGCATCAAGATCGAGAGCCGCACCGAGATGCGCTCCGACAGGGAGAATTTCTACCTGACCGGAGAACTTTCGGCACTCGAAAATGGCAACCTCGTCAAAACGCGGAAGTGGGATGAGCGCTACAAGCGCGACCTCATCTGATGTTGCATGGCCCCTGCAGCTATTTGCTGGGGCCTACAACATACAATTGTCTCGGTATCGTATCTGTCAGCTTTCCTGTTCAGGAGCGATCAATGTCACAGTTGGGAGACAGGATCGATATCGGCCTACGTCTCGTGTCAGAAGCGGGAGACCTTGAGCCGCGGCATGAGCTCCAATAAAAAAGTCCGGCAAAACGCCTGTGCGGGATCCGCCCGCACGGCGATACTGCGTGAAGACCTTCCCGCTAAAAACAATGCAGAGCGAGTAAAAGGGATGGCCAAGCACAACTTTTTGTCGAGACGCGAAAATTAGAAAAACTAATAGTTGACGCGACTGTGCAAGCGCGCTATAACGAACCATCGAATTTGCTTGCTTAGCTTTGCTTGTTGCGCGATTGGCACCGCGTTCTGAACGAACCTTTCCTTTCAAAATCGCTATCAATGTCCGCAGCGCTTCTCAGTGCTGTGGGTCCTCTATCGCTATGAAAGGGTTCATCATGACCACTGGCACAGTTAAATGGTTTAATTCCACTAAAGGCTTCGGCTTCATTCAGCCTGACAACGGCGGCACAGATGCCTTCGTTCATATCTCCGCCGTTGAGCGGGCTGGTATGCGCGAACTCGTCGAAGGCCAGAAGATCGGCTTCGACCTGGAACGCGACAACAAGTCCGGCAAAATGTCGGCCTGCAATCTGCAGGCTGCCTAACGGGTTTTGCTTCCCTTTGACCACGGATGTACTGGCACTGCCGGAAGCACCCCGAACCAATCAAGGCCAGGCAAATTGCCTGGCCTTTTGTTTTCCGCTCGCATGCCGAGCCTTATCACCGGAACACCCATGACAGAAAAATACAGTATCTCGCGCCAGAAGGCCGAGGTTGCCTTCAGCAACATCCAGACGCCGTTCTTCGCAAAGGACAAAGCGCTCGACGAGCTTGATTCGATCACGCAATCCCGCGACGCCAAGACCTTGCGGCTTCGGGAAGCACGTCTTGCAAAGGAACAGTCTGATCGCATTTCTGCGACATCCGCTCTTCTTGCCAAGCGTGCCCGTGCACGATGATGGTTTTGACGGCATCGTCAGAACCGGTGCCTGAAGCCAATTCGCATCAGACGGCTTCCTGACCATCCCGGTATATACAGACGCCGGGCCTTGAGCTGTTGCATGCCTGTCAACTCCCAGGCAAGCTTACGTTCCAGCTGCCCAAGCGCGGCGCCAGTTATATTAAATCACTAAATTGGAATTATATTTAAAAACCGAAGCTATCGGCGATTACGTCTCGCTCCAGGTCATCGTGTAACGCGTTCCCTTGGCCTGTTCCGGGTGCGTATGCGTTTGCTCGACGCGAGCACCAATGTTCTGAGCCATTGCCATAATCAGCTTTGTTCCGAGGCCAGTTCCACGCGGAGATGCGCCGGGCTTTGAACCGACACCATCATCTTCGACAACGAGAACAAATTGCCGATTTTCTTCCGAAAGTCCGACGCGAACCGTGCCGGATTGATCTGGATAAGCGTACTTCAGCGCGTTGGTCAGCAGCTCGGTAATGATGACACCCAGAGCTACGGCATGGTCTGCCTTGAGGCTGATGTCACAAAGCGATGTTTCGACGGTAATAGACGAAGATCCTGGAACCGCCTGAAACAACCCATCGATGATCGACGTCAGGTACGAATTAAGCGATACCAGACCTATATTGTCGGTATTGTAAAGGCTGCGGTGAACGCCGGCGATCGCCGAAATCCTGCTTTGGGTTTCCAGCAATGCGACTTCGGCTTCCTCAGACTTGATGGTGTTTATCTGCAGGCGAATCATGGCGGATACCAGCGAGAGGCTGTTGGCGACCCGATGGTTCATCTCCTTCACCATCATTTCCGCATGTTCCTTGGCCTTCACCAGTAACCGGTCGGATTCCTCCTTCGTCTGACGCAGACGATGGTTTTCCAGCGACTGATCGATAGCCGTAAGCAACAGCGGGAAAAAGTCGTCACCGACATTCTTTATGACGTAGTCGGCGGCACCCGCCTTGAGGGCGTCGATCGCGATCTGGGCTTCGTTCGATCCCGTTACATAAAGAACGGGAACCCGCCGCGGCAAGGACTGAATCGCGGCAAGGAACTCCATTCCCGTCGATGTCTGGAAGTAATGGTCCAGAACGACGATATCGAACTGCTCGTCTTGAAACATCTTGAGCCCGGACGCCACGGATGCGGCATGGACCACCTCCATTCCGTGACGACCAAGGATCCGGCTGGAAAGCCGCGCCAGAGTCGGATCATCATCAACATACAAAACGCGCAATGCCATCATGCCTTCAAGGTACTTGAATTACGGAGAAGAACAGGCCGAGGTTCTTTATCGCACTCGCAAAGCCTTCGTAGTCGACCGGCTTGGTTATATAGACATTTGCACCAAGGTCATAACATTTCTGAATCTCGGTTTCGTCATCCGTCGTCGTCAAAACGACCACCGGCAAACGGCGCGTATATTCGTTACTCTTGATCTCCTCGAGAATTCGGATACCCGACATATCAGGGAGGTTAAGATCGAGCAAAACGAGAAGATATCGATCTTTGCTGACAACGCCATCGCGGTTTTCACCGAGGATGTAGTCGAGTGCCTTTGCACCGAGCGTAAAGGGCATGATCTCGTTGTTCACACCTGCGCGACGTACGTTCTTCTCGATCAGCCGAGCATGACCTTCGTCATCCTCGATCATAATGATCGTTACCTCTTGACCGGTTGCCTTCATTTTTCGCCTTCTTTCGTCACTTTTCTGAGATCGCTCGGCAGCAGCAACGTAAATGTACTGCCTTTGCCAAGTTCGGAACTCACCTTAATGTCTCCTCCTAAACTTCTTATTAGCGACCGAACATGGGCAAGGCCGATGCCTTCCCCCGGCTGATCCTGATCACCGGCGCGGCGAAAGAGTTCGAACACCCGTTCCAGATCATGCTCGCCAATGCCGCGCCCGTTGTCGCTGACTTCGATGCTGATGGCACCCCGCCCGGACGGATAAGCACGGGCAGTCAATCGCAGCGGTCGTCCCGGCATCTGGTATTTCACCGCATTGTCGAAAAGATTGCCAAGGATTTGGTCGAGAGAGATACGATCCGTCACGACTGTCAGCTTTGATGTCTCGACACTGATCTCGCCGCCATTGGCATTGATCTGGTGACGAACCGTCTCGGAGAGCGATGACAGCAATGTCTCTATGTCGACTTTTTCCGGCTGCAGCTTTCGCTGACCATCGCGCGATATCTTCAAGATCGCATTGATCAGCTGGTCCATCTTGCGTGTCGAAGAGCGGATGAAACTGATCGCCTCGGGAAGATCTTCCTCGACAGCCAGTCTGGCATCCCGAACCACGTCGTCGGAAGGCATTTTGCCGTCTGCGAGCACATAGGCGGTGACCGGCTTCAGGGACGTATCGAATTCGGAGAGGAACCCCATGATATTGACGAGCGGCGCACGCAAATCATGCGTGACGATATAGGCGAAGCGCTGAATTTCCTGATTGGCGCTGCGAAGATCACGGGTTCTTTCCTCAACCCGCTCCTCCAGATGGCGATTTAACTCGTCAACATCTTCCCGAGACTGGTTCAACGCACGGATATATGTGAAGACCAGAAAGATTGAACCGCCGACAACAAGCAGGATCGCCAGCGTGCCGCCGAGCGTTACCCATTGCAATGTATTGGCGGCGCCAAGTTGGTCTCCGACGATGATGCGGAGCCGATCGTCGGTCTGCGATTGCAGCTTCGACAAGATCGCCCTGATTTCGTTCATGAACCGTTTGCCGTCATTATCACGGACGACTTCGACTGCCTCGGTGATGCGTCCTGCCTTTTGCAGATCGATGGTTTCCTGGGTTTCAGCCAGCTTGTTGGCGACGGCATTACCGAGATCCGTCAGATCCTGCTCGTATTGCTTCTGGTCCTTCAGCACTTCGAGAAGTCTGGACTGCCTCTGCGGCAACAGGCTCAAGGCCTCCTGATAAGGGCCCAGATACTCGATGTTGTTGGTCAGCAGATAACCCCTCTGCCCCGTTTCAATGTCCTGCATCGACGTCAGGATATCGAGAATGGCTGCCCGCACACGGCGTAACTCGGCTGTTTCTTGCGAGTACCGGTTGTTCACCTGCACCAGCCACAGCGAAGTGGCGACCATTCCGGTCAATATTGCAACACCCACAGCGAGCATAAACAGGCTTCGCTGAGCAAAAGGCGAGAAACTAATCACAGTTGTAAATTCCCGGCATGCACCTCATTCGCGCGCAAACTAGAATATGCGGCGCATTGAATCGAACGTTTTATTTTCGATTCATATGGGAACCACTTTTGACGACGCGCGTTGAGCAAGGCTGAAAAAAATATTCCGCTCAGAATAGCGGATAGCGGTGCGAAACTTCACGGTTTTTCAACCCGGAATGCCAGAATTGCCTTAAACAACCTGAACCAGATGGCCCGGGGAAACGGTTTTATAGTTTCGCGTCGGCGTTTGAAATCCCATCGGCCGTATCGGGCTTTTCAGTTCATCGTTGGATATGCCGCGCTTTATTCCGCGTCGCGCCGGATCGGGTACCGGCACTGCCGCCATGAGTTTCTTCGTGTAGGCATGTTGCGGATTGTCGAAAACAGCAGCGCGCGGACCGATCTCCACAATCTCGCCGAGATACATCACCGCGACGCGATGGCTGACGCGCTCCACCACCGCCATATCGTGGGAGATGAAGAGGAAGGCGAGATCGAGGCTCTGTTGCAGGTCGAGGAGCAGGTTGCAGACCTGCGCCTTGATCGAAACATCGAGAGCTGACACGCTTTCGTCGGCAACAATGACCTTCGGATCGAGGGCAAGCGCACGGGCAATCGCGATGCGCTGGCGCTGGCCGCCGGAAAATTCGTGAGGATAGCGGCTCGCCATGTCGGCGGTTAGACCAACCTTTTCGAGGAGGTCGGCAGTCTTTTCCTTCGCCTGCTTCGTGGTGCCCAGTTTGTGCTTGATGAAGGGTTCGGAAATCGCCGTACCCACCGTCATGCGCGGATTGAGCGACGAGAACGGATCCTGAAAGATCATCTGTACGGACTTACGCATATTGCGCAGGCCGACGGTATCGAGCCGCATCACATCGTAACCATCGAGCGAAACCTCGCCGGCCGTCGGTTCGACAAGACGCATGATCGAGCGGCCGGTCGTCGACTTTCCGCAACCGGACTCGCCGACCAGTGCAAGCGTCTCCCCCTGAAACAGATCGAAGGAGACGTTTTCGACCGCGTGGACCGCACCCGTCTGCCGGGCCAAAAGGCCGGAGCGGATGGGAAACCGCGTCACGAGGTTCTTGACCGACAGGACAGGTGTCTGTCCGCTCGCAACCGTTTCGGCCACTTCTACCGGCTCGGTCGACAAGCCGGTTTTCATGTCGAGGACCGGAAAGCGCGTCGGCCACTGCCGGTCGCGCATCGAGCCGAGCTTCGGCACCGCCGAAAGCAGCGCCCGCGTATAGGGATGCTTGCCGCGCTGGAATATATCCCCGGTCGGTCCGGTCTCGACCTCATCGCCGCGGAACATGACAATGGTGCGGTCGGCGATCTCCGCCACGACGCCCATATCATGAGTAATGAAGAGGACCGACATGCCCTCCTCTTCCTGAAGCAGTTTGATCAGATCGAGAATCTGGCCCTGAATGGTGACGTCGAGCGCGGTCGTCGGTTCATCGGCGATCAGCAGTTTCGGCCGGGAAGCGAGCGCCATTGCGATCATCACGCGCTGGCGCATGCCACCGGAAAACTGATGCGGATACTCGTCGAAGCGACCGGCCGCGTTGGGAATACGAACCTTTTCGAGAAGCCGGACCGTCTCCGCCCTTGCCTGCTGCTTCGAAAAGCCCTTGTGCCGGATGAGGACCTCGGAAATCTGGCGGCCGATCGTGAAGATCGGATTGAGCGACGTCATAGGCTCCTGAAATATCATCGAGACGTCGTTGCCCCGCACGCCCCGCATGTCCTTCTCGGAAAGCGCCAGAAGATTGCGCCCGTTCAAGAGAACTTCACCCTCAATCCGGCTGAAAGCGGGGCTAAGCAGGCGCATGATGGACAGCGAGGTGACGGACTTTCCCGAACCGGACTCACCGACAATCGCGACGGTTTCGCCCGGAGCGACATCGAAGGAGACGTTACGGACGACGCTCTTCCAAGCATCATCGACGAGAAAAGAAGTGGTCAGGTTTCTAACGGAGAGAACAGGTGTCGTATTCATGATGTCATCGTCCCACAGCATAGGCCTGCATCAGTCGCGGGGTTGCGGCGGCCCGCAGCAGGCCATCGGCATCCCGCTTTGCGGCAGTCAGGCGCCCCACCGACCACGCATCGGCAACGGTGACCTTGTGTCCGCGGCGGCGAAGCTCCTGCAGCGTGATATCACCCACGGTGCTTTCCACCATGATCTCGCCCGGCGAACTGGTGCGCGGATAAAACGAGCCCGGAAAATGCGAGGTATGGAACAGCGGCATGTCGATGGCCGCCTGCAGGTTCTTGCCGTGATGCGCATAACGCAGGAAGAAGGGCAGCTGCCACTGATCCTGCTGATCGCCGCCCGGAGTACCGAACACCATGGAAGGGCGTCCCCGATGCAGCGCGAGCGAGGGTGTCAACGTGGTGCGCGGGCGTTTTCCCGGTGCGAGCGAGGTCGGCAGGCCTTCCTTCAACCAGAACATCTGGGCGCGGGAATTGAGCGCAAAGCCCAATCCCGGAACGATTGGCGATGATTGCAGCCAGCCGCCGGACGGCGTGGTTGAGACCATGTTGCCCCAGCGGTCTATGACATCGATATGCACGGTATCGCCGCGTTTTTCTGTAAGATGCGACATGGTGGGCTCGTAGACGGTGCCCTTGCCGCTCATTTCGGCGAGCATGGCCATGGTGGCGTCCACCTGCTTCTCGTAACCCGGCACGATGCCGGGACGCAGATCGAGGGATGCCTCGGTGCCGATCAGTTTACGACGCCCGGCATTGTAGCCTTCAGAGAGAAGATATTCCGTCGGAATCTGGCCGAAATCAGGATCGCCGTAATAGACCTCACGGTCGGCAAAGGCGAGCTTCATGGCCTCAACGATGGTGTGGATGAAATCGGGGCCGGACGGGTCCATGGCCGCAAGATCGAAGCCGTTCAACAGGGCGAGCGACTGCAACAAAACCGGTCCCTGCCCCCAGGCAGGCGTCTTTGCAATCGTCCAGTCATGATAATCAAGCGTCTGCGGCGCCTCGATGGCCGTGCTCCAGTCCGCCATATCCTGCGCCGTCAACACGCCCTTGTGCTTGGTGCCGCTTGCATCCATGACTTCAGCGGTCTTGACGTAAGTGTCGATGGCTTCCGCTACGAAACCCCGATAGAAAGCGTCGCGTGCAGCTTCAATCTGGTTTTCGCGACCCGAACGCGCTTCTGATTCAGTGACGATCCGCTTGTAGGTTTCCGCAAGTACAGGATTCCTGAAAAGGGCGTGCGGCTCGGGTGCGGCACCACCCGGCAGCCAGGTCTCATAGGATGTCGGCCATTCCTTCTCGAAGAATTCTGCAAGCCCCTTGATGGTGGCGGAAACGCGCGGCAGGGTCGGATGTCCGTATTCGGCATAATAGATGGCCGGTTCCAGCACCTCGCGCACGCTCATCGTGCCGTAGTCGCGCAGCATCAGCATCCAGCCATCGAAGGCTCCGGGAATGACGGTTGCAAGCAGACCATCGCCGGGGATCAGCTTAAGCCCCTCCGAGGTATAGTGCTCGATGGTCGCGCCACTCGGAGCAGGCCCCTGCGCGCAGATGACTTCGACCTTGTCCTTCTTCTTTGAATAAAAGACGGCAGGCATGTCGCCGCCGGGGCCACAGAGATGCGGTTCGACGATCTGCAGCACGAAGCCGGTGGCAATCGCTGCGTCGAAGGCGTTACCTCCCTTTTCGAGGATTGCCATGCCCACGGCCGATGCGATCCAGTGCGTCGAGGTGACGACGCCGAATGTGCCAAGGATCTCGGGGCGTGTGGTAAATTCGGTCATTCAGTCAGTTCCTTATGAGAAATCATGCTTCGCGCGGATCGAGCGCATCACGCAGGCCATCGCCCAGGAGATTGAAGCCTATGACGACGAGGAAAATTGCAATGCCGGGCCACATCGTCATCCACGGCGCTTGGCTCAGAAAGTTCTTCGCGGTGTTCAGCATGGAACCCCACGACGGCGCCGGTGCCTGCTGGCCAAGGCCGAGGAAGGACAGGCTCGCTTCCGCAATGATGGCCGTCGCAACCGTCAAGGTCGCCTGCACGATGATGGGAGCAAAGACATTTGGCAGGATGTATCGTGTCATGATGTCGAAGTGGTTGAGGCCAATCGACCTTGCCCCCTCGACATAATCTTCCATCTTGACCGCCAGCACCTGACCACGGGTCAACCGAACGAAAATCGGCATGGCGGAAAGCCCGATGGCGATCATCGCATTGGTAAGGCTCGGGCCAAGGAAGGCCGCAAGGGCAATAGCCATGATGAGGAACGGCATAGCCAGCAGCGCTTCGGTGATGCGCGATATGACCATATCCACCCAGCCACCGAAATAACCGGCGATCAACCCGAAGGGTACGCCGATGACCACCGCAATCATGACGGAGACAACACCCGCCATCAGCGAGGCGCGCGCGCCATAAATCATGCGCGAAAGGATATCACGGCCAAGATCGTCGGTGCCGAGCCAGTGGGCGGCGGACGGCGCCTTGCGGATGGCCGACCAGCTGGTCGCAATAGGGTCAGCAATCGGCAGGATCGGTGCTGCAACGGCAAGTACCGTGAAGAAAAGCACGATAATCAGACCGGCGAGCGCCGATTTGTTGCGCTTCATTTTCTTCCAGGCGCGGCTTTCCTGCCGCGGCACCGGTACGGGCAGGTTTTGATCGAGAGCGGTCATGATATCAGGCCTCAGATCGTCGCCCTGAGGCGAGGGTTAAGCAGGACATAGGCAATGTCCGCCAGCAGGTTCATGAGGATGAAGCCGACCGCGGTGCAGAGCACGATGCCCTGGACGACGGCGTAATCGCGGGTGAAGACCGCATCGACGGTCATCTTGCCGAAGCCGGGAATGGTGAATATCTGCTCCGTCAGAACCGCACCGGCCAGCAACTCACCGAAAAGCAGTGCCAACAGCGTGATGACGGGCAGAAGCGCGTTGCGAAAACTGTGCGACAGGATGATCTCGCGCGGCGAAAGCCCCTTGGCGCGGGCGGTGCGGATATAGTCTGAACTCAAAACCGCAACCATTGCGGAACGCGTGTGGCGCATCAACGTTGCCGCAAGCGCATTGCCGAGCACGAAGGCGGGCATGATCATTGTCTCGATGGAGCGAACGGGGTCGACGAATATCGATTCATATCCGGATGCCGGCAGCCAGCCGAGCTTCACTGAAACCAGCAGGATCAGCATGATACCGAGCCAGAAATTCGGGATCGACAGGCCGGAAAGCGCCACGATATTGGCGGTGTAGTCGATCCATGTGTTTTTCTTGACGGCGGCCAGAATGCCGATTGGAATACCGATGACCATCGCAAAGAACATCGCCATCACAGCCAGCTGGATGGTGACCGGCAGCTTCTGGCCGATCAGTTCCAGCACCGGCTGGTTGGTCCTCAGCGAAATACCGAAATCGCCGGTCACCACGCCGCCCAGCCAGTTGATGTACTGGAGCGGTACCGGGTCGTTCAGGCGATACTTCTCCCGCAGGAATTCAATCGTCGCCGGATCACGCTCCTCACCCGCCATTGCGAGAACAGGATCACCCGGCAACAGTTTCTGCAGCGAGAAGACGAAGATGGAGATGATCAAAAGCGTCGGGATCGCGACCAGCAGTCGCTTGCCGATATAGACAGGCATGGCATTGCCCCCGTTCGTGCACGTTCTGGAGGGCCGCACGGCAAGCCGTGCGGCGGATTTGAAGCGCTTAGTCCTTGCTGACGCCGAGAAGGCGGATCATGCCATCAGGCGAAGGCTCCCAGCCCTTGACCTTCTTGGAGATGGCATAGGCATAGGGCTGGTGGCCGAGATAGATGATCGGCATGTCGTCGTTTAGGATGACGCTTGCCGCATCGTATTTCTCCTTGCGGACCGCATCTTCAGTCGAGGCGCGTGCTTCGTTCAGCAGCTTGTCGACTTCAGGATTACAATATTTCACATCGTTGATGCCGCCCTTGCAGGTGACGAACTGGTGAAGATTTCCATCGGGATCGATACGACCAGACCAGTCGGAACGGCTGAGCTGATAGTTGCCGGCGGTCTGTTCGGAAAGAAGCGTCGCAAATTCGGTGGCCTTCAGCGTCACGTTGAAGCCAGCCTCCGCCACCATGGACTGGATCACCTGCATCATCTGCGTCTGCGTGGTGTTGTTGGCGTGCTGAAGTTCGATATCTAGCTTCTCGTAGCCAGCCTCCTTCATCAACTGCTTGGCTTTGTCGATGTCGCGGGGCGGCACCGGCAGGTTCTGGTTGAACCAGGGGCTTGTCGGCGGGAATGACTGATTGCCGGCCTTGGACGTACCCTCAAACACGATCTGGCCGATCGCTTCGCGGTCAATCGCATAGGAGAAGGCCTGACGCAGGCGCTTGTCCTTGCCGAGCGGATTGTCAGCGCGCGCACCGTTGTTGATGTTGACATACATGGCCATGTAGCCCGGACCGATCACGTCCGCATAGGTCAATTTGGGGTCATTCTTGACGGATTCCGCATCGGACGCCGAGATACGTTCGGCAATGTCGAGATCGCCAGAGCGGAGGTTTGCAAGCTTCACAGTTGTATCGGGAATTGGCAGGTAGACGATCTTGTCGACCTTGATCTTGTCCTTGTCCCAATAATCCGCGAATTTTTCGAGGACGATACGGTCCTGCTGGATGCGCTCGACGAATTTGAATGGTCCGGCGCAAACAGGCTTGGAGCCGAAATTCGCGCCCAGTTCCTTGGCGGCCTTCGGCGCGACGATCATGCCTGCGCGATCTGAAAGCTGGGCAAGCAGCGTGACATCGGGCGTCTTCAGCGTGAACTTGACTTCCAGCGGCCCGGTGGCCTCAACCTTTTCAACCGAGGACAACTCGCTCTTACGGCGGGATTCCGGAAGGGTCATGTTGCGCTCGATGGTGGCAACGACGGCGGCCGCATCCAGCGTCTCGCCGTCGTGGAACTTCACGCCGTCGCGAATTTTCATCGTCAGCACCTTGCCACCCTCGGACCAGGCCCATTCGGTGGCAAGCTGGGGAACGATCTTCATGTCCTGCGAGATATCCACCAGCTTGTCGCACATGGAGGTGTAGACGATACGGCCGACGAAGGTGCGCGATTGCGCGGGATCAAGCACGTCCGCGTCATCGTTGAGGCCGATGCGCAATTCGGAAGCCATGGCTGGTGCGGTCAGAAACGCGCTTGCCAACAGCGCCGTAGTCAGTGTGTAGATTTTCTTCATGTTCGATCCTCTGGTCTGGTTTTCTTTGACTTTTGTCATTGGCCAGCCCCGAAGGACCGGCGGGTTTTCGTCCGCGGCCTATGAGGCCGGAGTAAGCGGATTGTCGGCTTCGTTGATGCTCTTCGCCGCACGGTCTTCCGCAGCGCTCTCCTCCTGAAACCCGAGCGAAGTGGCGCGGATCAATCGTTCCTGATGCATGAGAAGGTGCTGGCGCATTGCCTCTCCGGCACGCGCCGGATCGCGATCGGCAATGGCATCGACGATAGCGACATGCTGTTCGAAAGACGCCTTGCCATTCGTGCCACTGCGCCGGGCGAGTTCGCGTATCGACTGCCAGGCATCGTCCTGGCGAATACGGTTCACGACATCGAAGATCGACAGGAACAGTTTGTTGCCAGCACTCTGGGCTATCTGGCGGTGGAGCGAGCCGTCCCACAATTCCTTGGCATCGGCATCCGTGCTTTCGCCGGTCTTCTTGACGAGCGCGCGCATGCGCTCCACCTCGGCGGGCTTGGCGCGCATGGCTGCAAGCTGCGCCAGTTGCGGTTCGATGCGCAGGCGGACTTCCATGATTTCCATGATATCGGTGCTGGCGACCATTTCGGTCACTTGAGTGGACCAATCGTCCGGCTTTTCGCCCACAAAGGTTCCGGCCCCCTGGCGACGCCAGATAAGACCCTCGGCCTCCAAAACCTCCAGAGCACGGCGGATTGACCGGCGGCCTACATTGAAGGTCTCGGCAAATGCCCGCTCCGTCGGCAGGCGGCCGTCATTCGCGAGATTCTTCGTCTGAATATACTCGCGAAGCTTTGCCAGAGCGTAGTTTGAATTGTCGTTAGGGTTTGTCGCCAAGCCGCACCATTTGCGTGAACCAATCGAACATTGGTTCATTTGGTGAGAAATTTCGGCAGACGTCAAGCCCATTTTTGAGCCTTGATTACAAGCGCTCAAAATATGGGCATACGCCGATTTTCAGGGTCGGAAATGCATGCTTTCAGGGCAAGGAAGACAATGTCGGCGAGCAAATGAAATACGACCGAAATGCCACCCTTGTCCTGTACGCGTTTACGCCAGCATTGACATCATTCGGAGCTTTTGAGTCCGTTCAAAATCTCGTAAGCCACGGCAACACGATCCTCATTGGGATAGTTTTTATTGGCCAGAATGACGATACCGAGTTTTTGCTCCGGTATGAACGCCACATAGGCGCCGAAACCGTTGGTGGAGCCGGTCTTGTTGATGAAGACATCGTCACGCGGCTTTATCGGCGGGGAAATTTCAGATACCGGCACCGTCTTGAGCAAGGCGCCGGAGTTCGTTTCGATCAGTGTTTTCAGCGCGGCTGGGTAGGCATATTGCTCCCAGATCATATCCTGCGTCATCGCGCCAACGCTGAAATATCCCGTATGAGTGTTGGCGATCGCCTGCTGGAGTTTTCCGTCCAGCTTTTCCAGCCCCATATTCGCATTAACGAAACGGATCATGTCGGTCGCCGTCGATCTGACCCCGTAAGCCTCCGATGAGAGAATGGCTGGCGTCATGCGGGCCGGTTCGCCGGTTCTCTTATAACCCTGCGCATAATCGGCCATCTTTGCCTTGGGCACCACGGTGAAGGTGTTCTTCAAACCAAGCGCCGGAAACAGTACGTCCTGCATAGCGCTGTCATAGCTTTGGCCCATGGCCTTTGCGGTGACGTATCCGAGCATCCCGATGCTGGGATTGGCGTAGGTTCTGTGCGTTCCCGCCTTGTATGCGGGCTTCCAGGCCTTGAGATAGGCCAAAAGCTGCGGCTCCGTCTTGACATTGTCCGGCACCTGCAACGGAAAACCGCCGGCGGTGTGGGTGCCAAGATGCATCAGCGTGACATCGCCAAACGGCTTGCCCTTCATGGAGGGAAGATAGTCTTCGACCTTGCCTGATAGTGACAGTTTGCCCTGCGTCTCCGCATAGGTACTGAGCGTGACCGTGAATGTCTTGCTGATGGAACCCAGCTCGAAAAGCGTCTGCGGGGTAACCGGCTGGCCCGTACTTTTGGACATGACACCGTAGGTGAAGACGTGATTTTCGCCATCGACACTGATGCCAACGGCCAGACCCGGAATACCGTTCTTCTCCATCACCGGCTTGATGGCTGCATCCGTTATCGCTTTCAGCCTGGCATCATCAGCGGCAAAAGCCTGCGCGAACAGACTCGTCGAGATCAAGGTGGCCAATGCAATATGTCTGCGATTAAGTTTCATCTTTCGCGTTCTCCAAAACCTCAAGTGGATTTTCGGCGCCTGCGCCGTCCCCAGCGAAAGACGTTTAACCGCCCTACATTGCACGAACAAATCATGATATCTCGGACGAGGCATAACAAAATCTAGGTCTTGAATGGTTCGGCAATTTCTTCCACTGAACGGCTTGAGGGCATTTGAGGCATCAGCGCGGCACCTCAGTTTCACCCGCGCGGCCATAGAACTCTGCGTGACGCAGGCGGCTGTGAGCCAACAGGTGAAGGGCCTCGAAAAACGACTGGGGGTTTCCCTTTTTCAACGGCTTCCAAGAGGCCTGAAAATCACCGCGGAAGGCGAAGCCCTGCTACCGACGGTCACCAGCTCTTTCGACCAGATGGCGATCACGCTCGACAGGATCGAAGCCGGTCAGGTGCGCGAACTGCTGTTTCTGGGCGTCGTGGGAACCTTTGCCGTGGGCTGGCTGCTGCCGCGGCTGAGGGAATTTCAAAAGCGGCACCCGTTCATCGACGTGCGCGTTTCCACCAACAACAACCGCGTGGACATGGCCGCCGAAGGCCTCGATTTCGCCATTCGATTCGGCCAGGGCTCCTGGCATGGCACGGATGCATTCCGGCTTTTCGAGGCGCCCCTTTCGCCTCTCTGTACGCCGAAACTGGCGGAGACACTGAAATCCCCCGCTGATCTCGCGGACGCCACGCTATTGCGCAGCTACAGGTCTGACGAATGGGCCACGTGGTTTGCAGCGGCTGGCGTAACACCGGTGGCGCAGGTGAATGCCGGCATCGTTTTCGATACCTCGCTCGGCATGATGGAGGCCGCATTGCAAGGGCTCGGCGTGGCGCTCGCCCCGCCATCGATGTTCTCGCGGCATCTGGCATCCGGGGCTATCGTCCAGCCCTTCCCCCTCACCATATCGCTTGGCAGCTACTGGCTGACGAGGCTGCAATCAAAGCCGCCGACACCAGCCATGCAGGCCTTCTCGGACTGGATGTTTACCAATATCGGTCCTGCGCAAGACGGCCTATGACAGGGCGAGCAGAACGCCACCAATCGCGCAGATGACCACCACGATCCATGGCGGCGTCTTCCACACCGTCAACAGGATGAAACCCGTCAGCGCAAGTGCAAAATCCTTCGGCATGAAGATGGCGCTTGTCCACACCGGATCATAAAGCGCGGCCCCGAGAATGCCAACGACGGCGGCATTTGCGCCGCGCATGGCAGCTTGCGCCAGAAGGTGCTTCCGAAAGCCCTCCCAGAAGGGCAGCGCACCGACGAGCAGTAGCATGCCCGGCAGAAAGATCGCGACAAGCGCAATGGCTGCTCCCGCAATACCGTTCGGCTGCGGCCCCACCACAGCGCCGAGGTAGGCCGCGAAGGTGAACAGCGGGCCGGGAACGGCCTGGGTTGCACCGTAACCGGCGATAAACGCATCTTCCGTCACCCAGCCCGTGGAAACCACTGCCGATTGGAGCAACGGCAGCACCACATGGCCGCCACCAAAGACAAGGGCGCCGGCACGATAGAACGCATCGAACAATGAGAGGCCTCGCGAGCCGGCCATCGCCGCGAAGACCGGCAGGAAGGCCAGCAGGAGCGCGAAAGTGGCAAGCGCAATGTATCCGACACTTTTCGGCACCCGGAATGCGAGATGGGAAGCCTGACGCGCGGCCTCGCTGCGACAGAAGACAAGCCCCGCAATGGCGCCCATGGCAAGCGCCAGAATCTGGCCAAATGCCCCCGCGACAAACACGACGCAGATGATGCCGACGAGCGCGATGCTGGCACGCTGTCTATCTGGGGCGAGGCTCTTTGCCATGCCCCAGACAGCCTGCGCCACCACGGCGACCGCAACGATCTTGAGGCCATGCAACAGGCCGGTACCGACCGGCCCTTCTATCGACGCGGCGACCATGGCGAAGAGAAGCAGGAGGATAGCGGATGGCAGGGTGAAGGCCGTCCAGGCCGCCAGCGCACCGAGCGGCCCTGCCCGTAGCAACCCAAGGGCAAAACCGACCTGGCTGGAGGCCGGCCCCGGCAAGAACTGGCAGAGCGCCACGAGATCGGCATAACCCGCCTCGTCGATCCATTTGCGCCGCACGACCAGCTCATCGCGAAAATAAGCGAGATGGGCGATGGGACCGCCGAAGGAGGTGACCCCGAGCTTCAGGAACGCCGTAAAAACTTCGCCGGGCGTGCCGCCTCGAGGGGTGGCCGCTTCAGTGCGGATGGTTTGCGTTGACGACTTCACGAAAAAGCTCCCTGAGCGTGCAACGGCTGTTCGTCTACACAATGTCCGTATCAAAAACGATATCGATATCAGACACTATTATGACAGGGATATGAAGAGGCGGGAGCGCATCCGGAATGGCCGGGGTCGTTGGACGCGCTCCATATATTTGTTTTCACGTATTTTTCGAGCCTCAGACGATCAGTCCCTTCATGGGCCGGATGGCCTCCGAACCGGGAAAGACAGCCTTGTCGAGCATGGCAGCGCTTGCGCCGAGATGATCGACCGCGAGGCCCTTGATGATCGCGCGAATATCCGTCGTGGGCGCAAGGTCCCGCCCATCCCGCAACTGCGCGAGCCTGAGGCCGGGCCAATCGGCGATGACACGCCCGCCACGGATGCTGCCGCCGGCGAGAAAGGCCGTTGTTGCCGTTCCGTGGTCAGTTCCTTCAGTACCGTTGATACGGGCGGTACGGCCAAATTCCGTGGCGACCAATATGGCCGTATCCTTCCAGACCGGCCCCAGCTCCTGCTCGAAGGCGGCAAGCGCATTGTCCAGCCCGCTCAACAATTTTGAAAGACGGTCGACCTCATGGGCATGGGTGTCCCAACCCTCGAAAGCCAGCGCCGCAACGCGCGGCCCTTCCGGGTGCGCAATCAGCCGTGCGGCACCCCGCGCCATCTGCTCCATGCCAACAGGATCACCCGGACCACCGCGCGCCTTGATATCGACGCCGGAGGCGATCCTGCCGGTTTCGATGCCCTCGGCAAGCAATGCCGCCAGCATCGGGTCCGTCTGGCCGTAGAGATCGGCAAGGCGCGGAGCGAGATCGCCATCGGCGGGTTTGAGAACGGATGGCGCCCATCCCAATATCGGTGCCTTGCCGCGAATGACAAGCGGAGCGCTGGCGCCAATGGCAAGGCCGCTCACCCGCTGCCCGGCCGCAGCTGGATTGATGGTTTCACCAGCTGGCAGCTGTTCGAGCAGACGGTTCAGCCAACCCGTCTCGACATGGCCGGGGTTTGGAAAACCAGATTCCAGCACATCCTGGCCATCAAAATGCGAACGATCACGATAACCGGTGGCGCTGGCGTGGACCACTGCTGCCTCGCCCTTCCGGTACAGCCGCTGGAAATTGCGAAGGGATGGATGGAGCGCAAAGAAACCATCCAGCGCGAGGGCTGGATTGTCGCCTTCAGTGCGCATGGCGATCTGTTGCCTTAGCGCCTCATAGTCGGGGTCGCCGACGGGCGGTACGGCGGTCAGCCCGTCGAGCGCGCCGCGCAGGATGATGGTGACGAAACGTGGGTCGCGCCCGCTGGCAGCAAAAGCAAAACGCGGCATGAAGGCCCAGGCAAAAAGCGCGCCGCCAGTGCCAAGAAGAGCGCGGCGGGTTGGGGAAAGATGTTCACACAGCATGGTCAACGCCTCTGGAATTCGGGGGAAAGGAAAGCAATCGTCAGTCCCTGCGGTTTGCTCTCAGCCCGCTGCACGGCCTTTTTCGTCTCCTCGGACAAAAGTGGCCCCAGCCGGTCTGCGACGAAGTTGCGCGGATCGATTGAACCCGCAACCTGATGAGCGAACAGACTGGCGGCATCGATACGCGTCGCCAGGCCCTCGGAAGAACCCCAGCTATCGGTGACATCGGCAAAACCGTTCGGTCCGGAGGGGTTCCACAGCGGCTGACCCAATGCGTTGAGCACTGAAATTACCTGCTCGGGTTTTGGCACTATTCCACTCGCCCTGATGACGGTCGTCACGAAATCTAACGGGGGTCTGAGCTTGGTCAGCGCCGGGCTCCACGATTGTTCAGCCTCGATAAGCGCCATATAGGTGGCGGAAAGATCGCAGTGGCTCTTGGTGTAGGCGGCAGCAAGTTTCGCCACCAGTTCCGGTGGTGGATGGTCGCTAACGAAATGCCGTACCAGCTTGTAAGCGAGATGGCTGGCCGTCGCCGGATGATGCGCGAGATCTCGCAGCGCCCGCCGCCCCTGCTCTACCCCCGCTTCACCGTAGGTGATGCCCATCACGGCATGGTCGCCGGGTTCATGGTTGTTGGCGTTGAAGGAAAATCGGCCAAGCGGGCCCGGACGCTTCTCGTCGCGATAGACGCTCCAGCCGGTGATGATGCGGGCAAGTGCTGTAACATCGGCCTGACTATAGCCGCCATCCACCCCGAGCGTGTGCAGTTCCATGATTTCGCGCGCGAGGTTTTCGTTGAGCCCGCGCTTGCCGTTCCTGTTGGCCTGCGAATTCGGTCCGATCGATTGCTGATTGTCGAGAAAATACAGCATGGCGGGGTGGGTCTCGACTGCGACCAGCATATCCTCGAAATTGCCGAAGACATGCGGACGGATCGCCTCACGCTCGAAAGCGCCGGCGAGAATGTGCACATCACCGCCCTTGCCGGTGGCAACCGCGAAGTGATTGGCCCAGAACATTGCCAACCGCTCGCCGAAACCGATCAGCGGCTGGCGTATCGTGCCGTTGAAGCGGGCGTCAGCCTCCGCAAGCAGTATCTGCTGGGGAAAATAGGGGCGCTTGGTGGCCGGCACGTCCGGCTTCTTGTCCTGTGAAGCACTGGCAGGCGGCACCATGCCCGCATTGCCCATAGCGTTTGCGGCAGTTGCCATTGCCGGCGATGGTGGGCTCATGGCCCCTGCGGTCGCACCCGCGGCGCCGGTGGTGGCCGCGACGGCAAGGACAGCAGGTTTTTCACGCTCGGCCTTGATCTCCTTGTTATACGCCATCAGCGATATCAGAAGATCGGCGCTGGAATGAAGCTGTGCGCCGACAGGAATTGGTGTGGCGCGTTCGGTAATTTCCAGCCGCAACAGATCGCGTGGGTCGTCTTTGATCGCCTGGATATCGCCTTCACGCGCGCCGAGGCCGAAACGCCACAGACAGAGTGCTGCATCCAATTCCCTGGAATTTAACATGGCCGATACGAACTCCGTTTCGTTATCGACCATTCAACGGGCGCCAGGGCCAAAATCCGTCGCTATTGAAATGTGATTATTTCGTGGCCGGTTTCGGCGCCTCACGGGCGAGCAAGCCTTCCGCCAGCCGGCGCCGCGCCTCTAGCGACAATGTGCGGGCGAACTCCACGGCCTGCATCTCGGTTGCGGCGCGGACCTCATATTCCGCCTTGCGGGCACGCTCAAGCGCTGCGGACAATGCCTCCGGGTCAAGCGTTTCTGCCCCCATCAGGGACGCCGCCTCGATACGCGCCTGGCGCGCCTCGGCGGAGGTTTCACGCATGGTCCTGCGTGCATCGCTAAGGCTGCGCCGGAAGGCCTCCCTTTCGGTCTTTGGCAATTGTTCGCCCGCAAGCGGCATGCGGGCAGCGGCAGCGGCCGGGTCGTTCCGCAGATAAACGAACCCTGCACCGGCAAGCGCGCAGACAAGAAACGTATTCGCGACGAGAAGGACAACGACTATCCAGCGGAAATTCTGATCGCTCATTTCGTCTCCTCGGTCATTTCGTTTTCGGTTTGCAGGTTTCCGAACGCGGTCAACGTATCGCCCAATGTCAGGGCGGGCGGTGGCGTGAGGTTGATGACGGCAACCGCTCCCGTCAGCGCGCCCGCAAGGCTGATGCCGATCATGCCCGCACCCAGCCCGTACCGGACGATCCATCTGCGTCTGGTGGTCTGCGCCTTTGCCTGCGCCATGATCTTCGCGTTGAGCATGGCCGAAGGGTCGCGAAGACGATATGCCGACAGCGTAAAATCGAGAGGTGCCGCCTGCGCAATCAGGCGCCTGCCGTCTGCCGTCTCCGCATAAGCCATGGCCTCCAGCCGCCGGTCTTCCGGCCAGCGTTGTGGATCGGCACCATAGGCCGCCACAAGATCGGAAAAAACCTTGTTATCCATGAGCGTCTTCTTCGCCCCGTTCATTGGTCGCCCTCATTCAAAATCGCATGGAGTGCCCGGCGGCCACGCGCCAGAAGGCTTTCCAGTGCGTCCACACTGACATGCATGACATCAGCCGCCTCGCGGTTGGACATCTCCTGATAATAGACCAGAACGATCGCCTCCCTTTGTCGCGCGGGTATGGCCTGCAAGGCGCGCGCCACGGCACCGCTCTCGTCACCATCATATGGCAGGGCGGCATCGGGCTGCACACTGCCGTCAATCTGTTCGGGCGGCTCAGCAACCGATATTTCCCGGCGCTTTCGCAAGCGGTCGTAACAGAGGTTCAGCGCCACCCGGTGGATCCATGTGTCGAATTTCGCACGCCCCTGCCGCCACGTGCCTGCATGTTTCCATATGCGCAGGAAAGTCTCCTGCGCGATGTCTTCCGCCTCTGCCGGATCACCCAGCATACGCGTGGCAAGCGCCATGATCCTCGGCAGTTTGGCCGTCACCAGAGCCTGCATCGCGCGGACATCTCCCGCAGCGACATCCGCCACCAAATCTGCATCCGGATCGCTTACCATGTATCGGGCTTTGTCTCCGTACTGTCCTGTCGGACACGGGCGAAATCCATGCGGAATAACGGCGGCTTCAGTGAGGATGTCCCGCACCTTGCCACTTTAACGCAGACCCGCGCAAAATCCGTCGCCGATTTCTGGGAAATATTCGCGTGCATTTTACAGCAGACCGCGGCACCGCCCGAACACATTGGAACGGCTGTTTCAACCGTCCACAGATACCCCGGCAAGCCTGTCCGGCCCGAACGCTTCAAGCAATCCGCGATAGGGCTTGGCGAGTGGCGTGGCATAGGCGCCGCGCTTGGCAGTCGAAAGCCCCATCGATACCAGCGATTCCGCCTGTTTCACCGCCGCAGCGACTCCATCGATAACAGGCACGCCGAATTCGCTGCGCAGCTCGGCGGTCAGATCCGCCATACCGGCGCAGCCAAGCACGATCGCTTCGGCGCGATCTTGACGCAGGGCCAGTGCAATCTCTTCCCGCAGCCTCTCCCTGGCATTTGATGCCGGATCTTCCAGCGACAGGACGGGAATATCGGCGGCACGCACATTGCAGCGGGCAGACATGCCATAACGGTGAACGAGATGTTCGAGCGGCAGCCGCGAACGCTCCATCGTCGTAACGATCGTAAACCTCTGCGCGATGAATGCCGTGGCTGAAACCGCCGCTTCGCAAATCCCAATTACGGGTATGTCGGCGAGCGCGCGGGCCGCATCGAGCCCGGTGTCGTCGAAACAGGCGATGACAGCTGCCCTGGCACCAAGTGTCGGCGCCTTGGCAAGCTCGAGCAGCAGGCCGGGTACCGCGAAAACCTCATCGTAATATCCTTCGATGGAGACAGGCCCCATGGAAGAGGTCACTGCGAGGATTTCCGTATCGCAACTAGCCGCCCGCGTCGCCGCGTCGGCGATCGTCGCTGTCATGGATTGCGTCGTATTCGGATTAATGACGAGGATGCGCATGTTCTGTTTTTTCATCAACGCGAATGGCGACGGTTCAGAGTGACGATCAGGCCAAGCGTGGCCGCAATAACCAGGAAGGAGAAAAGGGTCGTGACGGCTCCGAGCGCGTAAAGCACTGGCGTCGTGACGTTGGTGGTCATGCCGTAGATTTCCAGCGGCAGGGTGTTGTAGGTGCCTGACGTCATCAGCGTACGGGCAAATTCGTCATAGGAAAGCGTAAAGCCGAACAGGCCGACGCCTATCAGGCTCGGTGCAATCATCGGCAGCACCACATGGGCAAAGGTCTGCCAGGCGGATGCCCCGAGATCGCGGGCGGCTTCTTCATAGGATGGAGAAAAACGGTTGAAAACCGCCAGCATGATGAGCACGCCGAATGGCAGCGTCCAGGTCAGATGCGCGCCGAATGCTGATGTATACCATGAAGGTTCCAGCCCAAGTTGTTGGAAAAGAACGCCGATACCGAGTGATATGATGATCGATGGCACCACGAGGCTTGCGACGGAAAGATAGAATAGCGGCGTCGCGCCGATGAATTTGCGCCGGAAAGCGAGACCCGCCAGAAGCGAGACGAGCACCGTGACGACCATGACCATGACGCCAAGCCCGAAGGAACGGCGGAACGAGCCGCCAAAATCGCCGACCGCCTGCTGTTCGAAAAGATTGCCGAACCAGTGCAGCGAAACGCCGTTGAGTGGAAAGGTCAGTCCGCCATTCGGCCCCTGAAAGGCAAGGATGAGGATCGCCGACAGCGGGCCGTAGAGGAACAGCACGAAGAGCAGAAAAAAGAAGGCGAGGACATAGAATTCACGGCCGCGTTTTTCCGAATGCATGGGTCACAGCTCCTTGCGGATATCGACGATGCGCAGGATGCCCGCGACCATCAGAAGAACGAGGATGAGCAGGATAACGGCATTTGCGGCCGCCGCGGGATATTGCAGCAGCGACATCTGGTTCTTCATCATCAGTGCCACCGACGCGCTCTGCCCGCCGGACATCACCTGAACCGTGGAGAAATCGGCCATGACAAGCGTCACGACAAAGATGCTGCCGATCGCCATGCCAGGTTTGGCAAGCGGAATGATAACGTTCCAGAGGGTCTGCCAGCCAGTGGCCCCGGCATCGCGCGCCGCTTCGATCAGCGATTTGTCGATGCGCATCAGCGTGTTGAAGATGGGTGTGACCATGAACAGCGTATAAAGATGCACCATGGCCAGCACCACGGCAAAATCCGAATAGAGCAGCCATTCGATTGGCGCAGGTACGATGCCGGCGCTGACCAGCGCGCTGTTGACCAGCCCGTTGCGCCCGAGAACGGGAATCCAGGAAATCATGCGGATGATGTTCGACGTCAGGAAAGGCACGGTGCAGACGAGGAACAGAACCATCTGCATGGTGGTGGTGCGGATGTGAAAAGCGAGGAAATAAGCGACCCAGAAACCGCAGAACAGCGTGATCGCCCAGACGATGGCGGCGAATTTCAGCGTGTTGATATATGTTTGCCACGTGACCCAGGAACCAAGCGTCTCGGTATAGTTGAAGGTCACGAAACCCGGATACATCTGGGCAAAATCATAATCCCAGAAACTGACGACGGCGATCATGACGATCGGTAAAAGCAGGAAAAAGCCGAGGATCAGGAAAAGCGGTGTGGCCTGAATATAGGACACAAGCTTCTGCGGCAGGGCGAAGCTTCGGGACGGCTTGTCCTTTTTTTCGCTCACGCCGATGAATCTGACTGTCACCAAGGCTTTTCTCCTGCTGGCTGCCTGTGAAAGAGAGGCCGCGTCGGCGCGGCCTCATGTCTGCGAAAGGCGAGAAGATCAGGCCGCGATGAACTCGTTCCAGCGACGAACCATGTAGCGGTCCTCGTCCATGACGGAGTTCCAGCACGCGACCTTGCCCATGCGCTCCTGGAACGAACCGCCGTCGCGCACTGCACCGGCCTTTTCCATGACCTTGCCATCAGGCGCGATGATATCGCCCTGCGCGGGCTTGCCTTCGACCCAGTAGCCCCACTCGTCGGCCGACATATGTTCCTTGGCCGTATCCATGGCGGCGGAGTAATAGCCCTGACGATTGAGGTAGGCGCCGACCCAGCCGGAGGTGTACCAGTTGATATACTCATAAGCCGCGTCCAGCTTGGCACCGGAGAGGTGCTTGGCAAGGCCAAGGCCGCCGCCCCACGAGCGATAACCTTCCTTGAGCGGCTGGTATTTGCAGGCGATGCCCTTGGAGCGAACGGCGGCGACGGCGGGCGACCACATGGACTGGATCACGACTTCACCCGACGCCATGAGGTTGACGCTTTCATCGAAGCTCTTCCAGAAGGCACGGAACTGCCCGTCCTTCTTGGCCTTGATGAGGAAGTCGATGGTCTTGTCGATCTCCTCCTTCGTCATGTTGCCCTTGTCGGCATATTTGATGTTGCCCATGGCTTCCATGATCATCGCCGCATCCATGATGCCGATCGAGGGGATATTGAGGATAGAGGCCTTGCCCTTGAACTTGGGGTCCATGATATCGGCCCAGCTGGTGATATCGCGGCCGACGAGATCGGGGCGAATGCCGAGCGTATCGGCATTGTAGATCGTCGGAACCATGGTGAAATAATCGGTTTCGCTTTTCGCAAACTTCTTGTCGCCGGGCTTTTCGACGAAACCGACCGTGTGCGGGGCGGTACCCTGGGCCACGACGCTATCGGGCGTCAGCTTGCCGTTTTTAAACAGCGGAACGATCTTGTCGTAATATTTCAGCTTCTTGATTTCCATCGGCTGAATGACACCCGCCGGGTAGACCTTCTTCAGGATCCAGTATTCGATATCGGCGATATCGTAGGAGTTCGGCTGGGTCACGGCGCGCTGCGCGGCCGCATCCGAATCCGTCGCCGTCATCTCCAGTGTGATACCGAGATCAGCCTTGCACTTTTCGGCAATCGCATTGAGGTTCGAAACACCCGTGCCGAACTGGCGGATCGTGATCGGGTACTGCGCCCATATGGTCGGGAAACCGGTGACAAGGCCGGAGCCGATGGCCGCGCCTGTTGCGGCGGCACCTGCCTTTAGAAGGCCACGGCGGGACAGGCCCTTGTTGCTGTTGGAGTTGTCGGTCATTTCAAGGTTCTCCTCTGGTTATTTTTGGGGTCACTTCTCTACCCGGCCGAGCACGATGGCATCGGCCGCATTCCATGAAAGCGGTATGGCGTCGCCGGTCTTTACCGGCTTTTCGAAGAAGGCGACGTCGCTGAGGATGGCGTTGAAATCCTCAATGCCCGCGCCGGTCACGGCGATCTTCACGCTTGCACCGCGATATTCGACATTCGAGACGATGCCGGTAAAACCGAAACCGGGTTGATCCGCCTCGCCGACGCGCACACGGTCGGTACGAACGGCGATATCGACCGCGCCGTCATCCGGGGCAACGCCGCCTGCCGTGAAGGTGCCGCCGCCCGCAACCTCCAGCGTGACGAGATCGCCGTTCTTTTCCTTGAACCGGCCGGAAATGACATTGTGATCGCCCATGAAGCGGGCGACGAAAGCGGTGGCCGGGCGCTCAAACAGCTCGCGCGGCGTCGCTGCCTGCTCGATGCGGCCATCATTCATGACGACGATGACGTCGGCCAGCGCCATTGCCTCTTCCTGACTGTGTGTGACGTGAACAAAGGTGATGCCGAGCGCGGTTTGCAGCTTCTTCAGCTCGGCCCGCATACGGATCTTGAGGAAAGGATCGAGTGCTGAAAGCGGCTCATCCAGCAGCAACGCCTCGGGGTCGGTGATAAGCGCGCGAGCCAACGCCACGCGCTGCTGCTGCCCGCCGGAAAGCTGGGCCGGGCGCCGGGTGGCATAGGGTTCGAGCTGCATCAGCCGCAGCATCTCCAGCGCCTTGGCGCGGCGCGCTTCCTTGTCCACCCCCTTCATCTTGAGGCTGAAGGCAACGTTGTCGACGAGATCGAGATGCGGAAACAGCGCATAGGACTGGAACATCATTGCCGTGCCGCGTTTGGCGGGCGGCAGATCGGTGACGACCACACTACCAAGCCTGACATCGCCGCTTGAAATGCTTTCGTGGCCGGCGATCATTCGCAGTGTCGAGGTCTTGCCGCAGCCCGAAGGACCGAGCAGGCAGCAGTAACTTCCTGCCGGTATCTTGAGGCTTATGGCATGCACCGCGGTGGTGTTGCCATAAATCTTGGAAACGGAAGCGATGTCGATTGCTGCGGCTTTGCTCATGAACACTCTCCTGCGACGTCTTTGTCATGCAGGAGCCGTGCCAATCGGCTTTGCCATTGATATAAAACGGGAATTTCGATGTGCTCACCGGTCCCGCCACCGGCCTGCTCAAATTTACATCGATTGTTTTCGATTTGGTGCGGAAATTGTATGCGATCTGAGCGACCGACAGGGAAACATGAAATCGGGAAAAGAGTGCCATCGAAACGAACTGGCTGACACTACTGGAATAGCGGACATTTTCCCGGCAAACACAACACAAAGGCTACTGCCGACGCACGCACCGCTCCGGTCGCGTGCGTCGGTACTGTGCTTAGATCACGCCAAGGAACTGCTTGAGTTCCGGCGTCTGGGGATTGGCAAAAACATCTTCCGGCGGGCCGATCTCGTGCACGCGGCCCTGATGCATGAAGACAACGCGCGAGCAGACGTCGCGGGCAAACTTCATTTCATGCGTCACCATCAGCAGCGTCATGCCTTCCTTTGCCAGTTCGCGCACGACGGCCAGCACCTCAGACACGAGTTCGGGGTCGAGCGCCGAGGTAATCTCGTCACATAGAAGGGCGATAGGCTGCATGGCGAGGGCGCGGGCAATCGCCACGCGCTGCTGCTGGCCGCCGGACAGTTCATCCGGATAGGCATCGAACTTGTGCGCCAGCCCGACACGCTCCAGCATCTTGCGCGCCGTCACCTCGGCCTCCGGCTTGGTGACCTTTTTCACCACCATCTGCGAAAGCATGACATTGCCGCCGGCCGTCAGATGCGGAAAGAGGTTGAATTGCTGGAAGATCATGCCGACCTTCAGCCGCAATGCCTTCAGATGCAGCTCATCGTCCAGCAACTGCGCACCTGCCACCTGGATCGAGCCGGCGCTGATCGTCTCCAGTCCGTTGATGCAGCGAAGCAGCGTCGATTTTCCCGAGCCGCTTTTGCCGATGATGGCGATCACCTCGCCGGGTTCGACATCCAGATTTATGCCCTTCAGCACCTCATTGTCGCCAAAGCTCTTGTGGACTTCAGTGATTTCGATGAGCGACATTGAGCTTCCTTTCTAAGAACTGGCTGGATTTCGACAGCGGCCAGCAGAGGGCGAAATAGATGAGAGCAACCAGGCCATAGACGGTGAAGGGCTGGAAGGTGGCATTGGTGACGATCGTGCCGGCCTTGGACAGTTCAACGAAACCGATGATGGAGGTGAGTGCTGTGCCCTTGACGACCTGCACGGAAAAACCGACCGTTGGCGGAATGGCGATCTTGAGCGCCTGCGGCAGGATGACGTAGCGCATCTGTTGCAGGCGGCCCATGGCAAGGCTGGCGGACGCCTCCCACTGGCCCTTCGCAATCGCCTCAACGCAGCCACGCCAGATTTCCGCAAGGAAGGCAGCGGTCCAGAGGATAAGCGCCACGCCAGCCGCAAGCCAGGCCGGAACATCAACCCCGAGGAGACCGAGGCCGAAAAAAGCGATGAAAAGCTGCATCAGCAGCGGGGTGCCCTGAAAGACTTCGATATAGATGCGGGCAGCACGGTTCAAAGCCCGGCGCGGGCTGATGCGCAACCACAGAAGCACGATGCCCACCATACCGCCGCCGATGAAGGAAACGAGCGATAGCAACAGCGTCCAGCGGGTGGAGAGCAGCAGGTTGCGCAGAATGTCCCAAAAGGTGAATTCAGTCATCGTGCCGCCCTCCTCGGGAAAAGAAAGCTGCCGAGCGCCAGCATGCCCTGCCGCAACAGGATGGCGAGCAGTAGGTAGATGACGGTTGACAGGATGTAGGCTTCAAAGGCGCGGAACGTGCGCGACTGGATGAAGTTCGCCGCAAAGGTCAGGTCTTCCACCGCAATCTGCGAAACGACGGCCGAGCCGAGCATGACGATCACTACTTGCGAGGAAAGCGCCGGCCAGATGCGTTGCAGCGAGGGTGTGAGCACCACATGGCGAAACGTTTCGAAGCGCGTCATGGCAAGGCTCGCGCCCGCCTCGAACTGGCCCTTTGGCGTCGCCTGAATACCGGCGCGGATGATCTCGCAACTATAGGCGCCCAGATTGACGATCATCGCCAGATTGGCCGCGGTCAGCTCTGTAAGCTTGAAACCAAGTGAAGGCAGGCCAAAGAAGATGAAAAACAACTGGATCAGAAAAGGCGTATTGCGGATGAGCTCCACATAGGTGCCGACGATGGGCTTCAACCATGAAGGTCCGAGCGCCCTGGCCCAGGCGCAGGCGATGCCAAGTGAAACGCCGACCACGCCGCCGACCAGCGTGAGTTGGCTGGTAATGGCGATGCCTTTGGCAATTTGTGGCCAATATTCGCCAAGCCACAGGAAATCAAATTGATAGCTCAAGAAACAGTCCCCTTGCGCCGGTGGAGAAAGGCGTCATCCCGGCGGATCCGGGATGACCATGGCAGACTATGATCAAAGGTCTTTCGGCAGATCCTGGCCAAGCCACTTGGTGGCGATCGCATTCAGCGAGCCGTCGGCCTTGGCCGCAGCTACGGTGGCGTTGACCTTTTCCAGTAAGGCCGGCTCGTTCTTGTTGAGGCCGATGTAGCAGGGAGAGTTCTTGATGAGGAACTTCAATTCCGGACGCTTCGGCGGGTTCTTGGCGAGGATGGCGGCTGCAACCACGTTGCCTGTCGCGACAACTTCCACCTGGCCCGAAAGGAAGGCCGAGATGGTGCCGTTATTGTCCTCGTAACGCTTGATGGTGGCGTCCGAAGGCGCGACCTTCGTCAGTTCCAGGTCCTCGACGGCACCGCGCGTGACGGCGATGGTCTTGCCCTTAAGGTCTTCGGCCTTGGAGATCGCGACGTCGGCCGGGCCGAAAACGCCGTTGAAGAAAGGCGCGTAAGCATCAGAGAAATCAATAACTTTTTCACGATCTGGATTCTTGCCGAGGCTGGAGATAACGAGATCGACCTTGTTGGTCTGGAGATAGGGAACACGGTTGGCACTGGTGACCGGGACGAGTTCCACCTTCACGCCCAGCTTGTCGGCGATCATCTTGGCCATGTCGATGTCATAGCCCTGCGGGGTCATATCAGCAGCAACGCTGCCGAAGGGCGGGAAATCCTGCGGTACGGCCACACGCAGCGTGCCGCGTGCGGTGATGTCGGCAAGGGCATCCGCCTTGGCGGGCGCGGAAAGACCAAAAGCGGCAGCCATGGCGGCGGCAGCGATGAGGGTCCGTCTGAAGATCATATGTCATTCTCCTTGTGTTGATTGTGTTGCATGTGAATTTTATCCGGATCGCCGCCATTCATTTCCGGTAGGGCGAGCGACCGGCGAAGGCCGGCGAGAGGATCGGGGCGTCGTGTGAGGTCGAGGCCGGTTTCCACCTCGTCCAGATGCTCGATGGAAAGCTCCGCCGCCCTCACGAAATCGCCCGCAGCCATCGCGTCGAAGATACGGCAATGCCCCTCATGGGACTGGAGGGCATGAAACTCCGACTGGTAGAGCATGGAGATCAGAATTGTCCGGGCGGTCAGATCGCGTAGCAGCTCGATGAGCACGGCATTGCCGCAAAGCTCGGCGATGCGGATATGAAAGTCGCCCATGAGGCAGGTAAGGCGCTGGCGGTCACCTGCGGCTATTGCGACTTTCTCTTCCTCAAGATGCGCGACGAGGACCTTGCGCCCCTCCTCCGACAGCATCCGCATGCTGCGAAGCAATCCGGATTCGATAATCCGCCGCGCCTCATAGATGGTCATCGCCTCCTCGGCGGAGGGCTCGACGACGAACCACCCTCGCCGCGCGCTGACATGGACGATGCCACGTGTTTCCAGCCGCATCATCGCCTCCCGTACCCGCGTACGTGAAACGGAGAAGAGTCCAGCCAGCTGATTTTCGCTGAGCCGCGTGCCCGGCCGGATGCGCGCCGAAAGAATGCCGGAAACGATGGCTTCTTCGATGTTTATCTGACGGTCCTGCTTGGTATGTAAATCTTGCATACAAGACTGAAAGCAAGGCCCGTGCCAGAACAGATATTGTTTTAAAATCAAAATGCCGCGAAAAAGCTCGCGCGTACTCGCTCAAATTTTGAGCAAGAAAATCGACAAACATCAAAAAAAACGCAGAGCTGTGCAAACTTGACGGTATGGCCGTCGCGGTTTCTCTCTAACCGGCTTTGAACCGGTCGAATGCCGTCAGATACTTGACCATGGGATCGGCATCCCAGCGGTAAATTTCGGTTCGGAGGAAATGCAGCTCTTCTTCGAGCTTTTCCTCCGCCAGTTCCACCCACCAGGATTTGGGCCGGCCATCGGAACCATCAGACCAGCGATAGCCCCGCTTTTTCAGATGATCTTTCATGTCGAACGGGCTGTTCTCCGCGTAAATGCGAACCCGGGAGTGCTGGCTGGCTTCATGGAGTTCCATGAAGGGCGTCCCGCTTTGGCCGGCGCGTACCTGTTCCAGCACCTCCAGCAGAGCGAAACAATCGTCGACTGCTCGGTGGCCGTCATGGAAATAGCCGGATTGCCCGATGAGGTAGGCGAGCTTGCTGCCCTCAAAACCCCGACCACTCCAGTCAATCTCAGAAACGGAGCAGGCCCAGGCCTTATTGCGGAAGATCGGCGAGAAGGCCTCGCAAAACGGACGATCGAAGCCGGCATTGTGGGCAATGATCAGATCGGCACCTTCAACAAGGGAGGTCAGCCGGTCGATGTCTATCGTCTGTCCGGCAACCATTTCATCGGTGATACCCGTCAGGCGCGTGATTTCTTCCGGGATGGAAGTGCCCGGCTGTCGCAGACCGCCATAGACCCCGGTGACATCCCCGATCGTGCCCTGATCGTCGAATGTGAAGGTAATGACGCCGATTTCGATGATCTCATCGGTTCGGTGGTTGAGGCCCGTGGTCTCGGTGTCGAGGATCACGCCCTGACGTGGAAACCCCGGTCGCGGCTGCTCGCATATCGCGCGCGGCTGCAACTTGCGCAGGACGCGGTAATTGCCTGTGGATTCGAGATATCCGACCAAGGCCTCATCATCAGGAACCGATTTCTGCATCGTTTCACGACCACCCGCTTTTCGCCCGCGCTCAGCCTGAGGAAGCCGCGCCGTCGCGGAAGCGAAAAAATCCAACTGGGAGGTCATTGTTCTTCTGTCCGCTTTGGCCGGAAATCGATATTGAGTTTTCCAACATATGCGCAGAGGCTCACACTAACAACAGCGGTTGCCGTGATCCACAGAAACCGGGCGGCGTCCGTTTGGCATTGCCCGCATTGGATTCAGAAAGGGGGCGGAATGTTCCGCCCCCTTTCTGCATTACCTTTATCGATCGAAATACCCGTGGTCAGCGTGTGTGGTGAACCGGTTGCAATGCATAGACAGGTGTAGGAAGCCCCTCCATGCGCGCCTTCAACTGCAACGCGAGATATTGTGAATAATGCCGCGACTGGTGCAGGTTGCCGCCGTGGAACCACAGCGCCTCCTGCTGCGTCGGCTTCCACATGTTGCGCTGCTCGCCTTCCCACGGCCCCGGGTCTTTCGGCGTATCCGAACCGAGACCCCAGACCTTGCCGACCCTGTCTGCCGTTTCCTGATCGATGAGATCGGCGACCCAGCCATTCATCGAACCATATCCCGTCGCATAGACAATGACGTCAGCAGGGATCTCCTTGCCGTCAGCGAGCTTGATCGAATTTTCGGTGATCTCGTCCACCTGACCGGCGGCAAGCTTCACCTTGCCATCGATGATCAGCTGCGAGGCGCCGATATCAATATAATAACCGGAGCCGCGCCGCAGGTACTTCATGAAGAGGCCCGAGCCATCCGCACCCCAGTCTAGCTGGAACCCGGCTTTTTCCAGTGCGGCGTAAAAATCGGCGTCGCGCTCCCTCATCTTGTCGTAAAGCGGGATCTGGAACTCATGCATGATCCGGTAGGGCAGCGACGCGAAAATGAGATCGGCCTTTGCCGTCGTCACCCCATTCGCCAACGCCTGTTCGGAATAGAGCGCACCGAGCCCTATATCCATCAGCGTATCGGATTTGACGATATGGGTCGTCGAGCGCTGGATCATGGTCACATCGACACCCGCTTCGTGGAGTGCGGCGCAGATATCATGGGCCGAATTGTTGGAACCGATCACGGCGACCTTCTTGCCCTTGTACCCATCCGGCCCCGGATGCTGCGAGGAATGGTGCTGATCACCGTTGAAGCGCTCGCGCCCCTTGAAATCCGGAATATTAGCCTTGCCGGACATGCCGGTGGCAAAGACCAGTTGCTTTGGCCGGAGCACGACTTCCTCGCCATCGCGATCAACGACGATCGACCATTCCTTCGCCGCCTCGTCCCACTTGGCGGATTTGGCAGTGGAGCGGGTCCAGTAATTCAGTTCCATTACCTTGGTGTAGAATTCGAGCCAGTCACCGATCTTGTCCTTGGGGGCAAAGACCGGCCAGTTCTTCGGAAAATCGATGTAAGGCAGATGGTCGTACCAGACCGGGTCATGCAGGCAGAGCGACTTGTAGCGCTTGCGCCAGCTGTCACCCGGCCGCTCGTTCTTTTCGAGTATGATCGTCGGCACGCCGAGCTGGCGCAACCGGGCACCGAGCGCGATGCCGCCCTGCCCACCGCCGATGATGACGGTATAGGGCTGCTTGTCATAACCGAGCGTGCGCGCTTCCTCCTCGCGCTCCTCCATCCAGGTTTTGGCACCAAGGTTCTGGCCGTGCCTTGCGCCGAGCGGGCGGGTGAAGCCCGATTTTTCCTCATGGCCCTTCAGTTCGGAAAGCGCCGTCAGCAGCGTCCATATCTGCCCGTTCCTGAAGCGCACGAGGCCGTAGCCGCGCCCTGTCGCCGTCTCGAAGGTGATCCAGCTTTCAAGCACACCATCCGCCTCCGTCGCCTCCTCGCCGGTAGCGATGCGCCAGTTTGTGGGTCTGGCTGTCGAAAGCTGCGCCTGCAGCATGTCGCGCACCTGATCGCGACCTTCAACGGTCTTGATGTTCCAGGTAAAGGCAACGAGGTCGCGCCAGTAGCAATCCTCGGCAAACAGATTAACGGCATCATCGATGCGGCCAGCTTCGAGTGCTGCCCCGAACGTATCGAGAAGCGCCTGAAGGCGGGTGGTGGGGGTCTTGTCGAGCATGTATTCCTCCTCCTGCTCAATGTGGAAACGGGACGGCTCCTCAACCGCCCCGCACTTCAAATCGGCCTATCGCGACAGGTCGATCAGGATCTTCAGATGCTTGCCGCTTGGGTCGAGCAGCTGGTCGAACCCTTCCGTGACCGCCTCACTGAGTGAGACGTTTTTGGTAACGATCCGGCTCGCCGGGATCTGGCCGCTGGCGATCAGCCGGGCAACACGCGGCCAGTAGTGAGTCGGATAGGCCCAGGAGCCGCGGATATCGATGTCCTTGAAGGTCACGTCGAACCAGTTCAGCGGGTTTTCGCCGGGGTGGAGGCCGGTCTGCACCACAACGCCCTGCTTGCGCACGGCATCGGCACAGTTCTTCAGCGCATATTCATTGCCGACGCATTCGATGGCGACATCGCAGCCAACATTGCCTTCGGTCTCGGCGCGGATGACATCGCCCACCTTTTCCGTCTTGGGATTGATCGTGCGCACCTCGCCAAGCGCCGCCCGCGCCAGCGCCAGACGCGTGTCGTTGAGATCGGAAAGAAATATCTGCGAGGCACCGGCCGCCCTGGCCGCCATGGCGACGAGAATGCCGATCGGCCCGGCACCGGTCACAAGCACGCTGCTGCCGGCCGTGACACCGCCACGGTCGCAGGCATAAACCGCGACTGCCGTCGGCTCGATGAGGGCCGCTTCCTGATCGGAAAGCGCATCGGGTATCGGCTGGACGTTATAGTCGTTGAGAAGAGCGGCCTGCGCCATGCCGCCGGAATGCCAGGACAGACCGGCGAGAGCGAGATTTTTACTCAGGTGATAAAGACCGCGATCAGCATAATAGTCGCCATGACGCGGCATGATGAGCGGCTGGATCGATACCCGGTCGCCAGGCTTTACATGGCTAACGCCCTCGCCTACGGCCTTTACGACACCGCCGAATTCATGACCGAGAATTTGCGGCCCGTGCGCGCCGGTGTAAGGATGCGGCTCCTTCGGCACGAAGATCGGGCCATAGGCATATTCGTGCAGGTCCGTGCCGCAGATGCCGCAGAACTTGTTTTCGACGAGCACCTCACCCGGACCGGGCTCGGGCGGCATATCCACATCCTCGATGCGTAGGTCCTTGGCGGCGTGAAAGCGCAGTGCTTTCATTGCATTTCCTCCTGTAGTTCTTGCACAGAAGGATCAGCAAGCGGCATGCCAGAATGGCCTGCGCCATATCTTGACGTATTTTCAATTGGTTACAAATTCAGCTCTGAGGCTCGCCGGCAGAATGCAACAGGTTCCGTGCAACAGGTGTTGCAATGGTCGCACCGGTTCGGACGCAGTCAATTCAGGCGTTTGAGACGGCGGTGAATGGTGGAGCGGTTGACGCCGAGGCTTCGCGCCAGCGCCGAGACGTTGTTGCCGCAGTCCTTCAGCGCCCGGCGCAGATCGTCGTCATCGCGCAAAGCATCATCGGTGGCGACTTCGGCAAAGAGGTGTTCAGGCAGGCAACCCGGATCGATCTTGCCGCCATCGGAAAGCGCGGCTGCAACCCGCAGTGCATTGAAGAGTTCGCGCAGATTGCCCGGCCAGTCATGGTCAAGCAGAATTGCCCGTGCCGCCTTATCGATCCTGTAGGTCTCGCCGTTTTCCTTCTCGATGCGGCGGAGAAACTGATCGATCAGCCAGCCGAGATCCTCGCGCTCCCGCAGCGCCGGCAGCGTCACCGTTGCGGCGTTCAGGCGATAATAGAGGTCCTGCCGGAAACGGCCTTCCTTCACCAGTTCGGCAAGATCGCGGTGCGATGCGGACAGTACTCTCAGACGCACCGGCTTGGCTTTCAATGCGCCAACCGGCTGCACCTCGTTTTCCGAAAGCACGCGCAGCAGGCGGCTTTGAAGAGAAAGCGGCATGTCGCCAATCTCATCCAGGAACAAAGTGCCGCCACTTGCCTCCTCGATGAGACCGCGCTTGCCCTTCTGGCTGGCGCCGGTGAAGGCACCGGGTGTGTAACCGAACAATTCGGATTCGATCAGATGCTCCGGGATTGCCGCACAATTGACGGCGACGAAATTGCCGTCGCTGTTGCAGCTGTCATGGATCGCCCGTGCCAGATATTCCTTGCCGCTGCCCGTCTCACCCTGAATGAGGATGGGAATATCGCGGGCGGCAAGCTTTGCTGCCCGCGCCTGCACCTTTTCCATCGCCGGATCGCCGTTGCTCATGTCCCTCAGCGCTCGCGGCAAGCGTGGCTCTGGCGTGACAGGAGCGCGAATGCTGACGGCGGGCGCGATCGCGCTGGCAAAAAGCACCAGACCGTTGCGGGCGCGCAAAAGCCGCTCGCCATTCGGCCGCCCGCGCATAAAGCGCGGCAGGTCGTCCACATCGATATCGAAGACCGAGGAAATCGGTTGGCCGAGAAAATCGCGGGTGGCAAGACCGTGCATGTTCATGGAGCGCGCCAGCGCCCCGAAGCCACCATGGGTCATGCCGGTGATACGTCCGCTGCCATCAAGGGCGATCGCCGCATCGGGATCGACGTCAAGAAACTCAGGTGAACGGGCAAGACGCAACACCCAGTCATTGCGGGTGCGGGTCATGAGATTGGCAAGCTCGATGCGCCGCGCGGTGGAGGCAACGAGATGCAGCGCCAGTTGCTGGCTAGCCTTGGCCGTCGGCGAGCGCAGCTGGGAAATGTCGAGCACGGCGGTGAGATCGCCGAGCGTATCGAAGACGGGCGCCGCAGTGCAGGTCAGCCCGATATGGCTGGTATCGAAATGGTCATCCTGATGGATGATCACCGGCTCGCCGGAAACGAGGCAGGCGCCAACAGCGCAGGTGCCGGCCCGGTTTTCCGACCATTCCGAGCCAAGGTAAAGCCCCGCCCGCCGCAACTGGTTGTCGAAGGTCGGGTCGCCCATGAAATCGACGGTAACGCCGCGCGCATCCGACAGCAGCAGGACGTAATTCTGCTCGGCAATCTGGTTGAACAGGGCTTCGAGACCGGAGCGGCCGATACGGATGAGCTCCTCGGCCTGCTCGCGATGCTCCCGAAGCTTTAGCTCGGGCACGATATAGGCTTCCTGCGCAATCGTTGGGTCGAGCTTGTAGTCATTGAGGCAGCGCAGCCAGGACTGGATGACCGGCGTATCACGCGGGCTGACCGCGCCCATGCCGACACGTTCGATCTCCCGTATATGCGACAGCGTCGATACCATGCACGCATCCTCCGGCACGGATGGTCGCATATTAGGAGATCGCCCACAATCCACCTCTTACGGTGGTTCGGTCGTTCGAAGCGATGTAACAGTCTCGAATGCGACCGCCTCAGGTGTTTGGGCGATTGATAATGTTCTCGCAATTGGCCGGATTGCCGATGATTTCGCTGGTCTTGATGGTGGAAGCGGGATCCGCGGTGATCTTGATGATGCAGTCGCGGCGATGCTCCTTGATCTTCATGCCTTCAGTTTCCGATATCCGCACCTGCCCGTTCAAGGTGCGGATTTCCCGCTTGTTGGAGAGGCCGGCATAGGTCTCAACATCCACCTTCAGCCAATAGGATTCCGTCGCACCCTTGTCGATGATCACCTTGTTAGGACGGCCGAGTCTGGCGATAGCCGCATCCAGGGGTTGGCCCACGAGGCTCGCCACCGTTTGCGATGCGTCCGTCTGCCCGGTCGTGGCGCACCCAGAAATGGCGGCCAGCACGCCGACCAGACATCCCGCTTCAAGCCATCTCATTTTCAGTTTTCTTCCCTCACAGAATACCATCAGCCGACACGTTCCGTCGTCAGCGTTGCAATCTAGGCTCGATAATTTTGCTCTGAAAGGAGGTGCGACCCAGATGCTGATCAACTTGTTATGATCGACAGGGTCATACAGGTGTTCTCATCTGTTGCGGAACACGGTGCAGGGAATGCCGGCCTGGCGGATTTCGCCGCAAAGCTCGTTGGCCTGGGCGCGTGTATCGCGGCCGATGCGGGCGGCATAACGCGGGCGCGAACCGAAATTGCCGCCTCGCTGCCGCACGATCAAAGCTCGTTCGGCATTAAGCGGCCCGGATAGTTGGCCAATGGCGCGGGTAAAAAGCCGGTTCGCCACCGCCGGATTATAATGCGCGGCAAGCTGCACGCCCCAGGGCGCCCAGTCGGCCGACGAGATGAGTACAGGATCGTTCATCGTTCGCGTATCAGCCAGACGCAGACAGGCATCGATGAAAGAGCGGGTCTCATCCAATGCCGGGGCCGCCTTTTCCGGCGGATTGTCCTTCCATTTCTCAACCGGATATCCCGTTATCGCAAACACATAATCCCGGGTTTCCGTCGGCAGCCGACCGGTCGCGATAAAATTCCGCAATCCCGCCTCGCCCGCATTATAAGCTGCGGCGGCGAGACCGAAATTGCCAAACTGCGTATTCAGCTCGGACAGATACCGGGAAGAGGCCTCGAGTGCGGCGATTATGTTGAAGCTGTCTTTGAGACCACGCAGCTTTGCGGTTCCAGGCATGAACTGTGCTATGCCTTCCGCGCCCTTCGGGCTGACCGCATTGGCACGGAACAGGCTTTCCCGCCAGATGAGCCGGGCGAAATAATCCGGCGGAACGGCGTGGCGCCCGGCCAGAACCTCGATGGCGTGACACAGGTCGTTATTGTAGCTTTCGACACGGATGCACAATTCCGGCGCGACATCATGGGTGTAGGTGCAGGAGACTTTGCCATCGGCCTTCTCCTCGGCCCCGGTCGTGCCACTGGCAAGCGCCAGCAACCACAGAGCAAGACTCACGCAGCGTGTCGATATCCCCGCCAAGCAAAACTCCCCGCAAATCCCACGCCCGATACGCCGATTATCAGGCATTCTGCAAGATATGCCCAGACCTATGGCTCATCTTCAATGGAAGCTTCGGTTTGGGCCTTGCCGAGGCTTCCATGCGTCCAGAATAAAGGTCGCATTTCCGCGTCGGCAAGGCCATCTTGTGTGCTTAGAAGTCCTGCCAATCCTCATGTTCGACGGCGACTGCAGCGGAACCGCGCACCGCAAGCGGGCGGGATGCCGGGCGACGCGGAGTGGCAAAGGTAGCCTGCTGCTCGAAGCCGCTCCGCGACGACGATGTCGAGTGCGATGCGTCATCGAACCGGAATTGCCCTAAAAGCTCAAACAACGCTGCCGCTTCCCGTGCAAGGCTGTGGCTGGCAGCCGTCTGCTCCTCAACCATCGCGGCATTCTGCTGCGTTCCCTGGTCAACGGTGTTGACCGCCTGATTTATCTCCGCGAGCGCGGTCGACTGTTCGCGCGCGGCATCGACGATCGCTACGACATTGGTGTTGATGTCGCGCACCTGTTCCGCGATTTCCTGCAAGGCAGAGCCCGCTTTGGTAACAAGGCCAACGCCGTTTTCAACCTGCGTGCCAGACGCGTTGATCAGGCTCTTGATTTCCTTTGCGGCAGTCGCCGAGCGTTGCGCAAGTTCGCGAACTTCCTGCGCGACCACGGCAAAACCCTTGCCTGCTTCGCCTGCGCGGGCAGCTTCCACGCCTGCATTCAGCGCAAGCAGATTGGTCTGAAAGGCAATTTCGTCGATAACGCCGATAATATTCGAAATCTCACGCGACGATTTTTCGATCTGGTCCATGGCACTGATCGCATCGCGCACAACCTGACCTGAATGTTCGGCATGGTCGCGGGCACGGCCAACGATTTTTCCAGCCTCTTCCGCCCGGCGGCTTGAATCATTGACGGTGGTGGTGATCTCCTCGAGGGCCGCAGCCGTCTCCTCGATAGAGGCGGCCTGCTGTTCCGTACGTCTGGCGAGATCGTCGGCCGCGGACCTTATTTCATTCGACCCCGAAGAAATGGCGCCGGCATTTTCAGAGACCAGCGTCATGGCCTTCTTGAGCTTTTTCGAGGCTGCGTTGAAGTCGGACCGCAATCTTTCAAGCGAGGGGATAAAGGGTTTGTCGATGCTCTGCGAAAGATCACCGTCAGCCAGATTGGTCAGGGACTGCGCGAGCTTCTCGACATTTTCAACACGTCCGGTCACGTCGGTGGCAAATTTGACAACCTTGAACACCTTGCCGGACAAATCGAAGATCGGATTATAGGAGGCCTGAATGAAAACCTTGCGACCGCCCTTGCCAAGCCGCATGAATTCATCTGCCACCAGATCGCCGCCGGCAAGCCTTTTCCAGAATTGCGCATATTGCGGGGACTGTGTGTAGGCGGGTTCGCAGAACATCGAATGATGCCTTCCCTGCACCTCGGCGAGCGAATAGCCGAGCGCCGCCAGAAAATTCTCGTTGGCCGTCAGGACCTCGCCGTTCGGAGAGAACTCGATGATGGCCTGCGCCCGCGACAGGGCGTCGATCTTGCCCGCATCTTCCGCCGCCTTCAGCTTGCGCTCGGTAACATCCGTGGCGATCTTGACCACTTTCACCGGCTTGCCGCGACGATACACCGGATTATAGGAGGCCTCGATCCAGACTTCCCTGCCACCCTTGCCAATGCGCTTGTACTGCCGCTGATCGAACTGGCCGGCCGAAAGCTTTGACCAGAAGGCCTTGTAGTCCTGCGATGACACGACTTCAGGTTCAACGAACATGCTGTGATGTCTGCCGACTATTTCCGCCAGCTCGTAACCGAGCGCACGACAGAAATTCTCGTTGGCGGCGAGAATCTTTCCGGCCATATCAAATTCGATGATGGCTTGAGATTTGGAGAGCGCGGCAAGAACCGCGAAAGCATTGGCACCACGATCAAGAAAACTCACGCGCGATCCTCCGATGGCAGCTGGACAGTTTCTACTGAAAATCGTTCACCAACAATATGATTACATCATTAAATAATATTTAAGGATAATCTTGACGTTGATCACGCGAGTTGATGGTACGGGCGAAATTTGGGCAATACGCGTCTTCCTGCCGCAAAAATCTGCATATTAGGTCAAGCACGCGCTTCACGTTACAAAGAGACATTGTTTCATATTTATTCTTCAGAACGGGCGCGGCTGGGCCCGGCATATGATGCCTATCGCCGAAGGGTGAGGCGCTGGATTTAAATATCCATGCGCGTCGCGTTTGATCATCGCGCCGGCACCGTCATGACGCACAACCTTTATTCCTTTACAAAATTGCACCTTCCCGGCTCCTTTCGGAACGATCGGCGCATGGCGACATTGTTTACCGAATGGGGCTTTCTTTTGGGAGGAACACGCCGTGAAGAAGAACATGATCTGCATCTGGTACGATAGGGATGCCGAGGCCGCAGCCAGATTTTATGCCGAGACCTTTCCCGACAGTACCGTCAATTCCGTCTATCGGGCGCCGGGCGATTACCCCTCCGGCAAGGAGGGGGACGTGCTGATGGTGGAATTCACGGTGGCAGGCGTCTCCTGTATCGGCCTTAACGGTGGACCGACATTCAAGCACACCGAGGCTTTCTCGTTCCAGATTTCTACTGAGGACCAGGAAGAAACGGACCGATACTGGAATGCCATCGTCGGTAACGGCGGAGAAGAAAGTGCCTGCGGCTGGTGCAAGGACCGATGGGGCATCTCCTGGCAGATCACCCCGCGGGTGCTGATGGAAGCAATGTCCGCCGGCGGCGCCGAGGCCAAACGTGCCTTCGCGGCAATGATGGATATGAAGAAAATCGACGTCGCCACCATCGAGGCGGCACGTCGGGGTTGATGCTAACAAGTCATTCAGCGACAAGTAGCGAAGAAAGACATTTCAAGTAAAGAACTGAAAAACAACGGAAAATCAGATAAAATCCGTTTATCTGATTTTCCCTGGACGCCTATGCGTGCCTGTATCTTCACTCATCACAAAACGTTCAACAAAGTGTAAGCGATCCGTCAAAGACGGCTGCTAGCAGAGCCCGTGGCTTCGTGTTGGGGACGTGACGTCCTCGCCGGTCATGCCATTACTCCATCAACGGGGCTCAACTTATGAAATCTTCCGCTCTGACCTCTTTCGTGGCAGGCGTTGCCATTGCCGCCGCCTTCGGCGCCACGGCTGCCCACGCAGAAAAGACCAAATTCGAATTCTGGCACGGCCTTTCCGGCGATCTCGGCGACCGCGTTCAGGAAACCTGCAAGAAGTTCAACGACTCCCAGGCTGAATTCGAAATCGTCTGCACGTCGCAGAACGACTACGACGCCACGCTGCAGAACACCATTGCCGCCTACCGCGCCAAGAAGCAGCCCGCCATTACCCAGATCTACGATGCCGGCACGCTGGACATGATGTTGTCCAAGGCTTTCGTTCCCGCCAAGAAGCTGATGGCCGACAACGGCTACAAGATCGACTGGAACAACTATTTCCCCGGCATTGCCAATTATTATGCAACGGCTGACGGCGAGCTGAACTCCTTCCCCTATAATTCCTCCACAGCGGTCTTCTATTACAATGTCACCGCTTTCGAAAAAGCCGGCATCACCTTCAAGCCCGACACATGGGAACAGGTTGAAGAAGCCGCCCGGAAGCTCAAGACGGCCGGTTTCGAATGCCCGCTGGCCTTTAATTTCGACACCTGGATGCTGATGGAACAGTTCTCTGCCATCCACAACCAGCCAATCGCCACCAAGGGCAACGGTTATCAGGGCCTCGACGCCGAACTGACGATCAACAAGACGAAGTTCGTTGATCAGGTCAAATTCTTCAAGAAGATGCAGGACGAGAAGCTGTTCGTCGTCAAGACCAAGCAGCTCGGCATGGATATCCTGCCCGCTTTCACCTCGCAGACCTGCCAGATGTTCATGTCCTCGATTGCCGGCCATGGCACCGTCGGCAAGACCATGCCTGAGGGCGTGAAGTGGGACGTCGCCATGCTGCCGATCTGGAAGGGCACCGAGCGCCACAACTCGCTGGTTGGCGGCGCTTCGCTCTGGGTCATGGCTGGTCGTCCGGAAGCTGAATACAAGGGTGCGGCCGCATTCCTGAACTTCATCGCGCAGCCTGATATGGTTGAGTGGTGGTCAACTGTTACCGGCTACATCCCGGTCACCAAGACCGGCTTCGACGCCATGAAGGCCAACGGCTTCTACGACAAGGCGCCCTACAAGGGCCGTGAAAAGGCAATCGAAAGCCTCACGTTTACGCCGCCTTCCGAATATACCCGCGGCATCCGCCTCGGCGGCTTCACGCAGATCCGCAAGGAAGTCTCGACCTCGCTCGAAGCCATCTTCATGCAGAACGCCGATATTCAGACCGAACTCGACAAGGCTGTCGAGCGCTCGAATGCCGGCCTGCGCCGCTTCGAAAAGACCTATGCCGGCGCCAAGCTGAACTAAGCGGTCCTTTTCGCCTGGGTTTGCCCGTCTCCGCGCGGGCAAACCCTTAATGCCATTTTCTGTTTCGGATATTTCATGGAAAAGCGCGCCGTTTTCAAAAGCACATGGTTGCCGCTGCTGTTCGCATTGCCGCAGCTGGCACTGATCCTCCTGTTCTTCTACTGGCCCGTGGCGGCGGTGATCAACTGGGCCTTCACCCTCCAGCCGCCCTTCGGCGGCGCGGCAGAATTCGTTGGTTTCGCCAATTTCCAGGAAGTCTTCTCTGATCCATTCTACTGGCATTCCGTTACCGTCAGCCTGATCTTCGCGACCGTCGGCCCCTTCGTCGCCATCTTCATCGGCCTCACCCTGGCGCTCTCCGTTGACCGCCAGCTTCCCGGCTCTGGATTTTTCCGGGTTCTGTATATCCTGCCCTTCGCCATCGCAGGTCCCGCCGCAGGCATGGCCTTCCGCTTCATCCTGTCGCCGGAACGCGGGTTGGCCGCTTCACTCAACGCCGCCTGGCCAGATATCTGGAACCCGGCGAAATACGGCGAACATGCACTGGCGCTCGTCATCGCCATCTTTATCTGGAAATGGGCGGGCTACACCTTCATCTTCCTGTTTGCCGGCCTGCAATCCGTGCCCCGTTCGCTGACGGAAGCTGCGGCGATGGATGGCTCCGGCCCGATCCGCCGCGCCATAGACATTCAGGTGCCGTTGCTCGCACCCACGCTGTTCTTCCTGATGGTGACGATGATGACCGAGGGTTTCGTCGGCCAGGACACGTTCGGCATCGTGCATTCGCTGACAGCGGGCGGCCCCAACCGCGCCACCGATGTGATGGTTTACCGCATCGTCACCGAGGCCTTCGAAGGGCTGAACTATTCCGGCGCCTCGGCACAAACCATCGTCCTCATCGGCCTCATCATGGTCTTCACCTTCATCCAGTTCCGCTTCATCGAGCGGCGCGTCCATTACAAGTGAGGCCTGAGAGATGATACAGCGCACGCCCTATGCCGACGCCTTTACCTATGTGGTCATGGTCGCGGGACTTCTGCTTCTTATCGGCCCCTTCATCGTGGTACTGGCAGGCGCCAGCCAGACGGTGCAGCAGGTGAACCACACGCCCTTCAGCTTCATGCCGCAGGGCGAGCTTTTCAAAAATCTCAGCACCGCCTGGAACCGCGCCAATCTGGGCAACGCCATGTTCAACAGCCTGGTGATGGCCTCGCTCGTCACTGCGGGCAAGGTAGCCCTTTCCGCTCTGACCGCCTTCGCCATCGTGTTTTTCCGCTCGCCGCTGAAACACCTGTTTTTCTGGTCCGTCTTCATCACGCTGATGCTGCCGCTCGAAATTCGCGCCGTTCCGACCTATGCCGTGGCAGCGGATGTGTTCCAGCCGTTCCGTTACCTTATAGCGCTGGTAAGCGGTGTCGAAGTCAACATCGAATGGAACCTGCTGAATTCCTATGCGGGCCTGTCGATGCCGCTTGTCGCCACGGCCACCGGCACCTTTCTCTACCGGCAGTTTTTCATGACCCTGCCTGATGAACTTGCGGAGGCGGCGCGCATGGATGGCTCCGGCCCCGTGCGTTTCTTTTTCGACGTGCTGCTGCCGCTCTCGCGCACCAACATGCTGGCCCTCACCACCATTCTCTTCGTCTCCTCGTGGAACCAGTATCTGTGGCCGCTGCTGATGGTCACCGACCCCTCCTACAAGACGGTGATGATGTCGTTGCGCGCCCTTTTGCCCTCGGAGGACGGCACGCCGGACTGGAACGTCACGCTTGCCGGTTCCCTCATCATCATCATGCCGCCGCTCCTCGTCGTGGCGTTCCTGCAACGCTGGTTCGTGCGCGGTCTCGTGTCATCCGACAAGTGACGACGCGACGCGTGGCTCTCAACAACAAGGTTCTTAATATAATGGCTCAGATCGATATTCGGCAGGTCCGCAAATCCTATGGCAAGACCCCGACCCTGCACGGCGTGGATCTCACTTTCGAAACCGGCGAATTCGTCGTCATCCTCGGCCCCTCGGGCTGCGGCAAGTCCACACTTCTGCGAATGATCGCCGGGCTGGAGGACATCACGTCAGGTGAAATCGCCATTGGCGGGCGCGTCGTCAACACGCTGGAGCCGCGCGAGCGCGGTTGCGCCATGGTGTTCCAGAACTACGCGCTTTATCCGCATATGACGGTATCAGGCAATATCGGTTATGCGCTGAAGGTCGCAGGCGTTCCCAAGGCTGAGCGCCTGCGCCGCATCGAGGAAACGGCCAAGATCGTTGGCCTTTCCGACTATCTCGAACGCAAGCCTGCCGCCCTTTCCGGTGGCCAGCGCCAGCGCGTGGCCATGGCCCGCGCAATCATCCGCGAACCGCAGGTATTCCTGTTCGATGAACCGCTGTCCAACCTCGATGCAAAGCTGCGTGTGACGATGCGCGCCGAAATCCGCAAACTGCACCAGCGCCTATCGGCCACCTCCGTCTTCGTCACCCATGATCAGGTGGAAGCCATGACGCTGGCCGACCGGCTGGTGGTGATGAACAAGGGCAATGTGGAGCAGGTCGGTCATCCGCTCGATATCTATCACCGCCCGGCCAGCACCTTCGTAGCCTCCTTCATCGGCTCACCGGCGATGAACCTGTTCAACACGCGGGTGGAGGTCGAATCTCCATCCGTCATGCTGGGCGGCCAGCCGGTGAAACTCTTCCCCGAGACCGCCCTGGAGCTGCGCGGGCGCGACGTGACAGTCGGCATTCGCCCTGAACAATGCCTGGTCAGCATCGAGGGTGCGGGCGTGCCCGCAACCGTGGACTTTGTAGAAGAGCTGGGTTCCGGCCGCATCGTACATGCGGAAATCGCCGGCGAAACTTTCTCCGCAGCCATCGGCGAAGATCTGTTGGTCAAACCCGGCCAGCGCATCCACTTCGAACTGCCCCCGGCCCACCTCCACTTTTTCGATCCGGCCACCGGCAAGCGCATCGAAACGGAGGGTGCCATCGAGACAACCCGCATCGGCAACGAAAAGCTGCTGGCAGTTTGATGGCGGACGTTTGAGCACGGATCAGTCCGGCGCGGTTTGGGGGTGTCCCAACCACGCCGGATTTCCAAACGACGTTTTCGATCTCGAACTACGATTTCGAAATCATCCAATACATTAGCTATATCGACCAATATTTTGAATTTGCGCCATTTTCTCACTAGAATAATTGCGCGAAATACGTCGAAATTTGCTTGGCGATCACCACGGGAAGCACATCGCCTGCCGGATATTACGTCAACACGATGAGGCAAACCCGTTGCAGGCAAAGCGATCTTGCGAAATGAATGATTTCAGGAAAAATCTTTCTGTTTGGAAATCACAATCGCAATAGTCTTTGCCGCACCGAGCCGCCAGCAAGGCTATCGTCGCGATGAGGACCGAGCCGGTCTTCGATCCTTGGCGGCCGACAGACAAAACGCTCGGGTCAAAACTTCAACGAAAGAGTGAAGCCCAATGGCAAACGATCGCAAACTGCATCTCGGCGCCTTCATGCGGCCCGTCAGTCTTCACACGGGTGCGTGGCGTTATCCCGGATCCTTCCCGGACGCGAACTTCAATTTCGGCCATCTGGCGCGATTTGCGCAACAGCTTGAAGCCGCGAAATTCGATGCATTTTTCATGGCCGATCATTTGGCCGTGCTGAACATGCCGACGGAAGCACTGCGCCGCAGCCATACCGTCACGTCTTTCGAACCCTTCACCCTGCTTTCGGCGCTCGCCGCCGTCACCTCCCGCATCGGGCTGGTTGCCACCGCCTCCACAACATTCGATGAGCCCTACCACGTAGCGCGGCGTTTCGCCTCACTCGATCACCTCAGCAATGGTCGCGCCGGCTGGAACATCGTCACCACAGCGAATCCGGATGCGGCGCTTAATTTCGGCCGGGACGAACAGCCTGACCACACGGAGCGTTATGGAAGAGCGCGGGAATTTTACGACGTCGTTACCGGGCTGTGGGATTCCTTTTCCGATGATGCCTTTCTCCGGGATGTCGATAGCGGGTTGTTCTTTGACCCTGAAAAAATGCATGTGCTTAATCACAAGGGACCGGAATTTTCCGTGCGCGGTCCGCTCAATATAGCGCGTCCGGTGCAGGGCTGGCCCGTCATCGTTCAGGCCGGGGCTTCAGAGCCGGGGCGCCAGCTTGCAGCCGAAACTGCCGAGGTCGTTTTTGCGGCAACACCCACGCTTGCGGCGGGAAAAGCGTTCTACAGGGACGTCAAGGACAGGACCGTTGCGGCAGGCCGTTCCCGCGACGGCATTGTCATCCTGCCGGGCGCTTTCGTTCTGGTCGGCGACAGCGTGGAAGAAGCAAAGGCCAAACGCGCCAGGCTCGACAGCCTCGTCCATTACGAAAGCGCGATAGCCTCGCTTTCGATTGCGCTCGGCCACGATGCTTCGAGTTTCGATCCCGATGGCCCCTTGCCTGACATTCCCGAAACCAATGCAAGCAAATCCAGCCGCGAGAGGGTGATCGAACTTGCAAGGAGCGAGGGGCTGACGGTGCGCCAGCTGGCGCAGCGGCTGGGTGGCTATGGGGGTCTCGCATTTGTCGGCACGGCAAAAACCATCGCCGACGAGATGGAACAATGGCTATACGAAGAGGGGTCGGATGGCTTCAACGTCACCTTCCCGTTCCTGCCTGCCGGACTTGACGATTTCACGACCCTGCTTGTGCCCGAACTGCAAAGGCGAGGCCTGTTTCGAAAGGACTATGAGGGAACGACATTGCGCGATCATCTCGGCTTGCAACGTCCGGCCAATCGTTTTTTCCCTGAATAACGCGCCGTCGCGCCGATCCGGCCAGCGGTAGGGAGATTTTCCACGCCCGCCCTGAAGTTTGGCATGAGGTTCCAGAAGGCTGGATTGACCTCATAAACGCCGACCCATACCCTTTAAATACACAAATTACATAAATTAGGTACACTATTATGAAGGCTAAATATTCTCGCCGCCAGATCCTGAAACTCAGCATTGCCGGGGCTCTCGCAGCACCCTTTGCCACGGGCAGCGCGCTGGCCCAGAGCTCACAGGAGTTTCCTGCTGAGCTGAAGCTGGATTGGGGATTTTACTCCTCACACACGCTGCTGATAAAGAACAAGGGCTGGCTTGAGGAAGCGTTCAAGGATGTCGGCACGAAGATCACGTGGGTACAATCCCGCGGAAGTAACAATTCGCTTGAATTCCTGAAGGTCGGCTCGACGGATTTTGCCGGTTCGGCAGCACTTTCCGCGTTTCTGGCCCGCGCCAATGGTGTGCCGCTGAAGGTGATCTATGTGGCAAGCTGGGGCGGTTCTTCCATCATACAGGTTCGCCCGGATTCGCCGGTCAAGACCGTCGCCGATCTCAAGGGCAAAACCATTGCAGTCACCAAGGGTACCGCGCCCTATTTCACCCTCCTGCGCGCCCTTGCCCAAAACAAGCTTTCGATCGATGACCTTAAGGTCGTGAACCTGCAGCATCCGGAAGGATTCAACGCGCTTCAGCAGGGACAGGTTGATGCATGGGTCGGCATCGATCCACACACATCCCAGGCAGAACTTGCCGGCGACAGGGCGATTTTCGATGAGCGTAGCTGGCGCGACGGCAGCGTCTTCAGCGTTTCCGAGGAGTTTCTGGCGAAATACCCGAAAGCGGTCGAACGCCTCCTCGGTGTCTGGGTCGAGACACAAAGATGGATCCGTGAAAACAACGGCGAATTCATCGATTTCGTCACGAAGGTCACCGGCAACGATCCCCAGATCACCAAGCTGACGATCGAAAAGCGCGACTGGAAGGATCCTGTTCCAGGCGAGGAACTGCTGAACTCGATTCGTATCGTGACCCCGTTGCTCGGCGACGATGTGCTGCGTCCTGGCGTCAATGTCGACAGCGTCCTTTCGTCGCTGATCGATCCGGCACCGGCGAAAAAGGCGCTGGGAGCATGAATTCTCATCCGCGCGAATTTCAGCGCGTGAAGCAGACTGCGAAACAACTCCCTTCCCGACTGCCGTTGGTGCAAAGAGTGGGGAATTTCCTGGGAAGGTTCGACCTGCGCGGCGCGATCGTGCCGGTCGGCTCATTGTTGCTGCTGGAATTCTTTGTGCGCGTGGGCTGGGTAAGTCCCTACGTGCTGCCGCCGCCCTCCGAGCTTTACGACACGTTTCTAAGGCTCGCCGAGGGTCCTTTGTGGACGAATGTCGCGGCAAGTACCGCACGTGTCTTCGTCGGCTTCGTTATTGGCTCCCTTCTTGCAATCGTCGTCGGTTCGCTGGTCGGGCTGGTCGTTGCCGCCGAGCGTTATCTTGAGCCGACGTTTCAGGCGCTACGCGCGGTTCCGAGCCTTGCCTGGGTGCCGCTGCTGATGATCTGGTTCGGCATTGGCGAAACCTCGAAAATCGTACTGATCGCCAAAAGCGCGTTTTTCCCTGTTTATCTCAACCTCTTCTCCGGCATCAGGAATGTCGACCGCAAGTTGGTGGAAGTGGGTGAGATGTATCGCCAGCCGCTGCCAGTGCTGGTTTGGCGGATTTTCATTCCCGCCTCCTTGCCTCATCTGTTCACGGGCTTGCGTTACGGCCTGTCGCTGGCCTGGCTAAGCGTTGTCGCAGCGGAACTTCTGGCGGCTTCCGAGGGCATCGGCTACATGCTATCCGATGGGCGGGAACTCTCCCGACCCGATCTGGTGATGATAGCGATTATCTGCCTTGCCGTCCTCGGCAAGATTTCCGACAGCCTTTTCAAGATAGTCGAGGAACGTTGCCTCAGATGGCGCGACACTTATCCCCTTCAGCAAGGAGGGCGCCTGCGATGAGTTTGCTCAATGTCGATGTTCGCGAAAAAGCCTTCGGAGACACGGTTGTCCTTCAGGATATTCACCTGACGCTCGGCGATGGTGAAGCGGCGGTTCTTCTCGGACCAAGTGGGTGCGGGAAAAGCACCTTGCTGCGCATCGCCGCCGGCCTCGACCGGCATTTCTCAGGCGCTGTGAAGGTTCAGCAGGCAAAGGAAGTTCAGGCATCGGACTCACCGCCCATCGCCTTTGTCTTTCAGGAACCCCGCCTGATGCCGTGGCTGACAGTTGGCGAGAACATAGGTTATGCGGCCGGCAAGAAATATGATGTCGAGCGGGTAGAAGGACTGATCAACGATGTGGGCTTGAGCGGCCATGGCAGCGCGTTACCGAAAGCCCTTTCAGGCGGCATGGCGCAGCGTGTCGCCATAGCAAGAGCGCTCTATACCCGGCCGCGCATCTTGCTGCTCGACGAACCCTTCAGCGCGGTCGATGCTTTCACGCGGATGAAATTGCAGGACCTAGTTCTGAAACTCGTCGAACAGCGCGGCATTTCTTTCCTGCTCGTCACCCACGATATTGACGAGGCGCTTTATCTCGGTGACCGCATTTACATGATGGGTGCCCATGACGGCCGTATCCAGCAGCGGATAGAAGTGGACGAGCCGCGCCCGCGCGACAGAAGGTCGCCGCAACTCGCCACCCTCAAGAACGAGGTGCTGACTGCCCTGCACAACGCCCACGTCATCTGACTGGCACCGGCATCTTTCGCCGCCCTCACCCCTTCACGCCGGACGAAATCATGATGGCTTCCGTCACGCGCCGCTGGAAGATGACGTAGGCGACGATGACCGGCAGAGCCGCCAGCATGGCAATCGCCATCAGGCGTGCATAAACGATGCCGAAGGTGTCGTTGACCTGCGTGATGCCGACGGGGATCGTCATCATGTTTTCGGACGTGATGACGAGGAAAGGCCAGAAGAAGGCGTTCCACACCGTAATGAAGGTCACGATCGCCATGGCGGTCGTAATGCCCCAGTTTAGCGGCAAAAACACCTTGAACAGGATCGTGTATTCGCCGCCACCATCCAGAACCACCGCCTCCCGCATCTCCTTGGGCACGCTGTCGAAGAACTGCTTGTAGACGATGATGACGATTGGCGTGATCAGCTGCGGCAGGATGATGCCCGCCCAGGTATTGATGAGGTTGAGGTTCTTCATCAGGATGAACTGTGTCACGACAAGCGTCTGCGCGGGCACCATGAAACTCGCGAGCACGATGCCATAGAGCAGTCGCCGTCCCGGAAAGCGGATCTGCGACAGCGCATAGGCGCATAACATCGAAATGATGAGCACAGAGACCGTGACGATCGCCGCGGTGCCAATGGAATTCACATACCAGGTCAACAGCCGCGTATTGAAGATGGCATTCACATAGGCACCAAGCTGGAACTCATCAGGCAGTAGCGACGTGTTGCCCGCAACATTCTCGTCCGAGCGCAACGACGTCACGAACCCCCAGTAAAGCGGGAAAATCCATACCAGTGCTGCCGAAAATGTCAGCAGGGTCAGGACGACGTTCTCAAGTCTTTTGGTCAGGCTCATGAATTCCTCCGGATGCGTAGCAACTGGAACTGGAGAACGGATACGATGACGATCAACAGGAAGAGCACGGTCGCCACGGCCGATGCATAACCGCCATTGTTCATCTGGAAGGCTTCCCGGTAGACCTTAAGGAGAAGCACGAAACTGGAATTGAAGGGTCCGCCGCCGCTCAAGAGGTAGATCTGGTCGAATATCTTCAGTTGCAGGATCAATTGCAGCGTCAGGATCAGCGCGGTCACCGGCCACAGAAGCGGCCATGTGACGCGCCGGAACTTTTGCCATGTCGTTGCGCCATCAAGAGCTGCGGCCTCATAAAGCTCGGTCGGAATGTTTCGCAAGCCGGCAATGAAGAGCAGAACGTTAAAACCGTTCGTCCACCAGATGGTGACGACGGCGACCATCGGCATGACCCAGTTGGGGTTCTTGAAAACCGCGACGGGTTTTCCCGCCAGCAACGAAATAACCGGTTGGAGAATGCCGAACTGCAGGTCGAGCATCCAGGCCCAAATTTCGGTGACAACCGAAACCGGCAGGACATAAGGCAGGAAAAACAGGCTCATGGCGATTGTCTGCTTGATGCCGGACAATCGGCTGACCGCAAGCGCAATCAACAGGGCGATGACCGTTGTTGGCACCACCGTCAGCAGCACGAAATAGCCGTTATTCTTGAGCGAGGTGACGAACAGGCGGTCGCTCAGCAATTTTATGTAGTTCTGCAGGCCGACCCAGTTGCCATCGCCGATCAGCGGCGCATCCGTGAAGCTGATGCGTATCATCTCGATCAGGGGGTAAAGAAAGAACGTGGCGAAGACCACGATGAATGGCGTCACCATCGACAGTGCGATGAGCGACTTCTTGCGCCGGTTTTCAATCATAGCCATGGAATGCCTCCGGGACCTCCCGCATTGCACGCTGCCCTCCGGCTGACAGCCAGAGGGCAGTCACGGATTACTTGAGCTTGCCCTGAAGCTCGGACTTGATCTGCTCGACCGCATCCGCGCCGCTCATGTAGCCCTGGATGGCCGGAGCGATGATATTAAGCGCCGCATCGTAAGCGGGTGAGGCAACTCCGGTAATCGTGGTCTTCGGATCGAACACTGCCGCCTCCGCCAGCGAGGCATATGTGGCATTCGGCTGCATCGCCTTGTATTCGCTGCTTTCGGTGATCGATTTATAGGCCGGAATATGCCCCGCATCGGCCCAGCTGATGGCGTGTTTTTCCATCCAGCCAATAACCGTCATGACAGCGGCGCGTTTCTCACCGGAAACGGTCTTGTCACCCTGGTTGGGGATCGCAAAGGCGTGCGAATCCGCCCAGGTGGCGCGCTTGCCCATGAAAGGGGGAACTTCCACAGCGCTCCATTTGAAGCCGAGTTTGCCGTTCTTTTCCAGATCCTTGTAGGTCGGAACTTCCCAGACGCCATTAAGCTGGAAGGCGGATTTGCCAGCGGAGAAGAGTGCAACGGACGCCGGATATTCCGCCTGCTCGGGCGCCCATCCGTTTTCCCGCCATTTCGACATGGTATCTATCGCCTTGGCGGCCTTTTCGGCATTGTCGCCGGCAAGCACCTCGTTATTGGTGACCAGCTCGCCGCCCTGTTGTGAGAACAGTGTATAAAAGACACGCCAGACACCGGCTTCGCCACCCGACTGATAGGTAACCGGCGTCTGAACGCCCTTGTCCTTCGCCCAGGCCAACGCCTTTTCGAAATCCTCCATCGTCTTGATACCGGTCAACTTACCCTCGGCATCGAGATAGGGAGACCCTTTCAGAAGATCGGCGTTGTAATAGAGAATAAGGGCATGGATATCGAACGGCACCGCATAAAGCTTGCCGTCGTGGGTTGCTGCCTCGACGGGTGCGCTGAAAAAGTCGCTGGTCTTCAACCCGGCATCATCAAGGTCTTTTGTGGTAATTTCGCTCAATACTTTTTCATCAAGGCCGAGCGGCGCGCGCGACAGGTGATAGGTCATGACATCGGGCCCCTCACCCACGGCGGACGCCGTGCGTACCTTGGTATAGAACGGAACGCCCCACTCTAGCGTCGTTCCCTTGATCTGAATGTCAGGGTGTTCCTTGTTGAAGGCAGCAATCAGCGCTTTCATGCGCACACCGTCGCCGCCCGACAGAAAGTCCCACCAGACGATATCCTGCTTCGCCAGTGCCGGCAGGGCGCTCAGGCCCAGAACCGTACCAACAAGCAATGTCTTGATCAGTCGCATCGTTCACTCCTCCCGTTTGTTGGAAACACCCCGTTCAAGGGGCGGTCTGCTACTGCATCGAAAGGCGCCTCCTCGCGCCTATCGCAACCTTTTGCCGTCACTGCCGAAAACCATGATGTGATCGGGCGAAGCACTCAGTGAGACTGACCGGCCATCCAGCCGCTCGCGCGAGCCCTGCCGCTGCACGACAAGTTCTTTCCCGGCACGCGTTCGGGTATAGAGATAGGAAAGGTCGCCAAGCTCCTCCGCCACCTCGACATTGACAGGCAAAGCACCCTCTTGCGTGATCACCAGATGCTCGGGCCTTATGCCGATTTCGACCCGCTGCCCGGGGGAAACCGGATGCGAAAGCCGGGCTTCGAGGTGCTTTTCACCACCTTCAGGCGTAAGCGTCACGATACCGTCCCGCTGCCCGACGATGTCGGCGGCAAGGAAATTCATCGCGGGCGATCCGATGAAGCCAGCGACGAAACGATTGTCCGGATCGTCGTAAAGGGTGAGCGGCGCGCCCGCCTGTTGCACGATGCCGCCCTTCAGCACGAAAATCTTGTCCGCAAGCGTCATGGCCTCTACCTGGTCATGCGTGACGTAAATCATCGTGGCGCCGAGCTTGCGGTGAAGCCGGGTCAGTTCCAGCCGCATCTGCACGCGCAGTTCCGCATCCAGGTTCGACAGGGGTTCATCGAAGAGAAACACCTTCGGCTGTCGCACGATCGCGCGGCCTATGGCCACGCGCTGCCTCTGGCCGCCGGAAAGCTGCGATGGCTTCTTGTGCAGATTGTCCTCGAGCTGGAGGATGCGGGCAGCTTCCCCCACCCTCTCATTCACCTCCGCTTTCGGACGGCGGGCGAGACGCAGGCTGAAAGCCATGTTCTCGAACACCGTCAGATGCGGGTAAAGCGCATAATTCTGGAAGACCATGGCAACGCCGCGATCCGCCGGCTCGACAGCGGTGACGTCGCGCTCGTCGATGGCGATGTGACCGCCGCTGGTTTCCTCAAGACCGGCGATCATGCGCAACAGGGTGGATTTTCCGCAACCGGATGGCCCCACGAAAACCGCGAAGCTGCCCGTCGGAATCTCCATCGAAACGTCCCGGATGGCTGCAAAGGAGCCGAAGGACTTGGCGATATTGCTGAGACGGACACCCATCACCGCCTCACTGAACCTTCACGCGCAGAACATGATAGGACAGCGCCGGCACGGAGCCTTTGAGCGCCCCATCCTCGACACCAATGCCGCTGCCCGGCACCGGCACGACGCGGTCAGGTTGATCCGGACCGTTGCCGATCCTCAGATCATATCCCGCCATGGAAAGATGCAGGCTAAGTGACACAGGCGAAAAGCCGGTGAGACCGACATTGAGCTCTGCTGGTTCGGTCAGATGACGATTGAGGACAAACAGCGTTACCACGCCCTCGTCCTCATCAAACACGCCGGCGACATCGAGATATTTGACGTCATCGGCCGCGTTGCAGTCGTAGGTCGGGCAATCGACGGCAATGTTCAGTGCAACGCCGCGACCATAAAGCGAGGCGAACTGATAGGGATAATAGATGGTCTGGCGCCATGCCGGTCCGTTCTTTTCAGCGCGGATGGGGGCGATGACATTGACGAGCTGGGCAATGCAGGCGATGCGCACCCTGTCCGAGCGACGGATGAACTCGTTGAGCAACCCGGCCACGAAGAGAGCATCCTCGAAATTGTAGGTCTCCTCCAGAAGTGCAGGCGCTTCCGGCCAGTCCCAGCTCTTGATGCGTTTACCGTCGTCTTCGCGGATATGGTACCAAACATTCCACTCGTCGAAGCAGATGGAGACATCGTTCTTGGCGCGCTTCTTGGCTTTCACGTAATCGATGACACCGGCGATAGTCTGAATATAACGCCCTGTTTCTTCGATCTTGCCGAAGTAATTCAGCGTGTCGCGGCTGTTATTGCCGAAATATTTATGCAGTGAGATGTGGTCCACATTCTCGTAGCATTCTTCCAGCACCTCGCGCTCCCATTCGGGATAGGTCGGCATGCCGTCGTTGGAACTTCCGCAGACGATTGCCTCGATGGTGGGGTCGAAACCCTTGAAGGCTTTCGCGGTTTCGTTGGCCAGCCGGCCATACTCCACCGCCGTCTTGTGGCCAATCTGCCAGGGGCCGTCCATCTCGTTGCCGAGGCACCACATCTTCACGCCATGCGGCTTTTCGGCGCCGTGGCTGCGGCGAAGGTCGCTAAGCTCGGTGCCGCCGGGAAAATTCACGTATTCGAGAAAGTTGCGGGCATCATCCAGACCACGGGAACCGAGGTTGACGGCGAGCATCATCTCGATGCCTGCCATCGACGCCCAGTCTGCGAACTCGTTGACGCCGATCTGGTTGGTTTCCTTGGAGCGCCACGCAAGATCAAGCCGCACGGGCCGTTTGTCACGGGGGCCGATGCCGTCTTCCCAGCGATAGGCCGAAACGAAGTTGCCGCCGGGATAGCGGATCGCCGGAATTTTCAGATCCTGCACGAATTTCAGCACATCCTTGCGAAAGCCGTTTTCATCCGCCTGCGGATGGCCGGGCTCGTAAATCCCGCCATAGATCGCCCGCCCCATATGTTCGATGAAGGCGGAATATAGGCGATCGTCGATACGCCCAATCCGGAAGTCCCGGTGGACTGAAACCCGCGCTTTCATAGGCTCTCCTCCCATGCGCATTTATATCTTAAAATATGATATGAACCATATTTCATAATATAGTTGCCAATGGAAGCCGCGCCTGTCAACCGCGAAAATCATACTTTATGAAATTGGCCCGATCAGTCTGCGGTGCGCAGACGCAATACGATGTCCTGATCGTAATTCCCAAAGCCCCGGCCGAAGATGTTGAGCCCGCCCGGATGCTTTGCATCCGCCTTTACCTCGATCCGCAAGCGGATTGAGCGGTGGCTGGACAGATCTATATCCGCAAGCGTCACATCGGAAATGCGCGTACCATCGACATAGGTTCCCTGGGCAGTAATGCGCCAGGTTTTGAGCATTCCATACTGCGAGCCGGACAGTTTCCACCAGTCGGGCGTAAACGTACCCCGCTTGTCGCCGAAATCGCCGGGCGAGGTCCAGACCCCGATCTCCTTGCCGTTGACGGAGAGGGTAATGTCTGACGGCCAGTTGCTGTGCGTTCCTGGCACCTCGGAACTGACCTCCATCGAAAACTCGACTTCCTCGACGTTTCGCCCCTGAATCTTGGCATTATTGGGGAATTGATACTCGACATGACCCGATGTGAACCACAAAAGTGCAGTCTTCATGCGGTCGGGATCCATGAAGGTATCAGGGACATCCAGAAGTCCGATAATGCCCTCCGGCGAACAGATGCCGCAAGGCGCGGTCACCGAACTTTGCGTATAGAGGCCGAGCGGCATGGCGACGGCAATGTAGTTGGATATAGCCGGCGTCTCGGGGCTTCGAAACGAAACGATAAGCTCGTCGCAGGTCGCAAAACAGATTTTCTGGCTGCCCTTGCGCGCCTTGCGCGTTTCGGTTCGCAGCAGCCCCGCCTCTTCAAGAACGGTCACACCGGCCGACACGGTGGACTGGGGAAGGTCCAGCCTCTGCGCGATCTCGTTGACATTGAGACCGTTGGCCTCGTGCAGCAGCTTCAATATCTGCACACGGATCAGCGACGCCGCCGCCTTCAAAACATCGAATTCTTTTTCAGCGTCAATAAGTAGGAAATTGGGAGCCATTGTCTAATCTTCAGATTTAGCGATCTAGATCAGAATTTCTGGCTTAAATATTTTATGCTGTCCAGCATTGTTTGTCGTGTCGATATATTCAAAGTCAGACACGCAAGGAAGGATTACGAATGGAGGCAGCGCAGGCGGTTTCGATACCGCATGCGCTGCCTCTTTTTCCTTACCCGCGCTTGCGCAACGTGCGGGTGCCGGTATCGACAAGATTCTGCGCTGCCTCATCCACAGTGGCGCGGCCAAAGGCGAGTGAGTCGGCAATGGGACGCATTACCCCACGGTCGAACTCATTGGCGCCGATGGGGGCAGGCTCCGGATAGGTATCGAGCTTGCCGGACAGGCTCTCGATGTAATCCACCGTCTTGCGTTCGGTTTCGTTGAGGCTTGGCAACACAGCTTCGCGCACCTTCTTCGCCGGCGGCACGCCGCGTTCGACGCCAAGAACCTTGCCCGCTTCCAGATCGTTGACAAAGAAGTTGATGAACTTCGCCGCAGCTTCCGGAGTGGTGGAGGTGGACGAAATGCACCAGATAAGCCCCGGCCGGTAATAATGCCCGGTCGGTTTTCCCGGCCCCTCACCCGGCAGCATGCCAATGGACAGCGTCTTCTTGTTGAGCGCTTGGTAACCGACAAGCTGGTTGGAATAGGCAAAGCCAATTGCAGAATTGCCAAGGGTCAGCGCGTTGGATTCGATGGTATTGTCATCGCGCGTCTGGATATCGGCAGAGACGCAAAGCTTGTTCTCGCGCAGATCCTCCCAATAGGCGAACCATTCCTTGGCATCTTCCTTGTTGAAACCGATGGTGCCGTCCTGGAACAGGAGCTTGCCGCGCTGGCGCAGCCAGACATCGAAGACGTAGTGATAACGAGCGCCATAGGGCACCGCCCAATAATTGCGCCGCGCCGGAGCGTTCTTCTTGAAATCGCGCGCCAGTTCCGCCAGCGCCTTCCAGGTGATCTGCTCCTTCGGCACGGAGACGCCGGCCTCCTTCAGCGTCTCTGCATCATACATCATGCAGAACGAATTCAGCCCGAGACCGACGCCGTAAAGCTTGCCGTCGATGCGGCAAAGATCGACTTCGCTTTTGCCGAAATTGGAAAGATCAAGCGACGAGCCGACAAACTGGTCAAGTTCCATGCAGGCCCCACGGCCGGAATAATCGGCAATGGTGGAAGGCTCGAGCTGAAAGATATCGGCGACGTTACGTCCCGCCATGGACGTCGCAAGCTTGGTCCAATAGTCGGAACCGGCGATCATCTCGCCGCTGATTACCGTTTGTGGATCTGCCTTCTGGTAGAGGGCAATCACATCATTGGTGCGCTTGTTGCGGTCAGCCGAACCCCACCATACGCAACGAAGCCGGGTTTCGGCCGCCATCGCGCGGAAACCGCCCGCCGCCGCGCCAAGACCTGCCAGTGCCGCCGTCACCAAAAATCCACGTCTATCGATAGTTTGCATATGCTCCTCCCGCGTTTTGCAAATTTCTCATTCATCACTTAAATTCTTGCAAATTTTCATTATTTGCAATATTTGCATCATAATAGAATTTTTTGCAAGCGCAGGAGAAGACATGAACGATACGCCCGACATCAGCCGCCCGCGCCAGTCGGATATCGCCCAGCGTGCAGGGGTTTCCATCAGCACGGTCTCACGGGTTCTCGCCGGGGAAAAAGGCATCAGCGCATCGATCCAGACCAAGGTTCTGGGTGTGGCGGCGGAACTTGGTTATCCGCTGCGGCCAGTCACCAGCCAGACCGGCGGCATCTCGCTGGAGGGCAAGAAAATCCTCGCCCTCATGTCCGCCGAACGAGCGACCGGCGATATCGGCGCCTTTTATCACGATATTTTCGACATGCTGCGCAGCCTTGCCCAGACAGAGGGTTTCGAACTCGATATCCGGCTGCTGCACCAGAGGCAGATCGACGACGCCCTTACGCAGCGGGTCTGCGAGGTCGATGGCCTTCTCGCCATTGGTCTTGACCCCGAAGAGGAGATCATCCACCGCATCACGCAGGGTGTGCTGCAACCGGTTCTCGTCAATAGCGCCGATCCCTCGATGATGCTGGATTGCGTCTCGCCCTCCAATTTTTACGGCGGGGCGATGGCGGCGCGGCGGCTGCTGGAACTGGGGCACCGCAAGGTCGCCTATATCGGTCCGCAACACCGTCACACTATAAGAGAGCGCATGCGGGGCTTTCGGCAGGTTATCATCGAGGAAGAGGGTGCCACCTATGAGGAGTTTCTGCTTTCCACGGCGGATAGCGGCTTCGGGCAGGCCGGTGATGCGGTTCGTCAGCTGCTGGCCAAAAACCCCGATCTGACTGGCATTTTCTGCATGAACGATGCGATCGCGCTCGGCGCGCTGGGAGCAGCACAAGAGCTTGGCCTCGGGGTACCGGACGATCTTTCCATCATCGGCTTCGACGACCTGCCCTTCGCCGAACTTTCCACTCCCCGGCTCAGCACAATCCGGGTAGACCGCCGCGAGATTGCCCGCGAGGCGGTGGAGCTGATGCGCCGCCGGCTGGCGGAGCCATCGGCCAATGCCCGGCAGGTTCAGCTGGGTGTACAGCTTGTGGAAGGACAGACCGCCGGTCGAGCAAAAAAGACGGGAAAGGCGGCGCGCGATGCATAAGCCAGCAAACCATGATCCAATGACCCGCTTCAATCCGCTTTACGGCAATCCACTCAAGACCCGCGCCGACGTCAGACGGGCATTGGACGACAGTTTCGCACCGCTGCTTCCCTATTTCTCAGAGAGCGGAGCAAGAGTGACGCTAAGCGGCACCGCCGCGCATTTCGACCGGGCAGCGGCCGATCTGGAAGGATTTGCGCGACCACTCTGGGGCATCGCGCCGCTTGCGCTCAGCGGCGATGCCTTCGCCCATTGGCCGCTTCTGGCCAGAGGCATCGCCAATGGCACCGATCCCGCCCATGCCGATTACTGGGGCGATGTGCGGCAGAAGGATCAGCGGCTGGTGGAACTGGCCGCCCTCGGCTTTGCGCTTCGGCTTGCGCCGCAACATCTGTGGGAACCCTTGTCCAAAGAGCAAAAGGCGAATGTGCGCCATTATCTTCTGGCGGCGCGCGAGCGCATCTATGCCGACAATAACTGGAAGTTTTTCCGGGTGATGGTCGATGCGGCGCTCGATCATCTCGGTATCGAATTCGACCGGAGCCTCACCGAAACATATCTGAAAGAGCTGGACGGATTTTACATCGCCGACGGCTGGTATCGCGACGGCAACTATCGCCGCATCGACCACTACATCGCCTTCGCCATGCATTTTTACGGGCTGATCTACGCGAAAATCAGCAAACCGGATGATGCATACGCCGAACGCTACCGGGAACGTGCCCGCCTGTTTGCCGGGGATTTCGCAAGCTGGTTCGATGAGGATGGTGGCGCGCTGGCCTTTGGCCGCTCCATGACCTACCGTTTCGCCTGCGGCGGCTTCTGGGGTGCCCTCGCCTTCGCGGATGAGGAAGCGATGCCCTGGGGGGAGATCAAGGGGCTTTACCTGAAACATCTGCGCTGGTGGGCGGGAAAGCCGATTGCCGACCGCGACGGCGTGCTTTCCATTGGTTACGCCTATCCGCAACTGACCATGTCGGAAAGCTATAATTCGGCGGGTTCGCCCTATTGGGCCTTCAAGGCTTTCCTGCCGCTCGCCTTGCCGGAAAGCCACCCCTTCTGGCAGGCGGAGGAAAAGCTGCCAGACACATCCACAAAACCACGGCCGCTCGTTCATCCCGGCATGGTGATGATGCGCAGTAAGAGCAACGTCACGGCGCTGACAAGTGGGCAGGAAAACCTGTCTATGCGCGGCGGGCCGGAGAAATACGCCAAATTCGCCTATTCCTCGCGTTACGCTTTCGGCGTGGAAGTGGACGAGCGCGGATTCAAGACCAATGGTTTCGACAATATGCTGGCCTTTTCCGAAGATGGCCGCCACTACCGGGTGCGCGAAACCAACCGCACTGTGCTCTTGGCTGGCACCAATCTTCGAGCGACTTGGAACCCATTCCCCGATGTCGAGGTCGAAACGACGCTGGTTGCCGCGGGAGAGTGGCATATCCGGTTGCACCGGATTACTTCCGCGCGGCCACTTTTGGTCACCGAAGGCGGCTTTGCGATAAACCGCAACGATGGCGACCGCGATGCGGTGACCGAAGACAGCGGCCGGGCAACGGCCGATTGCGGCACCGACATATCCGCCATCATCGATCTCGACTCCAGCGCATCCCGCCAGGGCGTGGCGCTGAAGGCGCTGCCCAATACCAATCTCATCAATGCCAAAACCACGGTGCCGCAATTGCGGGGCGACATTCCAGCGGGCAAAACCCTGCTCGCCTGCGCCGTCTTTGTGGGACTGGCGGGACCTGAAAGCGAAACAGCTTTGGCGACAGTTCCCGCACTTCCGGACATGGAGACGATTGACCGCCTGTTTGTTGAGCGCGGTGTTCCGGTAAGCAGCATGGCGGCGGCGGGAGAACCGCAATGATGAGCCCGCGTCCGCGTCTCAGCCTTGCCATGGACCCGGAGCGGACGCAGCATGTGCTGACGCCACAGGCGCTTGAAAAGCTGTCGCAGAGCGTCGACATCCTCGACACCCGGCCGGTCTGCGATTTTCACGACCCAGCTGTGACTGCCCAGTTGGAGAGAACAGATATTCTTCTGACTGGCTGGGGTTGTCCCGAGATCGACATGCGGGAACTGGCAATGATGCCGAACCTTCGGTTGATTTCACATGCCGCCGGGACGGTGAAATACTTCCTGTCCCAGGCGGTTTTCGAACGAAACGTTACGGTGTGCAGCGCGGCCGAGGCGAATGCGCAGCCGGTCGCGGAGTTTACGCTGGCAATGATCCTGCTGTCCGGCAAGCGTACCTTCGGTTTCCGGCGCATCTACGGAGAGGATCGCGCACGGCGAAACGTCGACCGCCTGCAGTCGCAGGTCATCGGCAATCTCGGCCTGACCGTCGGCATTGTCGGGGCGTCACGCATCGGGCGTCGGGTCATCAATCTGCTGCAGCCCTTCGATCTCGATCTTATCCTTTTCGACCCGTTTTTAAGCGCGGTGGAGGCACAAAAGCTTGGTGTACGTCTCGTATCGCTCCGCGAGCTTATGGCGGTAAGCGACGTCATTTCCCTGCACGCGCCATCCCTGCCGCAAACCCGGCACATGATAGGCGCCGATGCGCTTGCCCTGATGAAGGACGGAGCGACCTTGATCAACACTGCCCGCGGCGCGCTGGTGGACGAAGACGCCCTGCTGGCGGAACTGAAAACCGGACGCATAGAGGCTGTAATCGACGTGACCGATCCGGAAGTGCCGTCACCGGATTCGCCCTTTTACAGCCTTCCGAACGTGTTCCTGACGCCGCATATCGCCGGCGCCGTCGGCCTCGAACGCGCCCGGCTCGGCGACATGGCGATTGCCGAGATCGAACGCTTCTGCCGCGCAGAACCATTGCAACAGCAGGTACGTCCGGAACATCTGGAACTGATCGCATGAGAATTTTCGAGCCAGGCCTCTGCTCTGTCACCTTCAGGTCCATGACACCGCAGGCCGTGATTGACCTTGCCGTTGCAAATGGCATCAAGGCGATAGAATGGGGTGCCGATATCCATGTGCCACCTGGCGACTTAGAAAATGCAAGGAATGTGGCGGCGCGTACGGTGAAAACCGGTCTTAGCGTCTCTTCCTACGGATCCTACATTTTCTCGCCGGATTTTGCGCCGGAGGATGTGACCGCAGTTCTGGAAACCGCGAAAGCGCTCGGCACCGGCCATATCCGCATCTGGCCCGGCATCCGCAAACGCCCATCCGCGGATTATTCACCAGAGGAACGCCGTGCGGCGACCGACGCGTTGGCAGCACTTGCCCGGCGGGCAGACGACTACGGAATGACAATCGGCCTCGAATATCACCCCAATTCGCTGACCGACACGCTGACCTCGGCCTTGCAGCTCATGCAGGATTTGCCGATGCCTAACCTGTTCTTTTACTGGCAGCCAGCCCCAGGTCTACCGCTGGATGACGCCCTTGCGGAAATATCCGCGCTCGGCTCGCGCATCTGCCACCTGCACGTCTTCGCTTGGCTCGCCGATGCCAGCCGCCTGCCGCTCGGCGAGCGCGCGGACTATTGGCGGGCTTGCGTTGATGCCTTGCCAGCAAGCGACTGGATAGAACCGGCTTATGCGATGCTGGAGTTCGTTAAAGGTGACAACGTCGCCCAGTTCTCGGAAGATGCGGCGGTGCTGAGCGAGATTCTCGCTGGCTCTTAGAACCGCTTGTTTTTTATCGAAAACCGACGCGGCGGACTAAATTCGCTATCCATCACAACCGCCCGCTGCCCTCATCCCTGTATCCCCTACAGGGATCCAGCCAGCCCAAGTCTTTGGGCTGAATGATTTCCTCGCCGCGCATACGCGTCAGCTGGACTCCTGTGACACGCACAGGAATAAGGGAAGGTCTGTTCCTCCCCCCGGTTTTTCCTCTTATATTCGCCGCCCATCTGCCCCGAACAGATGCGTCTTCGCCAGATCAAACGCAAAGGGAATGGTCTCGCCGATGCGGATATGGCGCTGGCCGTCCAGCAGCAGGGTGGCGGGCTGGCCATCTGGGGTGCTGGTATAAACCACCGTCGAGCCGCCGAGATGTTCAACGAGCTGGATGGACGCATCGCCAAGCGAGGCCGATTGCGCCTGTGGGTTTACGTGTTCGGGACGAATGCCGAAAGTGAGTGGCTCGCCTTCCTCAGCCGCGACCGGCTTTTCGAGCAAAATGCGCTGGCCGGCGACCTCGATGGTACGGTTGGAGCTGTCGCCTGAAGCCACTTTCGCGGAAAGGAAGTTCATCTTTGGCGAACCGATGAAACCCGCCACAAACTGGTTGGCCGGATTGTTGTAGAGATCAAGCGGGCGGCCCACCTGCATGATGCGGCCGTCACGCAGGACCACGATCTTGTCGGCCATCGTCATGGCCTCCACCTGGTCATGCGTCACATAGATCATGGTGCTGCCGAGCGTCTGGTGCAGCTTGGCAATTTCGACACGCATCTGCACGCGCAGTTCCGCATCGAGGTTGGACAGGGGTTCATCGAACAGAAAGATTTTCGGCTCGCGGACGATAGCCCGACCGATGGCGACACGCTGGCGCTGGCCGCCAGAAAGCGCCTTCGGCTTGCGCTGTAACAACGGACCGATCTGCAGGATATCGGCAGCTTTCTGCACGCGCGCCTCGACTTCCGGTTTCTTGTAACCCGCCGTCTCCAGCCCGAAAGCGAGGTTCTTGTAAACGCTCATATGCGGATAAAGCGCATAGGACTGGAACACCATGGCGATACCGCGCTTGGAAGCGGCTGTTTCGTTGACCCTTTCGCCATCGATGCGAAGATCACCCTCGGAGATTTCCTCCAGACCGGCGATCATGCGCAGAAGCGTAGATTTGCCACAGCCCGAGGGGCCAACGAAAACAGTGAACTCGCCCGGCTCGATCTTGAGATCGATGCCGTGGACGACCGGAAAGGCGCCGAACCGCTTGACGATTTTTTCCAGAGTAATGCTGCTTGCCATGCTGTTTCTCCCGACCGTCGCGCTGCAGACAAGGCAGCCGCGACGGTGTTGATGTTCTGCAATTCGTTTTCGGTCCCGTTTCGTCCGTTCAGCGTTTCATTCCGGTGGTAGCGATGCCTTCAATCAGCAGCCGCTGGAAGAACAGGAAGAACAGGAAGACCGGAACCAGCGACAGGTTGGACATGGCGAAAAGCGACGTCCAATCCGAGCTGCCGGTGGAATCCACGAAGGATCTGAGGCCGAGTTGCACGGTGTAGGTGTTGATGTCGTTCAGATAGATCAACGGACCGAAGAAATCGTCCCAGGTCCAGATGAAGGAAAAGATCGCAGCCGTTGCCAGAACCGGCAGAGAGAGGGGCAGCATGATCTTCCAGTAGATGCGGAAGGGCGAGCAACCGTCCATCACCGCTGCCTCATCCAGCTCACGCGGAATACCCCGGAAGAACTGCACCATCAGGAAGATGAAGAAGGCGTCGGTTGCCAGATATTTCGGCACGATCAGCGGCAGCGACGTGTTCACCCAACCCATTTCCAGAAACAGGATATATTGCGGGATGAGTACAACGTGATAGGGCAGCATCAAGGTGCCAAGCATCAGCGCGAACCAGAAATTGCGCCCACCGAACCGCAGGCGGGCGAAAGCGAAGGCGGCAAGTGAGCAGCCAACGACGTTGCCGATGGTGGCAAGCACCGAGATGAAGAACGAGTTCCAGAAGAATTGCCCGAAACTGACCTGAAGCCCGGTCCAGCCGCGAATATAGCCGCCGAAATCAACCGACGAAGGAATGAGCGAGGAGGAACCGAACAGCTCATCCTGCGGGCGGAACGAGCCCGAAATCATCCACAGGATCGGATAAAGCATCGCAAAGGAGGCAAGGATCAGCACCGCATGCAGCAAAACCGACATTAGCGGTGAGCGTTGCGGGCCTTGTCCCGGCCGGGGAGCGGTAACAGCGTCAGTCATCGTAATGCACCCAGTATTTCGCGCTGAGGAACGAGAAGGCCGTGAACAGCGCGATGATGATCACAAGAATCCAGGCAAGCGCCGAGGCATATCCCATGCGGAAGAAACCGAAGGCTTCCTGATAGAGATAGAGCGTGTAGAACAGCGTCGAGTTGATCGGCCCGCCCGTGCCTTCGGAAATGATGAAGGCGGGCGTGAAGGCCTTGAAGGCATCGATCGTCTGGATTACGGCGTTGAAGAAGATAACCGGCGTCAACAGCGGCAGCGTAATGCGGAAGAACTGCCGCATCTTGCTCGCGCCGTCGATATCGGCGGCCTCGTACATATCCTGCGGGATTTGCCGGAGCCCTGCGAGAAAGATGATCATTGGCGAGCCGAACTGCCAGACGGACAGGATCACCAGCGTGTAGAGCGAGTAGTCCGGATTGGAAATCCAACTCGGCCCCTCATAACCGAAAACCTGCCACAGGACCATGTTGACGAGGCCATCGGACGCGAAAAGCTGCCGCCAGAGAACAGCGATCGCCACGCTGGAACCGAGCAGCGACGGCAGATAGAAGATCGCCCGGTAAAGCGTGAGCCCCTTTATGCCGCGATTGAAGGCGAGCGCCACCAGCAGTGCAAAAATCAGCTTCAACGGCACCGAAAGCAGCACGTAGGTAAAGGTGACCTGCATGGCGGCGGCGAATTTAGGGTCGGCAGTGGCGATGCGCACATAATTGGCCGCCCCCACCCAGTCCGGGGATTGAAGCAGGTCATAATTGGTGAAGGACAGATAAAGCGACACCAGCGCAGGCCCGAGGGTGAGACCGAAGAAACCGATCAGCCACGGCAGGAGAAACAGGTACGCGTGAACGTTGCGGTCCAAAAGCCGCTTCACGCCTGCCCGCTTCGGGAGAGCCGCGCCACGGCTCTCCTCCACGAGAGTTTCAGATCGAAAGGCCATCTGCCATCACTTCCGTTTAATGACGGTTTCGGATTCCTTGACGAGCCGGTCACCACCCTCAGCCGCCGAAATCTTGCCGAAGCCGATCTCTTCCGCTGTACGTTTCAGGACGAAGGCGAATTCGCCTGCACCCGGAGGGGGTGCCGGCGGCAGATCGCCAACGCCGGGGGTAATCTCGGCAATATATTCCACCATGCTCTTGCTGACGGCATCGAGCTTGGCGGTCAGCGCGTTACGCATCGATTCCGATGCCGGGACTCCGCGCTCCACACCCAGAACATCGACGCCCTGTGGTTCGGCAACGAGAAAGTTGATGAAACCGACCGCCTGCTCGATGCCGGCACTGCCATTGGCGACGCTGATGAGCATGGATGGTTTCAGGTAGTGACCCGAAGGGCCATCCTTCTTGCTTTTCGGATAGGAGGTCATCGCCAGCTTGGCTTTGTTGAGTGCCTGATAACCGACAAACTGGTTGGAATGGGCAAATGCCGTTGCCGCCTTGCCCGTCGTCAGCGCGTTGGTTTCAATATTCAACTGGTCGAGCGCCTGAATATCGGCCGGCACGCATGCACCGCTCTTGCGCAAATCCGCCCACATGGTGAACCATTTGGTCGCGTCGGTCGGATCAAAACCGATACCGCCATCCTGTGTGTAGAGTGATTTGCCGTTCTGACGCAGCCAGTTCTCGAAGCTCGGCTCGACGCCGCTGGCATCGGCCGTGGCGTAATAGCCGGGCTTGGGCTTGTTCTTGCTGAGCTTGGCGGCGTTTTCGGCAAACTCTTCCCAGGTCTGCCCGATCGCTGGCGGGGTCGCGCCGGATTTTTCCCAGGCCGCCTTGTCGAAGAAGACAGCGCTGGAATTCACGCCAAGATTAACCCCGTAAAGCTTGCCGTCGACCCGACCGGAGTCGATGTTCATCTTGCCGAAATCTTCTATCTTCAGGCCCTTGCCAATATAGTCATCAAGGGGAGCAAGGGCGCCGCGCCGGCCATATTCGAAGATGTAGCGATAATCCATCTGGATCAGATCAGGCGCGTTGCGGCCTGCCACCTGCGTGGCAAGGCGCGGCCAGTAGTCGCTCCAGCCGGCAAATTCCCCGGCAATATCGAGATCCGGCTTGATTTGCTTATATGCGGCGATCGCCTTGTTGGTGCGATCCGCACGCTCCTGCGATCCCCACCACAACATACGCAGCCGCGCGGCCTGAGCCTGCGCCGAGCCACCTCCCAATGTTGCGAGTGAAAGGGCCGCAAGCCCTGCTGAAAGCACACTTCTCCTGTGAAGCATCACGGGCATTGGCAACTCCTCCCTAATTGACTGCCAAATTGATGATGGGGGTAAACGACTATTGCCGTTTTATAACTAATTGGTTACATGGGAACACCGATCGCCAACATTGTCAAGCGGGTGCTAAGATGGACGAAACGACGAAAAACCAGCTGCCCGATCCGGCCGTCGAGGAAACGCCTGCCCCCAAGCGCAAACGCGGGGCGGCACAGGTGCGAAACCCGGAGAGAACACGCGCCGCCATTCTTGAAGCCGCCCGCCGCGAGGTGGCCGCGAAGGGCCTGGCGGGCGCGAGAATCGATGTCGTGGCGCGGCGTGCCGGCACCAACAAGCGGATGATCTACCATTATTTTGGCGACAAGGACGCGCTTTATCTCGCCGTTCTGGAGGACGCCTATCGCCACATCCGCCACACCGAACGGCGGCTGGACCTGACCCGCAAGGCGCCTTCGGAAGGCTTGCGGGAACTTGCGCTTTTCACCTGGCATTATTTTCTGGATCACCCGGAATTTCTGAGCATTCTCGCAACAGAAAACCTCAATAAAGCCCGATATCTCAGGCAATCCGCTACGATTGCGGCGATGCATTCGAACTTCATTTCCGAGCTTGAGGACGTGCTGCGGCGCGGCCGCGATACTGGCGAATTCCGTGACGGTCTCGATCCGATCGACGTCTATCTGACGATCGCCTCGCTCGGCGCCTTTTATCTTTCGAACCGATTCACGCTGTCGACGATCTTCCAGCGCGACCTGACCGACCCCGCCGAACTTGAACGCTGGGGCCAGCATATCGTAGATACCCTGCTTGCTGCGGTGCGGCCGGTCTGAGCCGTAAAAACCGAATTTCCCTTTAACAACAGCGACGACGCGCCATTCGCATCCGCGAAGCGCGTCTTTTCCTTTTGCAGCGCGGCACAAACCCGTGATTTCTGCCGCCGCAAGTGCATGTGAATTTCCTGCCAAAAACACCTTGACAGATCGCATCCTTCACGACCACAAATAACCAAATGGTTACAAATTGCCATGTTTGACGGAAGCGGCTTTCGGGAAAAGGCCGCCTTGGGAGGAAATTCATGAAACGTATCGGCGTCATCATGCACGGCATCACCGGCCGCATGGGTTACAACCAGCACCTCGTGCGCTCCGTTCTCGCCATTCGCGATCAGGGCGGCGTGGTTTTGAAGAGCGGCGAAAAGGTCATGCTCGACCCCATTCTGGTCGGCCGAAACGGTGCGAAAATCGAGGAAATCGCTAAAAAGCACAATGTCGCGCGCTGGACGACCGACATCGACGCCGCCCTTGCGAACCCGGATGACACGCTTTTCTTCGACGCCGGCACGACGCAGATGCGTGGCAGCCTGCTCGAAAAAGCCATCAAGGCGGGCAAGAACGTCTATTGCGAAAAGCCGATTTCCGACAGCGTGGCAGAGGCGCTGGCAATTGCCAGACTGGCCGAAAGCGCCGGTATCAAACACGGCGTGGTGCAGGACAAGCTGTTCCTGCCCGGCCTTCGCAAGCTGGCGATGCTGCGTGACAGCGGCTTTTTCGGCAAGATCCTCTCGGTGCGCGGCGAGTTCGGCTATTGGGTTTTCGAAGGCGATTGGCAGCCGGCGCAGCGTCCTTCGTGGAATTACCGCCTGAAGGACGGCGGCGGTATCATCCTCGATATGCTGTGCCACTGGCGTTATGTGCTCGATAATCTATTCGGACCGGTGAAATCCGTAAGTTGCCTCGGCGCCACCCATATCCCCGAGCGTTTCGATGAACAGGGCCACGCCTATGCGGCGGATGCCGACGATGCCGCCTACGCCACCTTCGAGTTGGAAGGCGGCGCCATCGCCCATATCAACTCTTCCTGGGCGGTGCGTGTGCGCCGCGACGATCTCGTCACGTTTCAGGTTGATGGCACGCATGGTTCGGCCGTAGCGGGTCTCACCAAATGCTGGACCCAGCACCGCACCAATACGCCGAAACCGGTGTGGAACCCTGACCAGCCCCAGACCATCGATTTCTACAAGACCTGGCAGGAAGTGCCTGACAACGTCACTTATGACAACGGTTTCAAGGCGCAGTGGGAAATGTTCGTGCGTCACCTCGTCGACAACGACCCATGGCCCTATGGGCTGATGGAGGGCGTGAAAGGCGTGCAATTGGCCGAACTGGGGCTGAGATCATGGAAGGAACGCCGCTGGCTCGACGTTCCCGCACTTTCCTGAGGAGGCGACAATGAGCGAACTCAAGCTTCCAAAGGACGACCGCAGCATCGAGGTCTACAGGCTATCAGGCGCGCCGGTCGCCATTGAGAAACGAAGTGCGGCGGATTTCAATCGTGTCGCCTTCGCCGCCGCCCATGTGGTGGCCGATCCCCTCGCCGACAACGATCCATGGTTGACGCCCGCCATCGACTGGGACGCTACCCTGCGCTTCCGCCACCGCCTTTGGGACCTCGGCCTGGGTGTTGCGGAGGCCATGGATACGGCCCAGCGCGGCATGGGACTGGCGTGGCCGCAGGCGCAGGAACTGATCTCCCGTTCGCTGAAGGAAGCGGCCACCCGCAAGGATGCGCTGATCGCCTGCGGCGTCGGCACGGATCATCTTGAGGGCGGCGGATATGACCTGAACCAGATTATCGACTCCTACCTGGAACAGCTTGATTTTGTTCAGGGAGAAGGCGGGCGCGTGATCCTGATGGCAAGCCGGGCGCTCACCGCTGCCGCCCGCTCCCCGGACGATTATCTCAAGGCCTATGCCAGGGTCCTTTCCCGTGCCGAGAACAAGGTGGTTATCCACTGGCTGGGAGAAATGTTCGATCCTGCGCTTGAGGGCTACTGGGGTGCCCGCGACCATATGGCGGCGATGGACACCTGCCTTGCCATGATCGAGGAGAATGCAGACAAGATCGACGGCATCAAGATTTCGCTTCTATCCAAGGAAAAGGAAATCGTCATGCGCCGTCGCCTGCCCGCTGGTGTTCGCATGTATACCGGCGACGACTTCAATTATGCCGAGCTGATCGCCGGTGACGAAAAAGGTCATTCGGACGCGTTGCTCGGCATTTTCGATGCCATTGCTCCGGCGGCATCCAAGGCGCTCGCCAGCCTGAAGCGCGGTGCGGATAATGAATTCTTCGACATTCTGGAGCCAACGGTGGCGCTTTCACGCCATATCTTCAAGGCGCCGACCCGCTTTTACAAAACCGGCGTGGTGTTTCTCGCCTATCTCAACGGCTTGCAGGACCATTTCACCATGGTTGGCGGGCAGGAAAGCGCCCGCTCCACGCGGCATTTCGCCGAGCTTTTCCGGCTGGCGGACAAGGCCAATGTGCTTGCCGAACCGGATGTGGCGACGCATCGCATGAAGCAGTTTCTGGCTGTCAGAGGCATTGGTTAAGCGCGAGAGCGAAGGTGGCTGGAGGCCTTCGCAAAAGGGAGGAGTACCGTTATGGGCGTTGAGGGCCTTTCAATAAATTTTGCCACCGTGCGGCAGGGACGTTCCTTCGGGGCAATCGTGGATGCATGCCTTGCGCATGGCATCACCACCATCTCGCCCTGGCGCGAGCAGGTTCACGCTGCAGGCCTTGCTGAAGCAGCACGCATTGTCGAGCAGAACGGCCTTCGTCTCAGCGGCCATTGCCGGGGCGGCTTTTTCCCCGCCCCCGATGCAGAAGGCCGCAGCCGCGCCATTGAGGACAATAAACGCGCCGTGGACGAAGCCGCCGCCATGAAGGCAGATTGCCTGGTGCTTGTCGTGGGCGGCCTGCCCGCGGGTTCTCGAGACTTGAAAGGTGCACGGCAGATGGTGGAGGACGGCATGGCCGAACTTCTTCCCTATGCGAGGGCAGCCGGCGTGCCGCTCGCCATTGAACCGTTGCATCCCTTTTATGCCGCCGACCGCGCCTGCTTCAACACTTTGAAACAGTCGCTCGACCTCTGCGACCGGCTGGGTGCCGGAACCGGTGTGGCCATCGACGTCTATCACGTCTGGTGGGACCCGGAGCTGGAGGAACAGGTGGCGCGCGCCGGGCGAAACGGGCAGATACTGGCACACCATATCTGCGACTGGCTGGTGCCGACCACCGATCCGCTCAACGATCGCGGCATGATGGGCGATGGCGTGATTGACCTGAAGGCATTTCGCGCCATGATCGAGGCCGCCGGCTTTTCCGGTCCGCAGGAAGTCGAGATTTTTTCGCATCGTTGGCAGGCACGCCCGGTGGACGAGGTTCTGTCCACCGTCGTCGAGCGTTTTAAAACCGTTTGTTGATTGGGTTCGGGAGTAAGGAAATGCCTGAAAGGGTGAAACGCAAACGTTATGCACTGGTCGGCACCGGCAATCGTGGCACCACCATGTGGGGGCGCGAACTTCTGGCCGGGTGGAGCGACTATGTCGAACTGGTCGGCATTTGCGACCTGAACCTGATGCGCGCAGAACGGGCCCGCGCCATGATGGGGTCGGCCGCTCCGCTTTACGACGACTTCGACCGGATGATGGCCGAGCAACGCCCGGAACTGGTAATCGTCTGCACGCCCGACGATACTCATGACGACATCATTATCCGCGCGCTCGAGGGCGGTGCCGATGTCATCAGCGAAAAACCCATGACCACCACCCCGGAAAAGATTGACCGCATCCGCGCGGCGGAGGCCGAAAGCGGCCGCCGCGTCGACGTTTCCTTCAATTATCGCTTTTCACCGACGGCGGCGCGCATCAAGGAGCTGATCGACGATGGCGCGATCGGCACCGTTACCTCGGTAGATTTCCACTGGTATCTCGATAACCAGCACGGTGCGGATTATTTCCGCCGCTGGCACGCTTTCACCGAACATTCAGGCAGCCTGTTCGTCCACAAGGCCACGCACCACTTCGATCTTCTGAATTGGTATCTCGATTCCGACCCGGTGGAAGTGAAGGGCTTTGGGCAATTGCTGCATTATGGCAAGAACGGACCGTTCCGGGGAACGCGCTGTCGTACCTGTCCGCACAAGGGCGAGTGCGATTATTTCATGGATCTCGGGGCCGACCCGTTCCTGGACGCGCTTTACGAGGACCCGTCGACTGTGGATGGCTATATGCGTGACGCCTGCGTCTTTCGCGAGGAGATCGACATCCCCGACACGATGAGTGCCTCGATTCGCTATGCGAACGGCGTGCAGGTCTCCTATTCGCTCAATACCTATATGCCGATCGAGGGACACCACATCGCGTTTAACGGCCATAAAGGACGCATCGAGATGCGCCAATATGAAAAGCAGCCGTGGACTGAGCCCCCAGCCGACGAAATACTGCTGGTAAAAAGTTTCGGTGGCGGTGTCGAGCGTATCTGGGTGCCGCATGAGCCGGGCGGCCATTATGGCGGCGACAATCGCATGCGCGACATGATCTTCAAGCCCGGTTCGAACGACCGGCTGCGGCAGCGGGCGGGTTCGCGCGCCGGCGCAATGTCCGTGCTCTGCGGCGTAGCCGCATTGAAAAGCGCCCGCGAGGGTGGTGCAGCGGCGGTGAAATCCCTGCCCATCTAGATATTTTCGGCCTGCGGTGCTTTCAACGTCGGTCCGCAGGCCGCAATTGCCAAAAAAGAACGGATAACATTCTGCAGATTACGCGCTTCCTCCATACCGGTAAAACGACGATCGGGGGAAGAAAGAGTTAATCATGTCCAGTTTCGAATCCTTCATTCCGCTCATCATCATCGGCACCAGCCTGATCCTTTTTTTCAAATGGGTGGGGCGTGATATGAACAGGGAAGAGAAAAAACCGAAATCGCGCCGCTGACGCAGGAAGAGACATCGGAACCGGCAAGTGCAATCGCCAGATGGCGCATTTTTCCGCATCGGCCCATTGCAAAATCAAAAATTGAGGCTATATTCGGCAAATCGACAATTGCTTGTGACGTCGCTCCTGGGACTCTACGTTCCCGTCGGATTTCCTCTCAAATAATCGATCTAATTCCGCAAGGTATCGCGGAAACCAACAACGATTACTACGAAAGGAAATCGTTATGAACACTGGTACTGTAAAGTGGTTCAACGCCACCAAGGGCTTCGGCTTCATTCAGCCTGACAACGGCGGCACGGACGTTTTCGTTCACATTTCGGCTGTTGAGCGCGCAGGTCTGCGTTCGCTGAACGACGGCCAGAAGATCACCTACGACATCGTGCAGGACCGCAAGTCCGGCAAGAGCTCCGCTGACAACCTTCGCGCAGCTTGATTTGTCATCGGCCCCGCTGGCTACGCATGTACCAGCAGTGGCGCTGAGTGATTGTGAGAGGTCGGGTTAAATCCCGGCCTTTTGTTTTTTTTGGCCATGGGGAGGCTCTCATGCGCAAAAATCCTTATCGTTCCGGCGATGCTATCTTTCTGAAGGCGGGCGTACTTGGGGCCAACCAGCCCAAAGGTCCAGGCCGGGTCGTAACGGCTCTGCCAGAGACACAACAAGGTGCGGTTCGCTACAGGGTGCGTTTCCAGCACGAGAACTTCGAACGTAATATAGCGCTCGATGAAATCGATGTGGTTGCGTCTTCATCGCGGCCCGTGGAAATCGAAGGCTCGTCTTCGCGCGTTGCGGGATCGAGCTGGATCAATTCGAATACGATCAGAATCAAAAAATAGCAGCGATGGCTGCGTTAAGGAGATAAGTTGCAGGTACTCGTCAGGGATAACAATGTAGAGCAAGCCCTCCGCGTCTTGAAAAAGAGGATGCAGCGCGAGGGTATCTTCCGTGAGATGCGCGCACGGGAATCTTACGAAAAGCCGTCGGAAAAGCGTATCCGCGAAGAAGCCGAAGCTGTGCGCCGCCACCGCAAGATGGCGAAGAAAAAATTGCAGCGCGAGGGATTGCTTCCTGCTCCCAAAAAGGTTGCCCGCGCTCGATAACTTTCAATTCGCTCCGCAAAGGAGAATGCCATGACCGCGACTAAAGAGGCTGTTTTCAAACCCGGAAAGCTGTCCTCGCAGGACAAGGCATCCATAACGGACAAGGCGGCGAAACAGATCATAACCGCCGAATCCGACCAGCGCGCCAAGAAGACGGAACGGCTTCGCCAACTTCGCGAAGCTCAGGAGGCGGCAATCGCCGCCCCTCCACCCACCCGCACCAAAAAGTCATCCGGCAAGAAATAACCCGGTTGCACTTTTTGACGTCGCCTTTCCGAAAAACTTCTTGAACCTGATACGCAACAGGCGCACGCTTCGCCTGTCAGCAATCCGCTGAAGAGTGCTGGTGTTTGAGGGCAGAGTGTCCTCGCCCCCAAACGAAAGGAGGACGAGATGTCTTCCGACTTTTATTCATCAAGCCTTTCACGGAACCTCGTCCGCACCGGCGGTTTGGGTTACCGGGAAAACGCATCGCTTCGCCTGCTTCTCAGTGCCGCCGAAGAAACAGCCATGCGCCTGGATCAGGATCGCGGCGCATCCTCCGGCTTTGCGGCGTTTCCTGATTTTGGCCTCCAGCCCGACATGGTGCGGAGAACCTTCTACGCAGGGCGTATCCGCCTCTCCAAACCGACCCTTCCCTTCGGGAAACTTCCGCTTAACGGACTGCCTTTCCCCTGACGATGAAACCGCCCCGCAGCCTGCCTGCGGCGCGCGATCATGCCCCGGACCACACAATATCCAATATCAGTTCAATACCAGGAGGACACCATGGCCAAGGGTCAAGTACGCAGCAACAAAGAAGTCCGCAAACCGAAGAAGGACAAGACGAAGGCTCCGGCTGCGGCACCAGCTGCCGGCACGCAGGTCAAGTTCGCAAACTCCACAACTGCGGATGGCAAGAAGAAGTAGGATTGTTCCGGACAGCCCGCTCATAACAGCGCGACGCCCCGTCACGAATTGCCAAACCGCGACCCGATACGCAAAGGGTCGCGACAAATAAAACATGTAATGGAAATGCGGACTTGTTTTGGCCACATTGCTGTTCTATAAGGTTCATACAGCAACTGCTGGTGAGCGCAAAATATGTCGTTCGCAGTTGTTTCCGTCGCTTTAGACTTTTGACCACGGATGTACTGGCACTGGTGTTAATGGCGATATGAGGAAGGTCGGTGCAATATTGCCCCGGCCTTTTTTGTTGTCTGCCTTGGTGAGATAAAGAATGTCGCCGCACCGGTCACATACTCGTCAGGGGCTATGGAATTAACTTGCCTATTGCGCGCAAAAAGCGCACCCTTCCCCATCGGTACTTAAAGGGCGTTACCGCCGTCAGGCATCCTTGCCGTCTCAAGCCCCATTTGCACATGCCTCCCGTCTACAGCGCCCCGTGCGGAATTTCCCAGGGCGCGTTGAGGCACATGCCCCCCGAAAACCGGCAACGGTCATCGACCGCACCGGCGTATCGTTTCGAAGCGTTGGAGCGTCCCGTGCAGCCTTTTAAGGGCGCGCGCGAGGCTTCGGCTTTCTGAACCAGTAAGAAAAGAGGCCATCATGTCTTCTGCGCCCCGTAACTGCCTGATCTCCTCTCAAGATCTCGAAATGCTCCAATTGGTCCTCGAGAGCATCGGTTTTAATCACCTTTCCGACGATGATGACAAAAAGCTCCATAACAGAGCCGCCCGCAAGGTTATTGAATTATATCAGGATGGTTTGACCGATCCGGCAGACCTCACCGACGAAATGCGTTTCCTGTTCGGCGTGCAGAAACACGACCGCATCAAGCCGTGGAAGCCGCTCCCCCGATATGCAATCCAGGGCCTGCCACTGCTTTACCACCGCCATTGAGGGGAGAGAGCAGATGCGCGAATATATCATGGTCAGCACCGGCCTGTGGCTGGGGCTATTTCTGACCTGGTACCTCGTCACCATGTACGATACGGCGGATAGCGTCTTTACGGCGAACACCGTTCCGTCGCTACCGCTGCTTCTGACATCGGCCGAATGCGAGACCCAGTTCGGCATTCTTTTTTCGATGACCGAAAAGCTTTTGAAGGCAGGCGGGCCGATAGTTCCCGACGACTTGCGAAAGAACATAGAGCATTGCATTTCTTCCGATGAGGCAAGCCGCCTGAAACTCAAAGACAATCAACTTATCCGGCTTTTCCCCTGAAGCGCCTCCCGAAGCGGACGGTGTTCGCCAAAATCACTGGTAACAATAATGACTTGGCAAATGAGATATATCAGGAGAAACTGATTTAGTCGGACATCAGTCCGAGAGTTTGCGTCTGCGTGGAGGGTGAGTATGACGTATGACTGGAGCGGCCGCAGAATGCGCCGCATGCGTGCCGCGAAACTGACGATCATCAGTCTCGTCGCGGCCTTTGTTATCACGGCTCCAATCTTCGCGCATTACTGAAGCCTGCAGCGACAAGACGCGATCACACCGGTTGCCCGACCCCTGCCCGCTTTCTCAGGCGATCTTTGAGCCATGTCTGCACTGGCTGATCAAAATGGACCGTCAGGTACCATGACAGACACGTCGTCCCTATCAGGAAAGCGACACCAACCGGCAAAGCGATGTTTTCCCTATCAACGGCAGGCATCAGAAAATCCGTCCAGGCCAGCAGCGGAATATGCAGCACATAGACGGCGTAGGAAGCTGTGCCGAGAAACGTCGACAAGATTCCCACCCTGCGACCCGGCACTATCCTGCTGGCTACGAACAATACCGTCGGCCAGACGAGCAGAACCACCGCGAGATCAAAGAAGGCCCGAAGCTCACGCGAAATTGGCACGGCGAGGATGACGCAGACCAGCATAAGACAGAGGGCCGCCTGGATGGGCTTCAGCTGGGTTATGCGATTGCGGAAGCGGTAAACCAGCACGCCTGCGAAAAACGAGAAAAACACCCTTCCCATGCCGGCGTACATTTCGTGCCATCGAAACCCCGCATGCAACTTCCCAAACTCAGCAGCCGCCACGACAAGGACGCAGGCGCTGACAGCCAGCACCACGATTGTCTGTTTCGTAGTCGCCCGCACACCCCACCGGCCATAAACCGCATTCACCACCAGCTCGTTGAAAAGCGACCATGCCGGGCTCACCAGAAACAATGCGCCGTTCAATGTAAGCGTGAAGGGTGCCGGAACGAAAAGAAGCCCGGTCAACAACGCTATCGCCAGCTCACCGGGATTGATGTGGCGATGAAGATCATCGATCGGCGTCGGCAGGCCCAACAGGTAGAGGCAGATGAAATAGGACGCCATCAACGCCAGCCCCAGCCCATACAATGGATAAAGTCGCGCAAGGCGCGCCTTCATGAAGAAGCCCGGCGTAATCGCCCCTTCGCGCAGTTTCATGCTGTAGGCATGCGCCAGCACAAAACCGCTCAAGGCGAAGAACAAATCGACGGCGAGATAGCTCGAAGCGTCGTCTCTCCCGAAAAACTGTTCGGCATGGCGATGCACGATGAAGAGCGCAGCTACGCCCCTTATGCCATCGAGCAATATGAAGCGTTCCGGGGAAGACTGGACCATGGGCGTTGATGCTCGACAGGACTGGATTATAATTACTTCACGAAAACGAGGTTTACAGCGCAGCGGTTCATCGCATCCAGTCAAAAACTGTTCAACGTCAAACATACCCCGAATTCTTATGGGCAATTCCCCATGAGCCACGCTCTTTCGCAGCCGTCAAAGGCATGCTACGTCCGAATGTCATCGATGCTTTGACCTTCTGACTCTGTATGCCACGCCTCGCAAAAACCGGTTTCGATTTTAGCAAGTGTCCTGGGCGCAAATTCAAACGGGTTGTTCGGCGGCAAACAACTTTCGCGGAGTCCCACCATGTCCACCATCGCCGACCGTATTAAAAAAATCATCGTTGACCAGCTTGGCGCAGATCCCGGCACGGTTGTCGATGACGCCAATTTTGTCGACGATCTCGGTGCCGATTCCCTCGAAGTGGTTCAGGTTGTCATGGAAATCGAGGAAGAATTCGGAGTGGAAATCCCCGATTCGGCCGCAAGCACAATCCTGACCGTTGGCGACGCCATCCGCTTCATCGAAAAAAACAAGGCTTGACCGGCAGCGGCGGATATCAACCCGCCGACAGGGCCGCAACAGGATCGAGGTTCGATGCGTTGCGGGCCGGCAGATAGCCGAAAACGACGCCTATCAGTGTCGAGCAGACGAAGGCAGCAATGATCGACACCGTGGAATAGACCATGGCGAAATTGCTGCTGAAGGCGGAGAAAAGCGCCCCGAAGCCGAAGCTGCCCAAAATTCCCAGCGTTCCGCCGATGATGCAGACGAGCACTGCCTCGATCAGGAACTGGCGCAGTATATCACTGCGCCGTGCGCCGACTGCCATGCGCACGCCGATTTCCGATACACGTTCGGAAACGGAAACGAGCATGATGTTCATCACCCCGATGCCGCCGACCAGAAGCGAAATCACCGCGATCGCTGCAACCAGCAGTGTCATGGTCTGCGTTGTACTGGTGATGGTCTGGCGAATATCGTCAGTGTTGAGAATGTAGAAATCCCGCGTTCCATGCCGCTGGGTGAGAAGAACCGTCACCGCCTGTTCGGCAATTGCGGCGTCAATATCGTCACTCACCTGCACCGTGATGCTGCGCAGCGACAGGCTGCCGAGAAAGCGTGACTGGACGGCAGTATAGGGAAGATAAAGTGAAAGGTTCTGGCTTGAACCGAAACCGCCCTGCTGCGCCTGCGTGATGCCGACGATGCGGGCCGGCACCTTGCCGATGAGGATGACCTGACCGATGGGGCTGCCGTCGAAATTCGCAAACAACGATTTGCGGGTGTTCTCATCAATCACCACCTCCTGGGCTTTCTGCACGACGCTTGCGGCATCGAAAAAGCGCCCTTGTGACAGCTTCGTGCCCTTAGCGAGGAAATACCGCTCGCTGACACCATTCACAAGCGCATTCGCCTCCTTCGCGCCGAAACGCACCGTACTTGAGGTCGAGACCGTGGGCGTCACAGCCGCGACATAGGATTGTTTGGCAAGTGCCTCGGCATCGGAGACAACCAGCGTGGTGATCTTGCCAGATCTTATGTCGCCAAAATCCTTGCCCGCGAAGATTTCCAGCGTGTTGGTGCCGAGGCTTGAGATATTCTGCAGCACGCGCTGCTGTGACCCCTGCCCCAGCGCCACGACGCTGATGACCGAGGCGATGCCGATGATGATACCGAGCATGGTGAGAAAGCTGCGCAGCTTGTGCGCCTGCATCGACAGGAGCGCCATGCGCAATGCCTCCCGCAGCGAGGATGCGAGACCAGCGAGACTGGAGGCCCCGCCGGAAACCATAGAGGGTTTGGCGTCACCCTTCCGAACCGGCGCGGCATCCGCCCTGCGGTCGGAAATGATGGCGCCGTCGCTGATTTCGATGATCCGTTCGGCACGTCGTGCAATTGACATATCGTGCGTGACGATAATGACAGTGCGCCCTTCGGCATGCAGCTCGTCGAGGATGCGCAACACCTCGTCGCCGCTCGCGCTGTCGAGCGCACCGGTCGGCTCGTCGGCAAGAATGATTTCGGCATCGTTCATGAGGGCGCGCGCGATGGAAACGCGTTGCTGCTGGCCGCCGGAAAGCTGGCCCGGACGATGATCGAGGCGGTCCGCCATGCCAAGGCGACCGAGCAACCTGGCGGCATCGCTCCTGCGATCGCTTTGTGACTTTCCGGCGTAGATCGCCGGAATTTCGACATTGCCGAGCGCTGTCAGTTCGACAAGCAGATGGTAACGCTGGAAAATAAAACCGAGGTTTTCTCGCCGCAATTGCGAAAGCTGGTCTGCATCGAGATTGCCCGTCTCCCGGCCCCTGATGCTGTAGCTCCCTGAGGTCGGCCGGTCGAGGCAACCGAGAATATTCATCAGCGTCGACTTGCCCGATCCGGAAGCGCCGACGATCGCCACCATCTCGCCGGCCTCGATGATGAGGTCGATATTCTTGAGTACGGTAATCGTACCTTCACCGGACGGATAATCCCGCCGCACGGATTTAAGGCAAATCAAAGGATCAGCCATTGTTCAAAAACCCATCGGCGGGCCACCAGGCCCGGGCATGGCGTTTTTGGTGGTGTCGATGGAAAGTTCGCCGGTCACCACGCGCTCGTTCTCGGCAAGGCCGGAACGCACTTCCGCCGTTACCTTGTCGTTCAGACCGATCTGGACCCTGCGTTCGGAAATTCTGCCATCGGTGTCTACCACACGCACGGCATAGTCATCGTTGGCGCCCTTGCTACCAAGGGCCGCCGCCGGAACGGTTAGCACGTCCTTGGCTTCACCAAGGACGATATGGACCTCCGCCGTCATATAGGTGCGCAACTTGCCGTCCGGGTTCGGCACTTCGAACACGCCATTATAATAGATCGCCTCCGACGACGAGGTGCTGGAAGAGGACGATGTGGTCGAGGAAGACGTCGAGGAGCTGAAGCTGGAGTCGCTGCGCACTGATTCAGGCGCCGGTTCAATGGACGTAAGCGTCGCGTCGTAACGCTGCTGCGGCTCACCCAGCACCGTGAAGTAAACTGGCAAACTGGCTTTTACGCGCGTCACATCTGCTTCGGAAATTTCCGTGCGCACCGTCATCCGGTCGAGCTGGCCTAGGATCACGATTGTCGGCGCGGACTGCGTGGCGTTGACGGTCTGCCCTTCCTGACTGACGATAGACAGAACAGTGCCTTCGATGGGCGCGGTGATCCTCGTATAGCCGAGATTGGCCTTTGCCGTTTCGACAGCGACCTGTGCCTCCTCGATCTGGGCGTCGATCGCTTCGATCTGCGCCTGGGTGACTGCGAGCGCTGCAGTGGCGCTTTCGAAATCCGCACGGGAGGCGGCATTTTTCGACACCATTTCCTGTTGGCGGACAAGGCTCTGGCGGTTGAGAGCAAGTGTCGCCTGCTTTTCCACCCGCTGCGCCTTCACGTTGGCAAGCGCTGCCAGCGCCGTGCGCAGGCTGTTATTCTGGGTAACGGAATCGATCTCGGCAATGAGATCGCCCGCCTTGACCGTATCTCCAAGTGCGACCTTGACGGCGGTGATGCGACCGGAGGCCTGCGCGCCGACGGCCACCAGACGAACGGGTTTGAGCGTTCCAGTCGCCAGAACGGTCTGCTCGATATCACCGCGCTTCACAGACGAGGTGATATAACCGGGCGTTGCGGCCCGCGTATATTGTGACGAAAACCAGTAGCCACCCAGGGCGAGCGCGACAACCGTCAGCGCCACACCTGCTTTGCGAACCATTTTCATCGTCCTGTCCTGTCCTGTCCGGCCGGTCTACTCAAAAGAAGAAACCGACCTCATGTCGTGTTTCACAAGGATGAAGCCGTTGTCTGCTTCGATCCATTCATAGGCGGCAACAGACTTTCTGGCGGATGCCTTGCGGCAGGCGCCGTGACGACGCTTGCCGTGTGCATTTTCGCGCCGTTCCTTGGCACAGACGGGTTGGTGCCACTGTTCTTCCTGCCGGGATTTCGCCGCCGGATCTCGCATCGGCCTGTCACCGGCCGCAGCGACCGACCAGACGAAGCTCAAACCAAAAACCGTCGCCAGCATCAGGTAGAAATATCTCATCATCATCTTCTCGCTTGAAAATCACGCGGGGGATCGCAGGCGAGCGATCCCCCGGCTTCAGCCGTTTCCGGCTGATTTCCTCCTTTGCTGGGGGGCTATTAAAGGAGGAAACTTTGAAGAGTGGCGTCAGCCCCGCTCTGCGTGAGGCAGCGGCGGCATCCTGTCGCCATGCGGAGGCTCGATACGACCGTCTCGTGCACGGCCATCATGCGGGACGGGAGGCGGAGGCGGCATCAATGCGCGTTCGAGTTCAGCAAGCTTCTTCACCTGCTGCGGCGAAAGTTTCGGTTTCAGCGTAGCCGCTGCGTCCTGAAGTGCTTTAGCCTGTTCTGCCTTTTTCATTGTGATGCCGGCCAGTTCCTCACCGGCAAGACGCGGCTCTAGCCCCGTCGCACCCGGTCCCTTCGGCGGCAATGGCTTGAGTTCCGAAGTGGGCAAAACAAGATCGATCAGCGCAGTGGTATAGGCGCGCCACGGACCAAGCTGTTCAGGTGTGACGCCGAGATAGATTTCCGCTGCCGAAAGTTTCGTCGCCAACCCCAATATATCCGGGCCCAATATATCCGGCCCCATCATATCCGGGCGTAGCATCTCAGGCCCGGCCATCTTGCGGTCATGCGGCAGCCTTTGCTCCGGACCACTATTCGAACCGAAGTCAGGACTGGCCAGCGGCGGCACTGGTTCACCCTGCTCCGCAGCCCGGGAGGTGGCCGAAGCGCCAAGAACAGTTGTCACGACGACGGCGGTGGCGATTAGAGCGTTTCTCATCTTACCTTCCTTTTCGTTTTCCAACCTGAGAAGACGATAGGAGCTAAGCGTTTCCGGCTTTGGTCCCAATGTTGCGGGTCTTGTTCCACGCGCGGCCTATTTGTAACCGAATATTGCCAGAGCGGCCGCAGCAAGCTTTCGTTGCAAAAATCCGCCGTTTCTTTGCACCGCTTATGTATAGTGGCATCAAAAGGTTGGACGATATGGCGACAGTTTCGGTGACACATATTTTGATCGTGGATGATGATCCGGAGATACGCACATTGCTCGCGAAATATCTCGGCTCGCAGGGGTTTCGCGTTTCGATGGCAGCCGACAGGCGTGAGTTCGAAGAACAGTTCGCCTGCTCCGATCCGGATCTCATCGTGCTCGACGTGATGCTACCGGATGGTTCCGGCCTCGATATCTGCCGCGATCTCCAAGGCCGCCGGCCGCGCACGCCCGTCATTCTCCTGACAGCGCTCAAGGAGGATGTCGACCGGATCGTCGGGCTGGAAATTGGCGCCGACGACTATCTTGGCAAACCCTTCAATCCGCGAGAACTGACGGCGCGGATCAAGGCCGTGCTGCGCCGCGCAGTACCTCAGGAAGTACCTCGCGGCTCATCCACCGCTTATGGTTTTGCGGACTTCACCGCCGATCCGGAACAGCGCTCCGTCATCCACGCCGGCGGTGAGAGGATCGAACTGACGGGGGCGGAGTTCGATCTGCTGAAAGTCTTCCTCGACAGGCCCGGCCGGCTTCTTTCCCGCGATCAGCTGCTCGATCTTACGCAGGGCAAGGACCGGGGACCGTTCGACCGCTCCGTCGACGTGTTGATGAGCCGGTTGCGCAAGAAGCTCGAAACCGATGCCCGGGCTCCGATCTTCAAGACCGTTCGCAATGGCGGTTACCAGATGACGGTTCAGGTCAGAACCCTGCCGGTGCATCGATGAGCTCGCTCAGAAACCGTATCGCCGCACTGTTGATCGTCTCCATCATCGCGGTCATCGCGCTTGCAACTGTGGTGGCAGATCAGACATTGCAGCCGCCGCCGCCAGATGCCACCATCGAGCCCGTTGCCCGCAGCCTTGCCTTTGCCGTGACCATGGCCGAACGCGACCCCTCGCTGCAACAACCCGGCTATTTCCGCATCGAACAGAAGCCGCCTGAAGGTGATCTCGACGGAATGCTCTCGGAGTTTCTAGAAAAGGCCCTTGCACAGGTTGGCGAGCCGCGCACCGCAATTGTGATCCGCGCGCCGGGAAGTAATGCCCCGGTGGCGGCTATAGCGCTGGAAAAAAGCGGATGGCTGGTCGCGGAAATTCCGCATATGGGTCCTCCCCCGGGCGGCTGGAAGATTTTCGGCATGTGGATCGGGCTGATCATTCTTGGCAGTGCTGCTGTTTCCATCTTCGCCGCCAGAAAGATCACCCGCCCCCTCGACATGCTGGAAAACGCTGCTGCAAGCATCGGACCCGATGGTTCGCTACCCCATTTGTCGGAAACAGGTCCGGGTGAAATCCGCGCCACGGCGCGGGCCTTGAACGAACTCGCCCGCCGCCTGAAGGCGGCAATGGAAAGCCGAATGCGCCTCGTTGCAGCCGCTGGCCATGACTTGAGAACCCCAATGACCCGCATGCGCCTGCGGGCAGAATTCATCGAAAACGACGAAGAGCGGGGCAAATGGCTGGCGGACCTCGAGGAACTGAACGCCATCGCGGATAGCGCCATTCTGCTTGTGCGCGAGGAAGTGAGCCAGGATACCGTCAAGATGATCGATATCGGCAGGCTTCTAGGCGAAATCGTCAGCGAACTTTCTGATCTCGGTTACGCTGATGCCCTCGACTTTATGAAACCGGAAGCCGCCATGATCATTAAGGCCGCTCCACTTGCGCTTAAAAGAGCCTTGCGCAACCTCATCCTCAATGCCGTCACCCATGGCAAAACGGCACGGATCGATCTAACCGAGGACGAGAGCGAGGTCGTCGTTACAATCCGCGATGAAGGCCCTGGCATTCCGCAGGAACTGATCGGCCGGGTTTTCGAGCCCTTCTTTCGGGTCGATCTCGGGCGGCGAAAGTCGATCCCTGGTGTGGGGTTGGGTCTTGCCATCGCCAGGGAAATCATCGAGCGCTTCGGTGGCACGATCACAATCGCGAACCACAAAAAACAGGGCCTGATCCAGACGGTGATTTTGGCAAAAGTGGCATGATCTCATGCCACAGAACACCCTATGTCCGTTAAGATGACCGCGCCGTCATGCCAAAAGCAGGCTTTCGGCATAGGCCATCATCAGCGGCCCGACGCCTTTGGCGTCATCGGATACAACCGGCTCGGTCAGATAGTAATCCGGAGACCCATCGCGATAATTGCCCTCGAAGCCGCCGAGGCCCGCGACATGCACGATGCCGGTGAGACGGACGAGACCCCCTTCGTCCACCTTGAGCTGTCTCTCAAGCAGGGCCTCAAGCGCGGACCGGCCCGCCGAAAGAGCCGCATTTGCCTCCTCGCCCTGCAAAAGCCCCAGCCGCGCAGCCCGCAATAAGGCATAGGCGAACATCGCCGAAGCGGAGGTTTCCTCGTAGTTTCCGGCAAGATCCTGTTTGTCCAGCACCTGCATCCAGAGACCGGTTTCAGTCTGCCGGGCAACAATACCGGCCAGAAGCAGGCCCGCGCGTTCCCGAAGTTCGATCGTTGGGCCATCAGCCGGCAACATCACCAACGCATCGACCAGCGCCATGGCGAGCCAGCCGACGGCGCGGGCCCATACGGCCGGGGATTGGCCGCTCACGGGATCGGCCCAGCGCTGGTTGCGGCTTTCGTCATAACCATGGACATAGAGCCCACCGGCATCCGCCGTCAGCGTGAGTGCGGTTGAGAATTGCTGTAGCGCATCGTCGATCAGTTCGGCGTCACCAGTCGCCTGCGCATATTCGATCTGGAAAGGAAGTCCCATATAAAGGCCATCCAGCCAGACCTGATGCGGATAACGCTTCTTGTGCCAGTAATTACCGGAGCCCGTACGCGGATGGCTGCGGAGTTGGCCCGCAAGATGTTCCGCCGCAGCGAGATAACGCGGATCGCCCGTTTCCGCTGCCAGAGGAAACAGAATGCGACCGGCAAGGATGTGATCGATATTGTATTCCTGCGGATCGTAACCGGCGAGCACTCCGTCTGCCGCTATCTGGATGTCAGCCAGACGATGCAGATGTTCGTTCCAGCGCCGGTCGCCGGTCGCTTCGAACAGGTGCTGCAAACCCCGATAGACACAGCCATCCTCATAACACCAGCTTCCGCCCTTGTAGTGCCTATAGCGGCTGGCGAATTGATCAAAATAATCAGTGGCTTTCATGGGTTTTCTCGATTGAAATCTGTGAGTGGGAAACGGCAGAGGCGCTCAGCAGCGCAGGATCGTCGCAAATGATTTCAGCCTGTTCGAAAACGATCCCCTCATGCAGCATGGGGCGCACCCCATCGGCCATGATCGGCGGTGTGGCCACGGCTACAGGATCATGCGACACGATGGTGAGATTGCGAATGGCGATATTGCGGATTGGGGCCTCCGGTAAACCGAGAAAGACGCCGGCGGCATGGGCCAGATGGCGGATTTCCACATCTTCGACAGTAATTCCGTCGATAAACGGGGTCCCGTAGTCTACAGGTGCGGGGTCTCGCGACTGCACCCAGCCGTCATGCCCATCGGCATCGCAATGGTAATGGGCATTGGCGGAAAGCGCGGTCTGCACGCCATCCAGCAACACCCGGCGCATGGTGACATTGCTGACTGAACCGCCACGGCCCCGCCGCGTCTTGAGACGCAGGCCGCGATCCGTGCCAACCATGTCGCAGTCCTCTACCGTTACGTTATGCACGCCACCCGACATTTCCGAGCCGATCACCAGCCCGCCATGGCCGCGCTCCATCAGGCAATGGCGCACGCTGACGCCGCGTGTTTCCGCCAGATGGTCGTCCTCGCCGTTCGGCCCGCGTTTGCCTGCCTTCACAGCAATGCAATCGTCGCCGACTGAAAAGCGCACGCCTGATATCGTCACGTTGCGGCAGCTTTCCGGGTTGAAACCATCGGTATTGGGGCTGTTATGCGGAGCGCTGATTGTAAGACCCGCCGCTTTCAGGGTCTCGCACCCCTGTGGATGGACCGTCCAAGACGGTGCATTGCGAATGGTGAAACCGAAAAGCCCGACATTGCGGCAGGAGACGAGATGCAGGCCGCGCGGTCGGCGCGCGCCGTCACGGGTTTCTTTCGGCCAGCTCCACCAGTCGCCTCTGTCGCCGGAACCATCGAGAACGCCTGTGCCTTCGATCACGAGATTATCTGCGCCGATGGCATGGACCGGCGCAGCGAAACAGGCATCCGGTAGCCCTTCCCAACTGCCGAGCATGCGGCCCGTCTCATCGCGGGCAGGCAGGATCGGCCAGCCATTGCGTGTGGAGGGTGCGCGCAGCACGGCCCCTTCCGCAAGATGAAACGTCATGTCGCTTTTCAACCGCACGGGAAACGCTGTCCAGAGGCCGGCAGCAAATCGCAACGTGCCGCCCGCAGGCACGGCGGCAACTGCCTCTTCCAGAGCGCGAGCATTGGCGCGTGCGCCGGCTTCGTCGTCAAGCGCAATATCCGGCGTCAGCGAAAATGCCATCGCCTCGACAAGCCCCGCGCAGGGCGCTGTCCTGAACTCCAGGCTTGCGAACCCATCCGCTTCGAACACATACCGCGTATCCGGACGCAAATCATGCAGCAGCGTCACCACGGTGGCGGTTTTTCCGGTTCGTAGATCACCATCTTGCGAAGTCAGCCGCCATGCCGTCTGCGGCAGGTGATATCGCGCACCGGGTACGGCGAGGCAAAGCGCCGCCGTTCGCGCCGAAAGCGCGATGATAGAGGGTTCGTTCATGCTCGTTTCTCGTTGTTCGTGCATGTCCCGCGAAAACAATCGGCGGGAATGCCCATGTCACCCGGCAACCGGATAAAGAGCCCGCCGCCGCAAGCGCGGCGGGCCATTGTCGTCAATCGAATTTGGCCAGAACGTCATTGGTGGTATCGATGATCTGCTCAGCCGCCTCTTCCGCCGTCAGCTGGCCATAGGCATATTCCTCGAGCGTATCGATGAAGCCGGAGCGGATTTCCGGATGTTCGTTGAAGGGCGAAACTACCGGTCCAGATGCCGCCATGACGATGGCGTTGGCGGCGCGCACTTCCGGCTCACCCTTGTCGCCCAGACGCTGCGCCGCAGCCTTGGAAGCAGGCAGGCCGCGAGACGTGCCAAGCGCATCGATGCCCTCAGGCTCGTTCAGCAGGCAGTTCAGGATTTGCGCGGCCGCTTCAGGGTTCTTCGAGTTTTTCGAGATAGAAAAGACCATGGAAGGCTTGCGATAAACGCCTTCCGTTACGGCATCGGCGAGCTTCAGCATCGGCACGGGTTTCAGCACCTGCCCATCCTTCAGGGGATCGGCATATTTCGAATAGGTGGAATCCCATTCATAGGAACCAGCGATACGGCCTTCGGACCAGGACGGCTTTTCATAAAGATTGACGTTGCCATCAGCCGCTTCCTCTTTCTGGGAGCGAATGGAGCCGGTTTCCACCAGCTTGCCGACGAACGAGATACCTTCCGCCAATTCCTCCGGCGTCCAGGCGACACGGTTGGTCTTGGGGTCGACCAGATCCTTGCCGGTTTTCTGCACCACGGCGAGTGTCACGAGAAGCTGGGCAGTCTCCTTTACGGCGTTGAAGGTGTAATGATCCTTGCCGAGCTTTTCCTTGATGGTTTTTGTTGCCGCGAAGAATTCATCCCATGTCTTGGGGATTTCAACACCAGCCTTCTCAAAGGTGGTGGCGTTGAAAAAAAACACGCGGCCGGTGGTGGAGACTGAAAGGCCCTGAAGCACCCCGTTCATAGAACCCGCTTCCAGATCCGTCTCGGCCCATTGCGAAAGATCGAGAGGTTTCAGCTGACGCAGATCAGCAAAACCTTCACCATTCTTGGAAAACAGCGGCAGCCATGGCCAGTTCACCTGAACGATATCAGCCTCCGTCTTGCCTGCCATTTGCGTGGTCAGTTTTTCCAGATATCCATCGAAGCCGGTAAACTCACCTTTGACCGTGTGGCCGTATTTTTCACCGCAGGCGGCAATTGCCTTCTGGGTGGCGACATGACGGCTTTCGCCGCCCCACCACGACATACGCATTTCCGCGGCACCCGCCGCAGGCGCAGCCACCGTGGCCAGATAGGCAGCACCGGCCAGCATCGCCATTGTTCTCGTCATCGTCGTCTTCTTCATTGTTCTTCTCCTCCTCGAAAAATCAGGCACGCTCGTCCCCTCCTCACAGCGAGACATTTCGGCCATCGGCCTTGTCGAAAATATGCAGCTTCTCGGGGTCCGGCTTCAGTCGCAGAATGCCGTCGCGCCCAAGCGCCTCGAATTCGGCTGCTCCCACCACGCTCACGAGCTTCTGTCCGCCCAGATCGGCATGCAGATAGACCTCGTGCCCCATGAATTCGGCGTTGGTCAGTTTCGCCTGCAGCGCCGGCCCATCGGCCTCACCGGCAAGCGAAAGATGCTGCGGACGGATGCCGATGACGGCGTCCGCCGGTCTGGCTGAAAGCCGCTTTTCCAGATGGTCGCCTATCGGAAGACGTTGCGCACCGATGACGAACTCCGCCCCGTCAATCGCCACATCCACAAGGTTCATTTCCGGCATGCCAATGAAACCGGCGACGAACAGATTGGCGGGCCGGTTGTAGAGTTCCTTCGGCGTGGCGACCTGCATGATGCGCCCTGCCTGCATGACGCAGATACGGTCGCCCATGGTCATGGCTTCCGTCTGATCGTGCGTCACGTAGACGACGGTCGAAGACAGGCCCTCCGCCTTCAGCTGGCGATGCAGATCGGTAATGCGCACACGCATGGAAGCGCGCAGCTTCGCATCGAGATTCGAAAGGGGCTCATCGAACAGGAACACGCCCGGCTTCTTGATGAGGGCACGGCCCAAAGCAACACGTTGCGCCTGCCCGCCGGAAAGCTGTTTCGGCAGGCGATCCAGCAAGGGCTCGATTTCGAGAATGCGCGCGACATTGTCGATTGCCTTCTCGATCTCGGGCTTGGCAACACCGGCAATCTTGAGGCCGAAAGCAAGATTGCCGCGCACCTTCATATGCGGATAGAGCGCATAGTTCTGGAACACCATGGCAATGGAGCGCTTGCCGGGCGGCAGGTCGTTGACGCGCTGATCTCCGATGAGGATTTCACCGCCGGTGATTTCCTCCAGCCCCGCCACCATGCGCAGCGTGGTGGATTTGGCGCAGCCGGACGGGCCGACGAAAACCATGAACTCGCCGTCCTCGATTTCGAGATTGATGCCGTGCACGGCCTTGAAGCTGCCGCCATAGACTTTTTCGAGATTTTTAAGTTGAACGCTTGCCATTTTCAGCCCTTGACCCCGCCAGACGAGATCCCTTCAATGAAATACCGTTGCGCCGCGAAAAACACGACGAGCGCAGGCGCGATCGTCAGCACCGACATCGCCAGGATGCGGTTCCATTCGAAGGCTTCGGTGGTGTCGATGGAGAGTTTGAGCGCCAGGCTCACCGGATATTTATCGACCGAGGACAGGTAGATCAGCGGTCCCAGAAAGTCGTTCATCGTCCACATGAACTGGAAAAGGCAGACCGAGATCAGCGCCGGCGCCAGCATCGGCACGACGATGTAGACCAGCGTCTGCAGACTGTTGGCGCCATCCACACGGGCGGCTTCCTCCATATCCGAGGGCAGCGAGCGCAGGAACTGCACAAGCATGAAGACGAAGAAGGCATCACCGGCTAGTGCCGAGGGAACCCATAGCGGCAGGAAACTATCCAGCCAGCCGAGGTCACGGAACAGGATATATTGCGGAATGCGGGTTACGACATTGGGCAAAAGCAGGATGGCGATGACCGAGCCAAACAGGATCTTCTTCAGCGGAAAGTCGAAGCGCGCGAAGGCATAGGCCGCCATGGTGCAGGAAATCGCCGTTCCGATGACCTTTGGCAGGATGATCAGGAACGAATTCCAGAAAAACCGGCCGAACGTGTAGGGCGTGGAGGTCTCCCAGCCGCGGATGTAACCGTCCAGCGTTGGCGTCTCAGGAATGAAACCTGCACCGGAAAAGATCTCGGAATTGGTCTTGAAGCTTGCCCCGACCAACCAGATCAGCGGATAGAGCATGATGAAGCCGACCGCGAACAGCAGCGTGTACCGGACAGAGGTCGATAACAGCCGGAGCCTTGCCCGGCGGGCGGCCTGCATGTCGTTTAAGGTTGCGATATCGGTCATGGCATCAATTCCGCTTGTCGCCGGCGTAATAGACCCACTTTTTCGAGGACCAGAAGGCCACGAGGGTCAGCACGGTGATGATGGTGAAAAGAACCCAGGCGATGGCGGAGGCATAGCCCATGTTGAACTTCTTGAAAGCCTCATCGTAAATATAGAGAGGCAGCAGATAGGTAGACTTCAACGGCCCGCCCTGGGTGATGATGTAAGGCCCGTTAAACTCCTGAAATGCCTGAACCATCTGCATGATCAGGTTGAAAAAGATGACCGGCGTCAGAAGCGGCAGGGTGATGAAGAAGAACGTCTTTACCTTTCCTGCGCCGTCGATTGCCGCTGCCTCATAAAGCGACTTGTCGATGGATTGCAGCGCGGCGAGAAAGATCACCATGGCCGAACCGAACTGCCAGCAGCGCAGCAGCGTAATTGTAAAAAGCGCATTGGCGGGATCGCCAAACCAGTCCACCGGCGACAGGCCGATTGCCGCCAGCGCCATGTTGGCGAGCCCTTCGCTGGCGAAGATGTAGCGCCACAGCACCGCAATCGCGATCGAACCGCCGAGGATGGACGGAACGTAAAAGGCGGTGCGGAAAAAATTGATGAATTGCAGCTTGTAATTGAGTATTGCCGCGATGAACAGCGCGAAGGCAAGCTTCAACGGCACCGTCAGAAGCACATAAAACAGGGTGACGTTCAGGGATTTCATGAACGTGCGATCACGGGTGAAGAGCCGCTCGTAATTGGCCAGTCCCGCCCATGTGGGGTCACTCATCAGGTCGTAGCGGGTGAAGCTGAGATACAGGGAGCCCAGAAACGGGATCGCCGTGAAAACCAGAAGTCCGATGATATAGGGCGTCAGATATCCCAGCCCGAGGAAGCGATTAGATTTCATGACGCTCCTCCCCCACCCCGGAAAGGCGCGGATAACAGAATACAATTTCGTGCAAGTGATTCTCCCGGAACGGCTGACGGCGGGCGCATGATGGCGCGATTTCTCGCCGCAGCCGATCTCCTCCCTCATTGATACGGCGCGCATAAGCAGTTTGTGAGGTGACAAAACCAAATTTCCGAGCCAAGGTGAATTAACAAAGACGAGGAAAAAGATGGACGAAATCGAAGGTGGCATTCTCTCGTCCGTTCCGCCTGCGGCGCTCACGCTTAATCTCACGCGCGCCACGATCAAGATGGAGCACTCCCGCACCTGGCAGATCGACAAATCCAATCAGGTGGACGATCTCATTATCTGCCTGGAGGGTCGCGGGCATTATCTCGTGGACGGTGAAGCACGGGTGCTGGAGCCTGGCGACGCCATGCTGATTTTCAGGGGGCAGCATTTTATCGGCTGGAATGAACAGGCCGTCACCTATCGGGGAGTGGCACAGCATTTCACGCTGGATATTTACGGTCGCCACAACCTTGTCGCGCAGATGGACCTCAAGCCGAAACTTTCGCTGAGCCGATGGCCGCTGCTGGAGCCGCTGGTGCGCCACTATCGGCAGAGCGCTCCACCCTCCTCTGTCACGCTTGGCCAGCATCACCTGTTCATGGTGTTGCTGATCGCATTTATCGATGATGCATTTCTCGGATGGGTCGACCGTCCAAGTTTCCAGCCGGAAGGTGCCGAAGCCCTGGATCTGGCTGTCATGAAAGCGATCACGATGATTTCCGCCAATCCGCTCGAACCTGAAATCGCCGCAAGGGCGACCGACGCAGCCCCCTATAATCGCGACTATTTCCTGCGTGAGTTCCAGAAACGGGTGGGGCGCACGCCGAGGAAATATCAGGAATTCAAACGCATGGAACGTGCCATGCATTTTCTTGAAGCCGGGCTTTCAGTTGCGGCTGCGGCGGCAGAAGTGGGTTATGGAGATCCCTATTATTTTTCGCGGATGTTCAAGCGCACATTGGGGTTGAGCCCCCGCGACCACATGAACAGGATACGCCGCAGCAGGCACGGCAATCTGATGGCGTTTGACGAGCACGAACAGCAGAGGCTGCTTGCCACCGAAATGCAAAAGGCCCCGGCATAGCGGGGCCTTCTTGCGATAAAGCTTTGGAATTACCGGAAAAGTGACGGCAACCAGAGTGAAAGCGACGGAATATAGGTGACGGCGAGCAGCACGGCTATGCTGGCGCCGAAGAACGGCCAGATCGTTCGCATCGCTTCCCGTATCGTTATGCCGCCAACCGCACATCCCACGAAGAGCACCGTTCCGACCGGCGGCGTATTGAGACCGATACCGGCGTTCAGGATCATCACGACACCGAAATGCACGGGATCGATGCCGAAGGCCTTCACGACAGGTAGAAGCACCGGCGTGGAAATGATGACCATAGGCGCCATATCCATGAAAGTGCCGAGCAAGAGCAGAATGACGTTGATGACCAGAAGCACGATAATCGGATTGTCCGAAATCGCGCTGATTGTCGCGATCATCAGTGTCTGTACCTGCAGAAACGCCATCAACCAGCCGAACGACGCAGCCGTGCCGATGACGAGCAGAACCATCGCTGTCGTGCGAACCGCCCCCATCACCGCCTCCACGAAACCGCGCCAGTCCAGCTCACGATAGACAAGCATGGCGACAAGGAAGGCATAGAGAACGGCAATGCAGGAACTCTCCGTCGCGGTGAAGATACCCGAACGAACGCCGCCGAAGATGATGCCGATCAACAGAATGCCGGGAAAGGACGCCAGAAGATAATACATCAGCTTCGAAAAGCCGGGAAACGGCTCGGACGGGTAACCCTTGCGCCGCGCGACGATATAGGCGGTGACCATCAGGGCCGCAGCAAGCAGCAGGCCTGGAATGATGCCGGCGGTGAAGAGATCGGCCACCGAAACATTGCCACCCGCCGCGATCGAATAAAGGATCATATTGTGCGAAGGCGGGATCATCAGCGCGATGATGGCGGCGTTGACAGTGACGTTGACGGCGTAATCCCGGTCATAACCGCGCTTGGCCATTTGCGGGATCATCAGGCCACCAACGGCCGAGGCGTCGGCGACAGCCGAGCCGGAAATGCCGCCGAACAATGTCGAAGCGACGATGTTGACCTGCCCCAGACCGCCGCGCAGATGACCGACAAGACCGGCCGCAAAACGGATCAGACGATGGGCTATACCGCCGCGGACCATGAGGTCACCCGCGAAGATGAAGAACGGGATCGCCATCATCGCAAACACGTTCATGCCGGAGTTCATCTGCTGGAAGACCACGATGGGCGGCAGGCCGAGATAAAGAACGGTGGCGAAGGAGGCAATGCCGAGGCAGAACGCAATCGGCGTACCGATCAGCATCAGAAGGGTGAATACACCGAAGAGGATTGTGTAAGCCATTTACGCGGCCTCCTGCACAAACACATCCGCCGCGATTTCCTCGCCGATGACGAGATCGATAAAGCGTTCGGCTGCAAACAGCGCGATCAGAAAACCGCCACCGATCAGCGGGAAGAAATCCATGCCGCCCGGCCATCCAAGAACAGGGATCGTCGCCGTCCATGTTCCGGCAGAGAGGACGGTTCCGTACCAGCACATGCCAACCCCGAAAAAGAAGATCAGTGCCAGACTGGTCAGGTCCATCGCCGCCTGTATGCGCGGCGGCATCATATAGCGCAGAATATCCAGCCCCAGATGCACGCTTTCACGCACGCCCACCGCCGCCCCTAGCATGATGAACCATGACATAAGGTGAAGCGACAGCGGCTCGGACCAACTTGGTGAATCATTCAGGATATAACGGGCAAACACCTGCCAGCCGACGATAAGGGTCATGGCGACCATGCCGACGCCGGCGATGTAAAGTGACGCACGGCTGAGCGCGCCGAGAAATGGGCGGATAGCCCGCATGAAGTTTCGCATTTGCCTTCCTCCTCCAACCTCAGACCAATGACGACAAAAGAAAACCGGCCCTGTTGCCAGAGCCGGTTTTCCCTATGTCACTTGACGGCTTTTACCCGCTCAAGAAGGTCTTTCATTTTCGGATCGGTGACGAACTTGTCGTAGACCGGCCCCATCGCGGCGGCGAACTCTTCCTTGTTGACCTTGATGACGTTGGCGCCACCGGCGCGTACTTTTTCTTCCGAGGCCTTTTCGCGCGCACTCCACAATTCACGCATCTTGCCAATGGAATCCTTGGCTGCCTGACGCAGCAGCTTCTGATCTTCCGGCGACAGCTTGTCATACGAAATCTTGGAGATGACGAGGATTTCCGGATTGAGGGAATGTTCCGTCAGCGAATAGTTCTTCGCCACTTCATAGTGACGGGCGGATTCGTAGGACGGCCAGTTGTTTTCCGCACCATCGACAACGCCTGTTTCAAGCGAGGAGTAAACCTCGCCCATCGGCATCGGCGTAGGGTTGGCGCCAAACGCCTGCATCATCGAAATCCACAGATCCGATTGCTGCACGCGGATTTTGAGGCCCTTCAGGTCCGCCAGTTTTTCGATGGGCTTCTTGGTTGTGTAGAAGGAACGCGCACCGGAATCGTAAAAGGCAAGACCGATCAGGCCGTGCGGTTCGAAAGCTGCCAGAACCTCATCGCCGATCGGGCCGTCTACGGTATTGTGCATGTGTTCCGTCGAACGGAACAGGAAAGGCAGGCCGAGAACGGTGGTTTCCTTGACGAGATTGTTGAAAGGCGCAGCGTTGACGCGGTTCATGTCGATGACGCCGAAGCGGGTCTGCTCGATGGTATCCTTCTCACCGCCGAGAACCGAATTGTTCATGACCTGCACCTTGATGCGGCCATTGGAGCGTTCCGACAGAAGTTCGCCCATATATTTCACGGCTTCAACCGTCGGATAACCGTCGGGATGAATATCGGCCGAGCGCAGGGTGATTTCCTGCGCCTTGGCGGAAACGCCTGACAGCGCGATCCCCATCGCGATGCACATCATGCTTGCAATCTTTTTCATTTCTTCCTCCTCCGTTGTAACAACGGCCCCACCCCTCCAAGGCTAACGGACCGAATTTTTCACGCCCATCCGGGCCGGCATGCAAAGACCTTTCATCTGCAAAGGATGATGGGGACCTCCCTTTCCCCAACTATCCCGAATTGAAACTACACCGCCTTGAGTGGCGGCAGCTTGAACAGGGCTTCTGGATTTTCCACCAGCGCTCGATGACGGGCCGCATCGTCCGGCAGCCAGCCGAGTGTGAGCTCCGCAAGGCGGGCATCATCCGGATAGGCAGCCGTCTCACGGACCGAATTGTGCGGCCAGTTCGTCCCCCAGACGATCCGCTCCGGCGCATGGGCAGCGATACGGCGCGAAAAGACCGCAACATCTTCATAGGGCCAGGCGTCGCGCGAACTTTCATAAACACCGGCAAACTTGAACCAGAGATTGCCGCGATCGATGAGCTTCAAAAGTGCCGCCATCTCCGGGCCATCCGTGTCGATACCCCTGAAGAATTTACCATGGTGGTCGAACACCCAGCGCGAACGGATTTTTTCAAGGCGCGGCAAATGATCGAGAAGCCCATTGCCGTCGAACTGAACCGCCACCATCCAGTCGGCCGCATGGGCACGCTGATCCACCGCTTCCAGTTCCGATAGGTTCACCGCGCCGCCAGGCAAATCCATGATACGGGCGCCCACGGCACCGGCAGCGGCAAGTCGTTCCATGTCCTTTTCAGTCGTCTTATCATCGATAATCACCACCGCGCGGGCTGCCTCGCCCATTTCTGCCATGCAGGCCAGCGTGTTGCCGTTATCTCGCTGTTGGGCGTTGCCCTGGGTGATGATGACGCGGTCGATGCCGAGCCATTGCATGAGCTGGCGATAATCCTCAGGCCCCGGCAGCGCACCTGGCGGCAGGCCCGGCCCACCCGGCAAGGCTGGATATCCGGGCAGATACATATGCATCTGAGTATCGACCGCACCTTTCGGAAACGCTGGCTGCGGCGGTGTCCCGCTTAGTTTTCTGACAAGTTCGCTCATGGCTGTGGCATCCTGAATTCAACGAGTGCGTCGCGGTTGATCTCGATGCCGAGACCGGGACCATCGGGAATGGCGACGACACCGTTCACCGCCTCTACCGGCTGTTGCAGCACGGCCTGACGGAACGGATTATGCGTCCGATCGAATTCCATGATCGGCTCGACGGGGTTTACCCGCACCGGATCGGGCACCATCGCGGCCATGAACTGCAGGGCAGCGGCGATCTGCACGCCCGTGCCCCACACATGCGGCACAATGCGCACGCCGTGCAGCGTGGCAAGCGTGGCAATCTTCTGCGTTTCGGAAAAGCCGCCGCAACCGCAGAGGTCTGGTTGGAGAATATCCACGGCACCGGCGGAAAGCGCCTGCCACATGCCGTAACGCCCGTGCCAGGTCTCGCCTCCCGCAACCGGGATTGGTTGGCCTGCCCGCACGCGAGCATAGGCATCGAGCTGCTCCGGAACCACCGGCTCCTCGAACCAGTCGATGCGGTATTCAGCCGCACGATTGCCGAGCGCGATGGCTTCGGTAACGGTATAGCCGTGATTGGCGTCGATCATCAGCCGCATATCCGGCCCGATCGCTTCGCGCACGGCGGCAATGACCGCAAGATCCTCCTCGATGCCGAAACCGATCTTGATCTTGCAGGCGTGAAAACCCTCTGCACGGCGCTCAGCCATCTCATTGGCATTGTCGGAGATGCGGTCGACCCCATCACGCTTGAAGCTGCCGGTGGCATAGGCGCGCACGCTTTCGCGCCAGCGCCCGCCGAGCAGCATGGAGATGGAGGTGCCGTAATGCTTTCCCTTGATATCCCACAGCGCGATATCGATACCGGACAGGGCGGTAATGCTGAGGCCGCGCTGGCCCTGGTCGCGCAGGGCATTGTAAAGCACAGCCCAGATCTTTTCGGTCTGGCGGGGATCCTGGCCAATAAGCCAACCGGAATAGGCCTGAACCACGGCGGCGTTCGGTCGCGCCGGACCGAGGCATTCGCCCCAGCCGACTGTCCCGTCATCGCATTCGATTTCGACCAGAACATGGGCACGCCGGTCAAAGCGCATGGATGCGCTTTCAAACGGCGTGGCCAGTCGATGTTCGAGCAGATGCGTGCGCACCGCTGTGATCTTCATCGTTCCCCTCCCGCTATACCTTGATCACACCTTGCGCTTGTGCGTGCCGATCAGGGCATCGAGCATGCCGATTTCCTCATTCGTCAGATCCTTCAGCGGCGCGCGCACGGGACCCGCATCAAAGCCCTGCAGGCGAACGCCAGCCTTGATGGCGGAGACAGCGTAACCCTTGGCGCGATTGCGGATCGCCATGAACGGATAGAAGAATTCCGTCAGGATGCGTTCGCAGGTGGCGCGCTCGCCGGCCCGCAGCGCCGCATAGAACTCGTTGGCAAGGCCCGGCACGAAGTTGAAGACGGCCGAGGAATAGGTGGTGAAACCGGCGCCGAGATAGGCTTCGGCAAACAGTTCCGCCGTCGGCATGCCGCCGAGATACATCAGGCGGTCACCCATCTTGGCGGTGATCTGGCGAACGAGACCGATATCACCGGTGCCGTCCTTGAAGCCGACGAGGTTCGGGCACTCATCGCAGAGACGCGCCAGCGTATCCGCCTGAAGCACCGAATTGTCGCGGTTATAAACCATGACGCCGATGCCGACCGACTGGCATATTTTCTTGATGTGCGCGTAAAGGCCTTCCTGCGGCGCATCAATGAGGTAATGCGGCAGAAGCAGGATGCCATCAGCACCGACTTTTTCCACCGAGCGTGCAATATCAACCGCAACCTCGGTGCCGTAGCCGCAGCCGGAAACGATTGCCGTTTCACCGGCCACTTCCTTGGCAGCCGAAACGATAGCAGGGATTTCATCCGGCTTCAGCGAGAAGAACTCGCCCGTACCGCCGGCGGCAAACAGCACCGGCGCCTTGTAACCGGCAAGCCATTCGACATGCGCCCTGTAGCTATCGGCCGCAAAACGACCCTCGGAATCAAAATGCGTTACCGGGAAGGAGAGCAGGCCGGAGCCAAGCGCCGCCTTGATTTGTTCAGGGTTCATAATCCGTATTCCTCTGCAAGTTCACTGACTGGAAGCCACCTAAACCGCTTGCCGCATATTTGTCAACAAGTCATCATACAAGTTATATGATGAATTTTGAAAATCGGCGCGCACTAGCGCGCCAGCCAGCCACCATCGACATTGAGGATGGCGCCATGCACGTAGTCGGCCGCCGGCGAGGCGAGGAAAACCGCCGCCCCGGCGATGTCTTCAGAATGCCCCCAGCGGCCTGCCGGGATGCGCTCCAGAATGGCCTTGTTGCGGGCAGCATCCGCCCGCAACGCCTCGGTATTGTTGGTTTCGATGTAACCGGGCGCAATGGCATTGACGTTGATGCCCTTCGCGGCCCACTCATTTGCCAGAAGCTTGGTCAGACCCGCAACGCCATGCTTCGCCGCCGTATAGGACGGTACGCGGATGCCGCCCTGAAACGACAGTAGCGAGGCGATATTGACTACCTTGCCCGGACGACCTTTCGCCAGCAATTCCTTGGCGAAGGCCTGCGTGGTGAAAAACAGCGCCTTGAGATTGACGTCCATCACCTCATCCCAGTCGAGCTCTGAAAACTCCACGGAATCGGCGCGGCGAATGATACCGGCATTGTTGACGAGAATATCGAAATCGGCGTCGGCAAAGCTGTCCCTGGCGGCGAGTGGATCGGCAAAATCAATCGACAATGCGGCGGCCTTGCCGCCGTTCTTCGCGATCATGTCCAGCGTCTCGTCCGGCGCGCGGCGGGCGGCGCAGACAACTTCCGCGCCGGCCGCGGCGAGGCCGACGGCGATTGCTTGACCAAGCCCCGTATTGGCACCCGTCACCAGCGCCTTACGCCCTTGAAGCGAAAAGGGATTTTTCATTTCAGATCCCCCGGCTGAATGAAGTCCATGTCGGTATAATCGACATTGTCCCCAGCCATGGCCCAGATGAACGTGTAAGAGCCGATGCCAGCGCCGGAATGGATCGACCAAGGCGGAGAAATGGCACCCTCTTCGTTGGAAATGAAGAGATGCCGCGTTTCCTGCGGCTCACCCATCAGGTGCAGAACGCGCGACTTTTCATCCATGCCGAAATAGAGATAGGCCTCCATGCGGCGATCATGAATATGCGACGGAATGGTGTTCCAGACGGAGCCGTCCTCTAGCGTCGTATAGCCGAGCACCAGCTGGCAGCTTTCCATGACCAGCGGGTGAATGAACTGGTTGATTGTGCGCTTGTTGGAGGTCTCGGTCGCACCAAGCTTGACCTCCTTGCTGTCGGCAAGGCTGACGAGCTTTGCCGGCAGGCTGCGATGCGCCGGGCATGAAGTGATGTAGAACCGGCCCGCGCCATCGAAGGTCACCGCACCGCTTCCCGCACCGAGATACAGAACGTCGCCACGATTGAGCGTATACGTCTCGCCACCAGCGTTGACCGTGCCGGTGTCGCCGATATTGACGATGCCCATCTCGCGCCTGTCAAGGAACGACGGCGTCTTGGTTTCCTCGACCTTGTCCAGCATCAGCGGGGCACCATCAGGCACAGCGCCGCCCATGACGAAACGGTCGTAATGGGTATAGATCAGCCTGATTTCGCCGGAACGGAACATGTCGTTGGCGAGGAAATGCTTGCGAAGCCCATCGGTATCGAGCGTTTTTGCATATTCCGGGTTGACGGCCTGCCTTGTTTCGACGGTCAGCATCAAACTCATCCTTCATGATTGTTGCGTATAGGACATAATATATGTTATCCGCTTTTTGTACGATCTGTATGACAAGGTCAAGAGGAACCTGGATATCTCGACCACGCCGGAGACGTTGAATGGGGTTTCCCGCAGCTTCGATGATCCGCAGTCCATTCGTTTAGGGAGAATTGCAATGAAACGGCTTCTTGTTACCGGTGCGGCTGGCCAGCTCGGCCGCGTCATGCGCAAGCGCCTCGCACCTATGGCCGACATATTGCGTCTTGCCGATCTTTCGCCGCTCGATCCTGCCGGGCCGAACGAGGAATGCGTGCAATGCGATCTGGCCGACGCCAGCGCCGTCGATGCGATGGTCGCCGATTGTGACGGCATCGTCCATCTTGGCGGCATATCGGTGGAGCGCCCTTTCGAGCAGATCCTTCACGGTAATATCATCGGGCTTTATAACCTCTATGAGGCGGCCCGCGCCCATGGGCAGCCGCGAATCGTCTTCGCCAGCTCCAATCACACGATCGGTTATTATTCCCAGACAGAGCGGCTTGGCCCCAACGTTCCCTTCCGGCCGGACGGTCTTTACGGCGTGTCCAAATGTTTCGGCGAAAGCCTCGCCCGCATGTATTTCGAAAAATTCGGCCAGGAAACGGCACTGGTCCGCATCGGCTCCTGCACGCCGGAACCGCAAAATCACCGCATGTTGTCGACTTGGTTTTCGCAGGATGATTTCGTATCGCTGATCGAGGCGGTTTTCCGCGCGCCGGTGCTCGGCTGCCCGGTCGTCTGGGGCGCATCGGCCAATGACGCGGGCTGGTGGGACAATTCCCACCTCGGCTGGCTTGGCTGGAAACCGAAGGACAACGCCGAGACTTTCCGGCAGCACATTGCCGAGACAACACCGCAACCAGACCCTAAAGATGCGGTGGCGCGTTTTCAGGGCGGCGTTTTCATCGACAATCCGATCTTCAAGGCGACTTGAAATGCCAATCGGGACCGACAGGCATGATAACCGGTCTTTCCTGCGCGTGCAGCGGGATTGCAAGCCGGACCGCGAATGACGTATCGAGGAATACCGGACGCTAACCTGCACCCTTTTTTAGAACGGCGATGACAATGACAAAAGCGATAACCTCCGAACCGGCAGCTCCGCAAGCCAAGACGCTTGTGGTGAAGGTTTCCGAGGAGCTCCGCAGCCAAATCGCCAAGGGCCGTTATAAGACAGGCGAGCGCCTGCCTTCCGAAGCGCAGATGACGCAGGAATTCGGCGTAAGCCGCACCGTGGTGCGCGAGGCCATCGCCTCACTGAGGTCCGACGGGCTGGTCGAGCCGCGTCAGGGTGCGGGCGTCTTCGTGCTGGAACCAGCGCCTGTCGAGCGACGGCCGTTCCATAATGTCGATCTTGCCCGCGTCTCGTCCCTGATCGAAATGCTCGAACTGCGCACCGCCGTGGAAGGTGATGCCGCCGGTCTTGCGGCCGTTCGCCGCTCCCCGGCGCAGGAGGAGAAAATCATCGAAGCCTTCGATGCCTTCCGCGCTAGCGCCGCCAAGGGAATTCCGACAGCAGAGGCCGACTTCGCTTTTCACCTGGCCGTTGCCGACGCAACCAATAATCCGCGCTTCAGCGAGTTTCTACAGGTGCTTGGCCCCACGCTCATTCCGCGCCGCGCCGTTGCCGAAAACGGCAAGGAAACCGTGCTTTCACCCGCTGACCTCAACCGGCTTGTCGGTGAGCACGAAGCGATCCTGATTGCTATACAGGACGGCGACGAAGAGGCGGCAAGAAGCGCCATGCGCCACCACCTGAAAAGCAGCCAGACGCGTTACCGCGCCATGCTGCGCGCGCCGCGCTGAATTTCAAGCTTGAACGACATCGCATGACCGAGGAGAACGACATGCAGCAGCTTCCGACATTCCCCACCGTTTCACCCGACGATGGTGTTGAACGCACCGTGCTTTCCGAAGCGCCGGAACTGATGGTGGTTTCGTTCCGCTTCAAGACCGGCGCCGAAGGCAAGCTGCATAACCATCCGCATGTGCAATCCACCTATGTCGCCAGCGGCAGCTTCCGCTTTTACCGCGATGGCGAAGCCTACGACCTGCAGAAAGGCGACAGCCTCATCATTCCCGGCCATGTCGAGCACGGCTGCCTCTGCCTGGAAGAGGGCGAACTGATCGACTGCTTCACCCCGCGCCGCGACGACTTTCTCTGAACCTGGCCGGCCTCAGGCCCGGGACAAATCCCGCAGGGTGCGTGGCAGGCTGTTCATGCACTCTGCCCCGGCTGTAGTAACGAGGAACTGGTCCTCGATCATCAGCGCGCCCAGACCTTCGCCGTAAAACGGCGCTTCAAGTGCCACGACCATGCCGGGAAGAATGACCTCCTCATTGTCATGGGAAAAGAATGGCCATTCCTCGATGCCCACGCCGCCGCCGACGGAATGGCCGAAGTGACCGCGATAATATTCGCTGAATCCGTCTTTGCGCATCGAAGCCAGCTTGGCGGCGTGCACCGCACCGAATGTATTGCCGGGACGAATCGCTTCCAGCCCGCTGGCAAAAGCTGCCTCCAGCGCCTTGAAAATATTGGCCGCAAGCGGAGAGACCGGACCCCATGAAAACGTCCGCGCGCCATCCGACGAATAACCATCGACCAGCGTGCCAACATCGGCCTTGATCAGGGCACCGGGCGCGACGACCGCCGTCATATCCGACAGGGCCGGACCGACCGATATATAGTCCCAATGGCCGCTCGGCGAAAAACCCGACTTCAGGGCATGCGACTGAGCGCCGGCTTTCCACGCGTTGGAAAGCTGGCTGAGCGCCACGCCCGGCCGCACGGCCGCCGCCATCTCGACCAGCCCGGCCTCAGCGGCCGCTGCGGCCCGCCTGAGAAGTTCAATCTCGCGCACGGATTTCACCGCACGCAGACGTTTCAGCACTGTCGAACCATCAACCCAGTTCACAGCGGGCGTCGCCTCACGAAGAGCCGAAAAATCGGCGGCGGGCATGAATTCGAGATCGGCACCGATGCGCGCCGCAGACAGCCCGCGTTCCTGCAGAAGGTCGGCCAGCAAAACAAAGCAGGCGGCGCGATCGAATGTCTCCGGCCTCTGTCCGCCGGAATTGTTTCGACGATAGGCACCGTCTACCTGCGAGACGTTTTCGACACCCGACATATCGACCATATCGATCCAGATGCGATGCCGGCGCAGATCGACATCAGGCGCGACCTTCTCGACAAGAGGTGCGGCGTGATCGCTGACGACGGCGGCAAGCCCGGACGCAGCATCGGCTGGCACAAGCGCAATCGCCGACCCCGCCCTGCCCCACATCGTCGCAACACCGGCATGTGCTCCAACCGCATAACGGAAGGCTTCCGGCTGGAACAGCACCAGCGCATCCATGCCCGCCTCACCCATCAACTGCTGCGCACGGCCTCGATCGATATCGCCCATAAGAACCCCGGTAGATTGTTTCACCCCCGTGTTTTCAGGCGGGCGCAGTTATATCAAGATTCCGATTTATCAGCGGCTGCTGAGAGAAAGAAGCAGGAAAACAAGATAAGGTTGGAGGTTGGGGATAGTCCTCCTATAAAACAGTGCTTTAGCACCACCACAGCATCCGCATTCCGTCACCCTGACGAGGTCCGGGGTCCAGCACGGTCAATTCCTTGATTGCAAAAGGCTCCGGCCACGGCGCTGACACACCGTGGCCGGATGCCGGGTCAAGCCCGGCATGACGCAGGAGAGGTAGCCGACTTTATCATCCATCCGGAGGCCGCGGAAAACCCGCCGCCTCGTGTCGCGTCACGCCTCCAGCCACTTAACCTGCTCAGCCGTCAGCTTGATATCCAGCGCAGAAAGGCTGTCCTCCAGTTCGGCAATGGTGCGCGGCCCGATCAGCGGAATGACCGGGAAAGGCTGGGCGATAACATAAGCGAGCGCGATGTGGATCGGATGGCGGCCGAGTTTCCGGGCAAGCTCGATCGCCCGGTCGCGGCGGTCGAAGTTGCGGTCGGAATACCAGACGCGGACGATTTCCTCGTCATCTCGCTTGTCCCGCCCCGCCCGGTCGGTGAAGAAGCCACGCCCCTGGCTCGACCAGGCGAAATTCGGGATCTGGCGGGATTGGAGCCATGCCTTCCACTCATCGTCCGATGCCGCCACACACCCCGCCCAGATAGGATCGAGCATCTCGGCAAGCGAGAAATTGTTGGAAAGTGCGCCCGGCGCCTGTTTGCCGTTCTCTTGCGCATAGGCGGTGGCCTCGTCCATACGCTCGCGCGTCCAGTTCGATCCGCCAAAAATGCCCCGAATGCGACCACGCCGGACTTCGGCATCCATAGCATCGACAAATTCGCCGACCGGCACGTCGGGATTGTCACGATGCATGAAATAGACATCGACATAATCCGTCTTCAGACGCTCCAGCGACTGGTTGAGCTGCTTGGCGATCATGTCCGGATAGCAGAGGGGCGAATGCGCGCCTTTGCCGATCAGCACGATTTCTTCGCGCGGCACGTTGCGGCTGGTGTGCCAGTCACCGAATATGGCTTCCGTCTTGCCGCCGCCATAGACATAAGCCGTATCGAACAGATTGCCGCCCGCCTCATAAAAGGCATCGAGCGTCAGGGACGCGGAGGCGAAATTGGGGAAGAACTCGAAACCGAGCGCAACCACCGAAGCGGGTTTGGTGAGGCCGGGTATCTGCCGCTTCGGAACCGCATTGCCTGCTACAACCTTGCCACCGGCAATATTCGTGATGCGAGAAGTTGCTTTTTCGACGCTGTATTCCAGGCCAACGGCGGCACGCCATTGGTCCATGACACGTAGATTGCCGAGACTGTCGGCCCAGCCCATGCCGGGCGCGCCGAATTCCTGCTTGCCCTGCCTTATCGCCTCACCTGCCGCATCGACTTCGAAGGAATAGAGCCAGCGGTCTTCCGGCAATTCGATGGTTTCGACCTTGTCGCCCCTGAAAATATCGATCCGGCCGATGCCACCCTTGTGGCCGGCGGCGAACCAGAAATCCTTGACTTCGATACGGCCTTCCGAACCGATGATGCGCAGCACATTGTCCTGGCCTGCCATGATCGAGCAGGAGACTTCGGCAACGATACCGTTCGAAAATTTCAGAACGGCCGAAGCCCATTCATCGACGCCCGACTGGCCGAGATGGGCCGCACCTACAATCTTTTCGGGTTCAGCAAAGGGTTTTTCATCGACTGCACCGGCAATCAGCCGCACCATGGATACGGGATAACCGCCGACATCGAGAATGCCGCCGCCTGCCGTCTCATTGGAAAACAGACGATGATCGGCACGGAAAGACCCCATGTTGAAACCGAAACTGGAGCGGATGATGCGGATATCGCCAACGGCGCGGTTCCTGATCAACTCCACCAGTTTTGCCGTCTGCGGATGCAGGCGGTACATATAGGCCTCGCCCGCAAAGACATCAGCCTTTTTCGCTTCGTGGAAAATGGCGTCGGCGTCATAGGCGGAAAGCGCGATGGGCTTTTCCACCAGCACGTTTTTGCCCGCACGGATCGCCTTGATCGCCCATTCCGCATGGCCGGTATGGGGCGTGGAGATATAGACGGCGTCGATATGGGGATCGGAAAGCAGCGCATCGTAACCGTGGATGATGCGCGCGCCGGGAAAGGCGTCAGCAAGGCCGGGCTTGTCCGGATTGCGGGTGGCGATAGCCTCGAGCTTACCCGTGCGGGAATGGGCAATGCCGTCCGCAAAGGTCTTGGCGATGGTGCCCGGGCCGATAATGCCCCAGCGGATCGGTTGGTCGGTCGTCATGAAATCCTCGTCTTGACTTGCGTGCTTGGGAAAGGGTTCAGCGCAGGCGATTGCCCTGACTGTCGAAAAGAAATGCCTTGCGGGCGGAAAGACCGACCGTCAGCCGGTCACGATTGGCAACGTCTCGCGATTCCGGCCGCTCGATGACGAGTTGCTCACCGCCTTCCGTACGGGCATAGACATAGCTGGTATTGCCGAGGTGCTCGGCGACATCGACGTGGACGGTGAGATCGGCATCGCCCTGCCCGATATCGGCAAAATGTTCGGGCCGGATGCCGAGCGAAACCTTGCTTCCCTCATCGAGCCGGTCCTTGATCGGCAGGGTCAGCCGCACGGCAGGATCGCTGTCGAGCGACAGCGTAACGCTTTGTCCACCCGTACCGATGACGGTCGCCTCCAGAAAATTCATCTTCGGCGAACCGACGAAACCGGCAACGAAACGGTTGGCGGGGTCGTCATAAAGATCGAGCGGGGCACCAACCTGTTCGATATTGCCCGCCCTCAAAACCACGATCTTGTCGGCCAGCGTCATCGCCTCGGTCTGGTCGTGGGTGACATAGATCATCGTGGTGCCAAGCTGCTTGTGCAGCCGCGAGATTTCCACCCGCATCTGCACCCGAAGTTCCGCATCGAGGTTCGACAAGGGCTCGTCGAACAGAAAGACCTGCGGTTCGCGCACGATGGCGCGGCCGATGGCGACACGCTGCCGCTGCCCGCCGGAAAGCTGCTTTGGCCGGCGTTCCATCAACTCGTTGATCTGCAGGATTTCGGCGGCGCGGCTGACACGCTTTTCCGTGTCGGCCCTGGGATTACCGTTCATCCTCAGGCCGAAGGACAGGTTTTCGGCAACCGTCATGTGCGGATAAAGCGCATAGGATTGAAACACCATGGCGATGCCGCGATCGGCCGGATCGGCATCGTTGACCGTTCTGCCGCCGATACTGATATCGCCGTCCGATATATCCTCCAGCCCCGCGATCATACGCAGAAGCGTTGATTTGCCACAGCCGGACGGGCCGACGAAGACCACGAACTCGCCATCGGCAATATCGAGATCTGCACCATGGATGACTTTCAGCGCACCGTAGCGCTTGACGACATTCTTGAGCGAAAGTTCCGCCATGCGGTCTCTCCCCTTACTTGACTGCCCCGGCGGAAATGCCGGCGATGAAGTGGCGCTGCAAAGCCACGAAAACGATGAGAATGGGTGCGGTGAGCAGAACTGCACCGGCCATGATGCCGCCCCATGACACTTTGGTGAGCCCGATGAGGGTGCCAAGTGCCACGGGTGCGGTCATCATTTCCGGGCGGGAGTTGATCAGCAGCGGCCAGAGATAATTATTCCAGGAAGCGAGGAAGAGGATGATGGACAGCGCCGCCATGGTGGGGCGCGCCAATGGCAGGGCAATGCGCAGGAATATCTGCCATTCCTTGACGCCCTCGACCCTTGCCGCATCGAAAAGCTCCGTCGGCATCATGGAAAAGGATTGCCGCATGAACAGCACGCCGAGCGAGTTAAACAGTGGCGGCACGATGAGTGCCACCCAGGTGTTGGCGAGCTTGAATTCGCGCGCCACCATGATGAACTGGGGAATGACGACAACTGCAAAAGGCAAGGTGATGGTGCCGAGAATGATGGCGATCACCACCGAGCGCCCGGCAAAACGATAGCGCGCCAGCGCCCAGCCCGCCATGGAGGTCAGAAACACCGAGAGAACCGTATAGATGACCGCAACGGTGATCGATATGAACATCGCCCGCAGGAAGTTCGTATCCGCCTGAAGGTTTTTGAAGTTCTCGATGAAATTGGTGGACGGGACGAGCACGATGTCGGGGCTGAAAATGCCAAAATCAGGCATTGTCGAGAACACGAACATCATCCACAGCGGAAATAGCCAGATGAGGGCAAGCGGCGTCAGCGTCGCATGCAGCGCGATCTTCTGCCAGAGAAGCGATCTGGATTTCGATCTCATTTCGGCTCCCTCCCGACCCAGAGATTAAGAAGCGAAATGGCGATGGCGAGCGCCGCCATGGTGTAGGCGATGGCCGAGGCGTAGCCGAAATTGAGCGAAGTGAAGCCCTGCCGGTAAAGGAACAACCCCAGCGTTTCCGTACCGCCGCCAGGCCCACCCCTGTTGGTGATGAGGAAAGGCTCGGCAAAAAGCTGCATGGTGCCGATGACGGACAGGACCACGCAAAAAAGGATGATGGGTTTCAACAGCGGCAGTGTGATGTGGAAGAACTGCTGCCGCTTGTTCACCTTGTCCAGTGTCGCCGCCTCATAGACATCGCCGGGGATGGATTGCAGGCCGGCCAGAATGATGATGGCGTTATACCCCGCCCAGCGCCATGTGACGGCGATGATGACCAGCGCCATGGCCGCATTGGCATTGTCGAACCACGAGATGGGCGAAAGGCCAACGGAAGTGATGAGCTTGTTGATGATGCCGAAATCGGCACTGAACATCAGCCGGAAAACTGCCGCATAAGCGACTTCTCCGACGACGACGGGTGCGAAGAAGGCAAAACGGTAAAGCGGGCGCACCTTCAACAGTGGCGAGTTCAGAAGTACCGCCATGACGGTCGCAAGCGCGATCATGACAGGCACCTGAATGACCAGAATGATCAGCGTATTGTAGAGCGCGTTATAAAACGCCGGATCGGAGACCAGCCTCCCCCAGTTCATGGAGGGCGCAAACCGCCAGGGATTGATGCGGGTGTTCTGAAACGACAGCACGAACGAGCTAACTATCGGCCAGACCCAGAACGTCGCGAAAATCAGAAGATAGGGCGCAAGGAACGCATAAGCGATCCTGTTCCTTGACGGCATGACGACCTCCAGATGCGATGGTTGGAAAGCTTGGAGAGGCCGGTCCTGCTAAACCGCAAGGCCGGCCATCCGAGAGCTTCATTCCGCGACCGGCAGCCCCGTGGCCGTTTCGATCTGCTTTGCGGCATCGTCGAGAGCTGCTTTCGCATCGGGATAACCACCCGCGAAATATTTGGTCTGCGTCGCCTTGTAGATCGCATCTGCATCCGACTGGAACGCGGTGCCACGGCTGGGCACGATTTTCGGCAGGGTCGCCAGAATATCGGTCCAGACCGCCTGCCCACCCCAATAGGGCTGCTTTTCCTTGACGAAAGGATCATCGATGGCGGAGAGAAGCGAGGGAACGAGGCCGAAGGACTTCAGCATCGTCACCTGCCCCTCATTGGTGGTCAGCGCGTAGTCGATGTACTTCCAGGCGGCTTCCTTGTGCTTGGACGCCGAACTTATCGCCAGCGAAGAGCCACCGAGATTGGCTGCATGCGGACCGTCAGGCGTAAGGCTCGGCATCATATAGACACCCCACTTGCCCGAAAGACCGGGAGAGCCGGAGCGAACCGTGCCTTCATACCAGGCGCCATACATCTGGCTCGCGGCCTTGCCGGCAGTATTGGCCTGAATCTTCTCATCCCAGATCGCGGCCGTGATGATGCCGGCATCCTTCATCTGCTTGATCTTTTCAAGCGTCGCGACACAGGCAGGTTTGTTGATGGTGATGTTCTGGCCGTCGGTCGAAAAGTAACCGCATCCCTGCTCGTTGGCGATCATGCGGAACCACTCGCTGTCGCCGTTGAAATCGGCCTGCGCCATCACGGTGCCGGGATTGGCGGCCATGACCTTCTTGCCAGCCGCGATGAAATCATCCCAGCTTTTGATGATGGCCGGATCGACAGCAGCCTTTTCGTAGAAATCGCGCCGGTAAAAAACGGCCACCGGACCCGAATCCCAAGGCACCGCATAAGCTACGCCATCGACCTCCAGCTCCGTGCGCTTAAAGTCAGGAAAAAGCGCCTGTTTTTCAGGCGTATAGCCAAGTGCAGTCAAATCCGTGAAACAATCCGGAAACCGGCTCCAGAACAGTTCCGCCTCGAAATTTTCGACCGTTACAATATCCGGGAGGCCGTCGCCACCCGCTGCGCAAGCCGCCAGCGTCTTGTCGAAAACCTGATCGTTTCCAAGGTCTTCAACAACAATCTTGATGTCAGGATTTTTCTTGTTGAACCCTTCGACAGTGGATTTAAGCGCCGATGCGGCGACATTCCAGCTCCAGATGGTTAAGGTCTCGGATTGCGCCATTACCGGTGCCGCAAGGAGCACCAGAGCCGTCGACGCGCCAAGAAATTTAAAGCACATTGAAAACCTCCCTTTTTTCAATTGCCGTTCTTTAGCGAACATGGGCACATTACCGGCGGCAGGAAATCTGTCTCGTACAAAGGGAACATCGATTTGGCGGAAAGTAAGATTGCGGAAAGAGCCTTCTACCAGCCGGGTGCAAGCAGCATCGAAGGCATGCCGACCACGCTCCAGCTTTTTTACAACCACCCGCCCATCATGCTCAGGCCGCACTGGCATGCGCAGGTGGAGGTGAACTATGTGATGTCGGGATCCGTACATTACCGGATGGGCGACCACGACCTTTCGCTCGATGCCGGCCAGATGTGCATTTTCTGGGGCGGCCAGCCGCACCAGATGGACCGTTCCTCCGATGATTCGATTTATGCGGGCGCGCATCTGCCGCTCGTCCATTTTTTCCGCATGCGGCTGCCGGCTGCGGTTTCCAGCCTGCTGATGGGCGGCGCAACGATGGTGAGTGCGCAGACGGACCGGGCCGACGAGGAAAATTTCGGCCGCTGGTTCCGTTACGTCACGTCGGGTGATCCGGCCAAGGCGCAGCACGCGGTGGAAGAATTGCTGCTGCGGGTGGAGCGCATGTTCCTCGAGCCCTATACCGTCATATCCTCCGCCGTCAGCGGCAAACGGGAAGAGAACGACGAGAGCATGGCGCCCTCAATCGGCGTGGTGCGCATGTGCGATTTCATTGCCGCCAATTTTCTAGACGACATCGACGCGACCGAAATTGCCCGCGCCGCCTCGCTTCATCCGAAATATGCGATGAACCTTTTTCGCAAATCCACCGGGATGACGCTGATCAAATACCTGACCTTGCTCAGGCTTTCCCGCGCCCAGGCGATGCTGATGAACGGCAAGGACAATATTTTGCAGATTGCCATGGAAAGCGGCTTCGGCTCCGTCAGCGCCTTCAACAAGGCGTTTCGTCAGATCGCCGGCATGTCGCCTTCCGATTTCCGCCGCGATATGCGCGCGACGGCGGCTTAGTTTTCCACCTCTTCAAAATCGGAGTAGCCGGCACTGCGCTGGCCTGTCGCCTTGCGATAGGCGCGGGGCGAATTGCCGAGCATTCGCCGGAACATGGTGGTGAAAGCCGGAATATTTTCATAACCGGCATCCAGCGCCACATTGGTCACCGCCTCGCCCGCGGCAAGCCTCGGCAAAGACGCAAAAATGCAGGCCTGCTGACGCCAGGTGACAAAACTCACCCCCAACTCTTTACGAAATAACCGCGTAAAGGAGCGCCGGCTCATGCCCATGGCGGCGGCCCAGTCATCGATTTCCACTCTGGCGACAGGCTTTTTCAGGAATTCGCGGCAAAGACCGGCAAGACGCTGGTTATCGGGAAAGGGTAATCCCAGCGGGCGTTCCGGCAGACGGTTGACCTCATCGAGCAGAAGCGCCCGCACCAGTCCCTGCCGGTGAAAAGCGGCGGGTTGCAACTCCTCGCCCAGCAATTCCGAAATCAGGCTGGAGGCAAGGGCGGTAATTTCCACCACCCTTGGGGCCCCGGCTTGAAACAGATCGGGGTGAACGTAGATCGAATGCATCTCCACCGTTGAGATGATCTCAGCCTCATGTTTCAGCCCGGCTGGAATGATAAGCCCGTGACCGGGCGGTATCATCCAGCGCCCGGCGGCGGTGCTGACCAGCACGACGCCCTGGCGTGCGCACCATATCTGCACCCGGCCATGGCTGTGGACCGGGGTATGGTGTCCTGTCGGATAGGCACGGTGAAGCGCCAGCACCGGCTCGTTGGTGCCGTCGATCAATTTCAGGCTGCGCTCATGGTCGTCATCCGCCAGACGGGCGGGTTTTAGCGATTTGATTTTTGCCATTTGGCCCATTCACAAAGAAACTCGTCCAGAACACGAAAGCAGGCCAGAAACAATATGAATAAAAGCGGGAAGAAATAAAGACACGTTTCCCGTCTCTCGCGGGGAATCTGGAGAGGATACATCATGGCCACCGTCACCAGCACCGGGTTCAGCCCGCAACGCACGGCGTTTTCAATCATTGCAGCAGCCAGCTTCTGCCACATGCTCAACGACATCATGCAATCGCTACTGACGTCGCTTTATCCGCTGCTGAAGGCCAATTATGCGCTCGACTTCATGCAGATCGGGCTGCTCACCTTCGCCTTTCAGGTCACGGCATCGCTGTTGCAGCCGGTCGTCGGCATGGTGACCGATCGCTGGCCCATGCCTTTCTCCCTGCCAGTCGCCATGCTCTCCACCTGTGCTGGCCTCATCACGCTCGCATTCGCTCACAGCTTCGAGGTGCTCGTGATCGGCGCCTGCCTGATCGGTGTCGGCTCGGCGATCTTCCATCCGGAGGCGTCACGCGTTGCCCGTCTGGCATCCGGTGGTCGCCACGGTCTGGCACAGTCCTTCTTCCAGGTTGGTGGTAATACAGGCACGGCCATCGGCCCGCTGCTGGCCGCCTTCATCGTCATCCCGTTCGGTCAAGCCAGCCTCAGCTGGTTCTCACTGATCGCGCTGATGGGCTTTGCCGTCTTGTCCTGGGTCGGCGTCTGGTATACCCGCCACCGTCGCGCGAATGTCGGCAAGGCTCCGGCCAGCCGCGCACTTCCGCTGGCACGCGGCACCGTGATGATGACGCTTGCCGTGCTGGTGGTTTTGACCGCCACCAAGAACGCCTATCTCGCTAGCCTTTCCAGCTATTTCACCTTCTACACCATTGAGAAGTTCGGGCTGGGCGTGCAGGATGCGCAGGTTCTGCTGTTCCTCTTCCTTGGCGCTTCTGCGGCGGGCGTTTTCTTCGGTGGTCCGATCGGCGACCGCTTCGGCTCGCGCGTCGTCATCTGGTTCTCGATCCTCGGCGTCATTCCCTTCGCGCTGATGCTGCCCTATGCGAACCTGTTCTGGACGACCGTTCTAGTCGTCGTCATCGGCTTCGTCTTCTCTTCCGCCTTCTCGGCAATCGTCGTGTTCGCGCAGGAACTGGTACCCGGGCGCGTTGGTCTCATCGCCGGCATGTTCTTCGGTTTCGCCTTTGGCTTCGGTGGCATCGGGGCCGCGGTTCTCGGGATCTATGCGGACAAGGAAGGCATCGAGTTCGTCTATCGCATCTGCTCCTACCTGCCGCTGCTCGGCCTGTTGACCGTGCTTTTGCCAAAGTTGCCGAGCCACCGGTAAAGACCCTTCGCTCTCAAGCGTTTCGTCACGGCAGTCACCTGTGATAATCACGGTGACTGCCGTAATTCGTTGAGCGAAGACCAGCCACATGCAGATACCGATAAAATCGATCCTCGTCTTTCATGCTGCGGCAAGGGCGGGCAGCATTTCGCGGGCGGCGGAAGAGCTGAGCGTTACGCCTTCAGCCGTTTCCCAGCAGATCCAGTTGCTCGAAGGCCAGCTTGGCACGACGCTGATGGCGCGGACCGGCCGCAAGGTGACGCTGACGGAGGCGGGCGAGCGGTACTTCTCGATGATCACCGCACAGATCGAGCAGATCAGCGATGCCACCGACAGTATTCGCGGCTTCCGCTCGGTGACCACGCTGACAATCAGGGCAACCCCGACCATTTCCAACAAATGGCTGCTGCCGCGTCTCGGCTCCTTTCTGGAGGAGCATCCCGAACTGGAAGTGCGCCTTGACGGCACCAACGAGCCGACCGATTTTTCGCAGGAGCTTGTCGACATAGAGCTGCGCCATGGCGATGGCCGCTGGCCGGGCCTGTTTGTGGAAGGACTCGTGGAGGAGGAGTTCCTGCCGGTCTGTTCACCGGACATGCCCGGTGCCGGTACATTCCTGCCCGAAGATTTGCAGAACCAACGGCTTATCCACTCGGTCAAGGCGCAGGCGCAATGGAACCACTGGTTCCCGCTTTCCGGCGTGACGGCTGAAAAGCGCTGGCGTCGCGTTCTGTTCGATCGCAGCCACATGGCCATCGACGCCGCCGTTCTGGGCATCGGCGTGGCGCTGGAAAGCACGTTGATGATGGAGCGGGAACTGCAACGCGGAATGCTGATCCCGGCCGTGGCCGATGCGCCCCGCATCAAGCTCGTCACGCAATGGATCGTTTGCCCGCATTCCCACCTGCGTCAGAGAAAAGTGACGCTGTTTCTGGAGTGGATGCGAAAACAACGCGACGAGTGGCGTGCCCGTCGCGTTGTCTGATGCTTCAGGCTCCCTGTTTCAGTCTCAATAAAGACCCATCAACCGTATCGGCCCGAGCGTCAGCACCGGGAAAAGCACGAGTGCGAATATGGCGAGTGTCAGCACCGTCATTGGCGCCAGCGAACCACGAATGACGTCCTCGATCTTCATGTTCGCCACCTGTGCTGCCGCGAACAGGCAGACCCCGACCGGCGGCGTCACAAGGCCAAGTGTCAGCGTCATGACAGTCACGATCAGGAAGTGGATCGGATCGATGCCCAGCGCCTCCACCGGCGGCATCAGCACCGGAATGAGGATGAACATGGCGGGGATAGCCTCCATGAAGATGCCGATGATCAGCAGGAAAACGAAGATCACCAGCATGCCCGACATCGGTCCAAGGTTCATCGCCTTCAAAAGCTCGGCCACCTGTTCCGGCAGGCCGTCGAAGGTGAAGACCCAGGCGGCAAGCTGCGAGGTGGCGGCGATGAAGAGGATGGTGCCGGAAATGCGCGCCGTGGATATCAGTATTTCCGGCAATTCGCGAACCGGCAGCGTGCGATAGACCAGCACACCCAATACGGCCACATAAACAACCGCGATGGCCGCGGCTTCCGTCGGCGTGAACAGGCCGCTGGCGATACCGATGATGAGGATCAGCGGCGTGAGCATCGGCAGGATTGCGCGAAGGCCGGTGACGATAACCAGACGGAAATTGAAGGGCGTCGGCGGATTGTAGCCGTAATGCACCGAATAGAAGTGGTTAAAGACAAGAAAAGCGAAGGCGATGAGGAGGCCAGGCACCAGACCCGCAATGAGCAGCGTGCCGATCGACACATTGGCGATGGAACCGGCAATCACGATCAGGATCGACGGCGGGATGATGGAAGAGAGCGTGGAGGTGCAGAGCGTCATGCCGACGGCATAACCCTTTGGAAATCCGTGTCGCTCCATGGCCTTGATTTCGATTGCGCCCACAGAGGCGATATCGGCGACTGAGGAGCCGGAGACGCCGGAAAAGATGACCGACGAAATGACGTTGACGTGGCCAAGTCCACCGGGAAGCCAGCCGACCATCGCCTCGGCGAAATCGAAGATGCGCTCCGCCACACGGCCGCGCTCCATCACCGTACCGACCAAAATAAAGAGTGGCACGGCGACGAGAAGGAAAGAGTTCATCGACGAGAACATCGTCTGCGACAGAAGGTCCATGGGCATGGAGGTGAAGAGCCACAGCGTGCCGACACTGGCGAGCGCCAAAGCGATGGCGAGCGGCACACCCAGCATGCTGAGACCGAAAAAAGCGATGAGAAGAAAGACCGACATGGCTCAATGTCCTGCTGAAATAGAGATATCGGCGTGGGCGATCTCGTCCGCGGGGATACCGATCTCGGGTAGCGCGATCAGGTCCCGCCTGCTGCGCAGAGATTCGATGATGGCCAGCACGGCGATGACGGCCGAGACAGGCAGAACCATGCCGATGGTCCACATGGGGATGGGCAAGGTCGCGGCGGTCTCGTTCATCATGATCTGCTGGCGCACCAGGGTGAAGCCCGTCCAGCCCATCATGCCGAAGAAGAACACCGAAGAACCGACATAGATCGGCACCGCCAACCGCCTGAACAGGCGGTGGAACAGCACCAGAAACACCACGACCCGCGCGCTTTCAACAGTGCGGAAACCGGCGGCAAGGCCAAGGAACACCATCCAGATGAAGAGAAAGCGCGTCGCCTCCTCGGTCCATGGAAGAGGGCTGCCGATGAGGCGGCCAATGACCTGGAGAAGAACGACGACAAGAATACCGAAACAGGCCGCCCCGGCGGCGACATCAGCGATGACCTTGACGATGGTGCCGAGCACCGACGGTTTCGTATCGCGCATGACAATACCCTTCCACTGCTGAAACCGGATATCCGGTAAAACGAATGCCACCCTGCCGCTACGGCAAGGCAACCCTTGCTGACGATGGGAGCGGCCGGGTTGCTAATCGGTGCAAGCCCGACCCTCCTTTCACTGGCGGCGTCAGTTCGTCTTGAGGAAAGCCTGCGTCTTGTCGAAAAACGCCTGATCTTTCACGAGGGCGGAGAATTTTGCCGAAAGACCAGTCGCGACAGCCACGAAAGCCTTGCGCTCGTCGTCGGTCAGCGTGTTGACCTCCATGCCGTTCTTCTTCAGCGTTGCGAGCGACTTGTCGATATCGGCAGCATCGTTCTCGGCTTTCCACAGCTCGGTTTCCGTGGCCGCGTCCCTCAACGCCGTTTTGAAGCCTTCGTCGAGGCCTTCGAAACGGGCCGGGTTCATGCCCAGCACCCAGGCGTCAGCGATGTGGTTGCTGATCGTCAGGTATTTCTGCACTTCATAAAGCTTGGCGCTGACAGGCACGTTGACCGGATTTTCCTGCCCGTCGACGACTTTCAGCTGGAGCGCGTTATAGACTTCCGCAAAGGCCATCGGCGTCGGGGCAGCACCCATGGCGCCGAAGAATTCGACCCAGAGCGGATTGTTCGGCACACGCAGCTTCATGCCCTTGAGATCGGCAGGCGATTTGATCGGCGCCTTGGAGTTGGTGATTTGGCGCAACGGCCGAGACCAGAGATCGAGCCCGAGAATGCCGATCTTGCTCAGATCGCCGGAAAGCTCCTTGCCAAGATCGCTGTCAAGATAGACGCGCAGCTGGTCAATATCGCGGAACTGATAGGGAATGGCGATGGCCGTGAATTTCGGATTGAACGTCGCGTAAAGCGATGTCGAGTTCAAGAGCATGTCGAGCGAACCGCCGGCCAGCTGCTTAACGCCCGCCGAAGGATCGCCGCCATAAAGCGTGCCGTTCGGAAACACTTTGATCTTGAGTTTGCCGTCAGTCTTTTTCGAAACAATCTCGGCGAACTTGTTGGCCGCGAGCGTGATTTCCGACGTATCGGAATCCGGCGTCGAAAGCGTGAGCGTTTCCGCCTGCGCGATCGATGCAACAAGCATGGTGGCGGCAAGAGCCAGCCCGTAAAGTTTTGAAATTTTCATGTGTTCCTCCCTTAGTTGTCTCTAAACAGTTTCGAGCGTTCCTCCGAACGCATTCATGCGTTTAACTTCAAGGATCACACCGCTGTGATCAAGCTCACCCGCGCCATGCTCGACCATGGAGCGGAACAGCCGGTCAACCTCCTCGCCGACCGGTAATTTCAGGCCACGGCTCTTGGCGAAAGCCAGCGCCGTGGACGTATCCTTCAGCTGATATTTCGCCGGCCCGCCGGGGCGGAAATCGCCTTCCACCATGCGTTTGCCGTGCTGGCGGAAGACGGTGGACTCGGCAAAACCGCCAAGCAAAGCCTGGCGCACCTGCGCCGGGTCGGCTCCCCCCGCTTCAACCAGCGTCAAAGCTTCCGCTACGGCGCAGATCGTCGAGGCGACGATCAGCTGGTTGGCCAGCTTGGCCAATGAACCGCAGCCCACCGGACCGACATGGGTGACGCGGCCGAGGCAATTGAGGAGTGGCCGCAATGCGTCCACATCCCGCTGCTCACCGCCGGCCATGATGGCGAGCGTTCCCTCAGTCGCCCCCTTTTCACCGCCGGAAACCGGTGCGTCGACATAAGCGACGCCATGAGCCTTTGCCGCCTCCGCCTGTTCCCGTGCGCTGTCGACCGGAATCGAACTCATCACCAGCAGAAATGCACCAGGCTTCATGGTGGAAACGACACCCGAGGCGCCGAGCAGAACCTCGTCGCAGACCGGCCCGGAACTCAGCATACAGAGCACGACATCGGCTTCGGCTACAGCTTCGTCAGCCGTGGCCATCGGCTGCACGCCCTTTGCCGCCAGAACCGCAGCTTTTTCAGCGCTGCGGTTCCAGGCCTTGACGGAAAAACCGGCCTCCGCCAGACGCCGCGCCATGGGTGCACCCATGATGCCCGTTCCGATGACAGCGATTTCGCGGATGTCCTGCATTTTTTCCACCCTTCAAAGCCATTGCCGGTTGAGGAAACGAACCGGCAACTCTTCTTCGATGAGGGCGGGAAACGCCTCGCGAAACCGGTCGAGATGGGGTGTTTTCAGATGGTCGTCGAAAGCTTCGCGGCTGTCATAGACCTCATAGAACACCACGTTGTTTCCGGATTCCGGCCGCACCACATCGAATTGCCGGCAACCCGGTTCATCCTGAACCGAATGGGTGGCATCATCTTGCGCTGCGTTAAGAAAGGCATCCATCGCGTCAGGCTTGACCCGGAATTCCGCGATTACCACGAAAGCTCCATTCGGCATGTCCCGTTCTCCGTCCATCACGCCGCAGCGTCTTTTTGCGGACGGAACTGGTTTTCCATGTCCTGGCGAAGCTTCACCACATCCAGGTCGCTCACCAGTTCCACATCGTCGAAGCTGACGATCTGGTCCTTCTTGATGGCGCGCTTCAGCTTGACATTATGGGCAAGGCCGATCGGCAGCGCCTTGATGTCAAGGCTGCGGGTGGCAGGGATGGCATTGGCCCAAACCGCGTAACCGCCCTCGCCATCAAGCATTTCGCCGGGCTGCATGTCCTTCTTGGCCGTCGCAACCGCATCGCCGCGGAACTCCTTCGAGCAACCGGTGGCCTCGTTGCGCAGCACCGCAGATAGCACGCTGATCGAGGTTTCCAGACCGATGATATGGAACGGACGCCACATGGAAGCGTACCAGCCCGAAGGATCGGTCAGCAGTCCATATTGCTTGAAGCAGGCGCGGGCATATTCGTTATGCGCCTTGAAGGTGACGAAAACGCCGTAACGGATGTTATTAAACACCTCGCGACCATCCGGCTCCTGGCTTGCGGCAATATCCACGAGACCCGAACGCGACATGCGGCCACCATCGGCAGCAGGGCGGAAGACGCGGGCGAGATCGTGCAGGCCGGCGGGCGGGAAGGCCAGACCGTCATCCGGGCAATCCAGCCCCGTGCCGTTTGCGACCGCCGCCATTTCGATGGCCGCCTTGGTGCCGTCGGTAAATGAATTGTACATTTTCGGATTGAAGTCGCCCTTGGCCACTTCCTCGTCAGTCCAGCCGAAGTAGCTCCAGACCGTATCAGGCGTCGAATACCGGTAACGCGGCTCGAAATTCATCCCCTTGCCGGCGGAAACGACCTCGAAGCCGGTGGCGCGCGCCCAATCGACCAATTCGCAGATCAGGGCCGGCTGGTCACCGTAAGCCATGGAGTAGATAAGACCCTTGGCCCTCGCCTTTTCGGCCAGGATCGGCCCGACCATCACATCGGCCTCCACATTGACCATGACGACATGTTTGTTGTGGTCGATGGCTCCGAGCGCATGGCGCGCGCCAGCCAGCGGATGGCCGGTCGCCTCGATCACGCATTCAATCTCGCCGCAGGCGAACAGTTCGTTCACATCGTCAGTCACATAGGTCTTGCCGCTCTTCAGCGCATCGGCGCAGCTCGTCGCGTCATAACGCTCCTTCGGCCAGCCGACGCGGTCAAACGATTCCCGCGCCTTGCCGACATTGAGATCAGCGACGGCGACCATGTGGAAACCGGCGATGCGCTGCGCCTGCGCCAGAACCATGGAACCGAACTTGCCGGCACCGATGAGACCCACCCTGACGGGCTTGCCACCGGCTGCGCGCTGCGACAGAAGAGAATAGAGATTCATGTTTTGACATCCTTCGCTGGGGAAATTGCTGGCGAGAGTGCCCAGTCAGCCCGGCGAAGGCCATGCGATACCGAGGCTACGAAGGGTTAACCCTCGCGGCACCGAAGACATGACGTTTCTGCGTTCCTCCCGGATCCCGGCACACACTTGCGCCGGCTCCCGCGGTCGCCTCCCAAAGCAACCCTGGGAACAGAGTAGGAGCGTTCAAATATTAGTTCTATTTAGAAAAACAGATTTTTCTTTTAATTTTTCTAACAAACTATCAAGCCGATTTGCGCAGCATCAGATCGGCACTGAGGAGAATGCGCTCGCGCATCCGTGTCGTATCATCCGCCTCCTCATTCAACTTCTGCAGCAGAAGTTCGATCGATAGTCTGCCGATCTCGTTGTAATTCTGCGCCACCGTGGTAATCGGCGGGCAGGCATAACGCGAAAGCGGATGATCGTCATGGCCGGCGACCCTGAGATCGTAATCCGTGCCATGGCCGACCCTGATGCCCTTCTGGAAAGCGGCGGCGATGACCCCGAAGGCGATACGGTCATTGGCGCATAAAATAGTGCGCGAGGGCAAATGCCCTGCCCCATCCAGCAACCGGGTCGCTTCATCAAAGGCGAAACGCTCGAAATCCCAGGTTACGGTGCCGGGAACACCGATGACATGCGGCTCGAAACCAAGACGCTGCATCGCCTCCTCATAGGCCGTGCGGCGCGTTGCGGCGTTGGTATTGACCTGCGGCATGTCGAAGAAACAGGGCGGCTCGCCCGAACGGCAGAGATAATCCACCATCAGCCCGACGCTCTGGCGGTTGTCGGTGCCGACGAAGGCCGAGGTTTCGTCGAGTGGAGAATCGACATAGACGATCGGTATGCTGGCCGCCAGCTGCTCTAGCGTGGCGCGATGGGACTTGACGCCGAGCGGAGCGATGATGGCGCCCGCGACATTCATCGACTTGAAGGTGCGGATGGCCCGATCCTCGATTTCCGCCTTGCCGTCGGACGACAGCACGAAGGCAAGGAACCCCGCCTCGTTGGCGATGAGTTCGATACGGCTCGTCAGCGCCATGTAGAACGGGTCGGTTGAGTTGGGAATAATGATGCCGATGATATTGGAGCGGCGGCGGTTGAGGTTGACGGCGAAGATATTCGGTCGGAAGCCCGATTTCTTCAGCGCATCCTCGATGGCATCCCGCGTCTTCTTGCGGACCGAGGCCGGATCATTGAAGTATTTCGAAACAGTCGGGCGGGAAAGGCCGACGAATTCCGAGAACTCTTCCATCGTCCTGATAGATTTGGCCAAAGTGCTTGCCCCCATGAAATATTACATGTGGTACTCTATATCGACCGGCCTTCGCACGAAAAGCCGGTCGAATACGGTTATCAACGGCCAAACGATCATTCGGCTGCAAATTGCACTTTCATCGTGGCCGGATCGGACGGCTTTTTCATAAAGAACGGCAGCATATCCGAAAGCGGCAGCCGGTGCGACACCAGCCGCGCCATGACATCGCCATCCTTTTCCAGAATGGCAAGCGCCTGCGGTATGTTGCGGTTCAGCGAATGCGAGCCGACAAGCTTCAGCTGCCGCCGGAAGATTTCGAAAGGCGCAACCGAGATACGGGCATCCGGCGCGCAGACACCGAAAAACAGCGCCGTGCCGCCATCCGCGACCAGCGGGATCATTGCTTCCGCAACAGCTGCGATGCCGGTCGCATCCGCCACGAAATCGAACGCCTTCTGTCGCCGCAGCAGCGCCTCAGACCCGGAAACCGCCGTCTGAAGTCCAAGACTTTCAGCGAAGTCCAGCCTGCTTTCGTTGATGTCAGCAATCGTCACCGTCGCGATGCCTCGTGATTTCAGCGACAGGGCGAGCAGCAGGCCGATGGGGCCGGCGCCAAAAACAAGCGCATTGCCGGGCACCGACCCACTCTCGCCAATACCCGCGCTCTGCATGCCGTTGACGACGCAGGCGAGCGGTTCGGCAAGTGCTGCCACGTGATAGGGCATGGAACCTACGCCATGCAGTTGGTCGGCGCGCACCACGCTGAATTCCGCAAAACCGCCATTGTGGGAAACACCATAGGCCTTCAGCGTGCTGCAGAGGTTGGTAAGCCCTTTCCTGCAACTGGGGCAGGTGCCGCAGGGCAGATTGGGATCGACGACAACCCTGTTGCCGACCTTGATGCCTGTGACATCTGCCGCCACCGCCGCGACTTCACCGGCATATTCATGGCCGGGAATGACGGGAAAGGCACCGTCACCGTAACGCGCATGCAGCACGTCGATATCGGTGTGGCACAGCCCCGAAGCCTTGACCCGAACAAGGGCATGCCCCGGCGGCAGATCGGCGACGGGCACGTCCGTAAGCACGGCTCGTCCCTTCTCGACGAATTGAATCGCATGCATGGTCATCTCCGGCTTTTCAGCTCATCCAGTTGCCGCCGTCGACATTATATGTCTGGGCGAGAATATAGTCGCTGTCGGAAGAGGCGAGGAAAACTGCAAGGCCCTTGATGTCATCCGGCGTGGCGAAACGGCCGATCGGCACGGATTTGGCCACCGCCGCCTTCTTCTCACCCGGCTTCAAGCCTTCCCATTTGGCGAAATGCGCATCGACCACTTCCCAATGCTCGCCATCCACGACACCCGGCGCAATCGCATTGACGTTGATGCCGTGTTTGACGAGCGCCAGCGCCGCCGACTGCGTGGCGGAAATGATCGCCGCTTTGGAAGCGCAATAAAGCGTGACGAGCGCCTCACCGCGCCGACCGGCCTGGCTCGCCATATTGATGATCTTGCCGCCGCGCGCACGCGCGATCATGACATTGGAGACGGCCTTCATCATGAAAAGCGGCCCCTTGAGATTGATGTCAAAAACCCGCTCATAGCTCTCTTCGGTAATGCCGTTGATCGGCGCCATATCGAAGATCGCGGCATTGTTGACGAGAATATCGATGCCGCCGAATTCCTCATCGACCGCCTTTACAACCGCATCGATCTGACCAAGGTCAGTCACGTCCAGACGGATGGCCTTGGCGGATGGGCCTATAGCGGCTGCAGAAGCGGTCGCCCTGGCAATATCGATATCGGCGATGATGACCTTTGCACCCTCATCGGCGAAAGCCTGTGCAAAACCAAGGCCGATGCCGCGGGCGGCGCCGGTAATCAGCGCGACCTTGTTCTTCAATCTCATGTCGATCTCCGTGATGCATGGCGGGTAATGGATGAACTCGGCCATGCGCGTTTGTGTTAGATGCGATTTTCTCACTCCCCTCATTCCTGTGCCTGTCGCAGGAATCCAGCCGACGCGCGTCTGCGTGGCGAGAGAGTCCTTTTCAGCCCAAGGACTTGGGCTGACTGGATTCCTGTGACAAGCACACGAATGAGGGCGGCGGGTGCGCCAGCCCCACCCATGCCGCCCGCCGCCAAAGTGACGAACGGGCGGCACGCCGGGAGGACGCGGCTACTTGATGTAGCCCGCGCGGGTCATGTCACGCTCGACCTGTTTCTGGGCGCCTTCGAGCGCCGTATCGACGGTCTGCTGGCCGGAGAGTGCTGCCGCAATCTGCTGGCCGACAACCGTGCCGATCGACTGGAATTCCGGTATGGCGACGAACTGCACGCCAGTATAGGGGACCGGATCCTTTGTCGGCTTCGACGGATCGGCGGACATGATGGCTTTCAGCACCGTATCCGCAAAGGGTGCGGCTTTCTTGTATTCTGGCAGCTCATAGGTGGATTTGCGCGTACCGGGCGGCACGGCGACCCAGCCTTCGCTTTCGCCGACCGTCTTCACATAGTTCTTCGAGGTCGCCCATTTAACGAATGACTTGGCGGTTTCGAGCTTCTTCGTGGTGTTCGGAATTGCAAGGTTCCATGACCACGACCAGCTCGATCCGTTCGGCGTTGCCTCTACCGGAGCACGCGTGAAAGCGGTCTTGTCGGCAACCTGGCTCTGTTTGGGATCGTAGATACGTCCCGCAGCCGAGGTGGCGTCGATCCACATGGCGCAATGGCCTGATGCGAACAGCGTCTGGTTCTCGTTAAAGCCGTTGGTCGCCGCACCGGGCGGGCCGTAGGAGGTCATCAGCGCAACATAATCCGAGATCGCCTTTTTCCACGGCTCGCTCGTCAGCTGCGGCTTCCAGTCCATGTCGAACCAGCGTCCACCATAGGTATTGATCATGGTACCGAGGAAAGCCATGTTCTCGCCCCAGCCCGGCTTGCCGCGCAGGCAAATGCCATATTGCTGTTTCGACTTGTCCGTCAGCTTGGCCGCGAAGTCCTTGATCTGGTCGTAGCTCGGATTATCAGGCATTTTCAGGCCGGCCGCGTCGAACAGGTCCTTGCGGTAAAGGGTGAACGAGCTTTCGGTATAAAACGGCACGGCATAGAGCTTGCCGTCCACCGTCAGGCCCTTTTTGATCGGATCGAGCAGATCGGCGTAATCGTAATCGTCGCCGAGATCATCGACCGGAGCCAGCCAACCCTGCTTGCCCCAGATCGGCGCTTCGTAACCGCCGATGGTCATGATGTCGAACTGGCCGCCATTGGTGGCGATATCGGTGGTGACGCGTTCGCGCAGAACATTCTCTTCCAGCACGATCCAGTTGATCTTGTTTCCTGTTTCCTTCTCCCAGGCGCTGGAAAGCTTCTGCATGATGATCATGTCGCCATTGTTGACGGTGGCGATGTTGATTTCTTCCGCCTGCGCAAGTCCGGCCAAAAGGCCCGCTCCAACCACAGACGACGACAGAATTCCAATGAATTTGCTCATGAGACCCGCTCCTCCTTTACGGATGTCCACGCATAAAACTACATGCGTAAATTTTTATCTCGCAAAATCGCGCCATTTGTCAACATCCAAAAATAGACTGTGACGTGAGCACTCTTGGATATATTGCTATAACTAGCTGTTTTAAAGTCGATAATGTCATCAAAAATAATTACATGATCGGCTTTACTTGCTGCATCGCAACAAAATTATCATCAAAAAATATCTTGACGCGCGTAAATTTTAACTGATATCCGGAAAATAACAGAGCCGGAACGTCGGGGTTTGCACCCACCGGAAAGGTGGGAGCCGAATGCATATGGAGGAGACGATGAGGCAGGTATCCGCACTGGCGCCGCACGCGAAAGGCCCGACCATTACGGCGGGTGAAATCCTCGTGGAAATCATGGCAACGACAGTGGGCGACGGCTTTCTCGAGCCGCAAACGCTGATCGGCCCCTTTCCAAGCGGCGCGCCCGCCATTTTCATCGACCAGGTGGCGCGTTGCGGCGGCAGCGCCGGCATTATCGCGGCTGTTGGCGATGACGATTTCGGCCGCCTCAACATCGAACGGCTGCGCCGTGACGGCGTGGACATATCGGCCATCGCCACCGTTGCGGACCGGCCGACCGGCAGCGCTTTTGTCCGCTATAGGGAAAACGGTGCACGGGATTTCGTTTTCAACATCGCCCATTCGGCAGCGCGCGAAACGCACATGACTGATAAGGCGCAGGCTCTCATCGAACAGGCGGGCCATGTGCACGTCATGGGATCGGCGTTTGCGATTGCCGGTATCGGCGAGATCATTCTGGAGGCGATCAAAAGCGTCAAGGCGCGCGGCGGCTCGGTGTCTTTCGATCCGAACATCCGCAAGGAACTGGTGCAGGGTAACGAGGGCCGCAAGCTGATCGACGATCTCCTTGATGTCACCGACCTTCTGCTGCCTTCCGGCAAAGAACTTCAAGCTGCCTCCGGTCTGGATGACGAGGACGCAGCGATAGAAAAGCTCCTCGCCTCCGGTATCGGCGAGATCGTGCTGAAGCGCGGCGCGCAAGGCGCCAGCCACTTCAGCCGCGCCTATGGCCGCATCGACGCCCCCGGACTGACGGTCTCGGAAATCGATCCGACCGGCGCCGGCGACTGTTTCGGCGCAACTTATCTCACCTGCCGCCGCCTCGGCATGCATCCCGAAAGAGCGCTCGCCTATGCCAATGCATCCGGCGCGCACAACGTCATAAAGCGCGGTCCCATGGAGGGCGCTGCCAGCCTTGCCGAACTTGACGCCTTCATGACCTCGCTATTGTCGGAGGAAGTCCTATGACCGCCATTCTGGAAAACCTCGCAGCCTCTCGCCGTGCCGGCAAGCCGGCAGGCATCACTTCGGTCTGCTCTGCCCACCCCGTTGTCCTGCGCGCCGCAATCCGCCGCGCCGCTGCCGGTCAAACAGCCGTGCTGATCGAGGCCACCTGCAACCAGGTCAATCATCTCGGCGGTTATACCGGCATGACGCCGCGCGACTTCGTTACCTTCGTCAATACCATTGCGCAGGAAGAGGGACTGCCCGGCGAGCTCCTGATTTTCGGCGGTGATCATCTCGGCCCCAATCCCTGGCGCAAGGAGAAAGCCGAGGACGCGCTGACAAAAGCAGCCACCATGGTCGAAGCCTACGTCACAGCCGGTTTTCGCAAGATTCATCTGGATGCGTCGATGGGCTGCGCCGGTGAGCCGGCCGCACTGGATGACGTGACCATTGCCAATCGTGCGGCAAAACTCGCGGCTGTCGCCGAAAAGGCAGCCGCCGAGGCGGGGCTGCCAAAACCGCTTTACATTCTCGGCACCGAAGTGCCGGTGCCGGGCGGCGCCGATCACGTGCTCGACACGGTGGCGCCCACCGAGCCGCAGGCGGCGCGCATGACCATTGACCTGCACCGTGAGATATTCGCGCAGCACGGTCTTTCCGATGCGTTCGAACGGGTCATCGCCTTTGTCGTGCAGCCCGGCGTGGAATTCGGCAGCGACAAAGTCGTCGCTTACAATCCGGATGCGGCCACGGCGCTCAGCGCCGTACTGGACGGCGAACCGCAACTGGTCTTTGAGGCACACTCGACGGATTATCAAACGAGAGCAGCGCTTGGCGCCCTTGTGCGCGATGGATATCCGATCCTGAAAGTCGGTCCGGGGCTGACCTTCGCTTACCGCGAAGCACTCTACGCTCTCGATATGATCGCATCCGAGATGGTCGGCGGCTATGGCGACCGGCCGCTGGCGCGGACCATGGAACAGCTGATGCTCGGCGCGCCCGGCGACTGGCAGGGTCATTACCATGGTGATGACATCACGCTCAGATTGCAGCGTCACTACAGCTACAGCGACCGCATTCGCTATTACTGGACAAGGCCCGAGGCGCTCGCAGCCGTTTCCGCCTTGCATAAGGCGCTTGACGGGAAGACAATTCCCGAAACCCTGCTGCGCCAATACCTCGGCGAGCTGCCGCTCGCCACGGTTGCAGGCAAGGATATGGAGGAGGTTCTGATCGCCGCGGTGGATCAGGTGCTAGCAACCTACCATGCGGCGACGGGCGAAGGTCGCTGCTAAGACAATCGTCAAGTTAAATTCGGATGTCCCGGCGGGGACGTTGCGGGTATCGGTCATGGAGGGGACTACCAATGGCAACACGAAACACGAGCGGTCTGGCGCGGGTTATGCTTGCGCCTTCGGTGCTGCTTTTGCTGGTGTGGATGATCGTGCCCCTGGCGATGACGCTATGGTTTTCGTTCCAGAACTACAATCTGCTCAACCCTGCCAATGTCAGCTTCGCGGGCCTGTTCAATTACCAGTATTTCTATACCGATCCGGCCTTCTTCCAGTCGATCTTCAACACGCTTGCCATCGTCGGCGGCGTGCTTCTGATCACCGTCATCGGCGGTATTGCGATTGCGCTTCTGCTTGACCAGGACATCTTCGGTCAGGGCATCGTGCGCATCATGATCATCTCGCCCTTCTTCGTCATGCCGCCTGTTGCGGCGCTGG